>Ga0308171_1003091_pt1 | contig 15865 bp, 14 predicted proteins | sample PhyGR1_FD_202135 | JGI IMG/M metagenome (GOLD analysis project Ga0308171, IMG submission 202135) | Phyllosphere microbial communities from UC Gill Tract Community Farm, Albany, California, United States - DLSLSG.R1 | ecosystem: Host-associated > Plants > Phyllosphere > Unclassified | place: USA... | reverse complement strand
ACCCAACGAAAGGAAAAAACCCGTGGACGCAACTACGGTTCTCGCCCAGGTCACCGGTAACGTCGCCACGATCGGCTACGGTCTCGCCGCCATCGGCCCCGCCATCGGCGTGGGCATCGTCGTCGGAAAGACGATCGAGGGTGTCGCCCGTCAGCCCGAGCTCGCGGGCCGCCTGCAGGTGCTGATGTTCATCGGTATCGCGTTCACCGAGGCGCTCGCCTTCATCGGTATCGCGACCGGCTTCATCTTCACTTGATCCCGGCCGCTCTCGACTCACTGTAAGGAGACAGGATGCTCAAGGCTCTTGTCACTCTCGCCGCGGAGCCCGCGGGGGAAGCGCATAACCCGCTCTTTCCCGCGGTATACGACATCATCTGGTCGCTCGTGTGCTTCGTCATCATCATCTTCGTGGTGTGGCGCGTCGCTCTGCCGCGCATGGCGAAGCTGCTCGACGAGCGCAGTGCTGCCATCGAGGGCAACATCGCGAAGGCCGACGAGGCTCAGCGACAGGCCGAGGCCGCGCTCGAGCAGTACACCGCCCAGCTCGCCGAGGCGCGTCGCGAAGCCGGTGAGATCCGCGAGACGGCCACTCAGGACGGACGCAAGATCGTCGCTGAGGCCAAGGAGACGGCGTCGGCTGAGGCCGCACGCATCACGGCCGCTGCTCACTCGCAGATCGAAGCCGAGCGCCAGACCGCTCTCGTCCAGCTGCGCACCGAGGTCGGGACCCTTGCGGTCGACCTCGCCGGCAACGTGATCGGCGAGACGCTGGCAGACGATGCTCGGGCGAACGCCGTCGTCGATCGCTTCCTCGCCGAGCTCGAGGCATCCGAGACCCTTCGACAGGCCCAGGGACCGGTGAGTAACTGATGGGCAGCGCGACCACTCAGGCGCGGACCGCGACGGCGGAGGCCCTGGCTTCCACCTCGGGCGTCGATCTCGACGTCGCGCGCGAACTGTTCGCGGCCGTCGGTGCCGTGAGCGGGTCGGCTCAGCTGAGCGGCGCGCTGTCCGACTCGTCGGTGCCGGCGCCCGCTCGCGCGGGGCTGGTGTCGGCTGTCTTCGGCTCTTCCTACCGCCCCGCGACGGTGGCGCTGCTCAGCAGTGCCGCTCAGCAGCGCTGGTCGAACTCCGCGGAGTTCGTCGAGGGTCTCGAAGAGCTCGCCGTCCGCGCCACCGCGGTGGCCGAGTCGGCGGACATCGAGCCCGAGCTGTTCTCGTTCTCGCGCACGGTCGCCGCCAACGGCGAGCTCGAGCTCGCGCTGGGCGGGCGTCTCGGAGATGCCTCCGCCAAGGGAGCGCTCGTCACGAAGCTCCTCGACGGACGGGTGAGTGCCGGTACGGCACTGATCGTTTCCTCGCTGGTGGAGAACGCGCGCGGTCGTCGTGTGCGCGCGATCCTGCGCCGGGCGGAGAGCATCGTCGCCGATCAGCGGGCGCGCGTCGTCGCAACCGTGTATGCGGCATCGCCCCTCAACGCCGAGCAGCAGACCCGTCTGCAGAACGCTCTGAGCGCCCGGTACGGGTCAGCGGTGACGCTGAACACCGTGATCGACCCGACGGTGGTCGGCGGACTGCGCGTGCAGGTCGCCGACGACGTCATCGACGCGAGCGTGTCCGCACGTCTCGCTGACCTCCGCCAGCGGATCGCAGGCTAAAGACTTTCCGCCCGAGTGGGCGTGGATCTGGGGGCCAAGAGCCCCACGAACGAAGGAAGACAATGGCAGATCTCTCTATCAGCCCCGACGTCATTCGTGACGCGCTGAAGGACTTCGTCAACGCCTACGAGCCCACCGGCGCTGCGGCGACCGAGGTCGGCGCCGTCGTCGACGCGGCCGACGGCATCGCACACGTCGAGGGCCTTCCCGGCGTCATGGCCAACGAGCTCATCCGCTTCGCGGACGGCACGCTGGGTCTGGCCCAGAACCTCGACGAGAACGAGGTCGGTGTCGTCGTCCTCGGCGAGTTCTCCGGCATCGAAGCGGGGCAGAGCGTCACGCGTACGGGCGAGGTCCTCTCGGTCGGCGTGGGCGAGGGCTACCTCGGCCGTGTGGTCGATCCCCTCGGCAACCCGATCGACGGTCTCGGCGAGATCGCGACCACCGGTCGTCGTGCCCTCGAGCTCCAGGCTCCCGGCGTCATGCAGCGCAAGAGCGTGCACGAGCCCCTTCAGACGGGCATCAAGGCCATCGACGCCATGATCCCCGTCGGGCGCGGCCAGCGTCAGCTCATCATCGGCGACCGCCAGACCGGTAAGACGGCCATTGCGATCGACACGATCATCAACCAGAAGGCCAACTGGGAGTCGGGCGACGTCAACAAGCAGGTCCGCTGCATCTACGTCGCCATCGGCCAGAAGGGCTCGACCATCGCTTCGGTGAAGGGCGCGCTCGAGGACGCCGGTGCGATGGAGTACACCACCATCGTCGCGGCCCCCGCCTCCGACCCCGCCGGCTTCAAGTACCTCGCCCCCTACACCGGCTCGGCCATCGGCCAGCACTGGATGTACGAGGGCAAGCACGTCCTGATCATCTTCGATGACCTGTCGAAGCAGGCCGAGGCCTACCGTGCGGTCTCGCTCCTCCTTCGTCGTCCGCCGGGCCGCGAGGCGTACCCCGGTGACGTCTTCTACCTGCACTCGCGTCTGCTCGAGCGTTGCGCGAAGCTTTCCGACGAGCTCGGTGCCGGCTCGATGACGGGCCTCCCCATCATCGAGACCAAGGCCAACGACGTCTCGGCGTACATCCCGACCAACGTGATCTCGATCACCGACGGCCAGATCTTCCTCCAGTCCGACCTCTTCAACGCCAACCAGCGTCCGGCGGTCGACGTGGGTATCTCGGTCTCGCGAGTCGGCGGTGACGCTCAGGTCAAGTCGATCAAGAAGGTCTCGGGGACGCTCAAGCTCGAGCTCGCGCAGTACCGCTCGCTCGAGGCGTTCGCGATGTTCGCGTCCGACCTCGACGCGGCTTCGCGTCGTCAGCTCGCCCGTGGCGCGCGCCTGACCGAGCTGCTCAAGCAGCCGCAGTACTCGCCGTACCCCGTCGAAGAGCAGGTCGTTTCGATCTGGGCCGGTACCAACGGCAAGCTCGACACCGTCGAGGTGTCGGACGTGTTGCGCTTCGAGCGTGAGCTGCTGGACTACCTCCGTCGCAACTCGACCGTCCTGGACACGCTGCGCGAGACCAACGTCCTCGACGACGACACCCTCGCCGAGCTGGACAAGAAGGTCGACGCGTTCGCGCTGGAGTTCCAGCCCGGCGGCGACCAGAGCGTCGTCGGTGCCGAGAAGGTCGATGCGGCCGAGGCCGAGGACGTCAACCAGGAGCGGATCGTCAAGGGCCGTCGCTAAAAGCGACGACACGAGAACGGAATCATGGGCGCACAACTGCGGGTCTACAAGCAGAAGATCAGTTCTGCTCAGACGACCAAGAAGATCACCAAGGCGATGGAGCTCATCGCGGCCTCGCGCATTCAGAAGGCGATGGCGCGTGTGCGCGCGGCATCCCCCTTCGCGCGTGCCGTGACGAGCGCCGTCTCCGCGGTGGCCACGTACTCGTCCGTCGACCACCCGCTGACGACCGAGCGCGAGAACATCCGACGCTCCGCCGTGGTCATCTTCACCTCGGACCGCGGCCTCGCCGGCGCGTTCAACTCGCAGATCCTCCGCGAGGGTCTCGAGCTGGCCGAGCTGCTGCGGTCGCAGGGCAAAGAGGTCGTGTTCTACCTCGTCGGGCGCAAGGCGGTCGGTTACTTCCAGTTCCGTCGCATGGCGAGCATCGAGCAGTGGGTCGGTGACACCGACACCCCGCAGTTCTCGACGGCGGAAGAGATCTCCGAGGCCGTCCTGAAGGCGTACCGCGCGGGGGGCGACAACGACGGCGTCGACGAGATCCACCTCGTCTACAACCGTTTCGTCAGCATGATGACCCAGTCGCCGGAGTCGGTCCGCCTGCTCCCGCTCGAGGTCATCGAGGCCGATGAGGCCCCGGCGCAGTCCGAGATCTACCCGCTCTACGAGTTCGAGCCCGACGCGGAGACCGTCCTCGACGCGCTCCTGCCGGTCTACGTCCAGAGCCGTATCTTCAACGCCCTCCTGCAGTCGTCGGCCGCCAAGCACGCCGCGACCCAGAAGGCCATGAAGTCGGCCAGCGACAACGCCGACAAGCTCATCACCGACTACACCCGCCTGCGCAACAACGCGCGTCAGGCGGAGATCACGCAGCAGATCGCCGAGATCGTCGGCGGCGCCGACATCGAGTTCCCGCATGACGCGATCCCCGAGATCTACAACGCGCTGAAGACCACGATCACCATCGGTGACGAGTCGACCGAGATCACCCTCGAGGTCGCTCAGCACCTCGGTGACGACCTCGTCCGCGCCATCGCCCTGAAGCCCACGGACGGCATCGTCCGCGGCCAGGAGGTGCGCAACACGGGCGGGCCCATCTCGGTGCCCGTCGGCGACGTCACCAAGGGCAAGGTCTTCGACGTGACCGGCGAGGTCCTCAACGCCGCTCCCGGCGAGCAGATCGAGATCACCGAGCGCTGGGGCATCCACCGCAAAGCGCCCAGCTTCGACCAGCTCGAGTCCAAGACCGAGATGTTCGAGACCGGCATCAAGTCGATCGACCTCCTCACCCCCTATGTCCAGGGTGGAAAGATCGGTCTCTTCGGTGGTGCGGGCGTCGGCAAGACGGTCCTCATCCAGGAGATGATCCAGCGCGTCGCGCAGGACCACGGTGGTGTGTCCGTATTCGCCGGCGTCGGCGAGCGCACCCGTGAGGGCAACGACCTCATCGGTGAGATGGAAGAGGCGGGCGTCTTCGACAAGACCGCCCTCGTGTTCGGCCAGATGGACGAGCCGCCGGGGACGCGTCTGCGCGTCGCGCTGTCGGCACTGACGATGGCGGAGTACTTCCGCGACGTGCAGAAGCAGGACGTGCTGCTCTTCATCGACAACATCTTCCGCTTCACGCAGGCCGGTTCCGAGGTCTCGACGCTGCTCGGCCGTATGCCCTCCGCTGTGGGTTACCAGCCGAACCTCGCCGACGAGATGGGTGTGCTCCAGGAGCGCATCACCTCGACGCGTGGTCACTCGATCACCTCGCTGCAGGCGATCTACGTCCCCGCCGACGACTACACCGACCCGGCTCCGGCGACGACGTTCGCCCACCTCGATGCCACCACCGAGCTCTCGCGCGAGATCGCGTCGAAGGGTCTGTACCCGGCCATCGACCCGCTCACCTCGACGAGCCGCATCCTCGACCCGCGCTACATCGGTGCCGACCACTACCGCGTGGCCACCGCCGTGAAGCAGATCCTGCAGAAGAACAAGGAACTGCAGGAGATCATCGCGATCCTCGGTGTCGACGAGCTCTCCGAGGAAGACAAGATCGTCGTGTCGCGCGCACGTCGCATCCAGCAGTTCCTCTCGCAGAACACCTACATGGCCAAGAAGTTCACCGGCGTCGAGGGCTCCACGGTCCCGATCAAGGAGACCATCGAGTCGTTCGACGCGATCGTCAAGGGTGACTTCGACCACGTCGCTGAGCAGGCGTTCTTCAACGTCGGTGGCATCTCCGACGTCGAGGCCAAGTGGGCGCAGATCCAGAAGGAGAACGGCTGACATGTCGTTGCGCGTGAGCCTGGTGTCGGCCGACGCCGAGGTATGGACGGGGGAGGCCTCGCTCGTCGTGGCCAAGACCGTCGAGGGTGAGATCGGCTTCATGCAGGGGCATGAGCCGGTGCTCGCGATCCTCGCCCAGGGCGAGGTGCGCATCACCCGCGCCGACGGCTCGAAGATCCTCGCCAGCGCTCAGGACGGCTTCCTGTCGATGGCGAACGACGAGCTCACGATTGTGGCGGGCAACGCCGCGCTCGTGTCCTGACGTCCCATTCATCGCGACGCGCGTCGCCCGGTTCTCCGGGCGGCGCGCGTCCGTCGTTTCCCGGAAGCCCGCATGCTCGTTCTCCTGCCTCCCTCTGAAACCAAACGGCCCGGTGGTGACGGTCCGCCGCTGCGTCTCGACGCCCTCGCGATGCCGTCGCTGCGCGCCCCGCGCGAGGCCGTCATCGACGCCCTTGTCGCCCTCTCCTCCGATGAGGATGAAGCCGCGCGCGTCCTCAAGCTCAGCGCAAAGCGCCGACACGAGATCGCCGACAACGCGGCCTTGCGCAGCGCGGCGACGATGCCCGCGATCGACCGCTACACCGGGGTGCTCTTCGACGCGTTGGATGCCGGGAGCCTGGGTGCCACGGCACGGTCCTGGTTGGCCGCGCACGTCGCCATCCACTCGGCGCCTCTCGGCCCGATCGGGGCGCTCAACGGCATCCCGACGTATCGCCTGGCCGCGGGAACGTCGATCCCCGGGCTTCCTGCTCTGCGGCGGGTCTGGGCCGGTGCGGTGACCTCCGCTCTCTCAACTCTGGCGCCGAGCTTCGTCCTCGATCTACGGTCCGAGGCATATGCCGCGCTCGGCCCGGTCCCGGAAGCTGTGGAGAGCTCGTACGTCCGCGTCGTCACGGGTGGGCGAGACAGCCCCGTGCGGGCGTTGAATCACTTCAACAAGCACGCGAAAGGCGAGTTGGTGCGGTCTCTGGCAACGACAGCCCCGGAGATCGATTCGGTGGGCGACTTCACCGCGTGGGCCGAGGCATCCGGGTGGGATGTCCGCGAGGGGGCACCCGGCGAGATCGCTCTCTTCGTCTAGCACAGCCGTGTGGCGGGTGTCAGGCAATACTCAGGTTCGCTACCATGTCACCCGCGGGGGAAATCCTCGCTGGCGTGCTGTTCTTGCGCCATCACCCGTTCGAAAGGATCGACGTGGACATCCTTCACCTCTCGTATAGCGACCCCTATGGCACCTCGGATGCCGCCGGGCTTGCCGTTGCGGGGGCCCTCTACGCATTCGCGGCCGTCATCGGCCTCATCGGCTACGTCGTCGGCGCTTTCCTGCTCATGAAGGTCTTCGAGCGGGCGGGCGTCGAGGGCAAATGGCGCGCGTGGGTCCCGGTCTACAACTACATGGTCTTCGCCAAGCTCGGCGACGTCTCTCCCTGGGTCATCCTGGGCATCGTCATCGCCGCGGTGATTCCGATCCTGAACTTCCTCGCAGCGCCCGCGTTCGTCGTGATCATGATCATGGCCGCCGTGCGCGTGAACGCGAAGTTCGGTCGCGAATGGCCGATCCTGCTGCTGTTCCTCCTCAGCGGTCTCGGCGTGTGGATCTGGCTCGGCATCCTCGGCTTCAGCGGAAACCGCTGGAACCCCTCCGCGGCGTCGCCCTCGCCGTGGGGCAGCTCGTTCCTCGCCGACAAGACCGTCTGGAACGGCGTCCCCGTCCAGCCGGCGCAGCAGGGCGCGGGTGCGAACGGCGGCGGCTACGGTGCCGCGCCTCAGGGATACGCCGCGCCGTCCACCCCGAGCTACCCGCCGGCTCCGCCCGCTTCGGGTGCGACCCCGCCGCCGCCGGCACCCCCGGCGACCGGCACGACCCCGCCGCCGCCCGCTCCGCCGGCCGGTCCGCAGGTCTGACCATCCGATGGGCTCCTCGCCGTGGTGAGGAGCCCATCGTCGTTCAACAGGGTTAGCGTGGAGGGATGACGAGCTCGCCTCTTCCCCAACGACCTGTCGGACGCTCCGGGCTGCGGGTCTCGGCCATCGGACTCGGCTGCAACAACTTCGGCCGTGCCGGCACCGCGACGGAGACCCTCGAGGGAACCCGAGCGGTTCTCAACGCCGCTCTGGACGCCGGAGTGACGTTCCTCGACACCGCGGACGTGTACGGGCGCGAGTTCGGACTGTCCGAAACGCTCATGGGCGAGGCGCTTCAGGGGCGGCGTGACGAGGTGGTCCTCGCGACGAAGTTCGGCCACGCCGACCTCGCTCCCGGAGTGCTGGGGGGTGCGAAAGCGTCGCGAACGTCGATCCGCCGATCGGTCGAGGCCTCGCTCCGGCGGCTGCGAACCGACTGGATCGACCTCTACCAGCTCCACACCCCGGATCCGTCGACGCCGATCGACGAAACGCTCGACGCGCTGTCGGATCTCGTCCGCGAGGGCAAGGTCCGTTACGTGGGGCATTCCAACTTCTCGGGCTGGCAGATCGCCGAGGCGGATTACGCGGCAAAGGGCGTGCGGTTCGTCTCGTCGCAGAACCAGTACAGCCTCCTGGCTCGTGCGGCCGAGCGCGAGGTGCTCCCGGCCATCGACCGATTCGGTCTGGGTTTGCTGCCGTTCTTCCCGCTGCACAACGGCCTGCTCACGGGGAAGTTCTCCCGCGAGGGCGGTCCCGAGGGGAGCCGCATCATGCGCCAGCGTCCCCATCTGTGGCGGAACGCGCCGTGGGATGCGCTGGAGCGCTATCAGGCGTTCTGCGACGAGCGCGGAATCACGATGCTCCAGGCGACCTTCGCCTGGTTCCTTGCCAATCCGCTCGTCTCGAGCGTCATCGCCGGGGCGACCAGCCCCGAGCAGGTGCAGGCGAATGCCGCGGCGGCGACCGCCTGGAAACCGAGCGCCGACGATGTCGCCGAGATCGACGGCATCCTGAGTCTGCCCGCAGATCCGGCCGCGGGATGATGCGACCGTGTCCCGCGAGTGGGCGCGGCGCTGCGGAAGTCGACGGGGGACCGTCCATTAGGATGGCAGGGCCGTGCGCTCTCGCCGGCGAAGCTGTCGGCCAACCGGAGGATCTGTCGTGCCCGAGGTGACCACGCATACGCGTACCGTTCCGCTGTCGGGGACGACACTCGATCTCGCTTGGGCCGCCGGTACCGACACGGGCAAGCGCCGTGAGGTGAATCAGGACGCCGTCCTCGCGGAGTACCCCCTGTTCGTCGTCGCCGACGGGATGGGCGGGCACCTGGGCGGAGAGATCGCCAGCGCGAGCACGGTGGATCGCCTGCAGGCGGTCGTCAGCGGGGGGACGGTGTCGCCGCGCCACATCGAGAAGGCGCTCTCGCGGGCGGTGAAAGACATCGTGTCGCACCCCGAGACGACCGATGAAGGCACCGGCACGACCCTCACCGGCCTCTATCTCGAGACGACGGCGGAAGAGCCGCACTGGGTGACGCTGAACATCGGCGACTCGCGCGTGTACCTCCTGCGGGACGGGGACATCGTCCAGGTCACGACGGACCACTCGGTCGTCCAAGAACTGATCGCCGCAGGCCGACTGAGCCCGGAGGAGGCGGAGAACCACCCGTACGGCAACGTGATCACGCGGGCCGTCGGCCCGAGCGACAGCGTCAAGCCGGACTATCTTCGCCTCGAGGTGGTCGACGGCGACCGCTTCGTCGTGTGTTCGGACGGGCTCACGAAAGAACTCACCGACTTCGGCATCAAGCACTTCCTCGAGGCCAACGTCGACCCGGCCGCGGCAGTCGAGGCGATGATGGCGGCGGCGCTCGAAAACGGCGGTCGCGACAACATCACGATCATCGTGCTCGACGTTTCGCGTCACTCTTCCTGAGAATTCGCTCTTGACCGCGGTTGCCGCGGATTCTACGTTCGGCATATGACTTCCGCTCCCGAACGGACGTCGGGCAAGGGACTCGCCACCGGGACGCTCGGACTCTGGGGTTCGACCGTCATCGGATTGGCATCCACCGCCCCCGTCTACTCCCTCGTCGCAACGCTCGGCTTCGTCGTCGTCGCTGTCGGCGCGCAGGCACCGATCGCTTTCGTGCTGGCGTTCATCCCGATGCTGTTCATCGCCTTCGCCTACCGGGAGTTGAACAACGAGGTACCCGACTGCGGCACCACGTTCACCTGGGGGACGAAGGCGTTCGGACCGTGGGTCGGATGGATGGGCGGCTGGGGAGTCGCCGTAGCGGGCATGGTCGTGCTCGCGAACCTGTCGCAGATCGCCGGAATCTACCTCTGGTCGCTGATCGGCGACGGGTCGCTGGCCGAGAACGTCCCGCTCGTGACCGCCACGGGCGTCGCGTTCATCGCGGCCATGACGTACGTCAGCTACCGGGGCGTCGAGATCGGCGAGCGCATCCAGAACATCCTGCTCGCCGTCCAGTACGTCGTCCTCGCGCTGTTCGTCGTCGTCGCCCTGTGGAAGTTCTTCGACGGGACCGCCCCGAACCCGACGCCATTCGACTTCGCGTGGTTCAACCCCTTCGGCTTCACCGAGTGGAGCGGGTTCACGGAGGCGGTGCTCCTCGCGCTCTTCATCTACTGGGGGTGGGACACCTGCCTCGCGCTGAACGAGGAGACGAAGGATCCCAAGCGCATTCCCGGTCGCGCGGCGCTCCTGACCACCGTGATCCTGCTCGGCACCTACGTCACGGTGACGGTGGCCGCGATGATGTACGCCGGCGTCGGCGAGGACGGCGCGGGGCTGGCGAACGCCTCGAACGCCGACGACGTCTTCCTGGCGATGAAGGACGGGCTCTTCGGCCCGTTCGCGTGGGTGCTGGTCGTCGCCGTGCTCATCTCGGCGGTGTCGTCGACGCAGACCACGATCCTGCCCACCGCCCGCGGGACCCTCGCGATGGCGGCCTACAAGGCCCTGCCCGCGCGGTTCCAGACGGTGCACCCGCGATTCCACACGCCGTCGTTCTCGACGCTCGTCATGGGGATCGTCGCGAGCGTGTACTACGTGGGCATGACGATGATCAGCGACAACATCCTGCAGGATTCCATCCTGTCGCTCGGGCTCGCGATCGCCTTCTACTACGCCCTGACCGGGTACGCGTGCGTCTGGTATTTCCGGCGGGAGCTCTTCACCTCGGGGAAGAACCTCCTCTACCGCGGCATCCTGCCCCTGCTCGGTGCCCTGATGCTCACGTACGCGTTCGTCCAGTCGGCGATCGACATGTACGACGTCGACTACGGCAACTCCGAGTTGCTCGGTATCGGAGGCACGTTCGTGGTGGGAATCGGGGCCCTCGCATTCGGGGTCGTGCTGATGCTCGTCTGGTACCTCGTCCCGGCGTCGAAGCCGTTCTTCCGCGGCGAGAGCCTCAATCGCGACACCGAGGTCCTCGTCCCGGATGAGCCGATCGCCTACCCGCGGTCGGTCGACGGCGGGATCTGAAGGAACCGCGTCGCCCGCGCGCGCCTGCGGAGGCCACCTCGTGTGCGTCGGACCCGGCGCCGGGCGTCGTCAGGGAGACGCCTCAGCGACCTCAGACGGTGGAGCGGATGCCGCCGACCTCGTGGCCACCACCCGAGACCGAGAGTGGCAGAAGGGCGAGTGTGTCAGCCACGGCGGCGGGGGTCAGGGCTCCGACCCTTTCGAGCAGACGCAGAGCGACGGCGTGGCCGGCGCGGTTGGAGCCGTCGAGCATCTTCAGAGCGACGGTGGTGCCGTCGGGTGCGGTCATGACCTGGACGCCCTCGGCGCCCAGCTTCGAGAACACCCCGAGGCGCTCGATGACGACCGTATCGGGGCGGCCGGGTCCGTCGATCGTCCACGGGTGCTCCTTGACCGCGCGCACGAGCGTGCCCGCGCTGCGGTGCAGGGCGAAGGGGGAGCGCTCCGACGAGGTCGCGATGCGCTGGATCGCGCGCGCCAGACCGATCAAGCTCATGGCGTAGACGGGGGCACCGCACCCGTCGATCGCGGTGGTCGTCATGCGCTCACCGACGAGACGCTCGAGCACCTCGCGGATGTGCACCTGCAGCGGGTGCTGCGGGTCGAGGTAGTCCGCCGTGGACCAGCCGTTCGCGACGCACGTGAGCAGCATGGCCGCGTGCTTGCCCGAGCAGTTCATGCGCAGCGGCGATGGGGCGCCGTGATCGCGCACGAGCTCGTCGCGCGCGGCGGTATCGCTCGGCCAAGCGGCGGGGCAGCCCAGGTCGTCTTCCGTCAGGCCCGCGGACTGCAGGATGCCGCGCGCCGTCTCGACATGACGCTCGGTGCCGCAGTGGCTCGCCATCGCGATCGCCAGGCGCTCGTCCGCGAGGTCGGCGCCGGCCGAAAGGCACGCCAGAGCCTGCAGCGGCTTCATGCTGGAGCGGGGGAGGAACGACGCGGTCGCCTCGCCGAGGGTGAGCTTCTCCGACCCGTCGGGAGCGAGGACGACGGCGACGCCGTGATGGCGTGATTCGATGAACCCGTTCCGTTCGACGACGGCGAGTTCGACGGAGGCGGGGGGCGTGGCGGGCATCCCTCCATGCTATCTCCGCGGCCCCCTCCGGCCCCGTCCCCTCTCGCGCGTGAGGGGTCATTCTCTGTCGCCGGGGACGCCTGCAAGCGACAGAAAGTGACCTCTCACACGTGCGGGGCGGGCAGACTGGGGGGATGAACGGAGAGCACCACTACCGCCTGCGCTCGACCTGGACCGGAGACCGGGGGAGTGGCACGAGCGGCTACCGCGAATACGACCGCGCGGTGACGCTCGAGGTCGACGGAAAGCCGGCCATCGCGGCATCCGCTGACAAGCCTTTCCGCGGCGACCCGGCTAAATGGAACCCCGAGGAGCTGCTGCTCGCCGCTCTCAGCGAATGCCACCTGCTGTCGTACCTGCACGCGTGCGTCACGACGGGTGTCGTCGTCACCGCCTACGAGGACGACGCGTCGGGCACGATGCAGGAAGACGGCAACAGCGGCGGGGCCTTCACCGAGGTCGTCCTGCGGCCGCGCGTGCGCGTCGCCGACGAGTCGATGGTCGAGGCCGCCCGGGCCGCGCACAAGCAGGCGCGCGAGTGGTGCTTCATCGCCAACTCGGTCAACTTCCCCGTGCGGCACGAGCCGGAGATCACGGTCGGCTGAGCCCGCGCGTGCGCGGTGGTGACGGTCGCCGCGTCGTACAGTGAGCGCATGCAGCTCGAACCGGCTCTCCGCCGCCTCGATCGGATCGCGGGCGGCCGCCAGGCCGATCATCGCGTCGACGTTCCCGACGACCCGAAGGTGCGCCGGTCATTCCGTGCTATCACGCTTCTTCTCGCGCTCGGTTTCGTGCTGGGGGTCGCCACCGTCGTCATCGCGCTGATCATGACCGTGAACGGGGCGGATGTCGGCTTCGCGGTCTGGATGCGATGCCTCGTCGTGCTCGCGATCACGACGACGCTGTTCTACTTCCTCTGGCGCGCACGGGCGGGCTGGTACTGGGCGTTCCGGCGGCTGCAGTTGTTCAGCCGCATCTTCCCGGTCGTGGCGCTGGTTCTCGCGGCGATCCCGGGGCTCTACCCCTTCTGGGTGGTGACCGAGCAGATCCTCTTCGCGATCCTGCTCATCGGGGTGTCGGATTATCTGCAGTCCGACGTGGTGCGCGCGGCCTATCCGAAGCCGGGGCGCTGAGTCATCGGCATCCCGACGCCGGCGACTCGGGGCGCGTGAGGGCGACCGGTCCCTTCGACGGGCTCAGGGACCCGTGTGGGGGTCGCGCACGGGTGGTGACCGGTGCCTTCGACGGGCTCAGGGACCTCTTCCGGCCGGGTGGCTGAGCCTGTCGAAGCCACCCGGCCGGCGAAAACCCCGCCGGCGCGATGCCGACGGGGTTTTCGTGAAGGAGTGCTCAGCGCACGTCTTCGTCGACCCAGTCCATGGACTTGGTGACGGCCTTCTTCCAGAGGCGCAGCTCGCGGTCGCGCTCGGCGGAGTCCATGTCGGGCTCCCAGCGCTTGTCTTCCTGCCAGTTGGCGCGGAGGTCGTCGAGGTTGTCCCAGAAGCCGACGGCGAGGCCCGCAGCGTATGCCGCACCGAGAGCGGTGGTCTCGGCGACGACCGGGCGCACCACGGGGACGCCGAGGAGATCGGCCTGGAACTGCATGAGCGCGTCGTTGGCGGTCATGCCGCCGTCGACCTTGAGCTCGGTGAGGTCGACGCCGGAGTCGGCGTTCACCGCGTCGAGCACCTCGCGGGTCTGGAAGGCCGTGGCCTCCAGCGCGGCGCGGGCGATGTGGCCCTTGTTGACGTAACGGGTCATGCCTACGATCGCGCCACGGGCGTCCGGACGCCAGTAGGGCGCGAACAGGCCCGAGAACGCCGGCACGAAGTACACGCCGCCGTTGTCGTCGACGCTCGAGGCCAGCGTCTCGACCTCGGGAGCCGAGGAGATGATGCCGAGCTGGTCGCGCAGCCACTGGATGAGCGACCCGGTCACGGCGATCGAGCCCTCGAGCGCGTACCGGGCGGGCTGGTCGCCGAGCTTGTAGCCGAGCGTCGTCAGCAGGCCGTTCTTCGAGTGGACGATCTCCTCGCCCGTCTGGAAGATGAGGAAGTTGCCCGTGCCGTAGGTGTTCTTGCTCTCGCCCGGGTCGAACGCGGCCTGGCCGAAGGTCGCCGCCTGCTGGTCGCCCAGGATGCCGGCCACGGGAGTCTCGCGCAGCAGCGACGACGACTCGACGGTGCCGTAGACCTCGGAGGACGAACGGATCTCGGGCATCATCGACCGCGGCACGCCGAAGTCGGCCAGGATGTCGTCGCGCCACTCGAGCGTCTCGAGGTCCATGAAGAGCGTGCGGCTGGCGTTGGTGACGTCGGTCGCGTGCACGCCGCCGTCGATGCCGCCGGTGAGGTTCCACAGCACCCAGGTGTCGGTGGTGCCGAAGATCAGGTCGCCGGCTTCAGCTTTCTCGCGGGCGCCGTCGACGTTCTCGAGGATCCAGACGATCTTCGTGCCGGAGAAGTACGTGGCCAGCGGGAGGCCGACGACGCTCTTGTAGCGCTCGGTGTCGCCGTCGGCGAGGCGGTCGACGATCGACTGCGTGCGCGTGTCCTGCCACACGATGGCGTTGTAGACGGGCTTTCCGGTGTTCTTGTCCCAGACGACCGCGGTCTCGCGCTGGTTGGTGATGCCGACGGCGGCGATGTCGTGACGGGTGATGTCGGCACGGCTCAGGGCCAGGCCGATCACCTCCTGGGTGTTGCGCCAGATCTCGAGCGGGTCGTGCTCGACCCACCCCGCGCGGGGGAAGATCTGCTCGTGCTCCTTCTGCCCGACGGCGACGACGCCTCCGGACTTGTCGAAGATCATCGCGCGCGTCGAGGTCGTGCCCTGGTCGATGGCGAGGACGTAGTCGGCCATGGATGGACTCCTTTGTCTTGTGAAGAGTGGGTAGAGGTGAAGCGGGAAGCGGGGGCGACGCGCGCCGGGTGGGTGAGACGCCCCCGCGAGGGTGTTACTTGCCGAGGTGCAGGAGCACGGGGGCCAGAAGACCCGCGAGCAGACCGCCGACGAGGGGACCGGCAACCGGGACCCAGGCGTAGCTCCAGTCGCTCGAGCCCTTGCCCTTGATGGGAAGGATGGCGTGGGCGATGCGGGGGCCGAGGTCGCGGGCCGGGTTGATCGCGTAGCCGGTCGGCCCACCGAGGGAGGCTCCGATACCGACCACGAGCAGGGCCACGGGCACGGCGGCCAGACCACCGATGCCCCCGGGGACGCCGATGTCGGCGACGCCGTAGTCCGCGAAGCCGAAGATCACGAAGACCAGCACGAACGTGGCGATGACTTCGGTGAGGAAGTTGAAGCCGTACGAACGGATCGCCGGGCCCGTCGAGAAGACACCGAGCTTGGCAGCCGGGTCGGGTTCCTCGTCGAAGTGCTGCTTGTAGGAGGCCCAGGCGAGGACGGCACCGATGATCGCACCGACCAGCTGCGCCGCGACGGCGACGAGGAACTGGACGAATCCGATCTTGCCGGCGACCAGGAGGCCGATCGACACGGCCGGGTTCAGCTGGGCGCCGGAGTAGGCGGAGACGATGACACCGGCGAAGACCGCGAGGCCCCAACCCCAGTTCACCATCAGGGTGCCGCCGGCGTTGCCCTTGGTCTTCGCCAGGGCCACGTTGGCGACCACGCCGCAGCCCAGCAGGATGAGCATCGCGGTGCCGACCACCTCCGAGAGGAAGTACAGCCCCAGATTGACTTCTTGCATGTCGTCATCGACCTTTCTGTTGTCG
>Ga0308171_1003088_pt1 | contig 15870 bp, 21 predicted proteins | sample PhyGR1_FD_202135 | JGI IMG/M metagenome (GOLD analysis project Ga0308171, IMG submission 202135) | Phyllosphere microbial communities from UC Gill Tract Community Farm, Albany, California, United States - DLSLSG.R1 | ecosystem: Host-associated > Plants > Phyllosphere > Unclassified | place: USA... | reverse complement strand
CAGTGGACGGAGGCAACAAGGCCATCGTGAACGGCACGATGAAGCGCCTCGATACGCTCGGGAAGACCGAAACTCCGGCGCCAACGCCAGCAGCGCGCGCTGCATAAGGGAAAATCATGAAGTTTGAACACCTGATTTCGGTCTTTTTGGCCGAGCCTTGGGCTATTCAGCGCGAAAAACTGGGCGTTTTGGCTGATGTTTTGGTGGCGCGGGCCGAAGGTGAGAAGCTGTTTTCGTCCGAGTTCGCTGCCGCGATCGACGACGCGCGAGCCAAGGAAATTGCTGAAAACAGCGGCAGCGTCGCCATAATCCCGGTTTATGGGGTTCTGGCCGATAAAATGGACCTGTTTTCCGCGATGAGCGGCGGCACTTCCTATGCCGGCATCAAGAAAGCGCTGCACAAGGCGCTATCGAACTCCGACATCAAGGCTGTGGTACTCGATATCGACAGCCCCGGCGGCACGGTGCCAGGCACAGACGAGCTCGCGACCGAAATCCGCAAGCTTCGCGGCGGCGAGAAGCCGATCATTGCTCAGGTCAACAGCCTGGCTGCAAGCGCGGCTTACTGGATCGCGGCGTCGACCGACGAAATTGTCGTCACTCCATCTGGCCGCGCCGGTTCGATCGGCGTTTATACCGCTCATGATGACCTGTCCGCAGCTCTTGAGCAGCGTGGCATCAAACGCACGTACATTTCAGCCGGCAAGCACAAGGTTGAGGGTAACGAGACCGAGCCGCTCGGCAAGGACACGCTGGCCCACGTGCAGGACGGTGTAAATCGCTCGTACAATCGGTTTGTTGCAGCCGTTGCTGAAGGGCGCGGTGTGACGGTCAGCAAGGTTGAGGACGGCTACGGTCAGGGGCGCGTGTTTTACGCAGAAGCCCTCATGGACCGCGGCATGGTCGACCGTGTTGCCACACTTGACGAGACCTTGGTCCGCTACGGCGCGGACACGGAACCTGCGCCGGTAAGGCGCATCAAGGCCGCGAACGCCGCAAAGGCTGAGGCCGCACAAACGCTGGTCGCGAAGATGACGGCCGGCGAGCAAATCACAAAACGCGAGTTCGAGAACGGCATCAGGGGACTGATGGGGTTGTCGGGCTCTGAGGCAGAGCGGGCCGCTCGGCTCTACCTCAAGGATGGTCAGGGGGCTCCTGACGTCGAGACGGATGCTGCTGCTTTGGCAGCCATTGAACGGCTTTTGGCCGAAGCAAAAACACCCCTCATTCAATAAGGAGCCTTTCATGGCCGAACTTGCAGAAAAAATTGGCGAACTTGGCGCCTCCCTCGCATCCATCAAGGAGCAGGTAGGCAATCTCGCCTCTGACTTTACCTCGAAGCTTGCCGCAAACGGCGAAGTTTCGGCAGAGCTGAAGGAAAAGACCGACAAGGCTCTGTCTGAACTTGGCGACGTTACGACCCGCCTCGGCGAGATGGAGAAGCGCGCCGCTCGAGAAAACGAGATTGGCGAAAACGAGCAGAAGTCGCTTGGCCAGCTCGTTATTGAAAGTGCCGCATTCAAGGCGGGCAACCTGACGGGCGGAGATCGTGGCTCTATCCGCGTGAAAGCCGAGCGCGCCGCTATCACGTCAGCGAACACCACAGTCGGCGCCGGGCGATCGCCCGGCACTTCGCTCGTCCCTGGGCAGCGCCTTCCCGGCATCATCGGGCTTCCGCAGCGGCAGATGACCATCCGTGACTTGCTTTTGCAGGGGAGTACGTCGGCCGCTAACATCGAGTACGTCAAGCAGACTGGATACACGAACAACGCTGCGCCGGTCGCTGAAACGACTGCCAAGCCGTATTCGGATCTGACGTTCGATATGACGAGTGTACCGGTTCGCACGCTGGCGCATCTGTTCAAGGCCTCGCGGCAGATTTTGGATGACGCTGAAGGGCTGCGCTCGTACATCGATGGTCAGGCTCGCTACGGGCTCGAATTTGTCGAGGAAAACCAGCTTCTGAATGGATCTGGTACTGGTCAGAACATCCACGGCTTGGTCCCGCAGGCGACGGCGTTTGCGCCGGCATTCACCGATGTCGATCAGACCGGCATCGACCGCATTCGCCTCGCAATTCTACAGGTCTTTCTTGCACAGTTTCCGGCAACTGGCATCGTGCTTCACCCGACCGATTGGGCGAAGATCGAACTGACAAAGGATGCGGGTGGTAACTACATCATCGGTAATCCGCAGGGTTCCATCGCACCTACGCTCTGGAACCTTCCAGTTGTTGCGACGCAGGCTATGGCTGCTGGTGAGTTTCTGACCGGCGCGTTCTCCTACGCTGCCCAGATTTTCGACCGCATGGACGTCGAAGTTCTGCTTTCGAGCGAGAACGTAGACGACTTCGAGAAGAACATGATCAGTATCCGCGCCGAAGAGCGCCTGGCTCTGGCTGTTTATCGTCCTGAGGCGTTCGTAACCGGCGACGTTGAGGGCGCGTAAGCTGGATAAAAACAGCTGAAACTCTTATATACTTAGAGACGCGTAACGGTGAGACGGCAATCTCGCCGTTACGCTAACACCTGAGAACGTAAGGGTTCAAAGATGCTTGCGAGTAACGATACTTCCGGTGATGGTGCCGATCAAGGGTTGCGCGCCAAAGTCTGCCCATGTTGCGGTTCTTCTGTTTTCGGTAGAACACTGCATACGCAATACTGCGAGGCCTGCAAAACCTCTAGAAAGCGTGCAAAAGATATCGTATCTGCGGAACGCAGACGGCGCAAAGCTGGCGTCGCCAAGGTAAAGGGAGAGACCTTTTGTTGCCAACTCTGCGGCTCTGATTTCGTAGCCACATCGAAAAGCCGAGCGCTTTATTGTGAGCCATGCAGGCCAGATGCAGGCAGGGCGAGATCCAGAGAAAGATCCAAATCCAGAAGCGGCGACCCCCACCGCAAGGAAAGGTTCAACGCTTGGTATAGGGACCAACGCAGGCGACCTGAAATCGCTGTGTCTCGTCATATGAGCACGATGATTTCACGAGGCTTGGCAACAGGCAAGTCTGGCAAGAGTTGGCGTGATCTCGTTGACTATTCGCTCGAAGAGCTTGTTCGGCATATAGAGCGGCAGTTTCTTCCCGGCATGTCTTGGGAAAATCGAAGCGAATGGCACATCGATCACATCGTCCCGAAGTCGAGTTTCGAATTCAGTACAGCCGATTGCGAGGGCTTTAAGGCAGCTTGGGCGCTGACCAATCTGCGGCCGATTTGGGCATCAGACAACGTTCGAAAGCAAGCGAAGCAAATTTACCTGATTTAGGCCCCTCAAGGGGCCTTTTCCTTAGGGAGACAAGATGACCGATTTTCTGGAAGTGAAGGCCAAGCGCACATTCGCCGTTGGCAAAGAACTGAAGACCAAAAAGAGCGATCCATTCAAGGTCGAGGCGGGCGAGGCCAAGCAGCTTGATGAGCTGGGCCTGGTCGACATCGTCGGCGAGGCAAAGGCAGCCGTTGAAGACGACGCCGCGGATGAATCCGATGGCAAGACGGTGATCTCCTCTGCTCGCTCGACGAAGAAGAAGGACAAAACCGATGCTGACAACGAAGGCTCGTAAACAGAGAGTCGCGTCTTACATCGGTGCCGGTGTCGTGAACGGTATCGGCTCGCCGGTGAATTCTATCGCGCCTGCAATTACGGGCACGGCGCAGGTTGGACAGACGCTAACGTCTACCGCCGGCAATTGGTCCGGCTCGCCGACCTATGCACGGCAGTGGTTTGCTGCTGGAGTCGCGATTTCTGGCGCTACTGCGGCCACCTATGTTCCCGTTGCGGGCGACGTCGGCAAGGCCATCACGGTTCGCGTAACCGCCACGAATGACAAGGGCAGCGTGCCTGTCACAAGCGCGCCGACTGCCGCAATAGTGGCGGCCTGATATGGCCATCGTCGATCTCGAAACCGTCAAAAAGCATCTCCGTGTCTTTCATGAAGATGAAGATGTGGAGATCGGCCTCTATCGCGACGCCGCGGAGAACATTGTTACGCAGCATCTTGACCGCGAAGTCGTAGCCGCAGGCGAAACACCCACGGCCGCCGACGGCATCGCTGCAACGCCCGCAATCGTGTCGGCGATCCTTCTCGTGACCGGCGATCTCTACGAGGTGCGCGAGCCTGACCCGAAGGCAGCGGGCGACGCGGTTCTTCCGCGAGCGGTACGGATGCTTCTGGCTCCGTGGCGTGTCTGGCGAACAGTGGCGGACGACTATGTGGCTCCGATTCCATGAACCGTTCGACTGGCGCCAGCCAGGCTTCACCATCGCCTATAAGGCTGGCCTCTACAACGTCACGCGCAAGTGCGCTGCGGCTGCGATAGCGGCTAAGGCTGCTGAACCCACCAAGGATCGACCTAATGCCAAAACGCAAGAGGGCGGGCGCAGGCTCGCTGAGTGAGCGCATCGGCTTTGAGGCCGAGGTCGAGGGTGATGACGGGTATGGCGGCGTGGTGGTCGACTTCGCGGAGCAATTCGTGGAGCCAGCCCGCCTCGAGCCGCGCGTCGGTAGCGAGACTGTTATCGCCAGTCGCCTTCAGGGCTTGCAGCCCTACACCATGACCGTCCGCAGCAACGAACGCACGCGCACCATCACGCCCGCGTGGCGGGCGCGGAATAAGCGGTCTGGCGTGGTCTACGCAATCAAGGCTGCGGTCAACATCGACGAGCGCAATCAGTGGATTGAACTGCTGGTGGTGCAGGGGGAGGCGGGATGACTATTCTTGGCCTCGCTAAATTGAACCGTAAGCTTGCTAAACTGCCGGCAGCTGCCGAAAAGCGCATCAAGGAAGCGATGGGACAGGGAGCCGACGAGATTGTCGCCCTCATGAAATCGCTTGTCGCCGTCGATAGCGGCGAACTTCGCGATTCGATTGGCTGGACATGGGGCGATGCCCCAAAATACAGCCAAAAGATTGCCACCGTGAAGTCAACTGACGGCAAACTCGTGATCACGATTTACGCCGGCAACAGCAAGGTACGATACGCCCACCTTGTAGAGTTCGCGACAAGAGCGCATCAGAACGCGGGCCAGTTCGCTGGAACGCAGCATCCAGGCACGTCCGCACAGCCATTCTTTTTTGTCTCGTATCGCGCTCTCCGTCGACGCACCAAGTCTCGCATAACGCGCGCTATCACAAAATCAGCGAAAGAGGTGGCTGCGAATGGCTGACCCCGTTCTTGAGTTGCAGGGCGCCATTATCGCGCGCCTGAAGGCCGACGCCAGCGTCACTGCTCTAGTCGGCAACAGGGTTGCGGACATACCGCAGTCAACATGGGTAAAGCCGTACGTTTGCATCGGCCCGTCCAACTACGTCGCTGAATTGATCGACTGCATCGACGGGGGAGAGATCATGATCCAGATCGATTGCTGGTCAGATGCAACGGTTCTCTCGCAGGTGCGTCAGGTGTCCGACGCCGTAAGACGAGCGCTGCGTGGCTGGGAGCCATCGCTTGCGACAAACGCGCTCGTTTCGTTTGAACCATGGCGAACCGATATCGTGACCGACGGAGCGCTCAAGCAAGCCTCGCTTCGCTACACGGCGATCGTCGAAGAGCCCTAACGGCTGGCCTTTTAAGGGCAGTATCCATCACAAATTTCTAGGAGGCCTTTATGGCTCAAGCAACCACCATCAAGGGGGGCAAAATCCGTGTGCTCCTTGGAAATGACGCTGATCCTATCGTTTACGCCGCGCCATGCGGCTTCACGCAGCGCTCGATCACACTAAGCAAGGCGCTGAATGAGGTCAGCATTCCAGACTGCGCCGACCCCGACAAGGTTGACTGGGTCGGTCGAGATGCCACTTCGCTCTCAATGGCCATCACCGGCGAAGGCGTCTTGGCGTCTGAAAGTGTCGATACATGGATTGAAGGCTTCGAGAGCATCGAAAGCATTCCGGCAAAAATCGAATGGGAATTCCCGGCCAAGACGATCACTTGGACTGGCCGCGTTCACATTGAGAGCATGGAAGTTGGCGCGAACAACGGGGAACGCGCAACCAACAATGTCTCGCTGCAGAGTGACGGCGTTATGACCCGAGTAACCACCCCGGCGACACCGTAATGCGTGACGCAAGGGTCACATTTGACTGGGCGGACGGAACGTACTCGTTCCGTCTTGCCTGGGGTCAGCTTGAGGAGCTTCAGGAGAAGTGCGACGCCGGCCCATACGTTGTGCTGCAGAGACTGCACAGTGGCGCTTGGCGCGTCGAGGATATCACAAATATCATTAGGCTCGGCCTGATCGGTGGCGGCATGGAGCCATCGTCAGCCCTCAAGCTGACGCGTGCGTATGTCGAAGCTAGGCCGCCGATGGAAAACCTCATCCCCGCGCAAGTCATCCTGTCTGCTGCGCTCACGGGCGCACCGGAGGAGAAGGTGGGGGAGGGCGACGCAGCAAATCAAACGGAAAACAGCTCGACGAACTCCCAAACGGAAAGCTGAGATTTGCTGCGCTCTACGGGACCGGCGCTGTGATCGGCTTCACGCCTCAGCAAGTCAACGAGATGTCTGTGTGGCAGTTCATGGCTGCGGTGGATGGTTACGTCGAGGCGAATACGCCTGATGATGGATCGCTCACGACGAAAGAAATCGATGAGCTTTGGGATTGGGTGCAGGGGTAGCTAGCGCCACATACCGTTGTCGCGTGGCTGCTCCTCGCCAACATACTCACGCCCAATCATCATCATCGGTATCGAAGTTAGAAATGCCGAGACGCCGATCGTGATTATGACGTGGTAGAGAGTAACGTCGGGAATTTCACTCACAGACCGAATATTACCGCGCAAAGATGCGAGCGTGTATGTCAGCCATTCTCGCGTTCCCAGCGCGACACACGGGCCGATAAAAAAAAGCGCCACCCCAAACTTTCCAACACGAGTGAACTTCTGCCTTAGCTTCAATGTGGCCTCCATAGGTTGCCGCGACAATATCAGGACGCAATCCTAAATGGCAACAGACTTGGAACGCCTCGTCGTTCAGCTTTCTGCTGACGTAAAGGGCTATCAGAACGCGCTAAATCGTGCGCAGGGGATCACCAACCGGCAGGCTCGGGCTATCGAGAGCCGGTTTGAGAAGATGAATTCCAACATTAATGCATCGTTTCGCGGACTGCTGACTGGATCTGTTGCAGGCATTGGAACCGCACTCGGCACGCGTGAAATTGCGCAATATGCGGACGCATGGACGGAGGCTGGCAACAAGATTAACGCAGCAGCCCAGTCTGCGGGTGTGCAGGCGCGATCTCTTTCGCAGCTGAAGGATGGCGCAAACGAAGCGAGATCAGCGTTCGGTGACTATGCCGACCTTTATGCGCGTCTTATTCGATCTGCATCTAATGTCGCCAAGAATGAGAACGAAATTGCGACTGCGACAAGCGTTGTTGCAAAGGCATTTAAAGCAGGAGGTGCGGCTGCTTCGGAGCAAGCAGCGGGTATCCTGCAGTTGGGACAGGCACTCGGATCCGGTGTTCTTCAGGGCGACGAGCTTCGATCACTTAGAGAAAACGCCCCGATCCTCGCGGATGCGATTGCGAAGGAATTTAAGACCACAATCTCTGGGCTGAAAGAGCTCGGCGCCGAGGGTAAATTGACCTCTGACCGAGTTTTTAAGGCAATCCTGAATGCACAAAAACCAATCGAAGCTCAGTTCGCAGCGACTAACGCTACCATCGGTGACGCCTTCACCCGGCTGAAAAACCAGATGATGGAGTATGTCGGCGGATCAGACTCTGCATTCGGCGCATCTGCAAAGCTAAACGAAGCCCTCGGCCTTCTATCCAACAACATTGGTGCCGTCGCCGATGCCGCGATTATCACGGCTGGCGCGTTCCTTGTGAACTACGCAGGTAATGCTGCGAATGCGGCAGTTGCAGCTACGTACAAGATGGTTGCCGCCAATACGGCTCAGCGTGTTGCATCCGTCGAGAGCGCGCGTACCGCTCTGGCATCTGCTCAAGCGATCCAGGCATCAGCAGCTGCAAATCTACAGTATGCGCAGACGGCATTGGTAGCTGCGCGCAACGGCGCAGCTTTGGGTCTGAGCGTCCAGCAGGCATCTCGGGCGATGGTAGTTGCTCAGGCGGGTATGGTCGGGGCAAACGCTAAAGTAATGGCTGCGCAGACCGCCACCAACGCTTCGATCGCGGCGACGGGAATTGTCGCCACAACGACCGCTGGAGCAATGCGGCTATTGAGTGGAGCGCTGGCACTGGTGGGCGGTCCTGCTGGTGCAGCTCTTCTTGCCTCGTATGCCCTCTATCAACTCTACGATGCTCAATCTGATGCGGAGAACGCGGCAAAAGTCCACGGAGAAGCGGTCAACGAACTCAAGTTCCAGATTGAAAATCTGGATTATGCTAATGGGTCAGCTGTCGCATCGACGCGTACGAAAATAGCATCTGACATTGAGGCTGCGAAGGCCGCGCTTGAGCGAGCGAAAGCAGAACAGGCGCTTGCCGCCTCTATCGTTCGCGATGAAGTCAATCCGTCAATGTCGCTGTATCCGGCTCCTGCGGCTACAGACGTCGATAACACCGTAAATCAAAACCCGGTCGTGAAAGAGCGTCAACAGCTCATCGACCAGCTAGACAAGCAGCTAAAAGACCTTGAGGGCATCAACACTCAATTCGAGAGCTACGCGTCTGGCAAAGAAAAACCGACCAGGAACACCACTGGTTTTGGCGCAGGCATAGGCGCAGCACCGGCAGAGAAGTCCAAAGTACCAAAGAAGACCGCTGACGATCGCTTCCGCGAAGATATTCAGGCCATCAAAGACAGGACGGCAGCTCTCATCCAAGAGCAATCAACCGTAAGCTTGTCGTACCAAGAGCAAGAGAAGCGTCGCCTGGCACTTGACCTTGAGCAGCGTGCGTTGTCTGACCTTCGAGAAGAAGCCAGAAAAAAAGGCCAGACAGATCTAGAGAGCGTTCAGCTTTCTGCGCAGCAAAAGAAAACAATCGACGAGGTTTCTTCGGCCTATGCCAAACAGGCTGACGCTCTACGCCAAGTCGAGGAAGCGCAGCAGCGTGCGGAAAGCTCAGCGCAGGAGTTCTACGATGCGGCCAGAACTGGCTTTGCAGATGTGATCACTGGGGCGCAGAGTTTGAGTGAAGCTCTCTCGGGGCTGCTGAATAAGCTTGCTGATCTTGTTTTGAATAGTGCGTTTGATTCACTCATGGGGGGATCAAAGGCGACGAGTAGTGGCGGATGGCTTACGAAGCTGTTTTCTGGCTTTGCAGAAGGCGGCTACACCGGCGACGGTGGCAAATACCAGCCGGCGGGCGTCGTTCATAAAGGCGAGTACGTCTTTGACAAGGCTTCGGTTCAAGCTGCCGGCGGCCCCGCCGCGATGGAGGCAATGCGGCGCAATCTCAAAGGCTACGCCAACGGTGGCCCTGTCGGGATTTCGGTTCCGTCAATCCCGTCGCTGCGCCCGACAAACGACAATGCCGTAAAGGTCAACTACGCGCCTGTCATTGACGCGCGCGGGGCTGACGCTGAGGCTGTGGCCCGACTTGAGAGGGTAGTCGCAAAGCAGGGCGCCGAAATGCAGGGCCGCGTCGAGGCGGCTGTGCGATCGGCTCAAAAACGAAACGTTAAGTTGGGGTAGGGCGACGCAGCGGAAGGCAGGTCGGCGGGTTAGGTCTCGGCCGAAGTTGCGATATCGGGAAACTTGGCACTTATCCCAAACGGACCGTTTAGCTCCCTGCGACCCTCAATGGTTCGTGTGAACTGTACAAGGTGGGATTCATCGAAAATATCCTTGTAAAGTAAACGTATCCGAACAAATACGCCGATCATTCCTTCTGCCACTTCTTTGCGCAGAGATGGGTAGATCTGATCTTGGTTCGCCATGTGAAAAGCAAACGTCTCAGAACCGCCAATGATCCCCGAGTAGTCCTTGAGCTCAATGTCCGCAAAGTCGCTTTCGTATGCTTCGGACGCGATGAAGGCTTTATGCCCCATGTGGGTGATGGTAGCTGGCGTTTGGCCGCAGTTTTTTACTGTCAGTGCTAAGCCCAACATCCCTTCTGGCGTGTCATCGGGGATGACCGTGCTTTTCGCAAGCAGGTATGCGCGCAATTGCTTCTTTGTTGAATCCTGCGTGTGAGTGAGAGCGGCATTTGCGATCCTCGTGGCTTCTCGTGCTTCTCGAACGGACCCAAGCGCAAACCATGCAGCGAAGCTGCTGGCCACAACTGTGATGAACGATAGGAACAATGCGCCGAGGCTGGCGTAGAACATAGGAGCCGCCCATTGAGCAACTTCCTCGGACGACTGTGCGGTGGATCTCTGGATTGCGAGATTATCATTTTCCCGCTGTTCGTCCCGATCGCTTTTCTCTGCGTCGGCTTTGGTCTTCTGCTCATTCGGTGGGTCTTGAACAATCCGAACAGGTATAGAAAATTGGCGGCCTTCAGCGCTTACTGTCTGGCCGTGACCATGTGCCTGTTTCTGGTTTTGCTCTTGGCCGGCACCGCTGTCAGCGCTCGCGCCAACAAAAACACACGCGGTGAAAAACACTGCGAACTTGTGCATGAAAGTATCCCCTTATCCCCGAATAAATGAAGCACACCCACACGCAAGAGTCGATCATAGGACTCGCGTTAAGAGTGATTTTTTGATTTCAATGCCTCTGTAAACGGGGCGGGAATCATGGCCGAAAATTCAGATCACTTGGACAAAGAAACATCGGTGTCCGTCGCTTACACCGACAACAGTATCAAAGCTGGCGCTAAAAGCAGATTTGTCGCGGCGATCGACAGGCTCGGCGGTAGCGTGGTGGATTCCGCGAACGCTGCGATAGAGTCGTACGCCGAAAAGCGGCGCGCAAAAACGAGAGGTGAGGTCAGGTTGATCGAGGCCATTACCGAGTACGGTGTAGCTCAGCTTGGTGCCAACCCGCAAACTGCGGAGAGAGCCTTCCAACGGCATTTTCGCAAAGTCATCTCGCAGCAGGAAAATATCGACCACGTTTTGCTGGAGGCTAAAGCCGACCTCGAGTTAAATCCGCCAGCCGCCGATGATCCAGATCAGACCCAAGAATTGTCGGAAGAGTTCATGGACCGCTTCGAAGAGTACAGCTCGACAGCGACCACTGAAGAGTTACGTCAGCGATGGGGTCGCGTCCTTGCATCAGAGGTTCGGAAGCCGGGCACTTTCTCAGGGAAAGTACTGCGCGTAATCGATGAGATGGACACTGCTACCGCACAAATCTTCGAAGAAGTCTGCAAATCTAGAATAAATAACTTAGTCATCCGGTGCGTGTCCGGAGCCCTGCCATTCCTCGCCGCCGCTTCCCTAACAACATCTGGTCTAATGTTAGAAGCAGGTTTGGGGCAGGGTTTAGGGTTACAGGAAGTAGACACGCCAGATGTGGGGAAAATTTGGGGATTTGCCACAGATTGGGGCATGATCGGCCTTCCTTTAGCGGTTAGACCTAAAGTCGAATACGAGGAATCTGCTTGCCTGCGAATCGAAAGTACCAAACCAAAAATCCCAGTTTACGTGCTAACTGATGTTGGAACGGCCATTGCCTCAATTCTTCCAGACAACCAAGCAAATGCTTTTGAACGGTACGCGAGTATTCTAGAAACCGGTGTGGTTGCCGATTGGGTACGTCGTTACAAACCCAATGGTGCGGGCGGATACGCGCTTGTGTCGGAGACACGGTTGTCGCTTTAGGGGTGACATATTGAAAACAGTGAGTTAGGCAGCTTACGCCGCCTGTATCATATGCGGTTCTGCATGCCATCGGTGTTTTGCATCATCGGCTTCATCGCTTCCCAGAGTGCGATGCATTTAGTTTTTCGGACGCAAGATAGATGTCTCGCCGGCCTTCTATAGTAAGACAAGTGGAGTAAATCTGCCTTCCTTTATAAGCTTGGCACGTACGCTCTGCCTTCTTCAAGATCGCCTTTTGAGTGTCAATTGGAAGCTCTTTTTGCTCCGCAGTCTGACATCCAGCCAAAGCCACTAACGCTATAAGCAATGCAGTTCGTTTCACTGTAGCCCCCATGTCATCGGTTCGTCCTGACGATGAGCGTTGTTGTCATGCATTGCCTCGTGAACCCACCGCAAAAAAACACGAACACTATCGGGAGTCGAGTCCCCGCAAGAGGCGGAATCCACAATGACAATCACATACCCGCTCCCAACTTCCTTCTTCGATGAGTTCCCAGGCTGGACGACTGAATTTCAGTTGCTTTGGCGGCAGGAGCAGTCCCGAACAGCCGGCGGCCAGACGGTCGTCAAAGACCTTGGCTCTCCGCTGTGGCAGATGACGGCGCAATCGCGCACGATGAAGCCGAATGAGTTGGACTACTGGCGTGCCAGGCTCACCAGCTTGGAAAACGGGCTCAAAACCTTCCGCGCATTCCCCAAATCGCGCTGTTTCCCGGTGGCGTATCCAAACGGCAGTTGGCCGACCGGCGGCGCATTTACCGGGGTGGGGCAAGTGGCCACGATTGCGAGTAACCGCAAGGCAATATCGCTGTCGGGCCTGCCCGCTGGCTACAAGGTCACGGTCGGCGATTACATCCAGATCGGCGACAAAGACCTGCATATGGTGATGGAGCCTATGACGGCCAGCGCAGGCGGCGTGACAACGCAGTTTGAGGTTCGCCCTCATCTGTGGCCGGGCGTTACGGCACCCGTCGCCGCTACGCTGGTCAAACCGTCCTGCATCATGGCGATCGTGCCCGGCTCGATCTCGACGACTGCCGACATGGCCACCGGCCGAGGCACGGTCACGTTTCAGGCTATTGAAGCCCGCTAAGGGAAATCAATGAGAAACATCTCAGCAGAAAACCTTGCTGCGCTTGAGGCGCGGCAGCTGGTGGCGCGTGACTTCCTCTGGTTTGTTGCGCGCGATCGAGCGACTGGTGCGCCGGTCACCGATGGCATGTGGTCGGACGTTGGAAACGTGTCTGCGGCTGTGGTCCACCCGGACACAGGTCTGCCTGTCACTCGTGACTGGTATGGCTCCGGGACGCTGGTCCATATCGACGACATTCCGCTGGTCGCGAACCTGTCGGTGCAGAACGTCAACATCCGCCTGTCTCAGGTCAGCGAACACGTTCAGACGCTTGTCCGCCTTTACGACTGCAAGCAGGCTCGTGTCGAGATTTACCGAGGCCTGTTTGATCCGGACAGTCGCCAAATGGTCGCGCCGGCCGAATGCCGCTTCGTTGGCTTCGTCGATACTATCACTATCACCACGCCCTCTGAGAACGAAGAGGGCGGCGTGACGATGGTTTGCGCCAGCCATACGCAGGAAATGACACGTTCCAACCCGTCGACGCGAAGCCATGCCACGCAGGTTCTGCGGCAGGCCGGTGATGCATTCTACACCGATGCGGACACCTCGTCCGAGTGGGAGTTCTTCTGGGGATCCGAGAAGGGCAAGGTCGCGACGCAGCCGAAGCGCAAGAAATTTCTCGGGATATTCTGATGGATGTTCGATTTGCTACTGCCGAGGACCGCGACCGCGTGGTTACGCTCTTACGAGAGAGCCATGAAGCCGCCGGCTTTACGTTTCCGTTTCAGTCCGCCTATGCCGATCAAATTTTTCAGCAGCACCTAGCGTCCGAAAAGGCCTGCGTGATCGTGGCCGGTAAGCCAGCGCAAGGCGTTCTGATGGCGGTCGCGTTTGAACATCCGTTTGGCGCAGGTCGCATTGCCAAGGAAACTGTCTGGTTCGTGATGCCAGAGGCGCGCGGGCGCGGTGCGATTAAGATGCTCGACGCTTACGAGACATGGGCGCGCTCAGTCGGCTGCGTTTCTGTCGGAATGGCGTCGTTGGCAACCAATGACGTTTCCAGCCTCTACGAACGGCGTGGCTACAGCGCTGTCGAAACACACTTCATGAAGCCGCTCTAGCGGCTAAGCGCGCGGATAGCGCAGCGCATCCCAAGGAAAATCGATGGCTATTTTTTCTGGTATCGCGACCGCGATATCCGGCGCGTTCTCGGCTGTCTCCAGTTTTATTGGTGGCCTCGGCGTCGTTGGCTCTTTCCTGCTGAAAACTGCAGTCGGCGTTGGCGTAAGCCTGCTCGCCCAGTCGCTCGCCGGCAAGCCCAAAGATCCGACATTCTCCATCAACGGCACACTGCAAGGCGGCGGCGATATCTCGCGCTCCTTTATCCTCGGTCGTACTGCGACTGCTGGCTCTCTCGTGTTCGTCAATACGTGGGGGCAGGATGGTGATACACCGAATGCGTATCTGACGCAGGTGATTGCGCTTTCGGATATGCCGATACGTGGCCTTGCTGAAGTTTGGGTCAACGGCGAGCGCGTGACGCTCGGCGGACTTTCTGAGCGTGGCTATGCCGTCAACGAGTATCCAGACAGTCTCTGGGTCAAGTTCTATGACGGCATACAAACGACGGCCGACAGCTTCCTGTTCACCCAGGTTTCGAACGGCAACAGATGGTGGAATCCTGACCGTATCGGCAGGGGTGTTGCTTACGCGATCGTCACGGCTCGCGTTTCCAAGAACATGTTCTCCGGCGTGCCGTCATTCAAGTTCGTCCTTGAAGGCATGCGCCTCTACGATATCTCGCGGGACAGCACGCAAGGCGGTGTCGGCACCCATCGTTATGCCGATCCGGCGACGTGGGGCGGCGACGGCGACTTTCTGCCGGCGGTGCAGATCTACAATCTGCTGCGCGGCATCAGCTATAACGGGCAGTGGTTTTACGGCCTGCAAAACATGGCGGCGGCCCGCCTCCCTGCTTTGGCTTGGATTGCGCAGATCGAGAAGCACCGCGCCGGTACGCTAGAATCCACTGGATGGGTAAACACCTATCGGAGCGGTGGGGAAGTTCAGGTCGAGGCTCCGCTGACGTCTGCTGTTGAGGCGTTGCTCACGGCCTGCCAAGGCAAGATCTCGGAAGTTGGTGGCGTCTATTACCTGCATTCTGGCGCTCCGGATGCTCCGGTTATCGCATTCACCGACGACGATATCTTGTCGACTGAAGAGCAGGAGTTCACGCCGTTCCTTGGATTGGCGGATACCATCAACGGTGTGTCGGCAAACTATCCTTCTCCGCAAGACGGCTGGGTATCAAAGACTGCGCCGCCGCTCTATCGAACTGATCTTGAAGCGATCGACGGCAATCGCCGTCTGATGGCCGACGTTGATCTGAACTTTGTTCCGTATGCGGAGCAGGTGCAGCGGCTGATGCGGTCGGCGCTAGAAGAGGCCCGACGCTTCCGCAGGCACACGATTGTTCTGCCTCCGAAATTCTGGGCCTATGCGACACCAGGTACGGTGTTTTCATGGACGTCAGAGCGTAACGGTTATATCGCGAAGCTGATGCGCCTCGACGGCGTGGCGGATCGCGCCAATCTCGATGTCATGGTCGACATCACCGAAGTTGATCCAGCCGACTACGATTGGAGTACGGATACAGACTTCAAACCTCCGGTTGATGGACAGCTCGGGGTAATTCGCCCATCACCACAAGCGATTGTTGATTGGTTCGCAGAGCCAGCCACGGTTAAGGATAGCGCTGGCGATGATCGTCGCCCTGCCATCCGTCTGACTTGGGACAACACCGATGGACGCCTCGATGACGTCATTGGTATCGAATACGAAGTTAGATTACAGGCGTCGCTTGAAAAGATTTCGGAGGGTCGCACAGACCAACCGCAGGTCGGCTCAATGCTCATCTCGCAGGGGCTGCTGCCGAATGAGAGCTACGTCGTTCGTGGCCGCTACATTCCCGGTGGCGATAGGCCAGTTTTGTGGTCTGGATTTATCCCGGTCATCACGCCGAACGTGCTGCTCTCCGACAAGGATGTGTTCGTTGACGTCGATCTTTCCGGCGTTGAAGAAGCTCTAGGCTGGCTCCGCAACAGCACCAGAACCGCTCAGGAC
>Ga0308171_1003087_pt1 | contig 15870 bp, 10 predicted proteins | sample PhyGR1_FD_202135 | JGI IMG/M metagenome (GOLD analysis project Ga0308171, IMG submission 202135) | Phyllosphere microbial communities from UC Gill Tract Community Farm, Albany, California, United States - DLSLSG.R1 | ecosystem: Host-associated > Plants > Phyllosphere > Unclassified | place: USA... | reverse complement strand
CGTGCGATCGACGTGGAAACCGACGACGACTCCATCGGTGGCCACTTCCTGCACCTGCTGCACGGCGAGAAGCCGCAGGATTCGTGGGTCAAGGCGATGCATACCTCGCTGATCCTGTACGCGGAGCACGAGTTCAACGCCTCGACCTTCGCCTGCCGCGTCATCGCCGGCACCGGCAGTGACATGTACAGCGCGATCACCGGTGGCATCGGTGCGCTGCGCGGTCCCAAGCACGGCGGCGCCAATGAAGTGGCCTTCGAAGTGCAGAAGCGCTACGACAGCCCGGACGATGCCGAGGCCGACATCAAGGCCCGCGTCGAGCGCAAGGAAGTCGTGATCGGTTTCGGCCACCCGGTCTACACCGTCAGCGATCCGCGCAACAACATCATCAAGGAGGTGGCGCGCGAGCTGTCCGCCGAGCAGCAGAACGTCAAGATGTACGACATCGCCGAGCGCCTGGAATCGGTGATGTGGGACATCAAGAAGATGTTCCCGAATCTGGACTGGTTCAGCGCGGTCAGCTATCACATGATGGGCGTGCCGACGGCGATGTTCACCCCGTTGTTCGTGATTGCCCGCACCTCCGGTTGGAGCGCGCACATCATCGAGCAGCGCATCGACGGCAAGATCATCCGCCCGAGCGCGAACTACACCGGCCCGGAAGACCAGGCCTTCGTGCCGATCGACCAGCGCAAGTAAGACAGACGTACCGCACCCGTTCGCGGGTGCTTTGCGGAACAGGCCGGCGCGATGCCGGTCTGCTCCGTTGCGGCGTCGCTACTCCTTCTTCGCCGGTGTCACGACGCCCCGGCCCGCCAACAAGCAGCTATCGCCAGCCATGAATACTCAGTACCGCAAGAACCTCCCCGGCACCGCGCTGGACTATTTCGATACCCGTGCCGCCGTCGACGCGTTGCAGCCCGGTGCCTATGCCACGCTGCCGTATACCTCGCGCGTGCTGGCCGAAAACCTGGTGCGCCGCTGCGACCCGGCCACGCTGGAGCCCTCGCTGCGCCAGCTGATCGAACGCCGCCAGGACCTGGATTTCCCGTGGTTCCCGGCCCGCGTGGTCTGCCATGACATTCTCGGCCAGACCGCCCTGGTCGATCTGGCCGGCCTGCGCGATGCCATCGCCGATGCTGGCGGTGATCCGGCGCAGATCAATCCGGTGGTCCCGACCCAGCTGATCGTCGATCACTCGCTGGCGGTGGAATTCCCGGGCTTCGACAAGGCTGCGTTCGAGAAGAACCGCGCCGTCGAAGACCGCCGCAATGAAGACCGGTTCCACTTCATCAACTGGACCAAGAAGGCGTTCAAGAACGTCGACGTGATTCCGCCGGGCAACGGGATCATGCACCAGATCAATCTGGAGAAGATGTCGCCGGTCGTGCAGGTGCGCGATGGCGTGGCCTTCCCGGATACCTGCGTGGGCACCGACAGCCACACCCCGCACGTGGACGCGCTGGGCGTGATCGCGATCGGCGTCGGCGGCCTGGAAGCGGAGAGCGTGATGCTCGGCCGTGCTTCCTGGATGCGGCTGCCCGACATCATCGGCGTAGAGCTGACCGGCCGCCCGCAGCCCGGCATCACCTGCACCGACGTGGTGCTGGCGCTGACCGAGTTCCTGCGCAAGGAGCGCGTGGTCGGTGCGTGGATCGAGTTCTACGGGGAGGGCGCCAACGCGCTGACCATCGGTGACCGCGCCACGATATCCAACATGACGCCGGAATTCGGTGCCACTGCGGCGATGTTCTACATCGACCAGCAGACCCTGGACTACCTGCGCCTGACCGGCCGCGAAGATGCCCAGGTCGCGCTGGTGGAAACCTACGCCAAGGCCACCGGCCTGTGGGCCGACGATCTGGTCACCGCGCAGTACGAGCGCGTGCTGCAGTTCGACCTGTCCACCGTGGTGCGCAACATGGCCGGCCCGTCCAACCCGCACAAGCGCGTGGCGACCACCGACCTGGCCGCCCGCGGCATCGCCGATGAAGGCAAGCTGGCCTCGGGCAGGCTGGAACAGGCCGACGGCCTGATGCCCGATGGCGCGGTGATCATTGCCGCGATCACCAGCTGCACCAACACCAGCAACCCGCGCAACGTGATCTCCGCGGCGTTGCTGGCGCGCAACGCCAACCGTGCCGGCCTGACCCGCAAGCCGTGGGTGAAGAGCTCGCTGGCGCCGGGGTCCAAGGCCGTGCAGCTGTATCTGGAAGAAGCCGGCCTGCTGACCGAGCTGGAGCAGATGGGCTTTGGCATCGTCGCCTTCGCGTGCACCACCTGCAACGGCATGAGCGGCGCACTGGACCCGAAGATCCAGCAGGAAGTGATCGACCGCGACCTGTATGCCACCGCCGTGCTCTCGGGCAACCGCAACTTCGATGGCCGCATCCACCCGTATGCCAAGCAGGCCTTCCTGGCTTCGCCGCCGCTGGTGGTGGCGTATGCGATCGCCGGTACGGTGCGCTTCGATATCGAGAAGGACGCGCTCGGCCATGACGCCGACGGCAACCCGATCACGCTGAAGGACCTGTGGCCCAGCGATGCCGAGATCGATGCGGTGGTCAAGGCCAGCGTCAAGCCGGAACAGTTCCGCAAGGTCTACGACCCGATGTTCACCTTCAAGGTGGAACACGGCGCCCCGATCAGCCCGCTGTACGACTGGCGCCCGCAGAGCACCTACATCCGCCGCCCGCCGTACTGGGAAGGCGCGTTGGCCGGTGCGCGCAGCCTGACCGGCATGCGACCGCTGGCGGTGCTCGGCGACAACATCACCACCGACCATCTGTCGCCGTCCAACGCGATCATGGCCAGCAGCGCGGCCGGTGAGTACCTGGCGAAGATGGGCCTGCCCGAGGAAGACTTCAATTCCTACGCGACCCACCGCGGCGATCACCTCACCGCGCAGCGTGCCACCTTCGCCAACCCGAAGCTGATCAATGAAATGGCCGTGATCGATGGCCAGGTCACGCAGGGCTCGCTGGCGCGCGTGGAGCCGGAAGGACAGGTCACCCGCATGTGGGAGGCCATCGAAACCTACATGTCGCGCAAGCAGCCGCTGATCATCATCGCCGGTGCCGACTACGGCCAGGGCAGCTCGCGTGACTGGGCCGCCAAGGGCGTGCGCCTGGCCGGCGTGGAAGCGATCGCCGCCGAAGGCTTCGAGCGCATCCACCGTACCAACCTGATCGGCATGGGCGTGCTGCCGCTGGAGTTCAAGGAAGGCGTCAACCGCAGGACGCTGGGCATCGACGGCACTGAAACCTTCGATGTGCTCGGCGACCGCGTGCCGCGCGCCGAGCTGACCCTGGTCGTCCACCGCCGCAACGGTGAACAGCTGCGGGTGCCGGTCACCTGCCGGCTGGATACCGCCGAAGAAGTCTCGATCTACGAGGCCGGTGGCGTGCTGCAGCGGTTCGCGCAGGACTTCCTGGAATCGGCGCAGGTCGCCTGATGGGGCATTCATCGGCGTCTCGCTCAGAGAGTGTGGCGCCGGTGATCCACAGGTTGCGGCACAGGGGTGAAACGTCGGCCAGCCGCGCGTCGGCCCGGCACTTGAACTCCCCGAGCGGCGGGCGCAGACTTTTATGGCAAAAATTGCCAAAGAGGTCTGATCATGGCCACGATGAACATCTCGCTCACCGGTCCGCTCAAACAGTTTGTCGATGAGGAAGTCAGCCAAGGGGGGTACTCCAGCACGTCCGATTACGTGCGCGACCTGATCCGCCAGCGCCAGCGGCAAAAGGCTGAAGAGCTGCTGCGCCGGTTGATTGCGGAGGGCCTGGCGTCTGGCCCAAGTATCCCGGTCACCTCGACAACCTTCGAGCGCATGCGCCTTGACCTGGCAGAGCGGCTGGGTCGTGAAGCGGATTGAGTGGCGGCCACGCGCGGAACAGGACGTGGCCGACGCTGCGCTGTGGTTCGCGCGTCAGGGAGGGTTGGTGCTGGGCGAACGGTTCATCGCGACGGTGGATGCTGCACTGCTGCGGATCGCGGCATTTCCTGGGGCAGGGTCCGCTCGGCACGCCTGGGTCAGCGAGGAACTGCCGGTCCCACTGCGATTCGTGATCCTGCCCGTCTTTGATCGGTATCTGATCTATTACCTTGACCTTCCGGACCGGGTGGACATCCTTCGCGTCTGGGATACCTCACGCGGATTGGATGCATTGATGGAGCCGATACCATGACCGTACTCCGTTGCACTGCAGCGCTGCTCAAACGGATGAAGTATCCGGCCAAGCCAGAGGAGCCGGAACCCCAACGCAATCCGCTGGGCGAGTGGTACGCGGATCTCCTGATATGGAAGCGCCACCCGATGGTGGTGCTGATGAACGCGGACACTGGCGTGCCGAACATTCTGCCAATCCTCCCTCTGGGCCGCTTGATTACAAGAAGCCGCTGGCGCTGGCCCGGCAGCGGTTGATGCCGCATGCACCGCTCTCCCACATCCATCCTGCACGGACATGATTTCATGACCCAACTCCCCCAGCTCCGCATTCCCGCCACCTACATGCGCGGTGGCACCAGCAAGGGTGTGTTCTTCAAGCTGACCGATCTGCCTGCCGCGGCGCAGGTGCCTGGCCCGGCGCGCGATGCGCTGCTGATGCGCGTGATCGGCTCGCCTGATCCGTATGCCAAGCACACCGATGGCATGGGCGGCGCGACTTCCAGTACGAGCAAGTGCGTGATCCTCTCCGCACCGTCGGTGCCGGAGCATGACGTGGACTATCTGTACGGCCAGATTTCGATCGAGACCGCGTTCGTCGACTGGAGCGGCAACTGCGGCAATCTCAGCACGGCGGTGGGCCCGTTCGCGATCAGCAACGGCCTGATCGATCCGGCGCGGGTTCCGTACAACGGCGTCTGCACCGTGCGCATCTGGCAGGCCAACATCGGCAAGACCATCCTGGCGCACGTGCCGATCGTGGACGGCCAGGTGCAGGAAGACGGCGATTTCGAGCTGGATGGTGTGACCTTCCCGGCCGCGGAGATCCAGCTGGAGTTCCTGGATCCCTCCGATGACGGCGAGGGCGGGGCGATGTTCCCGACCGGCAACCTGGTCGACACGCTCGACGTGCCCGGCGTGGGCAGCTTCCAGGTCACGATGATCACCGCCGGCATTCCGACCATCTTCCTCAATGCCGCGGACCTGGGTTACACCGGCACCGAACTGCAGCCGGCGATCAATGAGGACAAGGCCGCTTTGGCGCGTTTCGAAGCGATCCGCGCGCACGGTGCGGTGCGCATGGGCCTCATCGAGACCATCGAGCAGGCGGCGACCCGCCAGCACACGCCCAAGGTCGCCTTCGTCGCGCCGGCGCAGGACTACGTGTCGTCCAGCGGCAGGCAGATCGCCGCGGGCGAGATCGACCTGCACGCGCGCGCGCTGTCCATGGGCAAGCTGCACCACGCGATGATGGGCACTGCCGCGGTCGCCATCGGTACCGCAGCGGCGATTCCGGGCACGCTGGTGAACCTGGCCGCCGGCGGGGGTGAGCGTGAATCGGTGAGCTTCGGTCATCCCTCCGGCACCTTGCGCGTGGGTGCACAGGCGCTGCACGTTGACGGTCAGTGGACGGTCACCAAGGCCATCATGAGCCGCAGCGCCCGCGTATTGATGGACGGTGCGGTACGGGTGCCTGCCACTATCTTGTAATACCCAACAGGAGAATCGCGATGTCCGGTCACGACAGCCACAGCAACCAGCGCCCGCCATGGGACACGGTCCTGACCGACATCGTCGATTACGTCCGCGACTACCAGGTCAGCTCGCCGCAGGCGTACACCACCGCGCGGCACTGCCTGATCGACACGCTGGGCTGCGGGCTGGCGGCGCTCTCGTTCCCGGCCTGCAGCAAGCTGCTCGGGCCGCTGGTGCCCGGCATGCGGGTGATCAACGGCGCGCGCGTGCCCGGCACCCGCTTCGAGCTCGATCCGGTGCAGGGCGCCTTCAACATCGGCGCGATGATCCGCTGGCTGGATTTCAACGACACCTGGCTGGCGGCGGAGTGGGGCCATCCCTCCGACAACCTCGGCGGCATCCTCGCCACCGCGGACTGGCTCAGCCGCAATGCCGAGGCGCTGCGCCGGGCGCCGCTGACCATGCGCGATGTGCTGGCCGCGATGGTCAAGGCGCATGAGATCCAGGGCTGCCTGGCGCTGGAGAATGCGTTCAACCGGGTCGGGCTGGATCACGTGGTGCTGGTCAAGGTCGCCTCCACCGCGGTGGTCTCCCACATGCTGGGCCTGGATCGCGAGCGCATGCTCAATGCCCTGTCGCTGGCCTGGGTGGATGGGCAGTCGCTGCGTACCTACCGGCACGCGCCCAACACCGGCTCGCGCAAGAGCTGGGCGGCCGGGGATGCCACCAGCCGTGCGGTGCGCCTGTCGCTGATGGCCGCGGCCGGGGAGATGGGCTATCCGAGTGCGCTGACGGCGCCGACCTGGGGCTTCTACGATGTCTCCTTCGGCGGGCAGCCGTTCCGCTTCCAGCGGCCTTACGGCAGCTACGTGATGGAGAACGTACTGTTCAAGATCAGCTATCCGGCCGAGTTCCATGGCCAGACCGCGGTCGAGGCGGCGATGCAGCTGCACGCGCAGATGCGCGCCAGCGGCAAGCGCAGCGAAGACATCGCGCAGATCACCCTGCGCACCCAGCAGGCCTGCCTGCGCATCATCGACAAGCCCGGCCCGCTGCATAATCCGGCCGACCGCGACCACTGCGTGCAGTACATGGTGGCGATCGGCCTGATCTTCGGCCGCCTGGTCGCCGAGGACTACGAGGACGACGTGGCGGCCGATCCGCGCATCGATGCGCTGCGGGCGAAGATCACCTGCGTGGAAGATCCCCGGTTCACCGCGGATTACATCGACCCGGACAAGCGCAGCATCGCCAACGCGCTGCAGGTGACCTTCACCGATGGCAGCACGATGGACGCGGTGGTCGAGTACCCGCTGGGCCATGCCCGCCGCCGCGCCGAGGGAATCCCGCTGCTGGAGGACAAGTTCCGCCGGCACCTGGCCGGGGTGTTCCCGACCGTGCAGCAGCGCCGGATCCTCGAGGCGTCGCTGGACCCGGTCGCGCTGGAGGCGATGCCGGTGCACGAGTATGTGGACCTCTACGTGGCCGGGTAGACGCCGACCGTTGGTCGGCTGCCCTTCGCCGTGGCCCCGCCCGCCGCCGATGACGCCCGGATCGCCCGGGGTCGCCCGCGAACGAGCGGGCACGGCCCGTATACTGGCGGCCTTGTTCAAGGAGTGACGTCATGGCTAGCCGCAGTCGGTTCGGGCAGTGGAGCTGGAAGGGAATCGCGGGCCTGGCGCTGGTCGCCGGCCTGGCCATCGGCGTCGGGGGCTGCAAGCGCAACGACAGCGGCCAGCTGCCGGCACCGTCCGGCGCGCCGATCACCGCCAAGGCCGAGGCGGTCACCGAGTTCACTCTGGTCCGGGCCTACCCCGATCAGAAGAGCGACGGCCTGTCGCTTGCGCTGGAGTTTTCGCGCCCGCTGGTCGGCACCCAGGACTTCGACACGCTGGTCCGGTTCGCCGAGAAGGTCGGGACCGAGGACAGCAGCTGGTCGCTGTCCGATGACGGCAAGACCCTGCGCTATCCGTTCGTGGAGGCGGCCAAGGAATATTCGCTGATCGTCTCGCCCGACCTGCTTGCCGCCGATGGCAGCCGGATCGGCAAGGAGCTGCGCCAGAAAGTCTTCACCGGTGAGCTCAAGCCGGTGGCCGGGTTCGCCTCGCAGGGCAGCGTGCTGCCGGCCAAGGACAGCCGCGGCCTGCCGGTGGTGTCGGTCAATGTGCCGGAAGTGGACGTGGAATTCCTGCGCGTGCGCGAGAAGGAACTGCCGAACTTCTTCAGCCAGTACCAGCGTGGCGGCCGCCGCGGCAGCTGGGAGCTGGACAGCGATTACGGCGACAAGACGCCGATGTCGCAGCTGGCCGAGCCGGTCTACGTGAACCGCTTCGTGATCGGCGGCAAGCAGAACGAGCGCGTGCTCACCTACCTGCCGACGCAGGACATCAAGGAGCTGCAGCAGCCCGGCCTGTATTTCGCGGTGATGAAGCGCAGCGGTTCGTTCGAAGGTGAGTACGACACCGCCTTCTTCACCGTCAGTGACATCGGCCTGCATACGCGCGCCTACAAGGACAAGCTGTTCGTGCACACGGCCTCGCTGCAGAGCGGGGCGTCGCTGAAGAAGATCGAGCTGCGCATCCTGGATGGCAAGGGCGAGGTGGTGCTCAAGGGCGCGACCGACGGCAACGGCAATGCGCTGCTCAATTACACGCTGGATGCCAGCCATGTGCTGATCGCCAGCAGTGGCGGCGATACCTCGATGCTGCCGTTCAACCAGCCCGCACTGGACCTGAGCGAGTTCGCCGTGGCCGGGCGCGACAATGCCTGGTTCGACGTGTTCACCTGGTCGGGCCGCGACCTGTACCGCCCCGGCGAGACCGTGCGCATTTCCGCGCTGCTGCGCGACAACGACGGCAAGCCGGTGAAGCCACAGCCCGTCTTCCTGCGCCTGAAGCAGCCGGACGGCAAGACCTTCCGCGAGACCCGCCTGACCCCGGGCGAGCAGGGCTACTTCAGCTTCGAGCAGCTGATCCCGGCCGAGGCGCCGACCGGGCGCTGGCAGGTGGAGTTCCGCACCAATCCGGCCAGCAAGGAAGCGATCCAGGGCATGACCCTGCGCATCGAGGAGTTCCTGCCCGAGCGCATGAAGCTGGACCTGGACAGCGCACAGAAGACGCTCAAGCCGGGCGAGCCGCTCAAGCTGCAGGCCGACGCCGCGTATCTGTACGGCGCGCCGGCCGACGGCAACCGCTTTACCGCACGCCTGGCCGTGGCGGCCGAGCAGTCGCCGGTGGAGTCGCTGCCGGGCTATTTCTTCGGCGATCCGACCACCGCGCTGCCGCGCGAGGCGCGCGACGTCATCGACACCGAATTCCCGGCCGACGGGAAGCTGCGCCAGGACGTGGAACTGCCGGCCGAGGTCAAGCCGACCGCGCCGATCGCCGTGGTGCTGTCCGGCAGCGTGTATGAAACCGGTGGCCGCACCGTGACCCGCACCCTGAAGCGGGTGATGTGGCCGGCCGCGGCCCTGGTCGGCGTGCGCCCGCTGTTCGATCCCAAGGATGGCGCGGATGCCAACAGCAACGCGCGCTTCGAACTGATGCGCGTGGACGCGGCGGGCAAGCCGCAGCCGGCCAAGGGCCTGAAGGTCACGCTGGTGCGCGAGCTGCGCGATTACCACTGGACCTTCAACGACAACCGCTGGGATTACGATTTCACCCGCCGCTTCGAGAACAAGGACACCCGCACCGTCGATGCCGGCAGCGCGGCGGTCGGTGTTGATGTCCCGGTGGAGTGGGGTGAGTACCGGTTGGACGTGTTCGACCCGGCCACCGGGCTGACCAGCCGCTATCCGTTCAACGCCGGCTGGAGCTGGAACGACGACAACCGCGGCCTGGATGCGCGCCCGGACAAGGTCAAGCTGGCGCTGGACAAGACCGGCTACAAGGCCGGCGATACCGTGCGCGTCACCGTGACCCCGCCGCATGCCGGCAAGGGCGTGCTGATGGTCGAGAGCGACAAGATGCTCTACGTCCAGGACATCGACGCCAAGCCGGGCAGCACCTACGACATTCCGGTGACGGCCGAGTGGGAACGCCACGACGTCTACATTACCGCGCTGGTGTTCCGTGGTGGCAGTGCGCCGAGCAAGATCACCCCGGCCCGTGCGGTCGGCGTGGTGCATGTGCCGATGGACCGCAAAGCGCGCCAGATCGCGGTCGGCCTGGTGGCACCGAAGCAGATGCGCCCGGAGCAGACGCTGCCGGTGACCGTCAGTGCCCCGCAACTGGCCGGCAAGGTCGCGCATGTGACGGTCTCGGCGGTGGATGTGGGCATCCTCAACATCACCCGCTTCCCGGTTCCCGATGCCGCCGCGCACTTCTTCGCGCAGCGCCGCCTGGGCGTGGATGCGTATGACATCTACAGCCGCGTGATCGAGAGCTTCGACGGCAGCAGCGGCAAGCTGAAGTTCGGTGGCGACATGGCCCTGGCCGCGATGCCCCAGGCCAAGCGTCCAACCGCGCGCGTGCAGACGGTGGACCTGTTCTCCGGCCCGGTGAAGCTCGATGCCAAGGGCATCGCGCGGATCGCGCTGAAGGTGCCGGATTTCAACGGCACCCTGCGCGTCTCGGCGCTGGTGTACGCCGATGACCAGTACGGCAAGCGCGATGTGGAGACCGTGGTGCGCGCGCCGATCCTGGCCGAAGCCAGCATGCCGCGCGTGATCGCGCCCGGGGATGCCAGCACGGTCACCCTGGACGTGCAGAACTTCACCGGAACGCCGGGCGAGTTCAAGGTGCAGGTGGATGGCATCGGGCCGCTGACCCTGGGTGACTCCAGCCGCACGCTCAAGCTCAACGCCGACGCCAAGAGCACGCTGAGCTTCCCGCTGGCCGCGCGCGAGGGCTACACGGTGGCCAAGGTCCGCGTGCGCGTGGACGGCAACGGCTTCAAGGTCGATCGCCGCTATGACCTGCCGGTGCGCGCGGCGTGGCCGCAGGTGCTGCGCGCACAGACCCGCACGCTGGATCCGCTGGCCGCGGTCACGATGGACGCCGGGCTGGCCGATGGCCTGATGAACGACTCGGTGACCGCACGCATGCTGGTCAGCGCGCTGCCGCCGATTCCGTTCGCCAGTGCCTTGAACGGCGCGCTCAACTATCCGTATGGCTGCGCCGAGCAGACCACCAGCAAGGGCTATGCCGCGCTGATGCTGGATGAAGCGACCTCGGCCATGCTGGGTGCGGACGGGCTGGATGCCAAGACCCGCCGCGAGCGCATGGAAGGTGCGTTCGGCCGCCTGGCCTCGATGCAGGTGGCCAACGGCAACTTCTCGATGTGGGGCGACGACGGCTACATCAATCCGTGGCTGACGCCGTACATCGCCGAGTTCCTGCTCGACGCCAAGGACGCCGGCTTCGCGGTACCGGACAACGTGCTGCAGAAGGCGCTGAACCGCCTGAGCGAAGACCTGCTGTCCGGCGGCAACCAGTTCTACGGCGAGGACCGCCGCGAGAACCTCAAGTTCGCCAACCAGGCGTATTCGGGCTACGTGCTGGCCCGGGTCAACCGCGCGCCGCTGGGTACCCTGCGTGCGCTGTATGACAACGAGCGCAGCAAGTCGCTGACCGGCCTGTCGCTGGTGCACCTGGGCATCGCGCTGTCCCTGCAGGGCGATCACAAGCGCGGTGATGCGGCCATTGCCGCCGGCTTTGCCAAGAGCGCCGACGACCGTCCGGCCTACTTCGGCGATTACGGCAGCGCGGTGCGCGATGACGCGTTGATGATCGCGCTGCTGCACGAACGCAAGCTGTCCAAGCCGGCCTACGATGTACGCGCGGTCGATCTCGGCCGCGCGCTGGATGCCCGCCGCAACAGCGGCTGGATGTGGTTGAGCACCCAGGAGCAGGTGGCGCTGGCGCGCATGGGCAAGGCGCTGTCGGCCAACCAGAAGAAGCTGGTGTCCGGCGAGCTGGTGGTCGGTGGCGAGAGCGAGAGCATCTCGGCGCGCCGCATGTTCGGCCGCAGCTTCGACTACGCCGCGCTGGCCAAGGGCGTGCGCTTCACCGCGCAGGGGGAGCCGCCGATGTTCGCCAGCCTGGAAGTGGCCGGCATTCCGCGCAACCCGCCGGAACCGGACAGCCGCACGCTCGGCGTGGAGCGCAGCTGGTACACCACCGACGGCAAGCCGTGGACGCCGCGTCCGCTGAAGGAAGGCGAGGCCCTGATCGTACGGGTCAGCGTCACCCCGAACGTGGACATGCCCGATGCACTGCTGACCGATCTGCTGCCGGCCGGGCTGGAGATCGAGAACTTCAACCTGGGCGATGCCAAGCAGTGGGCCGATGTCGTTGTCGACGGGTTGAGCGTCAACGATCGTGGCGATGCGGCCAACATCAAGCACGAAGAGTTCCGCGACGACCGCTATGTGGCCGCGCTGAAACTCTCGCGTGGCAGCACCGCCAAGGTGTTCTACCTGGTGCGTGCGGTCACGCCGGGCACGTATCGCGTGCCGCCGCCGCTGGTGGAGGACATGTACCGTCCCGACCTGCGCGGGGTGGGCCGCAGTCTCCCGGCCTCGCTGACCGTGGTGCAGCCCTGATCGCAGGGCGGGCCGTCGCGATGACGGCCCGCCTGCCTCGCTGCTGAATGGACATGACGTCTCTTTTTCCCAAGCGGTCGTGTGCCTCCGTGCGACGCAACGTGCTGCCCTGCCTGCGATGGGGCACGGCGGCGGTGCTCGCGCTGCTGCTGGTGCTGGATCTTGCGTTCCCGCCCCCGCTGCCCAGGCAGCGCGACACCAGCACCCTGGTGGTCGCGCGCGATGGCACGCCACTGCGCGCCTTCGCCGATGCGGACGGGGTGTGGCGCTACCCGGCCTCCGCCGACAGCGTCTCGCCGCTGTACCTGCAGGCGCTGCTGAACTACGAAGACCGCTGGTTCTGGCGGCATCCGGGCATCAATCCGTGGGGACTGCTGCGCGCCGGCAAGCAATGGCTGTTCGAACAACGGATCGTCTCCGGCGGCTCGACCCTGACCATGCAGGTCGCGCGCATCCTCGATCCGCATACGCGCACGCCATGGGGCAAGACCAAGCAGCTGCTGCGCGCGGTGCAGCTGGAACTGCACCTGAGCAAGGCGCAGATCCTGGCGTTGTACCTGGAACGCGCGCCCTATGGCGGCACCATCGAAGGCGTGGAGGCGGCGAGCTGGGCCTATCTGGGCAAGCCGGCCTCGCAGCTGTCGCATGCCGAGGCGGCGTTGCTGGCGGTATTGCCGCAGTCGCCCAGCCGGCTGCGTCCGGACCGTCACCCGGAGGCGGCGCAACGTGCGCGCGACAAGGTGCTGGAGCGGATGGTGTCGCTCGGCGTGTGGTCACGCGAGGAGGTCGACGATGCGCGCATCGAGCCGGTGGTCACGCGGGCCCTGCAGCCCCCGCTGCATGCGGCGTTGCTGGCCCAGCGGCTGCGCTCGGCGCAGCCGCGGGTGGCGCGGATCGAGAGCACGCTGGACATCGGCCTGCAGCGCACGCTGGAAGAGCGTGTGTCGTCGTACTTTTCGCAGTTGCCCGAGCGCACCTCGGCCGCGCTGCTGGTGGTGGACAACCGCACGCTGGAGGCGCGTGCCTATGTCGGCTCGGTGGCCTTCGGCGACAAGCAACGGCTCGGCCATGTGGACATGGTCCAGGCCTGGCGCTCACCGGGCTCGACGCTGAAACCGTTCCTGTACGGCATGGCGCTGGATGATGGCCTGATCCATTCGGAAAGCCTGATGGTGGATGCGCCACAGAGTTTCGGCGGTTACCGGCCGGGCAACTTCGATGCGGCCTTCAACGGGCCCGTCAGTGTGGCCACGGCGCTGCGGTTGTCGCTCAACGTGCCGGCCGTGGACCTGCTGGACCGGGTCGGGTCGGCGCGCTTCGCGGCACGCCTCTCGCATGCGGGCATCAACCTGCGCTTTCCGCACGGCAGTGCGCCGAACCTGTCGCTGATACTGGGCGGTACCGGCGCGCGGCTGGAGGATCTGGTCGGTACCTTTGCCGCGTTCAATCGCAACGGCATCGCCGGGCGGGTGCGTTACACCGCCGAGGATGCGGTGATCGAGCGTCGCCTGATGTCACCGGGCGCGGCCTGGATCACCCGCGAGATGCTCGAATCCAATCCCCGCCCGGGGTATGGCGCGGGCACCTTCGACGTCACCGGCCGCCCGCGCGTGGCCTGGAAGACCGGCACCAGCTACGGCTACCGCGACGCCTGGGCGATCGGCACGACGCGGCATTACACGGTAGGTGTCTGGGTCGGGCGCCCGGATGGCACGCCGCTGCCCGGGCAGTACGGCGCGGTGACCGCGTTGCCGCTGATGTTCGAGGTGATCGACAGTCTGCCGCGCCAGGCCGGCGATGCCAGTGCGGCGCCGATGCCGGCGAGCGTGGCGCAGGCCGATATCTGCTGGCCCACCGGGGGCCTGGCCGAGCAGACGGCGCCCGCGCTGTGCCAGCGGCGGATGCCGGCGTTCGTGCTGGACGGCGCGGTACCGCCGACCTTCGCCGAGCGCGATGCGCGGCTGTGGCAGCCGGGACTGCAGCGCTTCCAGGTGGATGCGCGCACGGGGCTGCGGCTGTCGCCGGAGTGCAGCCGACCGCATGAGGCGGAGTCGCGTGAGATCGCACGCTGGCCGGCGTTGTTGTCGCCGTGGCTGCCGCAGGCGCAGCGCCAGGCCTCGCAACTGCCGGCGCTGTCGCCGGATTGCAGCGCGGACGGCCGCGACAGTGGCGGCACCCTGCACATCGAGGGGCTGAACGACCGCGCCACCCTCGCACGCGCGCCGAATGCCAAACATGGCGTGCGCCTGCAACTGCGGGCGCTGGGCAATGAGACCACGGTGGACTGGCTGCTGGATGATCGCTGGATCGCCCGCACCGAAGGCGCGCGGCTGTTCCAGCGCGATTTCGACGAGGTAGGCGAGCACACGCTGACCGCGCTGGCCGCCGATGGTGCGTGGACACAGGTACGGTTCCGGATCCTGCGCTGACGTCGCGCTGCCCAGGACCTGGTAGTGCCGGCCGCTGGCCGGCATCACACCATGAACGGTCGTGCCGGCCGCTGGCCGGCACTGCAGTGCGTTCGGATTCTGCGAGGAGCCGGCACGCGGCCGCCGTTACTCGCCGATCCAGCCGTCGAGCAGATCGGCGAATTCGTCGGCGTGCTCTTCTTCCTGCGCGAGGATCTCTTCGAGGATGCGCTTGGTCGTGGTGTCCTTGTCGCCGACGAAGTTGATCATCTCCCGATAGCTGTCGATCGCGATGCGCTCGGCAATCAGGTTCTCGCGGACCATGTCGCGCAGGTCGCTGCCTTCCTTGTACTCGGCATGCGAACGTGCGGTGAGCGTATCCGGATTGAGATCCGGCTCGCCGCCGAGCTGCACGATGCGCTCTGCCAGCTTGCCGGCGTGCGCCTGCTCCTGCTGTGCGTGCTCCAGGAACTCGGCCTTGATCGAATCGGCGAGCATGCCCTTGGCCATGAAGTAATGGCGGTAATAGCGCAGCACGCACACGTACTCGGTGGCGAGCGCATCGTTGAGCAGCTTGATCACCGCCTCGCGGTCGGCGCTGTAGCTGTCGGTGATCGCGCCGTCTTCGATGTCCTGGCGGGCCTTGGCGCGCAGGGTGGCGGTATCGCTGATGCCCGGCGGACGGGCGGTGTTCGCGGCGGTATCGGGGGCGTTCTTGGCTGGCTTGGACATGGCTGGCCGGATTCCTCTGTTGCGTGGGTCTAGCGGGGGAGATGCTCCAGCACGTACTGCGCCGAAGACACCTCGAATTTTCCGGGTTCCTCGATGAAGGTTTCGCGCACGACACCGTCTTCGACGTACAGCGCGAAGCGGCGCGAGCGGATGCCCATCCCGGAGCTGCTGGCATCCATCTCCAGGCCGAGGGCCCGGGTGAACTCGCCATTGCCGTCGGACAACAGCTGTAGGCCGTCGGGCACCTGCTGGCTCTCGCCCCAGGCCTTCATCACGAACGGATCGTTGACCGCCATGCAGAACACTTCGATCCCGCGGTGGCGGAACGCGGGGAACTGCTCGATGAAGCCGGGCAGGTGCCGGGCCGAGCAGGTCGGGGTGAATGCGCCGGGCACGCCGAACAGCACCGCTTTGCGCGCATCGAACAGGGCATGGGTGTCGATGGTCTCCATGCCCTCGCGGATGCGCTTGAGGGTGACTTCGGGAATGCGGTCGCCAACGTGGATGGTCATGCGGACTCCTTGGACACAGGCAGGGTAGTGAGG
>Ga0308171_1003084_pt1 | contig 15890 bp, 13 predicted proteins | sample PhyGR1_FD_202135 | JGI IMG/M metagenome (GOLD analysis project Ga0308171, IMG submission 202135) | Phyllosphere microbial communities from UC Gill Tract Community Farm, Albany, California, United States - DLSLSG.R1 | ecosystem: Host-associated > Plants > Phyllosphere > Unclassified | place: USA... | reverse complement strand
GGTCTTCAAATCCCGCTCAGGCTGAGCTTGTCGAAGCCCCATCGGTTCAAACCGCCAGCGGTCGAACGGAGAGGCAGACTTGAAGCACATCCCCTGGATCATCCTCGCGATTGTCGGCGCGGTCTGCCTTGCGGTGCTGGCCGTATCGCGCGGGGAGGCGGTCAATGCGCTGTGGATCGTGGTCGCGGCGGTGAGCTGCTTCCTCGTCGCCTATCGCTACTATGCGCTGTATATTGCGCGGCATGTGATGCGGCTGGACCCCACTCGCGCGACGCCCGCGATCTACCGCGCCGACGGTCTGGACTATGTCGCCACCGACCGGCGCGTGCTGTTCGGCCACCACTTCGCGGCGATCGCAGGCGCGGGGCCGCTGGTGGGGCCGGTTCTGGCGGCGCAGATGGGCTATCTGCCGGGCACCTTGTGGATCATCTTCGGCGTCGTGCTGGCAGGCGCCGTGCAGGACTTCATGGTCCTGTTCATCTCGATGCGGCGCGACGGCAAGTCGCTGGGCGAACTCGTGCGCATGGAGATGGGCGCGGTTGCAGGCACCATCGCGCTGGCGGGCGCCTTCCTCATCATGGTCATCATCCTCGCGGTGCTCGCGCTGATCGTCGTGCGCGCGCTGGCGGAGAGCCCGTGGGGCATGTTCACCGTCGCCGCGACGATCCCGCTGGCGCTGGCGATGGGCATCTACACCCGCTGGATCCGGCCGGGGCGCATCGGCGAAGTCTCGGTGCTGGGCTTCGTCGGCCTGATCGCGGCGATCGTGTTCGGGCAGAACGTCGCGGCTTCCGGGGTATGGGGGCCGCTGTTCACCTTCACCCCGCAGACCTTGTGCTGGATTCTGATCGGCTACGGCGCGCTGGCCTCGCTGCTGCCGGTGTGGCTGCTGCTGGCGCCGCGCGACTATCTTTCGACCTTCCTCAAGATCGGCGCGATAACCGCGCTGGCCGTTGGTATCGTCGTCATGGCGCCGCCGCTGCGCATGCCCGCGCTGACCCAGTTCGTCGGCGGAGGCGGTCCGGCATGGTCCGGCGCACTGTTCCCGTTCCTGTTCATCACCATCGCCTGCGGTGCGGTATCCGGCTTCCACGCGCTGATCGCCAGCGGCACCACGCCCAAGCTGATCGGCAGCGAGACCGACGCGCCGTTCATCGGCTACGGCGCGATGCTGATGGAGGCGTTCGTGGCGATCATGGCCCTTGTCGGCGCTTCGATCCTCGATCCGGGCATTTACTTCGCGATGAACAGCCCCGCCGCCGTGCTGGGCACCGACCCTGTCAGCGCCGCCCATGCCGTGACCGCGATGGGCTTCCCTGTCAGCGCCGACCTGCTGGTCCAGACCGCGCGCGACGTGGGCGAGCACACCATCGTTTCGCGCACCGGCGGCGCGCCGACGCTGGCCGTGGCGATGGCGGAGATCTTCAGCCATGTCGCGGGCGGCACGACGATGAAGGCGTTCTGGTATCACTTCGCGATCCTGTTCGAGGCGTTGTTCATCCTCACCGCCGTCGATGCGGGCACGCGCGCCGGGCGCTTCATGCTGCAGGATCTGATCGGCCTTGCGGTGCCCTCGTTCCGCGCGGGAACCTCGTGGCTGCCGGGCGTGGTGGCGACGGCGCTGTGCGTGCTGAGCTGGGGCTTCTTCCTTTATCAGGGCGTCACCGATCCGCTGGGCGGGGTGAACACGCTGTGGCCGGTGTTCGGCATCTCCAACCAGATGCTGGCGGCGGTGGCGCTGATGCTGGCAACCACGGTGCTGTTCCGCATGAAGCAGCAGCGTTATGCGTGGGTGACGGTGATCCCGACCGTCTGGCTGCTCATCTGCACACTGAGCGCCGGTTCGCTCAAGCTGCTGTCGAGTGATCCGACAGTCGGTTTCCTCGCCCACGCGGCGAAGTTCGGCGCGGCTGTCGAGGCTGGCACGGTGCTCGCGCCGGCCAAGTCGATGGAGCAGATGCTGGCCATCGTATTCAACGACCGCGTCGATGCCGGGCTCTGCGTGATCTTCCTCGCGGTGGTGATCTCGCTGCTGTTCTTCACCGTGCGCACCTGCATGGCGGCGCTGCGTGAAGACCGCCCGACCGTCAACGAGAGCCCCGTGCAGTTGGTCCCGGCCGAATGAGAATGTTGCGCCAGATGCTGCGGCTCATGGTTGGACAGCCGCCATATGAAGTCTACCTCGCCCACATGGCGCGCGTGCACCCGGACGCTACGCCGATGACCCGCGTGGAGTTCTTTCGCAACCGCGAGCAGGCACGCTTTGGCGGCGCGGGCGGGGGCAAGTGCTGCTAGCCAGGTCCGTCATTGCTTCGCCTCGCTCGCAATGACGGGGGTGCTTACGGCCTCAGCACCCAGCCTCCATCGACGTGGATGGTCTGCCCGGTGATCCAACGTCCGGCTTCCGAACACAGCAGCATTGCCGTGCCGACCAGTTCGTCCGGTTCCCCGCGCGAACGCAGGGCGCAGGTCATGTCGAGAAACTGGATGAAAGGGGAATCGTCGGGCACCAGCAGCTTGCCTGCGTCCGACTTGACGTTGCCCGGAGCAATGGCGTTGCAGGTTATGCCGTCCTTGCCGAATTGCTTCGCCAGCGTCGTCGTCAGCCCCACCAGCGCCAGCTTGGAGATGCCGTAGAGCCCCGTCGCGGGGAACGCCCCGCCGCTGGTCTGGTTGACGATCCGGCCGCCACCACGTGCCCGCATCGAGGGGATCACTGCCCGGGCACAGAGCAGCGCGCCGTTGAGGTTCACCGCGAAGGCCCGGTTCCACGCCTCCAGACTGACGGTTTCGCAACTGTCGTAGCTGACGTCCACCATCAGCGCGGCGTTGTTGATGAGGATGTCGACGCCCCCGAAGGCCGCGGTCGCCGCCGCGCCCATCGCCAGCGTCGAGGTTTCGTCCGCCACGTCCACCTGCACGCCGAGGGCCTTGCCGCCGCTCGCGATGATTTCCTCGGCTACGGCCTGAGCGCCTGCACCGTTGAGGTCGGCCACGACCACGGCCGCGCCCGCTTCGGCCAGCCCGAGCGCATAGGCGCGCCCGATGGAATTGCCGCGCCCGCCCGCGCCGGTGACTACCGCCACCTTGCCGTCGAGCCGGAACTGATCGAGGGAAAATGTCATGCGTTGGGTCCTTCAGCCTGCAGTGATGCCCGCGTCGATCGAGAGGCACGCGCCATGGAAGCTGCGCCCGGCGTCCGAAGCGAGGAGGACGATCATGTCCGCCACGTCTTGCACCTCGACCAGTCCGCGCATTCCCGAGAAGCGTTTGAGCAGGTCGATGTCGCAGCCCTCCGGGGGGACGTAGTTCGCCGCGATGTTCGTCATCATGCCGCCCGGTGCGACGGCGTTGATGCGGATGGCCTTCTTCTGGAATTCCATCGCCAGTGCCTTGGTCATGCCGACGAGGCCCCACTTGCTCGCGCAATAGGCGGCGGCATAGGCCTCGCCGATGTAGGAGGCGCAGGATGCCACGTTGACGATCGCGCCATGGGTTTCCAGCAGGTGCGGGATCGCCGCCTGCGACAGGAAGAACGGCGCGTTGAGGTTGACGTCGATGGTGCGCTCATAGCGCTCGCGCGGCATCTCGGGCGTGTTGGCGAGATAGATCAGTCCGGCGACGTTGCAGAGGGCATCAAGCCGCCCGAAAGCCTCGACAGCCCCGGCGACGGCGGCCTGGCAGGCCGCCGGGTCGGAAAGGTCGGCGGCTTCGCTGCGCACCTCGGCCGAGCCGAGCAGCCCGACCGTTTCGGCAAGGCCGGCGGCGTCGAGGTCGACCAGCCATAATCTCGCGCCTTCCGCAGCCAGCTTCAGCGCCGTGGCACGGCCAAGGCCCGATGCGGCGCCAGTGACCAGGGCGACCTTGCCGGTGAGATTGAGGTTCTCGAAGATCATGGTTTCTCCGTGGTGACGCCGGTGGCGTCGAGAAATGGCATTGCGGCGGCGGCGAGGGCGTTGCCGGGCTGCGCGATCGCGCCGAGCAGGTTGACGTCCTTGAACAGCAGGCCCGCGCCGTGCGCGAAGGCGGGCGGGGAGGGCAGGCGGGCATAGACCTCGAAGCCGAAGCTGCATCCGCTCGAATGGTTGATGAGGTCGGCCAGTGCGGCGCGGTCCACGCCTATGCCTTCGGCGATCCCCAGCGCGGCGTGGGCAAGGCCCATGTTGGCGGCGAGCAAGGCGTTGTTGACGATCTTTGCGCGCTGTCCCGCGCCGGGCGGGCCGAGCAGCACGATCCTGGCGCCGAAGGTCTGCAACACGGGGAGCGCCCTGGCGAAGGCTTCCGTGCTGCCGCCGCACATCACGGTGAGCGTACCGGCCTCGGCTGCCGGACTGCCGCCACTGACCGGGGCATCGAGCAGCAGCACGCCGCGCTCCGCTGCCTTCACGGCAAGCACCTCGCAGGTCTGCGGAAGGATCGTCGAATGGATCGCCAGCAGCGTCCCGGGCCGCATGGCGGGCAGCAGGCGGTCGCAGACTTCAACCACGTCAGCGTCGTTGACCACGCAGACGCCGACATGATCGCAGGCCGCCCCAAGTTCCGCCACCGAAGTCGCCGCCTTCGCGCCCTTTTCGACGAAGGGCGCAAGAGCCTCCGCGCGCCGCGCCCAGACGGTCAGCGCATTGCCCGCCATCATCCGTGCCGCGATCGGCGCGCCTTGCGAGCCGAGGCCGATGAAACCCACTTCAGCCATGCCACGGGAGCCCTTTTTCCACCTTGCCGATCATCTCGATCACCACGCCGTTGATGCGCGATGCCTTGGGCCAGCCCGCGTGTGTGCCGTACTGGAGCACGAACTCCAGCATTTCCTGCGACTGGCAATTGCCGCTCGCCATGGCGGCGTGGATATGGCTGCGGATCGGGATGTCGGCGCCGGATTCGCACACGCCGACAAGGGTGATCCAGCGGCGCGAGGGCTCGTCCAGTCCGCGACGGCACCACATCTCGCCGAAGACGAAGTTGTTGATGCCGACCAGATAGGGCGAATTGGGCGGGCCGGGCGGAAAGGTCATGACTTGCGCGAATTCGGCATGGCCCTGGTCGTTGCGCTCCTGCGCGTCCCAGGGTTCGGCGCGGATCGGCGGGACTTCGGCTGGCGGCAGGCCCAGCGCTTCGGCCACGCGGGTGACGGCCCGGTCGAGCCTGCCGCCGTTGCCCCAGCCCGAATAGACCGCGAGGTGCAGCGCCGCCTCGCGCAGTTCGGCGAGGGTCAGCGCGCCGGTGGCGAGGGCGCCGCGCACGAAGTCCTCTATCTGCCCGTCCGCCAGCCCGCCTGTCGCGGCGGAGGCTATGGCGACGAGGAAGCGCGCGCGGCGCGGCAGGCCCGGCCGCGTCCAGACTTCGGCGAAGACGAAGTCGCGCCAGGATTCCTCCAGCAGCGTCGTCGGGGCGGGGGCGTCGTGTCCCGTGGCTTCGGTCTGGGCGGCAAGCCCGGCGGCGCTGCGCGTCTGCGGATCGAGCAGGCTCATTGCAGGTTGATCCACACGTTGCGCACCTGCTGGAATTCGCGCAGGCCCTCGATCCCGCCGAGGCGGCCGTGGCCCGAGTGCTTCATGCCGCCGAACGGCACGCAGGGCGTCATCGCCTCTCCGGAGCCGTTGACCTGCACTTGGCCCGCCATCATCTGCCCCGCCACGCGATGCGCGCGGGTGAGGTTGGTGGTGTGGATATAGGCACCGAGGCCGTAGTCGCTGTCGTTGGCCAACATGACCGCCTCCTCCTCGCTGTCGAAGGGCGTGACGACGAGGACCGGGCCGAACACTTCGTTGCGGGCGATCTCGCTGCCGTGGCCGACGTCGGCGAGCACGGTGATCGGATAGAACGCACCGCCCGCGTGATCGCCGCCCATGCGCTCGCCCCCGCACACGATACGCCCGCCCTCTGCTGCCCCGCGCGTGACCATGCCGTGGATGCGATCGAGCGCGGTCTCGGAGATGATCGGGCCCATGATCGTGTCCATGGCGAAGGGATCGCCGACTTTCACATGCGCCGCCATGGCCTTGAGCATCTCGACGTAGGGCTCGTAGATCGCGCGTTCGACCAGCAGGCGGGTGCCGTTGACGCAGCCCTGTCCATTGGCGCTGACGGCGCCGGATAGTCCGCGCTTGGCGGCTTGTTGTAGATTTGTGTCGGCGAAGACCAGCACCGCCGACTTGCCGCCCAGTTCGAGCCCCACGGGTTTCAGCGACTGCGCCGCGCTGGCAAGGATCCTCTTGGCGGTGGCGCCGCTGCCGATGAACTCGATCTTGTCGATGCCGGGATGCTCGACCATCGCCGCGCCGACATCCGGGCCGCCGGTGACGAGGTTGACGACGCCCGGCGGAAAGCCCGCCAGCCGTATCAGGTCGAGCAGCTTCATGATCGACCACGGGGCGTTTTCGGGGGCCTTCAGCACCACGCAGTTCCCGGCCGCAAGCGCCGGCGCCATTACCATGGTGGCCGCGAAGAACGGACCGTTCCACGGGACGATGATGCCGATGGTTCCGAACGGTTCATAGCTCACGTAGTCGTGCGCAGGGCCGCCCCAGGTCGGCACGGTACGGCCTTCCAGCTTGTCCGCCCAGCCGCCGAAATAGCGGAATTTCTGCGCCGCATCCGCGCTCATGTGCGGCCCGGCAAGGAGGATGGAGCCGTTCTCCGCGCTCAGCAGAGGGGACATTTCGGCGGCGCGCTCCTCGATCACCGAGGCGAGGCGCAGCATCAGGTCACGGCGCTTGTCGCCGGGCATGGCGCGCCACGCAGGGTGTGCGGCGCGGGCGGCGGCGACGGCGCGGTCGACGTCGTCGGCGCCTGCCAGCCTGATCTCGCGGGTCACTTCGCCGCTGGCGGGATAGACGTGGGCGAAAGTCTCGCCAGTGCCGGCGGTTTCGGCGCTTTCACCGATGACATGCGCGAATTCGGGCAGGGAAACGGCGGGCATGCGGAAGCCCATGGCACTGCTCTCCTCTCTTGCGGCAACTGCTGCGCCGCTTCGATGGGAGAAAGGCTATCGACCTATAAATAGGTGGTCAATTGACTTGAATTACGTATTATGGCGCCGGTAATCGATGTGAAATTGACATAATAGGCACATTATTGGGAATGCCATGAGCGAAAAGAAGGCCAGTCTGATCGTCCGCACCACCGAAGTCCTGCGCGAGCGGATCTACGCGGCGCCCGAGGGGGAGCGGATCGGATCTCTGCACGAACTGGCGCGCTCGCTGGAGGTGGGGATCGTCACGCTGCAGCAGGTTGCTCGGGTTCTGGAGCACGAAGGGCTGCTGGAAGTGCGTCGCGGTCCCGGCGGCGGCTACTACGGAGTGCGGCCCGACGCCGCGGCGCTGGAGCGCGGTCTCCACGCTTACATGCGCATGAACCCGGCGTCCTACGAAGAGGCGCTAGACATGACCTCGCTGCTGTTCAACGAACTGGCGACGGCGGCAGCGCGGTGTACCGACGCGGGGTTGCGCGCGAAGCTGGCGGCATTGGCGGAGCGGCTGCCCGCCTGCGTCACCATGATGGATTGTGGCCGCTTCGAGATGGAGTTCCAGGAACTGTTGTTCCGCATGGTCCGCCGCCCGCTTTTCGAGATGCTGACTCGGGTGACGCTCCATTACTCCACCGCGCATACTGCTCCGGACCTCAAGGTCTTCGATGACGACGGTGCGGCATGGCGCGAGGGGCGGGCGAGGATCATCGCCGCGATCCTCGCTAACGATGCAGACCTGACGCGGTTCGAGGCCGATCGGCAGAACCGCGCGGTGGTCCTTGCCTTCCTGGAAGCGCGGGACTGAATCAGAACCGGTAGCTCAGCCAGCCGGCGAGGAAGTCGGAACTCTTGTAACCCGCGTCGGTCAGCGCCGGTCCGGCATCGAGATGCTCGTAGCGGCCGGTAAAGGACAGGCGCGGCGTGATCGTCCATACCAGTTGCAGCCGCGCCAGTTCGGCCACCTTGCGCGCCGTGCCGTTCTGGGTTCCAGCGAACGGCTGTCCATTGGCGCGGTAGACCGCGTCGTGGATGTTATCGCGCCAGGCGAACTCGTATTCCGCCAGCACGCGCACGTCCTTGACCGGCGAGAAGCTGAAGTTCGGCGTGACTGCCCGCAGGTTCGAGGGCGTCAGGTAGAGCTGGTAGCTGAAGTAGATGTTGTTGCCGAAAGGCGAGTAGGCATTGCGCAGCTTGCCGTTGCCATATCCGCCCCCGCCGCTGGCGTAGTCGAAATGGACGCCGACACGCGGGGCGGTCTTGCTCTTGCCCAGCCTGTAGGTCTGGGCGATGAAGGCCTGCCAGGCGGAAATATCCTGGTCCATGTAGTAGCCCCACTGCCGGTTGACCGACCAGTCGAGGTTTATCGCCCCCACGTCGCCGCGCAGCCAGCCGCCGAGATAGTAGCGCGTAGCCGGGCCTATGCGGCCGCCCCATGCACCGACGTCATTATGCCGCCGCCACAGGAATGCGTCGAAGGCGAGGTTCGCCTTGTTGCCAAGGATCGTCTTGGGCAGCATCACGCCTACCGAGGCGCCGGAGAAGCGGCGTGCCGGATCGTTGACGTCGTCGCCGGTGCCGAGGTCGCCATAGGCGGTGGGGCGAAAGTCGAAGGCGTCGATGCGCAGCTTCGATCCGCGCGCGTAGAAACGCCAGCCGTTCATCGTGTAGCGGATGGTGTTGTTGTCGCGCTGTGATGCCAGCAGATTGGGGCCGTCGACGAACTCTTGCCGGCCGTAGCGTACGCCGACATCGACATCGCCGATGTCGGTGCGTGCCTCGACGAAGGACTGCTGGATGACAACGTCGTTGCGCAGGGTGGCAGCAGGAGCGCCGAGGTTGCGGCCGGAAATGCCGCCATGGGCGACCTCGCCATAGAACCGCAAGTGCTCGCCGATGTGGAGATCCGCGCCGCCGACGATGCGGTTGATGTCCTGCCGTTGGGCCTCGGCTTCGCGCAGGTTCGGGTTGGTGGTCTGGTTGACGCGCAGGCGAAGCTCGCCCGAGAGGGTCAGATAGATATCGCCGTCACTGTCGAGCGGGATGTACTTGAGCCGGTCGAGCGGATCGTCGCGCTTTGCCGGATCGGCCATGGAGGTCCAGTCCTCGGCCCAGCGCGAGAGCGAATAACCGCCGGTTACTGCACCGTCGCCGTTGAAGGCCTGCGGGTAGGCGGCATCTTCGGCTTGGGCCGCTGAAGGGGCCAGCGAGGCGGCCGTCGCCAGGGCGAGCGGCAGGGTGGCGGCGCGACGCCGCGAAGTAACGGTAGTCATGGGGTGCGACCCTTGTGGCTCTGTAATCGTTTTTGGTTTTATTCGGCGGGCGCAAGCATCGGTGCGGCGAGCGTGTGGCCGGACAGTGCCGCGTCGAGCTGCGCGTGGTCGAGCTTGCCCTCCCAGCGGGAGACGACGACGGTGGCCACCGCATTGCCGACGAAGTTGGTCAGGCTGCGGCATTCCGACATGAAGCGGTCCACACCGAGGATCAGCGCCATGCCCGCGACCGGCACGTCCGGCACGATCGAGAGCGTTGCGGCCAGCGTGATGAAGCCCGCGCCGGTGACACCCGCTGCACCCTTAGACGACAGCATCGCCACGCCAAGAAGCAGCAGTTGCTGGCCCAGCGTCAGGTCCACGTTGCAGGCTTGAGCGATGAACAGCGCCGCCAGCGTCATGTAGATGTTGGTGCCGTCGAGGTTGAAAGAGTAGCCGGTGGGAACGACGAGGCCGACGACGGCCTTGGGGCAGCCGGCGCGCTCCATCTTTTCGATGAGGGCGGGCAGGGCGCTTTCCGAGGAGGAGGTGCCCAGAACCAGCAGCAGCTCGGCCTTGAGGTAGGCGATCAGCTTGAAGATCGAGAACCCGCACAGCTTCGCCACCGCGCCAAGCACGAAGACCACGAACAGGATCGAGGTCAGGTAGAACGTTGCCACCAGCTGCGCGAGGTTGGCGAGGCTGCCGACGCCGTACTTGCCGATGGTGAAGGCCATCGCGCCGAAGGCGCCGATCGGGGCGAGCTTCATCACGATCGAGACGAGCTTGAAGACGACGATGGAAACGTCCTCGAGCAGCGACAGCACCTTGTCGCCGCGTTCCCCAATCGCGGCCAGCGAGCAGCCGAACAGGATCGCCACGACGAGCACCTGCAGGATGTTCTCCTGCGCCAGCGCTGAGACCAGCGTGTCCGGGATCATCGCGTTGAGGAAACCGAGCAGCGAGGTCTCGTGCGCCTTTTCGGCGTACTGCGCGACCTTGCCCGCATCGAGCGTGGCGGGATCGATATTGAAGCCCGCGCCCGGCCGTACGACGTTCGCGACGGTCATGCCGACGATCAGCGCGAGCGTCGAGAAGAACAGGAAGTAGGCGAAGGCCTTCGCCGCCACGCGCCCGACAGAGCCGAGATCGCGCATTCCGGCGATACCGGTGACAATGGTGAGGAAGATGACCGGAGCGATCACCATCTTCACCAGTTTGATGAACATGTCGCCGACCGGCTTCAGCGATTCGCCGACCGCCGGGTAGAAATGGCCGAGCAGCACGCCTGCGGTGATCGCGGCGAGAACCTGGACATAGAGGTGGGTATACCAACGCTTCGCAGCGACCGGCTGAATGTGCGACGGATCATAATGCATACGGAATAAGCCTTCGTCATCCTCGTGGCACCGACGACACCCTTGGGGTGATGCTCGTGCCTAGGGTCAGACTGCAATCCGTTTCATTGCGTGCAAAGAAGAATTGCACGTTTGTAAAAATATCATAATTTCAATTATGTAATGAAAGTCTTTGAGACATCATGTCCTAAAATTGGCCCTCGCCCACGCCCTGTAGTGCAGAAACTTGCACATCGCTTCATCCTGGCCTAGGCGGATTCGCGTGGTTCGATCACGCTATCTCTGGTGGCTTACGGCGGCGCTGGTCTGCGCCGTGGCGGTGGCATTCCTGACCGGACTGGCGGTACGGCAGGCCGGCACCACGTGGTTCGCTGCGCAGGCGGCTGTCGACGCCCGGTTGCGTCAGGCTCTGCTGGCCAGCGAGATCGCCCGCTTCCGGCTTCTCCCGCTGGCGCTGGCAGACGATCAGGACCTCGTCGCGCTCGTCGCCGGTCGTCCGGGAGCCGAAGCCGTGATGAATGCCAAGCTCGAACGGCTGTCGCGCGATCTTGGCTCGCCCATCATCTACGTGATCCGCAAGGACGGGCTGACCCTCGCAGCCAGCAACTGGCGCGATCCGCGAAGCTTTCTCGGCAAGGACTACAGCTTCCGGCCCTACTTCCGGGCGGCCCTGCGCAGCGGGATCGGCGAGCAATTCGCGCTCGGAACCGTCAGTCACCGTCCCGGCCTGTTCTTCGCGCGACGCGCGGCCGGCGGTAGCGTCGTGGTCATGAAGATGGAATTCGACCGCGTCGAAGAGCAGTGGCGCGAGGCGAACGGAGTCACTTTCGTCACCGACCGCGACGGTGTGATCCTCGTCACCAGCCGTCGAGACTGGCGCTATGCCGCTACGCTTCCGCTGTCTTCGGAACGCAGCAGGCGCGAGCGTGAGTTGATCGGGGTCGGCGACCTCGGGCCCGTACCGTTTCGCGAGCACGGCGGCGGCCGAGTCACCATGCGCGGCGAAAAAGGCGACCATCTTCTGACCACCACCGCCGCCGATGGCTTGGGCTGGCGGGTCAGTCTGGCGCTGCCGCTGCAGGGAGCGGTGGATGCCGTGGTGCGGGCTGCGCAGATCGCGGCGGCGCTGCTTACCCTCGCCGTGTTCGCGCTGGTCGCGTTCGTGCGGGAACGGGGGCGTCGCCGCCGTGAGCATACCGCACAACTGGAGGCGGCCGTGGCCGAGCGCACCATCGACCTGCGCCGGGAGATCGAGGAGCGCGCCGCCGCCGAGGCGCACGCAGCGCAGCTTCGCGAGGGTCTGCGGCAAGCCAATCGCCTTGCCACGCTCGGGCAGGTGACGGCGAGCGTCGCGCACGAGACTGCGCAGCCGGTCGCCGCGATCCGCAATTATGCCGCAACCTCGCGGCAACTGCTGGACATGGGCGCCGAGGATGCCGTGCGTGACAATCTCTCGGCGATCGACCGTCTGGCCGAGCGGATCGGCGCAGTGACCGCGGAACTGCGCGGTTTCGCACGCAAGGGCAGCCGTGCGGGCGGGCCGATCCCGCTTGTCGAAGTGATCGAGGGCGCCTGCTTGCTCCTGAAGGAGCGCTTGTCGCACGTCACCTTCGTGGTGCCCGAGGTGCCGCCGGGCCTGCTCGTGTTCGGGGGGCACGTCCGGCTGGAGCAAGTGCTCGTCAACATCCTGCAGAACGCGCTCGAGGCACTGGAGGGACAGGCGGATGCCCGGATCGAACTGGTTGTGGAAGCGGGCACGGAAACAGTGCGGATGACGCTGCGCGACAATGGCCCGGGCATCGCGCAGGACGTCGCCGACCGTCTGTTCACGCCTTTCGCCACCAGCCGGCCGACGGGACTGGGGCTTGGCCTCGTCATTTCCAAGGACATCGTCGAGGACTTCGGCGGCACCCTGCAACTCGAGCCCTCCGAGCGCGGAGCCTGCTTCGCCATCGTATTGAGACGTGCATCATGAACGAGCAGGCATCATGAACGATCATGCCCCCGGACAAGCCAGGCGCGTCGCGCTCGTGGAGGACGATGCGGACTTGCGCATTTCCACGGCGCAAGTGCTGACACTTGCGGGCTTCGTCGTGGAGAGCTTTGCCGCTGCCCGGCCCGCGCTCGACGCCATCGATGCCGAGTGGCCGGGAATTGTCGTGTCGGACGTGCGGATGCCGCACATGTCGGGGACCGAATTGTTCCGGGCTCTGTATGAGCGTGATCCCGAACTGCCGGTGATCCTCGTGACCGGCCATGGCGACGTGGCGATGGCGGTCGATGCGCTGAAGGCCGGGGCCTGGGATTTCCTGACCAAGCCGTTCGATCCACAGGCTCTGGTCGCGGCTGCCGACCGGGCCGCGACGGCGCGAGGGCTGGCGCTCGACAATCGGCGGCTGAGAGCGGCGGCGCAAGGCGATGCCGCCTCGGGGCTCATCGGCGAATCTCCCGCGATCCGCCGCCTGCGCGAAATGATCCCGACCCTGGGCAATGCTGACATCGACCTGTTCATCGAAGGGGAAACCGGCACCGGCAAGGAACTGCTCGCCCGGCTCATCCATCGTGCGGGCAAACGATCGCGCCAGCGGTTCATGGCGGTTTCCTGTGGCGCCTTGCCGGAGGCGCTGGAGGACGAACTTTTTGCGCCGATGGGCGAGGCGAGCATTGCTTCGGTCGCGCGCGGCACACTGTTCCTCGACGACATAGACCACGCCTCGCGGCGGCTGCAAGCGCGTCTGACCCCGCTGGTGGAGGAGCGCGTGCTCCGCAGCCCCGGCGCGCGCGAGCCGCTGCCGCTGGATTTGCGCGTGATCGCTACGGGCGGGACGGACGAGGGGGACTTGTCCGAGAAGATCACGCCCGGCCTGTTCTATCGCCTTGCGGCGCTACGCCTGCGGATGCCGCCCCTGCGTGAGCGGCGCGAGGACGTGCCCGCGCTCTTCGCGCACCTTGCCGGAGCCGCCGCGACCCGGCTACGACTGCCGCTGCCGATGATGACCGGCACCGTGCGGCATCATCTGTCGAGCCACGACTGGCCGGGCAACGTGCGCGAACTGGCGCATTTTGCAGAGCGTTTCGTGCTCGGGCTGGAAGATGCCGTGCCCGAGGCTGCAGGCGAGCCTTCCGGCGATACCCTGCCGCAGCGTCTCGACGCCTTCGAGCGTGATACGATCGTTGCGGCAGTCCTGGGCACGAAGGGGGAGATCGGCGCGGCGATCAAGCGGCTCGGCATCCCTCGCAAGACCTTCTACTACAAGGTGCACAAGCACGGCATCGACCTGGCGACGCTGCGCAAGGGTGGGCGCTGAGAGCGGTCGATGCCGCACTGAAATACCCGGCATGGGCATTTTGAACGGAACTACGTCCCCACCGGCAGGCCGGTCCATGGGGCGCTCCGCCGCGCGATTGTTGCAAGACCGCGACCGCGCTGCGACCTTCTGAAATGCGTTGGCAAACCGATGGGGCCAAGGATCGGATAGCCGAAGCCTGAAATGGAGGAAGCCATGCTCCAAGGAGCGATCGAGCGGCTCGCCGACCCCGCGGCACCGCAGAAACTCTGCTTTTTCTTCAACGCTCAATTGCACCACGTTTTGCACGCGATGCCGCTGGCGATCGAACTCGCTCGCGATCCGCGCTTTGCCGTGGACGTCATGGCGATGACGGCGGAGCATATTGCCATGGCCCGCGACATTGCTCGGCGGCATGGCGTTTCAACGATCCGCTTCGTGCAGGTCGAGGGGGGCATGCTCTCCGCTTTCACACGACTGGTGGGTGTCGTTACTCCGCCCAAGCTCGTTGCTCTTGCGGCGGCGCGCAGTCGGCTTGCGGCATATGACGCCATCGTCGTGCCGGAGCGCACGTCGCTGCTGCTGCGCCATGTCGGTTTGCGGCGTACTTGCTTCATCCACACCTGCCATGGTGCGGGCGACCGGGCTGTGGGCTACGACCGTCGCATCCGCCAGTTCGACTTCGTCCTTCTGGCGGGCGAGAAGCAGCGCTGCCGGATGCTCGACAAGGGTCTGATCCGCGAGGGCCACTATGCGATCGTCGGCTACGGCAAGTTCGACCTCACCGCGGATCGTGCCCCGGCCCGGCTGTTCCCGCAGGATCGGCCGGTGGTGCTGTACAACCCTCATTTCTCGCGCAGGCTGTCCTCGTGGCCGCAGATGGGCCTCGACGTGGTTCGCCAGTTCGCCGAGGATGACCGCTTCAACCTCATCGTGGCGCCGCACATCCGCATGTACGACGGTTGCCGTCGCCGCGAACGCATGGAACGCCAACTCGAGGAATTTGCCCGCCTCCCGCACGTTCACGTCGATCTCGGCAGCGCGTCGAGCGTGGATATGAGCTATACGCGCATGGCCTCGGTCTATCTCGGCGATGTCAGCAGCCAGATCTACGAGTTCGTCGTACGCCCGCGTCCCTGCCTTTTCCTCAATGCGCATGGAGCCAACTGGCAGGGCAATCCGAGCTACCGACACTGGCAATACGGCCCGGTTCACGAGGACTGCGAAGACATTGCCGACAAGGTTGCCCATGCGATCGCCTCGCATGGCATTTACGCTCCGGTCCAGTTGCAGGGCCTTCAGGACACTTTCGACACAGATGGACCTCGTGCATCCGAGCGTGCCGGGCGGGCCGTTGCAGATTTCCTGACCTCGCGCGCAAGGTGGACCACCAAGGCACGGCCGGTAACATCGTACGGTTTCGGCCGCAGGAGCGCTCTCGTCCATGAATGAGGCCGCGAGCATATGGGTGGTCGCGCGCGTCCATGCGCCGGACGAGGGTGGTGTACAGACTTACGTGAGCCAGGTCGCGCGTGCCTATGCGCGTAGCGGCCGGACGGTTACCGTCTTTGCCAAGTCATCAGCCGGGCCGCGTCGCCTTTGTGAAGACGGCATCACCCTGATCGACGTGGGGCCAGCGGCGCACTTGGTGGTCTATGCCCGGCTAGCGATGGCAATGCTGCGGGCATGGCTGGGCGGCGCGCGGCCATCCGCCATCCACGCCTGCACATGGCGCGCGGCGATCCCGGCGCTGCTGTTCCCGCGTTCCTTGCTCGTAACCGTACATGGGCGCGAGGTGGGTCGTCCGTCGAGGGGCGCGTTCAGGCTCATGAACGCGGTGCTGTCCCGGACCACTCGGATACTTGCGGTGAGCGATGCCACGCGCCGCCTGCTGCTCGATCGCGCGCCTGATCTCGCCGGTCGCTGCGTCACGATCTGGAATGGCGTCGTCCTGCCCGCCGATGAACGGTGCGAGCCCGCAAACGCCCTCCCGCGCGTGATTACGGTTTGCCGCCTCGTCCCGCGCAAG
>Ga0308171_1003081_pt1 | contig 15903 bp, 17 predicted proteins | sample PhyGR1_FD_202135 | JGI IMG/M metagenome (GOLD analysis project Ga0308171, IMG submission 202135) | Phyllosphere microbial communities from UC Gill Tract Community Farm, Albany, California, United States - DLSLSG.R1 | ecosystem: Host-associated > Plants > Phyllosphere > Unclassified | place: USA... | reverse complement strand
TCCTGCTCGGCCAGCTCAAGGGTGCACCGCGCAGCCTGATCTACAAGCTCGTCCGCAGTGGCCAGGTCCGCGTCAACGGCGGCCGCGCCAAGGCCGAGCGCAAGCTCGAGGGCGGCGACGAAGTGCGCGTCCCGCCGGTCCGTCTGAACGAGGAGGGCGACAAGGCAGGTCCACCGCCGGCCTTCATGAAGCGGCTCGAAGATGCCATCGTGTTCGAAGACGATCGGCTGCTGGCGCTGAACAAGCCCTCGGGCGTTGCCAGCCACGGCGGCAGCGGGATCAGCTTTGGCGCGATCGAGACCCTGCGCGCCCTGCGCCCGGGCAAGACGCTGGAGCTGGTCCATCGGCTGGACCGGGATACCTCCGGCCTGCTGATCGTGGCCAAGAAGCGCTCGGCCCTGAGCGAGCTGCAGGCGCTGCTGCGTGAAGACCACGGCGCCGGCATCCGCAAGCGCTACCTGACGCTGCTGGCCGGCCGCATGCCCGATGGCACGATGACCGTGGACGCCCCGCTGCACGTGGGCCTGCGCCAGGGCGGCGAGCGCCACGTGCAGGTCAATCCGATCGGCAAGGAGTCGATCAGCCACTTCAAGGTGCTGGAGCGCAAGGGCGGCCATTCGTATTGCGAGGTCCGCATCGAAACCGGCCGCACCCACCAGATCCGCGTGCATGCCCAGCATCTTGGCCACCCGGTGGCCGGTGACGACAAATACGGCGATCCGGACGTCAACAAGCGGCTTCGTGAGCAGATCGGCCTCAAACGCCTGTTCCTGCACGCCGCTTCGCTGGAGTTCGCGCTGGACGCGGGCAAGACGCCTTACCTGATCAATGCACCGCTGGCCGAGGAACTGGTCGAGGTCCTGAACCGGTTGAAGTAAGCGGGGGCGGCGGCCAGGCGTGGCCGCCGATCACATCACCACTTGAACAGCACCAGGCTGATCGCCAGGCTGCCCATGCCGGCCACCAGGCCGTACACGGTCTCGTGGCCCTTGGCGTAGCGCTTGGCCGCCGGCAGCAGTTCATCCAGCGCCAGGAACACCATCACGCCGGAGATGATCCCGAACACCCAGCCGAAGGTGGCGTGGTTGAGCACCCCGGACAGGGCGACATAGCCGATCGCCGCGCCGATCGGTTCGGCCAGGCCGGAGAGCAGGCTGGCGCTGAACGCGTAGAACTTGTTCTGCGTGGCGAAATACACCGGCACCGCGATCGCGATGCCCTCGGGAATGTTGTGGATGGCGATGGCGAAGGCCAGCGGCATGCCGACCGAGGGGCTTTCCAGCGTGGCGAAGAACGTCGCCAGGCCCTCGGGGAAGTTGTGCGCGGTGATCGCCACCGCGGTCAGCAGGCCGACCCGCTTGATGTAGGCCTTGTTGTTGTCGCGGAACAGCGGGTCCTGCTTGTCCAGGCTCTCGTGCGGGTTCGGGATCAGGTGGTCGATCAGCACGATCAGCAGCACGCCGCACAGGAAGGCGGCCGTGCCGTAGGCAAACCCCATCCGGGCATCGTAGGCCTGGGTGAAGGAGTCGATCGCCTTGTTGAGGATCTCCGTCAACGACACGAACACCATTGCGCCCCCGGCGAATGCCAGGCCGAAGGCCAGCAGCCGTGGATTGGGGCGGCGCGAGAACAGCACCATCACACTGCCCAGCGCGGTGGCCAGGCCGGCGGCGAGCGTCACCGCGAGGGCGATCCAGACGTTATGGGTGGAAATATCGAGCATGCGCTACAGCGTCCTTGTACATGAACAACGCGCCCCGACGGGATCGCCGGGGCGCGGGCAGGGAAGGCTGGCTGCAGTGAACCGCGGAGCGTCGCCCCGCGTGACGCCGGGCAACGTGCTGGCTGGCCGGGGGAAGGCTCAGCCGCCGCGGCGCAGGCGTTCTTCCACGGCGAAGCAGTCGTCCGGCTTGGGCTGCGGCGGGTTGAAGCTGACCGGCACCTGGATCGTGGCCGGGACCGCCGCGCCGGCGCGGGTGGCCGGCTTGAACTGCCAGCTTTCCACGGCCTTGCGGGCCAGTTCGTCCAGCTGGGCGTTGCCGCTGCCATTGACCAGCTGCAGCTGGCCCGGCTTGCCGTCCACGCCGATCACGATCTTGTAGGTGCTGGTGCCGCCGATGCCCTGGCAGGCCAGTTCGATCGGGTAGGTCGGCGGCGGGGTCTTCACCGCGGCCACTTCGGTCGGGGCGACGGCCGGGGCCGCGGGTTCGGCCGGCTTGCCACACGCGGCCAGGGCGGCCACGGTCAGGCCGGAAAGCACGAGGGTCTGCAGTTTCATGGGGTCACTCCGTCAGGGCCGAAGCCTTGGCTGCACAGATGAAGTCGTTTTCGCTCAGGCCGCCCACGTCGTGGGTGGAGAAGCGCACCACGGCGCGGTCGTAGTGCACGCCCAGGTCCGGGTGGTGGTCTTCGCGATGGGCCACCCACGCCAATGCGTTCACGAACGCCATGGTGCCGTGGTAGTTCTCGAAACGGAACGTACGGGTCAGTGCCTGGCCCGCCTCGGCCAGCTCCCAGCCGGGGACCTGTGCAAGCAGCTCGGTCACCCTTGCGGTGCCCAGCTTGTGGTCACTGCCCTTGCGCGGCACGCAGTGCGCCTGGGCCAGTGGAATCAGGTCGGCCATGCAATCCTCCGGGTCGGTATGGCTGAACAATGCGCTGATCGGTGTATAAATCGAATGAGCGCGTAACGAGCGATTGGCTAGAATAGCCTGATGATCCAGATATCCGACACTGCCCAGACCTATTTCCGCAAGCTGATCGAACGCGAGGCCGTGCCCGGCATGGGCGTGCGCCTGAGTGCGGTCGATGCCGGCACGCCGCGCGCCGATGCGCGCCTGGAGTTCGCCGAACCAACCGACCTGCTGGGCGACGAGTGGGCCGTGGATTGCGACGGTTTCACCCTGTACGTCGATGCCACCAGCGTGGCGTGGATGGACGGGGCGGAAATCGACTTCGTCACCAATGCCACCGGCAGCCAGCAGCTGACCATCAAGGCCCCGAAGATCAAGGGCGATGCCCCGGCCGACTCCGCATCGCTGGTCGAGCGCGTGCGCTGGGTGGTGGAGAACGAAGTCAATCCGCAGCTGGCCTCGCATGGCGGCAAGGTCGCCGTGCAGGAAGTTTCCGCCGACGGCGTAGTGCTGCTGCGGTTCGGTGGCGGCTGCCAGGGCTGCGGCATGGCCGATGTGACGCTCAAGCAGGGCATCGAGAAAACCTTGATGGGCCGCGTGCCCGGCATCACCGCGGTACGCGATGCGACCGACCACGACAGTGGTCACGCGCCGTATATCCCGCGCGGCACGGCCGCCTGATCGCGCTGCGTGCCACTGCGCCGGGCTGACGAGATCCTGGATTGGCTGCTGGCACGCCAGCCGGACGAACGCTTTCTCGAGAAAACCACGCGCCTGCCCTATGGGTGGGGGCTGTGGCTGCGCGCGCTGGTCCCGCTGCCGCGGCCATCGCGCGCCAGTGCCTTCATCGCTGAACTGAGCCAGCGGCCGTTGCCGGTCGCCGGTGGCCGGCTGCCGCAGCTGGGGTTCGCCCAGGCCCTGCGCAGGCTGTTCTGGCAGGGGTGGGAGCCTGCGCCGCGCGACCAGCGCTGGATGCGCTGGAGCTCGGCGCTGCTCAGTGCGCTGCTGCATCTGTTGTTCGCGCTGTTCCTGCTGTGGGTGGCCCTGATCCGGCCGCCGGTGGAACCGCAGGAAGGCGGCGAGGGCAGTCGCGTCCAGGTCGAGTTCGTCGGGCGCGGCACGCCGCAGGACGAGGGCGGTGGCGACGCCGCCGGTGCACAGGCGGCCGCCGCCGCGGACACGCAGGCAGCTTCCAGTACCGCGTCGGCCGCCAGCGCTGCCAGCGCCGCCGAGGCGTCCGCGCCACCGGCGCCGGCCACGGCAGAGAGCTCGACCGCCAGCACGCCACCGCCACCCACCGCGCCGTCCAGCGAGCCGGTGCCCGCGCCGCCGACGCCGGCACCGCCGGCGGTTGAATCCCCGGTGCAGGCCACCACGGTGGTGGAGGCCACGACCGATTTCGTGGTTCCGCCGCCGACCGTGCCGCGCACCGAAGTACGCGTGGTGCCGCGCCCCGCCCAGGAGATCATGGTGCGCGAGCGTGAGGTGCAGGTGGTGCAGGCGCCCCGTCCCGCGGCCAATGTCAGCATCGCACCGGCGGCGGCGCCGCAGATCCGCGCACCGGAGATCACAGTCCGCGAGCGCGAGGTGGCGCTGCCCGGCACCGCACCGGCGCCAGTGGCGATCACCGCCCCGCGCGTGGACGTCCGCCTGCCGACACGCGAGGTGCAGGTGCGCGAACGTGATATCCAGCCGCTGCCATCGGCCGCCGTGGCGGTGGCCGCCGTGCCGCAGCGCGAGGTCAGCGTGCCGGCACGCAGCAGCCCCGAACTGGCCGTGCGCGAGCGCGCCATTCCGAACGCTGCCGCACCGGCACGCAGCGATGCCAGCGCGACGGCAGCGGCAACGGCTGCTGCCGCAAGCAGCCGCGCACCGGCCACCGCGCCCGCACGCAGCGGGCCGCCGGCCGCACGTGCGAACAGCGCGCAGGCCGGTGCGCGTCCGGCCGCGGATCCAGGCAACTGGGCCACCCCGGCACGGGGCGATGAGTGGGGTGCGGCGTCGCAGGCGCGCGATGGGCAGCGCGGCGGCGCGCAGGCCAGCCGCGATGGGCAGGGGCTGTTCAACGGCGATGGCAGCATCCGCGTGCCCGGCCAGGAGGGGGACGGTGACAGTGCACGCGGCGCCCCAGGCGGCGAAAACGACGGCTGGACCCGCGACCGGATCGCGCAGTCCGGCACCTGGCTGAAGCGGCCGCCCTACGATTACACCCCGACCTCGTTCGACAAATACTGGGCGCCGAACGAATCCCTGCTCGCCGAATGGGTCCGCAAGGGCATCAAGGCGGTCGAGATTCCGATTCCGGGCAGCAGCTCCAAGATTTCCTGCGTGGTCTCGATCCTGCAGTTCGGTGGCGGCTGCGGCCTCACCGATCCGAACATGAATGATCAGCCGGCCGTGGCGCGGCCGCCGCCGGACATCCCGTTCAAGAAGGACTTGCAGGAAGACAACGGCAGCCGCTGAGATCGCCCGTTTAGCCGCCCGTTGAGCCGCGTGATGGAGGGAAGACGCGGTGCCCGCCCGGCCGCATCACGGCAGCCGCGCGTGGCAGGGCGCTACGCAGGGCGGTCAGGGCGCTGCGGCGGTGGCATCTTCCACGGACAGGAACGCCCAGAACGGCACGTTGCGCTCGCCCCAGCTGCGGCTGGCTTCATCGAAGATCTCCAGCAGCGTGTCGAAATCGGCGGGCGCTTCGGCGCGCAGCGCATCGGCATCGGTCAGGAACAGCGCATAGCCCTCGGCCGGCAACCACTGCAGATCGCGCAGGTTGTCCGAGAGCGCATCCCAGTTGCCACCGAACCCGGCCGGAAAATCGAGTTGTGCGGCCAGCCGCATCAGCAGCATGCGCTTGCTGCCACAGCCGGCCAGGTCGATCCGGCACACGCGCAGCCCCGCATCGCGCATCGCGGCGGAGAGCGGAGAAACATCCTCGTTGCCGATCGCATACACGCCGGCATTGTTGAGGTCGTGCAGGCCCATCTCGAATACATCATGTGTCATTGCCAGCTCCCGGCCGGTGGAACGTCGAAACTGCGGAAGGTTTCATAGTGGTCGTCGGTGTAGAACCAGGCGGCAGGCGGATCGCCCCCGGTGACGATGCGGCGCGCGCCGCGGTTGCGTGCGCCGGGCGTATCCACGGTGTACTCGCGGTAGTAGCCGCGCGGGCGTGCTGGCAGCCGCTGTTCGCGATTGCCGAACACGCTGCCGTCCTGTGTATGCGCGTACGGGCCGCCCTTCTGGATCAGCACCAGCATCCGGCGTGCCTCGGGCGGAAGGAAGGGCGGCAGCGGATCGCGCGCTGCGCCTGCGGTGCCGCGATCGGCAGCCGGTGCGGCCGGCGGTGGTGGCGCGGGGGGCGCGCTCAGCGACGGCGCGAACTGCGGCGCAGGCGGCCGCTGCAGCAGCTTGATCGCGGCCAGGCCGCCAATCAGCACGATGACGGCGAGCAACAACAACAACGGCTTGCGCATGGGCGGGCAGGGCAGCGACAGGAGGGCGTACTACTCTACTGCGATCCGTGCAGGCCGTGATGAGGCGCAGCCGAACACGCATCCCCCGATCATGGCGACCCTCACCGCTGCATAACAAAAAAGCGTCCGATCACATGCAGCGCAACGAAGATTCCTTTACACGCCCCTTGGTAAGCTTCACACGCATCCCCACCCTCTTCACACCGCAACGCCCGGTCTTCGCCGGGTGAGTGAGCTACCAGGAGATCCACATGGCCTACACCCTCCCCAAGCTGTCCTACGCTTACGACGCACTTGAGCCGCATATCGATGCGGCCACGATGGAAATCCATCACACCAAGCACCACCAGACCTACATCAACAACGTCAATGCCGCGCTGGAAGGCACCGAGTTCGCCGACCTGCCGGTCGAAGAGCTGGTCAAGAAGACCAAGTCGCTGCCGGAAAACCTGCAGGGTGTCGTGCGCAACAACGGCGGCGGCCACGCCAACCACACCCTGTTCTGGACCGTGATGTCGCCCAACGGCGGCGGCGCGCCGGTCGGTGATGTGGCCAAGGCCATCGATTCGCAGCTGGGCGGCCTGGAAAAGTTCAAGGAAGCCTTCACCAAGGCGGCCCTGACCCGCTTCGGCAGCGGCTGGGCCTGGCTGAGCGTCACCCCGGACAAGAAGGTCGTGGTGGAAAGCAGCGCCAACCAGGACAGCCCGCTGATGGACGGCAACACGCCGATCCTGGCGCTGGACGTGTGGGAACACGCGTACTACCTGAAGTACCAGAACCGTCGCCCGGAATACATCGGCGCGTTCTTCAACGTGGTCGACTGGAACGAAGTCGAGCGTCGTTATCAGGAAGCGATCGCCTGATCGGCGCACGCACCTGAAACGAAGCGGCCAGGCAGCGATGCCTGGCCGTTTTCATATGTGCGCCGCGTTCGCGATGCCCGGCGGTCAGGGCGCTGCCACGGCCTCGGGGGACTGCAGCCGCAGGGTGGCCATGACGCCCAGCCGCAGCGCGCTGCCCGCATCGCCTTCGGCGGCCGGCAGCTTCAGGCTTTCTTGGGCGATGCCGGCAAAGTACTTGACCTGGAACAGCACATCCAGCCCGTGCCCGCGCGCAGCGCCGGCCAGCGAGGGCGGATCGGCGCGTTCGCCGGGATTCTTGCGCGCCGGCTGGAACCCCGGCGCGATGCTGACCAGTTCGGCGGCGTCGGCGGAAAAATCGCCTGCGATCAGCGAGGGAAGCCCTTCGGCGGTCGCGCCGATCCAGGTCATCAGATCGCTGGCCTGGTGGCGGCGGATCCGCACGTCGTCCGGATCCGGCCGCAGCCGCGCCACGTAGACATTGACCAGGTCCTCCTGCAGCTTGACCCGCAGCATGCCCGCCGCGCTGAAGCGGCCGGGCGGGTGCAGCAGGGTGACCCCGTCATCGGTCACCGGCAGCCGGGTCAGCATGGCGCTGCCGTGGCGGCGCGGCTGGCTGGGCGGATCGGCGGTGACGAAGTCGCAGCTGTAGCGCAGCCGGCTGGCCAACCAGCAGGCCGGGTTGCTGCCCTGGCTCTGTTCCACGCGCTGTACGGCGATCACATCCGGCTGCATGGCCTGCAGCATCTGCAGCACCTGGTCGCGGCGCTGCTGCCACTGGCTTTCATCCAGGGTCGGCAGTTCCAGCGTGGCGATCTTCAGCAGCCGGGGCGATTCTTCGGCTGGGCCGGCATGGGCGAAGGCCCCCGGGGCGGTCAACAACAGCACCAGCACCCATCGTGGCCAACGTCCGGTGCTGTAGGTGGGGGGCATGCGCATAACGATAAGTTTACGCATCTGGCGTCGACGTTCCGTGACCTGTCCCGGCGCGGGCCGGCGTGCGCGCCCCGGCCCTGCCACGCCGCGCGGGTGCTGTCATGCAGCTGTGCAGCGTGCGCTGGGGTAGGGGGTTCCGGTAATCTTGGTCCTTTCGTGTCCGCAGGAAAGCCCCATAGGATGAGCACCATCGCAGCCGCCAGCGCCGGCAAAGGCAAGATGCCCCGCCAGATTCCCTACATCATCGGCAATGAGGCCTGCGAACGTTTCAGCTTCTATGGCATGCGCAATATCCTGGTGCAGTTCCTGATCACCTCGCTGCTGTTGCAGGAGATCACCGCCGATGGCCGCGCCGGCGAGGCGAAGGACATCATGCACAGCTTCATGATCGGCGTGTATTTCTTCCCGCTGCTGGGCGGCTGGCTGGCCGACAAGTTCTTCGGCAAGTACCACACCATCCTGTGGTTCAGCCTGATCTACTGCGCCGGCCATGCCTGCCTGGCTATCTTCGAGGACAGCCGCCAGGGCTTCTTCGTCGGCCTGGGCCTGATCGCACTCGGCGCGGGTGGCATCAAGCCGCTGGTGGCCTCGTTCATGGGCGACCAGTTCGACCAGAGCAACAAGCATCTGGCCAAGGTCGTGTTCGACGCCTTCTACTGGATCATCAACTTCGGTTCGCTGTTCGCCTCGCTGCTGATTCCGCTGGCGCTGAAGAACCTCGGCCCGTCGTGGGCGTTCGGCATTCCGGGCATCCTGATGTTCGTGGCCACCTTCGTGTTCTGGATGGGCCGCAAGCGCTATGTGCTGGTGCCGCTGCCGCCCAAGGACCCGCATTCGTTCGGCAACGTGGTGCGGACCGCTCTCTCGGCACAGGTGCCGGGCAAGGGCCGTCCCGGGCGTACGCTGGCCATTCTCGGCGCGGTGCTGGCCGTGGCCTCGATGGGCCTGGTCGGCAGCCTGGGCATCGTGATCTGCCTGTGCATCGCGCTGGTCCTGCTGCTGGCCGGTATCGGCGGCGGTACCTGGATCCAGCTCGATCGTGCCCGTGCGGTGCACCCGGCCGAAGCCGTGGAAGGCGTGCGCTCGGTACTGCGCGTGCTGGTGATCTTCGCGCTGACCACCCCGTTCTTCTCGCTGTTCGACCAGAAAGCCTCGACCTGGGTCCTGCAGGGCCAGCAGATGGCGATGCCCAGCTGGTTCACCGCCTCGCAGATGCAGGCGCTGAACCCGCTGCTGGTGATGATCCTGATCCCGTTCAACAACCTGGTGCTGTATCCGGCGTTGCGCCGCTTCGGCTTCGAGCCGACCGCGCTGCGCCGCATGACCGCCGGTATCGCCTTCAGCGGCCTGGCCTGGATCGTGGTCGGTGGCATCCAGGTGATGATGGACGGCGGCAACGTCATGTCGATCTTCTGGCAGATGCTGCCGTATGCCCTGCTGACCTTCGGTGAGGTGCTGGTCTCGGCGACCGGCCTGGAGTTCGCCTACAGCCAGGCGCCGCAGGCGATGAAGGGCGTGGTCATGAGTTTCTGGAACCTGACCACCACCATCGGCAACCTGTGGGTGCTGCTGTCCAACGCGGCGGTGCGCAACGATGCGGTGACCCACCAGATCGCCAGTACCGGGCTGAGCGAGGCCGCCTTCCTGATGTTCTTCTTCGCCGGCTTCGCGTTCGTGGCGGCGTTGGCGTTCGGTTGGTATGCCAAGCGCTATCGTATGGTCGACAACTACCGCACCGCCTGAGCCTGACATGACCCCCGTCAACCTTCTGCTGATCGCCATCACCGTCATCGTGTCGTGGATGGCGTTCAAGAACCGCGCGCTGGCCGACCGCCTGATCCTGTGGCCGCCCGCGATCGACCGCAACCGCCAGTACGACCGGCTGATCACCTACGGCTTCATCCACGCCGATCTGTCGCACCTGGCGTTCAACATGATCACGCTGTTCTTCTTCGGCGGCTTCATCGAACAGGTGATGCTGGAGCTGAGCGGCAGCTACCTGACCTACCCGGCGTTCTATCTGGGCGCGCTGCTGGTCTCGATCCTGCCCAGCTACCTGAAGAATCAGAAGAACCCGGCCTATCTGAGCCTGGGGGCGTCCGGCGCGGTCTCGGCGGTGCTGTTCGCCTTCATCCTGATCAAGCCGTGGTCGATCATCCTGGTGCTGTTCATTCCGGCGCCGGCGATCATCTACGCGGTGTTCTACGTGGGCTACAGCATCTGGATGGATCGCCGCGGCGGTGACCGCATCAACCACAGCGCACACCTGGCCGGTGCGGCGTTTGGCTGGATCTTCATGCTGGCCATGCAGCCGAGCATCTTCAATCACTTCCTGCGGGAACTGAGCAACCCAACGTTCCGCATGGGGGGCTGATGCGCTGGCAGCCACGACCGCTGGTCGTGGCGCAGCAGCAGAACAGGCGGCTCAGGCCGCCTTTTTGTTGTCCACGCCGTAGGTGCTGAGCAGCCGGGCGTAGACCTCCTGGTTGATCTGGTCGTATTCCCAGCCCTGGGTCTGGCCGTTGAGCGCGAGCTGGAACAGGCCTTCGAGCAGGGAGGTGTCGGCATCGCCGGGGGCGGCGAACGGGTGGGGTGCGTTGTCCATGAGGGCCTCCAAAGAACGCAATCAGTCAATCAAGCGTCGCAAAAGCCATGCCAGCTTCTACGGCCTGTCCGATATCGATAGCGGCTTGAGCGCCCCGTTCTTTAGGGCCGGATGTGACGCGCCACGTCGGTCGCTGACCCCGTTCAGGCTTCACGCGGTCATGGCGCCCGGCTGCGCACTATCGCTTCAGTCGTTGCAGGAGACGCCGCCATGGCTTCGGTCACCCCGCCCGGATTGGCTTACGAGGTGGAGCATGATCCGGCCCAGCACCGGTTCCAGGCCCGGGTGAAGGGCTATCTGGCGCTGCTGGACTACCAGATCAAACGCCGGCGGATGATCATCACCCACACCGAGGTGCCCGAGGCGATTGCCGGGCGCGGCGTGGCCGGCGAGCTGACCCGGGTGGCGCTGCGTTACGCGCGCGACAACAAGTACAAGGTCGTTCCTGCCTGCGCCTACGCGGAGCAGTTCATGGAGCGGCACGCGGAGTTCCACGACCTGCTGGCCGGGTGACGGCAGCGGGCGATGCTTCAGGGATGGCGGATCATGATGGTCGGTTACTACAAGGGGATTTCAGGATGAACATCGCAGGAAACCGTCGCGCGCTGCGCGCCAGCGCGTTGGCTCTGGCCGTGGGCCTGGTGCTCGTCGCCGGCTGCAAGCGCGACGGTGACAACCAGACGCCGGCCGCCGGCGACACGCCGGTCGCTGCCGCACCCGTGGACACCACGGAGGCGCCCGCGGATGCGCCGCTCGAACTGCGCGATGTGATCCAGACCTCGCCGCAGGCGGTGATCGGGATCAGCTACCCGCCGGATATCGCGCGCTACCCGGGCCTGGCCAAGGCGCTGGCCGGCTACGCCGACAGTGCCCGCGCGGAGCTGCAGCAGGCGGTGGATGGGCTTGGCAACGACAAGCCGACGATGCCCTACGAGCTCTCGCTGAGCTTCGAGAAAGTGCTGGAAACACCGCAGCTGGTGGTGGTCAGTGCCGATGGCAGCCGCTACACCGGTGGTGCCCACGGCGAGCCACTGGTCGCACGCTTTGTGTGGCTGCCCGAACAGCAGCAGATGCTGACCGCCGATCGGCTGGTTGCCGATGCGAAGGGCTGGAAAGCGATCAGCGACTACGTGGCCGACCAGCTGCGCGAGCGCGTCGCCACCCGCCTGAGCACCGATGAGCTGGACCCGGCGCAGATGCAGGAATCGCTGCGCAGCGCGAGCCGGATGATCGCTGATGGCACCGGCGCCAGCGCGGACAACTTCAGCCAGTTCCAGCCGCTGACCGGGGCCGATGGCAAGATCACGGCGGTGCGGTTCGTGTTCCCGCCCTACCAGGTAGGGCCGTATTCGGATGGTACGCAGGCGGTGGATGTGCCGGCCGGCGTGATGGCACCGCATGTGGGCGCCGAATACGCGGGGTTGTTCGCCAAGGGCTGATCTTGCTGGGAGGTGACGTGGACGCGGGGCTGCAACGGCGGGTGACAGAGTTGCTGGCGGAAGCGGGCGTCACCCTCGGCGGTGATCAACCGCAGGACATCACCGTGCATGACCCGCGCTTCCACGCGCGGGTCATTGCGCAGGGCTCGCTTGGCCTCGGTGAAAGCTACATGGACGGGGGCTGGGACGCCCGTTCGCTGGATGCATTTCTGTTCCATCTGCTGCAAGCGCACCTGGATGAGCGGGTACACGGCTGGCGCGCGCTGGCCGATGCTTTCAAGGCCCGGGTGTTCAACCTGCAGGCCGGTGCCGGAAGTTTCGAGGTCGGCCGCCGCCATTACGATCTGGGCAATGACCTGTACCAGGCGATGCTGGGCCAGCGGCTGGTCTACAGCTGCGGCTACTGGCGCGATGCCGCCGATCTGGACGCCGCGCAGGTGGCCAAACTCGACCTGATCTGCCGCAAGCTGCGGCTGCGACCGGGCCAGCACGTGCTGGACATCGGCTGTGGCTGGGGCGAGGCGCTGAAGTTCGCGGCCGAGCGCTACGGCGTGTCCGGCGTGGGCGTGACGATCTCGCGGGAACAGGCAGAGCACGCACGCCGGCTGTGCGCCGGACTGCCGATCGAGATCCGGCTGCAGGATTACCACGATGTGCAGGAGAGCTTCGATGCGATCCTGTCGGTGGGCATGTTCGAACACGTGGGCGACAAGAACTACCGTGGTTACTTCCAGATGGCACGGCGCTGCCTGCGGCCGAACGGGCTGTTCCTGCTGCACACGATCGGCGGCAACCTGTCGCGGCACCGCACCGATCCATGGATCGCCAAGTACATCTTCCCCAATTCGATGCTGCCCTCGGCGGCGCAGGTGACCGCTGCCTTCGAAGGGGTGTTCGTGCTGGAGGACTGGCACAACTTCGGCACCGATTACGATCGGACCCTGCAGGCGTGGCGGGCCAACATCGAGGCGGCGTGGCCGCGGCTGGACGCGCAGCGCTACGACGAGCGGTTCCGCCGGATGTGGCGGTTCTATCTCGCCGCATCGATGGCGAGTTTCCGCTGCCGGCATGCGCAGCTGTGGCAGCTGGTGCTGTCGCCGGAAGGCGTGCCCGGGGGCTATGTGGCGCCGCGGTGAAAGGGAGGTGCCGGCCCCATCGTGCAATGAGGGCCGGATTTTGAAAGTGGGCTCGTCTAAGTGGATGGGTTCGCTTCTCGCTTTTCAATAACTTGCGCCGCGAGTTCAGTAAGCCCATCTATCAATTCCTGATGGTCGTCGCCGTCATATTCGATGAAGGTTATGTTGTATGACTTTTTTGCCGATTCACGAAGGGCGCTATGCATCGTCCCCCTCTTTACAACCGCATAGTGCGTGTGTGCACTTGGTGCGGTGATGTTGGTGTTCTCGAGCAGAAGTTGAATGTCTGGATCGCTCAGGCTATACCCGACAAAAAACAGGGTGTGAGTAATGAATAGCGCATCGAGAATTTTGAAAAAGTTTGCATTTTCTTGTCTAGCTTTGAAGTACTGATGTTTGGTTAGTACGGATTTGGATAGGTCTGTTACGCATCCATGTGCCTTAATGATTGACCTTACCGGCGACCGAAGGTCGTTAATTAGGTGGGTGTCATGATGCCGACAAGTGTTGTAGCCGTCTCGAGCGTCCCCTGTCGCGCAGAATTTCTCATATATATCGTCGTAATTCGTCGTGATTACGATCTTTGGGTCAATCTTGAGCAGAGATCGATGAATCTCTGACGGCTGATACCTAGGTGTTACCAGCTCCGCTCTGAGGATTGATGTGAAATTTGCTTGAGTTATTTTCGAGTAGATGATCTCGGCTGCATCTAGAAACTCTTTTTTCTCGATCTTTTCTTCGGCAAATCTCTTATCCTCATCATCCGCCGCTGAGGCCAGGAGGCGCCTCAGTAGGGTCTCCCAGTCAGGCGGCCGTTTTGACTTGTCGGCAGTGGTCGAGCTTGCAGATACCCCTGAGCCCATGAATATTATGCATCGGCGTGCTGCTAACTCTTCAACAAATGCGGGATCCCAGTCCATGGATTTATTTCTTCAGGTTGGAGAGTAGGTTCTCAGCAAGCGAGGTAATAATTGAGGCGTATTCGTCTCTTTGCTGGAACTGAGATCCAACTAGGCCATCTAGGGATTTTAGTGAAGTTATGGGCGCTGAGACGGTTTGTGCCAGGGGGATGAGACTGTAAAGGTGAGGAATGTCGCCAAGCTTTGCTGCGGTGAAATCATTGGAAGAGGACCAAAATTCCCCAAGAGAGTTCTCGATCTCAGCGGGAACGTTGTCAATGATCTCTTCATACGCCTTAGTAGGACGTCGCACGCCCTTTTTGGATTTTGTTATGTATTGCTGAAGTGTATATCCGGAGAATCCTTTTTTTATTGCAAGATCAACCGTTATGGGGTAGCTGGCGATTCGGCCTGGGGTCGATTTTTCACAGAGTTCAAGGGCGTTTTTGTAGAGGTCGGTCCAGGAGCTGAGCCATTCGCCAATATTTCTAATGCCAAGAATACTAAAGATGTCGGTGCCCATGGGAGTAACAAATCTATCGCAACCAATTAGGATGCTTCGATTGAGCGCGCCAAGGCTTGGGCCGAGATCAAAAAAGATGTAGTCGTATCGATCTTTGAGTACGTTGCATAGCGCGGTGCTCCAGTTTGTCTGGCGAATCCCTCCAAGATCGCCGCCCTTAAGGGAGTGCCATGCGGCCCCCAGTCGGTCTTCGACAATGGAAAGCGATGGATGCCCTGGGATCAAGTCGACCTTGAATCTGTTGCCAGACGCCGGAACCGGGCAGATGTTCTCATTAATGTCAGAGTCTCCATCTTCGATCTTCTGAAGAATGTCCTTGACCGTCGTGACGCCGTTTGCATCGCCCTTCTCCCAATAGAGCGAAGTGGCGTAATTTTCTCCCATTATGAGCTGCGTTGAGTTGCATTGTGGGTCGCAGTCAACAACTAGGACCTTCTTTCTATATTTTGTTGCAATCAGCGATGCGAGGTTGCAGGTCAGCGTTGTTTTTCCGACGCCCCCCTTGTTGTTAAACATGGATAGCGCAAGCATTTTTCTTTTAATCGGGGTGCTTTTCTTTGCTGGGGTTTTTGAGCCCCCCCCTTTTGGAGAGGGCCTTTTGGTCTTCTCGGCTGAGAGCGATGTTGCTTTCTTAGGTTTCGAAGCTTTCGCTGACGTTGTAGTTATGGCTTTAACCATTCAACTAAATCCTTTTGTACGCACTGATTTCCGTCTCATGCCCTCTCCTGTCTGTTTGGTCAGGAGAGGGCGATTGAATCAATCTTTGCCGCCACTGGTCAGGCCGCGCTTTTCGAGCAGCGGCTCGATCTGCGGGGCGTGGCCGGCGAAGTTCTGGAACAGCTCCATCGCATCCACGCTGCCGCCCTTGGAGAGCAGGGCTTCGCGGAAATGGTCGCCGTTCTTGCGGCTCAGGCCGCCGTTTTCACGGAACCACTTCTGGGTGTTCGCATCGAGCACTTCCGACCAGATGTAGGCGTAGTAGCCGGCCGAGTAGCCGCCCATGATGTGGCTGAAGTACGGGGTCTTGTAGCGCGGCGGGACCGGCGCGTAGAAGATGCCGTCCTTGGCCAGGGCCTCGGCTTCGAACTTCATCACGTCCTTGGCGGCCGGGACCTGGTCCGGGCCGATCTGGTGCCAGCGCTGGTCGAGCATGGCCGCACCGAGGTATTCGGTGGTGGCGAAGCCCTGGTTGAACTTGGCGGCAGCGACGACCTTGTCGAGCAGGGCCTGCGGCATGGCCGTACCGTTCTGGTAGTGCTTGGCGTAGTTCTTCAGAATGACCGGATCATCGGCCCACATCTCGTTGACCTGCGAGGGGAACTCGACGAAGTCGCGCGGCACCGAGGTGCCCGAGAAGTAGGGGTACTTCACGTTCGAGAACATGCCGTGCAGGGCATGGCCG
>Ga0308171_1003077_pt1 | contig 15916 bp, 17 predicted proteins | sample PhyGR1_FD_202135 | JGI IMG/M metagenome (GOLD analysis project Ga0308171, IMG submission 202135) | Phyllosphere microbial communities from UC Gill Tract Community Farm, Albany, California, United States - DLSLSG.R1 | ecosystem: Host-associated > Plants > Phyllosphere > Unclassified | place: USA... | reverse complement strand
CTGTGGGGGGAGCTGGAGGCGACGCTGGTGGAGGCGCTGGGCGGGCTGACGGTGGCGGAACTGCTGCGCCGCGCCGCCGCCAAGGGCCTGCGCCGGCCCACTCCCGAAGCCCTCAACTTCGCCATCTGAGGCGCGATCGTCACAGGTTAGAGCAGCCTGGGGCTTGAAGCACGCGGGAAGCGGCGCCCCGGAAGGACTTGGCGAACAGGCCTTGGCACGCGTTTCGTAACGGCCGGGGGCTGGCCTGCGCCTGCTGGCCGGTCCACAAATACGGGACAGCATTCCTGGAGGAAATCCCGCATGGCCACCGATATCGCCGCCGCCGCCGAAGCGCTACTGAAGGCGCGCCGCGACCGCGTCTGGCTGGACGCGCTGCCGGAAGGCGCCCGCCCCGCCAATCTGGAGGAAGCCACGGCCGTGCAGCAGCGTGTGGCTGAGGCGCGCGGGCCGGTCGGTGGTTTCAAGGTGGGGGCCGCCAACCCGCAGGCCGTGCCCGGCGTGGCGCCGCTGAACACCGTGGACCTGATCATGACGCCCGGCCCAGTCGCGGCCAGCCGCTTCCACGTTGTCGGCATCGAGGCCGAGATCGCCTACCTGATCGGCCGTGACCTGCCGTTGCGCGATACGCCCTACACGCGGGAAGAGGTGTTGGACGCAGTGGAAAGCCTGCATCCGGTGATCGAGCTCGTCGATACCCGCTTCACCCGCCTGGGCGTGACGGAACCGATGAGCCACGTCGCCGACCAGATGAATCATGGCGCGCTGGTGGTCGGGCCAGCTCTGGCCGACTGGCGCAAGATCGATCCGGTGAACCAGCCGGTGCGGCTTTCCTTCAACGACAAGACGGTGGTGGACCATGTGGGCGGCAACACCGCCGGCGATCCGGTCCGCCTGCTGCAGTGGCTGGCCGATACCGGGGCGCGGGCCTATGGCGGCCTCGTCGCCGGCATGGTCGTCACGACCGGCAGCTGCACCGGTATGCTGATGATCGAGCCGGGCACCCGCGTGAAGGCCGAATTCCCAGGCCTCGGCACCGTCGAAGTCGCGGTTGAGTGACAGGGTGCGGGTATGGCGGCCATGGGCTGCCGTACCTGCCGGCGTGCCGGCTCATGCGCCGGTACGGCCCGCGATGAAGCCCGGTGGCCGCCACAACCGGCCACTCCGAACGTCCGGCCCGGCCTCGGCCCGGCCACTACCAACAGGGAACTTCCATGACCGAATTCACCTTCGACCATTTCCATTTGCGCAGCCCGGACCCTGAGGCCGCCGCTGCCTTCTACGTGGACTGCCTGGGCGCCGAGATCCGCGACCGCGTGATGAATGGCGAGGCGCTGCGCGTGGTGATGAATCTGGGCGGCGTGGCGATGTTCATCGAGCAGGTGCCCGCCAGCACCCCGGCCGCGCAGGCGACGCCGCATCAGGGCCTGGAGCATATCGGCCTGAAGGTGACGGACCTTGCCGCCACGGCCGCCGCGCTGAAGGCCAAGGGCGTGCGCTTCACCATGGAGCCGAAATCGCCGAAGCCGGGGCTGAGCATCGCCTTTCTGGCGGCGCCGGATGGCGTGATGGTGGAATTGCTGCAGCGGGGCTGAAGCCGCCGGGCCGGGGAGGTTCCTTCCCGGCCCTGCTTCCCGCAAGGCCCGCCAACAGGCCTGCTGGCTTCGACTACTCTGCCTCGGGCTCTGCCGTGGCTTGATGCCCGTGATGCGCCGTGTGCCCTGCATCGATCATCAGCAGCCTGCCGTGCCGCACGCCACGTTCGGCAATTACGGCCTCGCCGAAGCCACGCACCTGGGTGGCGTCGCCTTTCAGCACCGTGACTTCCATGCAGTTCTCGTGGTCGAGATGCACATGCATCGTCGCAACGGAAAGGTCGTGGTGGTCGTGGAAGCTGCTGGTCAGGCGCTGGGAGAGGTCGCGCCGCGCGTGGTCGTACACATAGGCCAGGGCGGCGACGCAGGGCCCTTCCCGCCTTTGTACCTCTGCGGCCTCACGCAGCCCGGCGCGCGCCAGGTCACGGATGGCTTCGGAGCGGTTCTGGTAGCCAAGAGCATCGATCTCGGCCAGCAGCGTGTCGTCCAAGGTGATGGTGATGCGCTGCATGCGGCCTCCTCGCGGGTCTGGGCTGGACAGGGCGGCGTACCCAGTATGATATTTGACCTCAGACATCACACTGATGGTCCCGCTGACGGCCCCTTGGCGGCCCCGCCATATGGAGACGCCCTTGCTGCGCCGGTCCCTGCTTGCCACCGCCACCCTAGCCTGGATGCCGCAGCCCGCAAGCCGCCCGCGCGCCGCCACGGCCGCGGCGCGCAGCCTGACCTTCTCCTGGCCCGTCAATGCCGGGCCGCTGGACCCGCACGGCTACTCGGCGAATCAGATGTACGCGCAGTCGATGCTGTACGAGCCGCTGGTGCGCTACGTGGAAGGTGGCGGCATCCAGCCAGCCCTGGCTACGGCCTGGCGGCAGGAAGGCCGGGACTGGGTGTTCACGTTGCGCCGGGGCGTGCGCTTCTCGGACGGTACGCCGTTCGATGCGGCTGCCGTGGTGGCGAATATCCGTGCAGTGCTGGGCCGGCGGCAGAACCATGCCTGGCTGGACCTCGTCGCGCAGATCGAGGATGCGGAGGCGGTGGATGCCGGCACGGTCCGGCTGCGGCTGGCGCACGCCTATTATCCCGCACTGCCGGAACTGGCGCTGATCCGGCCTTTGCGCTTCGCCTCCCCTGCCGTGCTGCGGCCGGAAGGCGGTGTCTCCGCCCCCGTCGGCACCGGCCCTTGGGTGCTGGCCGAGACGGTACGGGGGGAGCGGGACGTCTTCACCCGCAACACGCTGTATTGGGGTGAGGCCCCGGCGTTGGAGCGCGTGGTGGTGAAGGTGGTGGCAGATGCCAACACCCGGGCCCTGGCGCTGGAGACCGGCGAGATTGATCTGACCTACGGTACCGACCAGCTGGATGGCGATACCTTCCGCCGCTTCGCCACCGACCCGCGCTTTACCACTGCTGTCTCCCCGCCGCTGGCGACGCGGATGCTGGCGGTGAATTCCGGCCGCTCCCCCACCGCGGAGCTGGCGGTGCGCCAGGCCATCCAGCACGGGGTGGACCGTGAGGCGCTGGTCCGCCACGTGCTGCTGGACGCCGAGCCGGCGGCGCAGACGCTGTTTGCCCCGAACTTCCCCTACACCGATCTCGGCCTGCCGCCCTTCGGGTTTGACCGCGCACGGGCGGAGGCCTTGCTGGAGGAAGCCGGCTGGGTCCGGGCCGCCCAGCGGGGCGGTAGCCGCCGCAAGCAGGGCCAGGAGCTGGCCTTCGACCTGTGCTTCGTCGGCAGCGATGCCCTGCAGAAGGCCCTGGCCGAGGCGATCCAGGGCGATTTGGCGCGCATCGGCATGGCGGTGCGGCTGCTGGGCGAGGATGCGGCCACCTTCTACGGCCGCCAGCGTTCCGGCGAGTTCGGCATGATCTTCGCCGACACCTGGGGCGCGCCCTACGACCCGCATGCCTTTCTGGGCTCGATGCGGCAGCCCGCCCATGCCGACTACCAGGCCCAGCGCGGCCTGCCGATGAAGGCGGAGATCGACCGCCGCATCGGCGCCGTGCTGGTCTCGACCGAGGAGGAGCATCGTGCGGCGGAGTACCGCTGGCTGCTGACGACGCTGCACGAGCAGGCGGTGTACTTGCCGGTATCCTTCCTCACCAACAAGCTTGTTTACCGCAAGGGTTTCGGCACCGTGCCGTTCGGGGACACGCGTTACGAGATTCCCTTCGCGCAGATGCGCCGGGGCTGAGCGGTGCTGGGCTTTGCCGTGCGGCGGCTGCTGACCCTGGTGCCGTTGCTGCTGATCGTCTCCCTGGTGTTCTTCCTGATGCTGCGGCTGGGGCGGGGTGATCCGGCGCTGGATTATCTGCGCCTGTCGCAATTGCCGCCCACCGATGCCGCACTGGCCCTGGCGCGGGAGCAGCTTGGCCTCGACCAGCCTTTGGCCGCGCAATATTGGAGTTGGCTGTCCGGCGCGCTGCGGCTGGATCTCGGCCGGTCCTGGAGCACGGGGCGGCCGGTGCTGGAGGAGGTGCTGCACTTCCTGCCCGCCAGCCTCCAATTGGCGGGTACGGCGTTGCTGCTGGTGGCGCTGGTCGGGCTGCCGCTGGGCCTGCTGGCCGCGCTGTACCGGGACCGCTGGCCCGACCACCTGACCCGAGCCATCGCCTTCCTTGGCGTATCGCTGCCGAATTTCTGGCTGGGCTTCCTGCTGGTGCTGCTGTTCTCCGTGCAACTGGGCTGGCTGCCCGCCATGGGGCGGGACGGGCCTGCCAGCATCATCATGCCGGCCGTGGCGACTGCCACCATGTCCGCCTGCGTGACGCTGCGCCTGATGCGCAGCGCCGTGCTGGGCGTGCTGGGGGAGCGACACCTGGTGTTCGCGCGGGCGCGCGGCCTGCCGCGGCGGACCATCCTCGGCCGGCATGTTGTGCTGAATGCAATGATCCCCCCCCTCACCGCCCTGGGCCTGCATGTGGGTGAGTTGCTGGGCGGGGCGATGGTGGTGGAGATGGTGTTCGCCTGGCCGGGGCTGGGGCGATATGCGCTGTTGGCCATCACCAATCGGGACTTCCCCGTCCTGCAGGGCTTCGTGCTGGTGATGACGCTGGTCTTCGTGCTGTGCAATCTGTTGGTGGACCTTGCCTATGCCTGGGTAGACCCGCGCATCCGCTTCGGGGCCCGCGCGGCGTGAAGGTGCGTCTGGCGCTGTTGCTGGTAGCGGTTCTGCTGGGCGCCGCGGTGTTCGCGCCCTGGCTGGCACCGTTCGACCCGGCGGAGACCAGCCTGGCGAGCCGCCTGCTGCCGCCTTCCGCCCTGCACTGGCTGGGTACGGACCATCTGGGCCGCGACGTACTCTCCCGCCTGCTGTGGGGCGCGCGGGCCTCCACGGGCGCCGTGGCGATCATCCTGGCGCTGGTGTTGGCGCTGGGCTCGCTGGTGGGCGCCACGGCCGGACTGCTCGGCGGGGTGGTGGACGCGATGCTGATGCGCGTGGCCGATGCCTTCATGACGGTGCCGACCCTGGTGCTGGCGCTGTTCTTCATCGGCGCGCTGGGGACAGGGCTGACCAACGTCGTCATCGCCATTACACTCTCTCACTGGGCCTGGTATGCGCGGCTGGTGCGTGGGCTGACGCTCTCCCTGCGGGCCAGGGACTATGTGGCGGCCGCGCGGGTGGCAGGTGCATCGCGGCTGGACGTGGCCCGCCGGCACGTGCTGCCGGCCGTAGGCGGACAGCTGGCGGTCCTGGCCAGCCTGGATCTGGGGCACTGGATGCTGCATGTCGCGGGGCTGTCCTTCCTGGGGCTGGGCCTGGCGGCCCCGGCGGCGGAATGGGGCATCATGATCAACGACGCCCGCCCGTTTTTTCGCGTGGCGCCGATGCTGGTGCTGCTGCCGGGCGCTGCCATCCTGCTGACGGTGCTGGCGTTCAATCTGCTGGGTGATGCGTTGCGGGACCGGTTGGACCCGGCGGTGCAAGGCCACGCGCATTGAGCACGCTGGCTATCCAGGGACTGTGTGTCAGCGCCGGCGCGACGCCGTTGGTGCGGGATGTCTCCTTGCAGCTAGCACGCGGCCGCGTGCTGGGGCTGGTGGGGACCAGCGGCGGCGGCAAGAGCCTGACGGTGTTGGCCATGTTGGGGCTGCTGCCGCCGGCCCTGCGCCAGACCGGCGGGCAGGTGCTGCGCGACGGCGCGGTGCTGGCGGCGCAGCAGGTTGCGGCCCTGCGGGGCGCGGTGGTCGGGCTGGTACAGCAATCGCCCCGCGCCTGCTTCAACCCCCTGGTGACCATCGGCCGTCATTTCGCCGAGACGCTGGCGGCGCACGGATTGGCGCGACGAGCGGCGGCGGACCGGGCGGCGGGGCTACTGGCCGAAGTCGGCTTCGCTGACCCGGCGGCCATCCTGGCTTCCTATGCGTTCCAGCTCAGCGGCGGGATGTTGCAACGGGTCATGCTGGCGTTGGCCCTGTGCCGGGACCCCGATTTTCTGCTGGCGGACGAGCCGACGACCGACCTGGACCTGGCCGTCCAGGCGCAGATCCTGGCCTTGCTGGAACAGATGGTGGCCCAGCGTGGCATCGGGGTGTTGCTGGTGACGCATGACCTCTCCGTCATCGCGCGGCTGGCTGACGATGTGGCGGTGATGCAGGGCGGCCGCATCGTTGAGCAGCGGGACGTTGTCGGGCTGTTCAAAGCGCCGTGCCATCCGGCCACCCAGGCGCTGCTCCGCACGCATTTCGCCCTGTATGGTGAGGCGACGGAATGAGCCTGCTGCGGCTGAAGGGCGTGGAGAAGACCTACCGGGCAGGCGGCTGGTTCGCCCGGCGGCCGCCGATGGCCGTGCTGCGTGGTGGCGAGTTGCACATCGAGGCGGGCGAATGCGTCGCGCTGCTGGGGCAGACCGGCTCTGGCAAGTCTACGCTGGGGCGTATCCTGCTGGGGCTGGAGCAGCCGGATGCTGGCACGGTAAACTTCGATGGGCTTCCCTTGCTGGACGAGGCCGGCCGCATGGCCCCCGCGATACGGCCACAGATCCAGGCGGTGTTCCAGGACCCGCATGGGGCCACCAGTCCCCGCTTCAGCGCCTTTGACGTTGTGGCCGAGCCGCTGCGCTACTTGGGAATGTCCGGTGCCGCGCTGCGACTGCGGGTGGAAGAACTGGTGCTGGCAGTCGGGCTTGAGCCCACGGAACTCGGCCGGCTGGCGCATCGGTTCAGCGGCGGCCAGCTGCAGCGCCTGTGCATCGCCCGCGCCCTGGCCCCTGCCCCGCGTCTGGTGTTGCTGGATGAGGCGGTGAGCAGCCTGGATCTGGAAACCCAGGCGCATATCCTCCGCCTGTTGGCAGGGCTGCGGCATACCACTGGCGTCGCCTATCTGTTCATCACCCACGACATGCGCCTGCTGCGCGGCTTCGCCGACCGCTGCTACGTCATGCAGGATGGCCGTCCGCTGGAAGTACCCGAGCCCTTCGGGGCTGGCGCGGTGCCCCCTGCCCTGACGGCGCTGCGGGCCGCTATTCTGCCCTCCAGGCCGAAGCTGCGGACGCCGCAGGGAGCGCCTCAAGACGCCATGGCCTGAGGGGCGAACTCCCCTCCCCTTCCCCGAAGCCGGCATGATAGCCTTCTGAAAAACAGGAGGAACGCCGCGTGACCATTCAGCGCAGCATGCCATCGCGCACCTTGGGCAGGACAGGATTACCGGTCTCGGCCATCGGCTTCGGCGCAGCACCGCTTGGCGACCTGTATGCCAGGCTGGATGATGCGGCGGCCATCGCCACGGTGGAGGCCGCCGGCGCCGCTGGCATCACCTTGTTCGATACCTCCCCACACTACGGCAACGGGCTGGCCGAGCACCGCTGCGGCACCGCCCTGCGGCGCATGGCACGGGACAGCATCGTCCTCTCCACCAAGGTTGGGCGCCGAATGGTGCCGGGAGCGCCGGTGGAGAGGACAAGCCAGGACGCCATTTCCCCCGGTTTCGCCGGAGGGCTGCCGCATAAGGCGGTGTTCGATTACTCCTATGACGGCACGCTCCGCGCCGTGGAGCAGTCCTTGCTACGGCTGGGGACGGACCGGATCGACCTGCTGCTGATCCACGATGTCGATGTCTGGACCCATGGCGATGCGCTGGAACAGCGCTTCCGCGAGGCGATGGAAGGTGCCTACCCGGCGCTGGAGCGGCTGCGGGCGGAGGGCGTCGTGAAGGGTATCGGCCTTGGAGTGAACGAGGCCGAAATGTGCGTGCGTTTCGCCGAGGCGGGCGATTTCGATACCATGCTGTTGGCTGGGCGTTATTCCCTGCTGGAGCAGCCGGCACTGGACGTGTTCCTGCCGCTGGCGCTGCGGAAGGGTATCGGCGTCATGATGGGTGGGGTGTTCAATTCCGGCATCCTGGCGACCGGGGCCGTGGCGGGCGCCCGGTATAACTACGCCGCGCCGCCCGAGCCGGTGATGGAGAAGGTGCGGCGGATCGAGGCTATCTGCGCCCGGCACCACGTGCCGCTCGCCCACGCCGCGCTGCGATTCCCGCTGGGGCATCCGGCGGTGTCCTCCGTCGTGCTGGGCGCGGTCAGTCCGGCGGAGGTGGAGCGTAACTTGCAGGCGCTGGACACGGTGATACCGGCGGCCTTGTGGGGGGAGCTGAAGGCCGCGGGCTTGCTGGCGGCGCATGCGCCGATACCGGAATAGTGCCATGCGGATAGATGCACACCAGCATTTCTGGCATTTGCAGCGGGGCGATTACGGTTGGCTGACGGCTGAGCTTGCCGCCATCTACCGCGACTTCCAGCCACCTGACCTGAAGCCGCTGCTGGACCAACAGGGGATTGGCGGCACCATCCTGGTCCAGGCCGCGCCAACCGTGGCGGAGACCCGATACATGCTGGGTCTGGCGCGAGAGACGCCCTGGGTGCGGGGCGTGGTCGGCTGGGTTCCGCTGGATGCGGAAGAGGCGCGCAGCATGGTCGGGGAGCTGGCCACGGACCCGCTGCTGGTCGGCCTGCGGCCGATGCTGCATGACCTTTCCGACGAGGCATGGGTTCTGCGCCCCGACGTCGCGGTAGGGCTGACGGCGATGCAGGAGCATGGCCTGGTGCTGGACGCCCTCGTCCGGCCGCAGCATCTGCCGCACATCCGCCGATTACTGGAACGGCACCCGGACCTGAAGGTGGTGATCGACCACGCGGCAAAGCCGGCCATCGGCCAGGGTGGGTTCCAAGGCTGGGCCGAGGATATGGCAGCGATTGCCGGTGCAAGCCAGGCGTGCTGCAAGCTTTCCGGACTGCTGACCGAGGCTGGGCCTGGGACGGACGCTGCGGCGTTGCGACCTTACGTGGAGCACTTGCTCGCAGTGTTTGGGCCTAAGCGGCTGCTTTGGGGCAGCGACTGGCCGGTGCTGACCCTGGCGGCGCCTTACGCCGGCTGGTGGGCAGTGACGCAGCAGCTCCTCTCTCCACTGGAAGAGGCGGAGAGGGATGCCATTCTCGGCGGCAACGCACAAAGCTTGTATCTTTCCAGCCGTGGGAGACACTGAGCCATGCTGAAGCACATCGACCCTCTGCTCACGCCTGACCTGCTCTGGGCCTTGGCCGCCATGGGGCATGGAGATGACTTGGCGCTGGTGGACGCGAACTTCCCGGCTGAGGCGGTTGCGAGGGCCACATCTTCTGGCCGCCTGCTGCGGCTTCCTGGATTGAGGATGGGCGCTGTGGCGCGAGCTATCCTGTCCGTCCTCCCCCTGGACGCCTTTGTGCCGGACCCGGTGCGGTGCATGCAGGTGGTCGGCGATCCGACCTCCGTTCCGCCCGTGCAGCAGGAGATGCGGGACATCATCCGCCACGCCGCTGGCCCTGCCGCCGCGCTGCATGGCCTGGAGCGGTTCGCCTTCTACGAGGCATCCCGCCAGGCCTTCGCCGTGGTACAGGTGGGAGACGCCCGTTCCTATGGCGACTTCCTGTTTCGCAAGGGCGTCATCGCCGGTCTCTAGCCACTCCCGGCATCCAGTTGGATGCATCCAACTGGATGGCCCGGCGCAGCATTGTTCCCTTTCCTCCCCGCATAGGTTAACAGGACCGAGGAATGCGGATGAGGTGCGAGAGTGGATCAGCTGGCGGCCTTCCGGAACGTTGCCGAGGTTCTGCGTGCTGCCCAGCGCGTGGCCATTGAAGTCGAGAACGCGCCAGAGAAGCGGAAAACCCTCCGCAGCTTCTCCCTGCCTGAGAGCGCGGGCTTGCTCGGCGTGCCGCCGGCCGACCTGCGGGCGTTGGTGCGGGCCAGGTTCCCCGACCTCGCCCCCGCCAGCCGGAGCCGGCTGAGCTTCGATCAGCTTGGCACGTTGCGCGAGGTCCTGCCGGTCAGCGCTTCGCCCGGGGAACGAGCCCGCCGCAAACGCCGTAAGGGCGAGGAGGCGCCGGCGCGGATCGTATTCACCAACTTCAAGGGCGGCTCGGCCAAGACCACCAGCAGCGTGCACTTCGCGCAGTTCATGGCATTGGCGGGGTATCGCGTTCTGTTCGTGGACCTCGACAGCCAGGGCAGTGCCACCGCCCAGTTCGGCTTCGACCCCGCTTATGAGGCTGGGCTGGACCAGAGCTTCGCGGCCTGGACCGCCGCGCGCGCTGAGGGCCGGATCGATAGTCTGGATGTCGCCGCACTGTGCCGGCGGACCTACTGGCCCACCATCGATCTGGTTCCGGCGGGCGCAGCGCTTTCCGCGGCGGAAGAGGCGCTTGCGAAGCGCGCCGCCTCCGCCGCGGCAGAGGAAACGCTGTATTTCGATGAATTCAACGCGTTCCTGGCGGCACTGCCGGCGCGCTATGATATTGTGGTGGTCGATACCCGGCCCGACGTGAACATGCTGATGACCACGGCTTTGCATGCCGCGACCGGCATTGTCGTGCCCACGCGCGCCACCATGACGGACCTGGCCTCCACCGGCGAGTTCTTCGCCCATCTGGCCAGCTACATGGCGGAATTCGCCAAGGCTTTCGGCGCCGGGCTGCAGCCGGCCTTCACCCGCATCCTGATCACGGATTTCGACCCGACGGATCGTAGCCAGGAAGCCCTGTTTTCCTTGGCGAGGGACCGCTTCGGCAAGATGGTGCTGCCGGAACCCTTCCTGCATTCGCGCATCCTCGGCACCGCCGGCCTGGGGAAGGAAACGCTGTACGAGTATGAGCCGACGACCGACCGTGCCGCCTGCCAGCGCGCGCTGAACAGCATCAACGCCGTGAACCGGCTGATCGAGCGTGATGTCCTGGCCGCCTGGACCAAGGCGTCTTCGGCCAAGCGGAACTGAGGAGATAGCCATGAGCCCACCTTCCGCCTCCCGCTTCACGCAACTCGCCAAAGCCATGCGGGAGCGGAGTGGGGACGCCGCCCCGGCCGCAGCCAAGCCCGCCGCCCTGCACAAACCCTCCTCGGCCCTGAGCACGGTGAGCGAGAGCCTGAAGGAACGCATCCAGCGGTTGGAGCAGTCCCTGGCCCATGCCGACCAGCGGGGCGAGAACCTGGAGCAGGAACTGACCCAGGCGAAGGCCCTGGCGGTCCAGGCCGGCAGCGATGCCGATGAGTTCCTGTTCCTCAGCCCGGACCTGATCACTGACTCCCTGCCGCGGGATCGCATGCGTCCCGCCTTCGAAGGCGCCGAGTTTGACGCGCTGCTGGAGGATATTCGCGCCAACGGCCAGAACGACCCCGTCACGCTGCGCCGGGCGGAGGAGGGGCGGTTCGAGATCGCCGCCGGCCGCCGCCGCCTGGAAGCCTGCCGCGCCCTGGGCCGCAGCGTGCTGGCCCGCGTTCGACCGCTGGATGATGCCGCCATGCTGCGCATCCAGTTCTCTGAGAATGAGCGGCGGGAGGACATCTCGGCGCTGGAGCGTGCGCGCTGGTTCGCGGAGGTGAAAGGTCGGCTGAACATCCAGGCCAAGGATGTCGCGGCCCAGTTCGGCCTGGACCCCTCCACCTTGAGCCTCTACCTGCGCCTGGCGCGGTTTCCGTCGGAGATCATGGAGCGCCTGCGCGATCCCCGCCGCCTGGCGGTTCTGCGCGCCCGCCGCGTGATGGAGGCGCTGGACGCGGACCCGCTGGCCTTCCAACGCATCGTCGATGCCCTGGACGCCCAGAAGGACCCTGACCCGGACGAGCAGGTCGATACCCTGATGCGTGCGGCGGAGGGGAGGGAGGTCAAGCGCAACGCCGCCCGCGCAACGCCGCCGGACCGCCGACACATCGTGCATGACGGCCAGCGGATCGGCACGCTGACGCGCAATGGTGGCCAGTGGATGTTCCGCTTCGCGACCTCGATCTCCGAGGACATCATCCACGCCATCGCGGACCGGCTACCGGAACTGATGCCCCCCGCGCAGCCACGCCCGAGGAAGGGCGCAGCCAAGGAGTGAGACGCCGCGCCCTGACCCTGCGGGGGGTCGGGGCGGCTTCTTCAGCCGTTGTCCTCGAAGCCGGGGTACAGCGTCATGCCGCCATCCACGAACAGCGTGGCGCCGACGACGTAATCCGCCATGTCGGATGCCAGGAACAGGGCCGCCTTAGCTACATCTTCCGCCTCACCGATCCGCTGATACGGGATCAGCTTCAGTAGCTTTTTCGCGGCGTCTCCCTGGGTCGCCTCGGTATTGATGGCGGTGCGGATGGCGCCGGGGGCAATGGCGTTTACCCGGATGCGCTCGCCGGCCACTTCCTGCGCCAGGCTCTTCATCAACAGCGAAACGCCGCCCTTGGAAGCCGCATAGTTCACATGCCCGGCCCATGGGATCACTTCGTGCACCGAGCTCATGCACAGGATCTTGCCGTGGGCGCGGGAGACGCCGCGGTCACCTTGTGCACGGAATTGCTTGAGTGCGGCGCGCGCGCACAGGAACTGCCCGGTCAGGTTGGTATCCAGCACCTGTTGCCACTGCTGCAGCGACATGTCGCCGATCCTGGCATCCTTCTGGATGCCGGAATTCGCCACCAGGATATCAACGGCGCCAAAGGTCTCGACCGCCTGGGCGAACATCGCCTCCACGGCGTCTTCCTGGGCCACGTCCGCCTGCACCGCGATCGCCCGGCCGCCGCTTCCGGTAATCTGGCGAACCACTTCCTCGGCGCCTTCGCGGCCGGAGCGGTAATTGACCACCACGGAGGCGCCCGCCTGGCCGAACAGCAGCGCAATGCCGCGCCCGAGGCCAGAGCTCCCGCCGGTGACCACGGCGACCTGGCCATCCAACCTGCATTCCATCGGCTGAGCTCCCCTCGGGTTACCGCAGCATAATCGCTGGGCCCGGAATAGGTTGTCAGCCGCCCACAGGAATGGAAGGGCGGGGGAAGATGGAGGGGGAGGGGGCTGCCCCTGGTATCAGCGCGGGCGGTTCCGGATGGCTTCGGCCTGGGCGTAGAACTTCTTTTCCCAGGCCTTATGGTTGTCGAGCCCCTCGCGGATGAAGGGGGTGAAGACCGCCATGTTCAGCAGCAGCCAGTTCACCAGCCGGGCGGGGAAGCGCAGCGGCTTCACGAAATCCACGAACAGCACCACGCGGGTATGCTCCGTGTGGTTCCAGGCCTCATGCTCATAGGCGTCGTCGAAGATCAGCGCCTTGCCTTCTTCCCAATGGCAGACCTGCTGGTCGACGCGGATGGCCAGCTTGTCACGCGGCTCCGGCACGATCAGGCCCAGATGCAGTCGCAGAACGCCGTTGTAAGGGCCGCGATGGGCCGGGAGATGCTTGCCGGGCTCGAAGATCGAGAACATCGCTGTCTTCAGGCCGGGGATCTTCTGGACGATCCGCCAGGTTTCCGGACACTGCTGAATATTGGCCTGGGAGGACAGGCCGTAGCCGGTCAGGAAGAAGGTCTTCCAGCGCGTATCGGCGCTGATGGTGGCCACGTCGGTGGAGATGTCATGGAAGCTCGGCAGCTCTTCCTGCCGCAGCAGCACCTTGTCCAACTCCGCCCGGATCAGCGGCCATTCCTTCTCGATCTCCGTCGCCCAGGGAAATACCGCGTTGTCGTAGACAGGAGGATTGCCGAGCTTGGCATGCCGCAGGTTGAGCCGCTCCGCCCAGGAGACGATGGACATGAAGAAACGCACCAGGCGGCTCTCGCCACCCATCGGGGCAATGCCGGCGGTGCCGAAACTCTGCTGGGCGTCCGTCGCGGCCGCGGTGTCCTGGCGATGCTGTTGCACTCAACTCTATCCTTATGTCAGTGCGCTCGATTGCCGACCGAGTCCCGTCAACCGGCCTAACTCAGCATGGGGCGGCAGGGAGATCGAGGCGGCAATTCGTGATGATCGGGCAGCCTCTCCAGTCACGTTTCTGCGACTGACTCGCACCCTCGTCGCCCCGATGGGTACTTTCCCTTTTCTTTACAGAACCTTGATCAAACTTCCAATATGACAAATCCAATAAGCTCGGCGGCAAGGCTCATCAGGGCCGCAAGTTAATGAGAACGACTTGCAATCGCAATTGAGTGGGGTGCATTCTTTGGCCCCCGGCGCCGCGTGCCGGCCCATGCCCGGAGCGCACCGCCTTGCCCTATTGCCGTCCCGCCGAGTCCGTCGCGGCGCTGCCACTGGCGGAGCACGCCGTGCTCTGGTGCATGCGGCTCTGGGTGGACCAGGTCCGCCTTGGCGGACACCCCGGCGCACGTATCGCACAGGTCTTCGAGGATCTCGGCGTAGAGGGCGGCGGCCGTCGGCTAGAGGCCTGCCTGGCCTTGTGGCATCGGGGCGCCGGCCGCCTGCCCCGCGTACATTGCTTGGGGGACCGGGTGGTGGGGGAGGAAGAGGCCCTGTTGCTGGACGCCATTGCCCTGCAGCAACGGCAGGGCACCGCCGAGGCTGTGGCGCTGCTCTCCTGCGTCATGCCGCACATCATGGCATTGCAGGCTCTGCCAGCCCTGGCCGGGATCGCCCAGGCACTGGAGGCGAGGGGCCTCTGGCTGGCGCGCCGCCCGGCGGTGCAGCAACCGCCGTGGTTGCGTTGCTTCCCCGCCATGCCCGGCCCTGGCAGCCTGCATCCCGCCAACGGGCACTAACACGGGGCTCTTGCAGCGGCGGGGGGAACGGTGTCTTTCAGCTGGGTGGAGCCTGAGGGAAGAAGCACGCCATGAAGCCCGTTGTCATTGCCGTGGCGATCACCGGTTCGGTGCCGCGCAAGAAGGACAACCCCGCCGTGCCGGTCACCCCGGCCGAGCAGGTGGAATCCACCCACGCGGCGTTCGAGGCCGGCGCCAGCCTGGTCCATATCCATGTGCGCAATCCGGATGAAAGCTCCTCCTCCGATCCCGCCCTGTTCGCGCAGGTGCAGGAAGGGGTGAAGCGGCATTGCCCGGGCATGATCGTGCAGTTTTCCACCGGCGGCCGGGGGCGGGACCCCTCGTCCCGTGGCTCGTCGCTGAGCCTGCGGCCGGACATGGCCTCGCTGTCCACCGGCTCGGTCAACTTTCCCACCATTGTCTATGAGAACCCCACCTCCCTGGTCGAACAGCTGGCGACCGGCATGCGTGATCATGCGGTACTGCCGGAGATCGAGATCTTCGACCTGTCCCACCTGCATGCTGCCCGAAGGCTGGTAGAGGCCGGGCTGATGCACGACCGGCCGCATGTCCAGTTCGTCATGGGCGTGAAGAACGCCATGCCGGCCGAGGAACACCTGCTGGACCTGCTACTGGGCGAATTGCGCCGGTTGCTGCCCAACGCGACCTGGACCGCCGCCGGCATCGGCCGCACCCAATCCACCGTGATGGAATGGGCCTTGGCCCGTGGCACCGACGGCGTGCGGACCGGTCTGGAGGACAACATCCGCATCACGCGGGACCGCCTGGCCGCGAGCAACGCGGAATTGGTGGGCCTGGCGGCGGAGGCGGTGCGCCGCCACGGCCGGCAGGTTGCAACGGCTACGGAAGCCCGGGCGCTGCTGGGGCTGCGCGCCCAGTGACGTTCGCCGCGCTTGATTCCGCCCTCCTCGGCCCCCTCTCCGCAACCGAGGAAATGCGGGCGGTCTTCGCCGACGAAGCGAGGCTGCGCGCCATGCTGACGGTCGAGGCCGCGTTGGCGCGCGCGCAGGCCGGGCTCGGCCTGGTGCCCGCCACGCTGCCGGCAGCGATCGCGGCCACGGCGCCGCTGGATGCCGCCGCCATCGGCCGCCGCGCCGCCCTTTCCGCCGTCCCCACCATTCCCTTCGTGAAGGATGTGCAGGAGCAACTTCCGGCGGAGCTGGAACGCGCCTTCCACAAGGGCGCCACCACCCAGGACATCATGGACACCGCCCTGGTGCTGCAACTGCGCCCGGCGCTGGACCTGGTGGCGGCGGAGCTGGACGCCATCCTGGCCGGGCTGTCCCGGCTGGCGGCGGCGCACCGGGCCACGCCCTGC
>Ga0308171_1003074_pt1 | contig 15928 bp, 22 predicted proteins | sample PhyGR1_FD_202135 | JGI IMG/M metagenome (GOLD analysis project Ga0308171, IMG submission 202135) | Phyllosphere microbial communities from UC Gill Tract Community Farm, Albany, California, United States - DLSLSG.R1 | ecosystem: Host-associated > Plants > Phyllosphere > Unclassified | place: USA... | reverse complement strand
TGGACGCTTAAACCCCAAGGCCAGCCATGCATCACGACGAAAATCTGCTTCAACTGATCATTGATGATCTAGCGCCGACACAACAGCTGCTCGAGCTGCTCAGGGAGGAATCCCTGGCCCTCTACGGCCGAGACATGCCCCTGTTGGAAGAAATCCTGGCGCGCAAGCAATCGCTGATTGTCCTGCTGGAACAGCACGGCAAGAAACGCAGCCAGATCCTGACCAGCCTGGGCCTGCCGGCAGACCATGACGGCCTGGCACAGTTGGCCAGCCACTCCACGGTTGGCGATCAATTGCTGGCCCAGAGCAAAGAACTCAATCAATTGCTCACCCAGTGCCAGGAAGCCAACCTGCTCAACGGTCAGTCGATCCAGCTTCAGCAAGCCACGACCGCCAACCAGTTGCGCATACTTCACGGCGGCGAGCCCCCGGCGCTTTACAACGCTCAAGGCTCCACCTCGCGCCTGGTCAAGCCAAGCACCCGCAGCCAAGCCTGACGCCGGATTACAGCGCGACCTATCCAAGGCGCGCCACATACTGGCAAAATGCCCGCTCTTGCGTGTAGTCGTATTTTGTCTGGAGATGGAAGAACCGTGTTCAACGCCCTTAATGCGGAAGATGCTCCGCAGCCACCCAAGGTCCTCACCACCCCTCTGGAAATCGCCAGCACTTTGCGGATGCTGCAAGACAGCCATGACCCGCTGATCATCACCTTCCATGAACGCAGCCAGCGCTTCCAGAGCTACCTGGTGGACGTCAATCGGGACAGCGGCACCCTGGCCTTGGATGAAATGATCCCCCGTGACGGCGAACGCTACCTGGAAAACGGTGAACCCTTCCGCATCGAAGGCTTCCACGAGGGTGTACGCGTTGCCTGGGAAAGCAACGGCAGCCTGAGCATCAGCGAAAAGGACGGCCACCGCATCTACACCGGCAGCCTGCCCGACGAAGTGGTCTACCATCAGCGCCGCAATGCCTTCCGCGCCGCCTTGAAGCTGGCACAACTGGTCAACATCGAGCTGGGTGGCGAGAAGCTCAAGGCGCCTATCAGCGGCAAGCTGCTGGATATTTCCGCCACTGGCTGCAAATTGCGCTTTGAAGGGGATATCTCCGAGCGACTGCAACTGGGCCAGGTCTATGACCGTTTTATCGCCGCCCTGCCCTTTGGCAGCATGACCACCGCTGTCGAACTGCGTTACCTGCATTTCGAAGAGAAGATCAACACGACCTTCGCCGGCGTGCGCTTCCACAACATGAGCGGCTTGGTGCAGCGCCAGGTCGAGCGGTTCGTGTACCAACTGCAACGCGAAGCACGTCGCTTCGACAAAGACGACGATTTTTAACACTTAAAGATCGCGGCAAAAAAAACGGGCAGATCCTGATGGGATCTGCCCGTTTTGCATTCAGGGGCGCGCCCTGCTCAAGTCGTGAGGATGCTCGTCTGGCCCCACAGGCTCAGGCGGCCCGACAAAGGGTGGCTCCTCCACTTCTGGGGCCGGCTCGGCTTCCGGCTCAGGTTCCGGGACCGCAGTTTGCATTTGCTCCTGCACCACCGCCTCATCCACCCGCGGATCAAGTGCCGCTACCAACGGCGAGCTGGACATGCTGTCGGGCATCGCCACGTGGTGCAACGGTGCATCGTCCACCTGATGCAGGTTGGTCACCGCTTTGGGCCGAATACGCCACACCAGGATCAACGCACACAGGCTGAAAAACGCATACAGCATCTGGCTGCCGAACAGCTTCATCACCACACCGGCGAGCAACGGCCCGATACTGGCGCCGACGCCGTAGGTCACCAGCAGCATGGCCGTGAGCGATACACGGCGATCACCTTCCACATGGTCGTTGGAGAACGCTACCGCCAGCGGATAAAGACAGAACTGCACCAGGGAGCAGACGAAGCCCGCGACAAACAGCACTTCCAGCGGCACCTGGGTCAATATCGCCAGCGGCAACGCCGCCACTGCCAGGCACAGGGCAAAGCAGCGAATCAGCAGCGCGCGATCATAGCGGTCCGACAGCCAGCCCAATGGCCACTGCACCACCAGCCCGGCAAAAATGCAGCTACCCATGAACAGGCCCACTTGCTCGGTGGTCAAGCCCTGTTGAGAAGCGTACAGCGGCGCCAGACCGTAGAACGAGCCGACGATCAACCCCGCCCCAAGCACAGTACTCAGCGACTGCGGCACGCGCTTGATAAAGAAGCGCGGCTCCATCGGCGCAGGATGCAGAGGCGCCGGGTGAATGCGTCGCGTCATGGCCACCGGCACCAGGCACAGGGCAAAGCACAGCGCGACCAGCATCAGCAATTCAAGACCGAGTTGAGGGTGCATGACCAGAATCAGTTGGCCGAGCACCAGGCCCAGGTAGGACGCGATCATATAGCCGCTGAACACCACACCACGCTGCTTGGCGTCGGCTTGCTCATTGAGCCAGCTCTCGATGACCATGTACTGGCACATCATGCCCAGGCCCACGATTACCCGCAGCACGATCCAGGCCGGCAGCCAGTCGACCAGGCCGTGGCCCAACACCGCCGCGCCGACGATCCCGGCACAGGTGGCGTAAGCACGAATATGCCCGACCCGGGCAATCAGGCGGTGCCCGATCTTGCCGCCCAGGACCAGGCCAAAATAGTTGGCCGCCATCAGCGCACCGACCCACAGGCTGTCGACGTGGTCGGCCGCCAGGCGCAATGCCAGATAAGTACTGAGCAGGCCGGAGCCGATCAGCATCATCAAGGAGGCGAAATAAAGGGCTCGAAAAGATTTCCAGATCTGGCGCATCGGCGTTCCGAGCGGCTCCTTGCGGTGAGAGACAGGGCTATCGGCATGATAGTCCGGGGTAACTGGGTCCGGACAGGCGGTAGGCGCTGTTTCCGGGGATTATTTTGCTTAAAGACTCAGACGCTGTCCGGCTGCTCGCGGGATACACAGATTGCTATAAATACACGATGCCAGTGGTGTGAACCCAGAACCCAGGCAAGGTTCGACTCATCTTCGGAAAGCGCCCACAAAAAAGCCCCGCCAGAAGGAACTGTGCGGGGCCTTGTATCTGGTGTCCCAGGGCCGGTTCGAACGGCCAACCTTCCCCTTAGGAGGGTCAATTTCGACCCAGCAGGCACAGCCACAAGCCCAGTATTACTGGGCCTTTTAGTCCCATTGAGTCCGTGAACATCGAGCGGTATAGTGCGTTTTGCTGCCACCCTGCTGTCACGGACGAACCCTTGAAATCCAAAATCACTCAGAAGCTAATTGGCAGCCTAGCCGCCGAGGCGAAAGCATACCGCGTGCATGACACTGTGCAACCCGGTTTTTTTATTCGCGTACTGCCCAGCGGTCACAAGTCCTACATGGTGACTTGGGGCCGAAACAAGAACGCCACTCTCGGGCGTGTCGGCGTGCTTACCCTTGACCAAGCCCGAACCGAGGCCGCCCAGTACTTAGCCGATGCACATGCCCACGGCGAGCCCCTGGCCATCGCCCAGGGGCGCAAGGGATCAGCCCTGCCCTCGCTGCGCGATTTCATCGACGACACCTATATGCCGTGGTTCAAAGCTCATCACAAAGGCCATGAGAAGACGCAGCACACCCTCAGCAATAACTTCGACCCAATCATGGCCCAGCGCTTGGACGCGATCACCGGGCGAGACCTGGAGCTGATCCGCACAGGATGGATGCAGGCCGGCAACAAGCCCTCCACGGTCAACCGGAAAATGGGTTCTATCAGCGGAGTATTCAGCCGGGCGGTCGAGTGGGATTACATCGACGAGCATCCTCTGGCCAAGCTGAAACAGCTCAAAGTCGACTCAAAGGGGGTGATTCGCTACCTGGCTGCTGACGAGACCAAGCGTCTACGCGATGCCCTGGACGCTCGACAGGATGAAATGAGGGTCGAGCGCGAGAGTGCAAACACCTGGCGGACGGACCGCCACAGAGAGCCACTGCCAAGCCTCCTGCAACTGCCCTTCACCGATCACCTGAAGCCAATGGTGTTGATATCGTTGAATACCGGCATGAGGCGTGGAGAGCTGTTCGACCTGGAATGGTCAGCGGTGAACTTCAACACGAAGACAATCACAGTCGCCGGGGCCACCACCAAGACAAGCGATACGCGCCACATCCCGATGAACAAGGAAACCGTTGGTGTACTGGAAGCCTGGAAGAAGCAGGTGAGCAAGTCGGCGTATGTGTTCCCAGGTCAGGGCGGCGGTCGCTTTGAGGACGTCAAAAGCGCTTGGCTCAAGTTGCTTGAGCGGGCGCAGATCGACGGATTCCGCTGGCACGATATGCGGCACGACTTCGCTTCACGCCTGGTAATGGCTGGCGTACCGCTCAACACGGTACGGGATCTGCTGGGGCACGCCGATATCAAAATGACGCTGCGCTACGCGCACTTGGCGCCAGGCACCAAGGCCGCCGCAGTAGAGCTGATTTAGAGAGGCGGCTCAAAGGGTACGATGGTGCGGCTTTCTTTGTTTTCCTCCACGTGCTCGAGAAGGTCGCTCCAGAATATTCGAATTTGCGCCCGATCAAGGCGACCTACCCCCTCGACTTGCCAGTGAGTGCCAATTTTTGCGGGCCCTTTGTCTAGGAAAACAGGGGATGCCTTAATCGTCTCCCAGATACGCTGCTCCTCATATGTGAGGAGATTAGGCAGGTGATAGCAGAGATTTACAAAGCGCTCACTTTCATCAGTCGACCACACTTCTGTTACGGCATTAGCAACCGACCAATTCTCCGTGTTCCCACCATCATGGAATGGAACATCAAGATCGAAAACTAACGCTTCGACTGCTGCTTCTACCACGCCAGTAATTGACTGCCGCTTTACTCGAGAAATGACATCGATCGTGAATTTGACCTTTGGATCTAACCGGAGGGTCAGTGTTTCGGTCTTCCGCGATCCTTGGTTAGGTTTGTTCTTGGCCATTTCAAAATCTCCGAGCCATAAATCGAGCGACAATCCTAATCCGTACGTCCGAGCGAGTCCATACGTTCATACAAATCATATAGCACCAGTTGACGTACAGTATTCTCAAGGAATAGGATTGATCCACGGCCACTTACATTCCAATGGCCGATGGAGAACCAAAATGCTTGCAGCAGAACAACCAGCAGCCTTGTCCGTTAGCGTCGAAGACGCAGCTCGGATCGTCGGATATTCGCGATCGGGTGTGTATGAGTTGATAGCAAAGGGAGAAATCAAAACCTTCAAGCTTGGTAGACGTCGCTTGATTCTGATGACCGAACTTAAGGTTTGGATCGAACGAGCAGCGAAGGAAGGTGCCCGGTGATTAGCGCGATACCCCAGGAAAGAGGACCGGAAAGGAGTGAATCAAGAGAACTGAATGATAGAGAGAGCGTTAAGGCGGTGTTCGAGCACCGCCCTAACGAAAACACACTGGATAGCACCAACGTGAAGGCCAAACTATGACACGCCATTCTTCGACAGAGCAAGACCGCAAGATGATTGAGGCGCTGAGAAACGGCCCTGTATCGACCATCGAAGCCGCTAGGGACCTGGATATAGTCCAGCCTCCAAATACGATCCGCCGCCTCAGAAAGAAAGGCAACGAGATTCGTACCTATTGGACGCATCAGTCCACCGAGCCAGGCCGCCCGCCACATCGCGTGGCCAAGTACATCCTCATGCGCGAAGCGTCCTAAACCAGATATGCAGCGCTTTCCCCAGTTGTGGGGCAAGCGCTCGCACCTGCCTGTGAGCCGCTGAATGGCCAGAAAGAAATCCTACAAAGTCGATTTTGGCGGCGGCCGAGTTTTGGCGCTTCCCTATCGGCTCTTGGTCAGCGACGCCTTCGACAATCTGTCGACCAAGGCGGTAACGGTGCTGATCAAGTTGGCCAGGAACTACAACGGCCGCAATAACGGGGATCTGTCCTGCACTGCCTCAATGATGGCCAAGGGTAAGCCTATGGATGCGAAGACGCTTGCCTCAGCCCTCTCTGAGCTTATGGAGGCTGGACTGATCGTTCGCACAAGGGAGAGCCGTAAGGGCGGCAGAGAGCAGGGAATGGCCCGTTGCGCGCTGTATGCGGTCACGTGGGCAGCGATTGACGACTGCCCAGGGAAGGAGCTCGAGATTTCCCCTGGGCCACCGCGCTTCAAGTTCATCTGATTTCGAGTTTTTCGGTGGGAATTTTTCCGCCTAGTACTGGGAATTTTTCCCAGTCGCCACCCCCTCATTGTCCGGTTGCGTCCGGTTATTTTGCTGAAATTGTGCAGTACTGGGATTTTTTCCCAGTACCTTTCAATGAAACCGGGGCCTCCAGAGGAGTACGTAAACGGAAAAAATCCCACCCTTTATAAATTACCACCACCAGGGGTTATTAAGATGGGACCAACGACCTACCAGCAGGCCCGCTGCACTCATGGTTACGCAGGGAAATGTAAGCGCATCGGAGGCTTCACTTTCCTTGTTCTCGACTGGCGACCTTGGACGACGCTCGGAATGTGCAGACCGTGCGCCGAGGAAGTGAGGAAAGACCTTATCTACCTCACCGAGAAGGCACCAACGGCCAGCAAATGAAAAAAGGGCACCACCCTGTTTCGGGGTAGTGCCCTTGATGCTGCGAAGGTTTGGTAGTTTGCCAGCCCTACTCCAGCACCACCGCGCGGTATTGCTGATCGCCGCCCAGGTCATCCGAGCCGAACAGAGCATGATTGACGGCCTTCCTACTCTCAAGCAGACGGTCATGCTCATCGTGAGTGCCAATGTCCGCCGCAACCCACTCAGGGAGCTCCTTACGCCGCCGCAACTCGCTTAGGTGTGTCCACCACCGGGTAGCGTGACGGCGCTCTGCCAGGATTAGCTCCATCACCAAGGTTCGCTGGTTCTCGGTGAAGAAAGGCAAGTCTACGGCGCTAGAGCCGTACAACTCAGTGCCTACCGCCCCCTCCCGTTCAGATTCGGACTTATCTTGGCCTTTCAGGGCGTTACTGATATTTTGGTAAGGTTGCATGACGTCTACCTTCAAGTTTCGTCGTGTGATCGCCAGGCCGCTGTTAGCGCAGCGGCTTGGCACCTCTTCTGAGATGGCCCAAATCTGGACCATCGAACCGATCGGCTAAATTTTCAGCCGATTGCTGGGGTAAACAATCAGTTCACCTACTGCTTACCCTTCTCGCTTATCCAGCCTGCCGCCCAGCTCAAGGGGTCTTTCGACGTCATCGGTTTGAGTGGCTTACCGTCTCGGGCTGCCTGCTTGCCCTCTTCCTCTGTTTCGTTGTGAATCCATACAGTGGTGTGCCTAAATCCTGCCTCACGCTGACGCTCCTTGAAGAGCCGTTGGCGATCCGCCGCTGAGACCGCCTGCTTTGGTTTTTTGTCTTCTGTCATGTGGCCTCCGTTACCACTCACAATGAGACAATGGTGCGCCATTGTGAGTGGTAACGCAACAAAAAATGGACAAAATGATCTCGGCATGAACCGTCGACCTGACGCCCCGCCGCGGAACCTGCTTGCATCGAATGAAACTCCGTGCCCGGCCCCAGCATGCCTCCCTGCTACCTCGAGGCTCATTGTGGCCTTGACTATCCGGTGATTACGTCTGAACACTAGAGGCTATTTGCCATGCCCCCACCCCGCCTCGGAGATGCCTTACATGGACGTCAAAAGTTTAGAAAATGATATTTTCCTGAAACTGGAAAAACTCTGCTCCTCGCCTGGATACCTTCACGCGATAGCCTACTTCTGCTTCAGAGATAATGTAATAAAGTACACTGATGTAATGACCGCTGAAAATCTACTCCAACAATTCAGCAAACAACGACTATGCAGAACCGAAATCTCTACACTTATTGGGTTGGCATGTAAGAATCCACTTAACATTTCACAACCACTGGCCACTACACTACAAGCATACGTAAATGAAACAGAAAAACTGCTAATCGAGCTGCATAACTCAATGCTATCGCCCGTGACGGAGATGTTCACAAAAGACGTCACTGATGCACCACCACAAAACCCATTTGCTTCCGGGAGCGTGTTACGTGAGTCTATCTTTTATGGAGCCGAAGGCGCCTACAGCTTTCAATACAGAGATCTCTCAAGCGTAAAATACGGAAATGATGATGATTGGTTTGTAAACAACAAAGGTTTCTCAGTAAAGCAAGCTAATACTTTGATAGCTGCGATTGAAAACCTCCAAGAAGAAAAACTATCCGAAACCGTTCAGAACTTTATTACTATCTCTCCAGACGAGAGGACGGTCCTCCCTTGTTTCACATTCACTCCGGAGGAAATATCAAAAAAATCAAATCTTGACATCAAAATAACCAAGTCATTTATTGAAGCATTCACTCTTCCAACAGATCAAATCAAAAGCTTTAACGCCATTGACGACTTCAATGCGCACAATGCCTTCCCAATTATAAAAATCTCAAAAGAGACGTATATTTCCTTTCAGAACTACAGTTTATCTGAAGCAATATACGAAACACCTTTCTTCTGGCTGAACAACGACAAAAATTACACGGACACTGCAAGAAAAAACCGCGGTGATTTTACTGAAGGCTTTTCAGCGGACCGGCTAAAACTGGTGTTTGGGGCGAGTAACGTTTACACCAATATCGACATATACAAAAACAAAAAGACATATGGAGAAATTGACGTACTAGTAGTATTTGCGGATAGAGCAATAATCCTGCAAGCAAAATCGAAAAAGCTTACGATAGCAGCCCGCAAGGGTAACGACAATTTGCTTCGCGACGATTTCAAGAAGGCAATTCAAGACGCAAATGATCAAGCTTTTCTATGTGCTGAGCTTCTTCTCAATCCAGAGTACAACCTAAGGGATATCAATAAAAATGACATATCCATCCCGAGAGAATTCAAAGAAATATACCCTGTTTGCGTAATATCAGAGCACTATCCTGCATTAAGCTTTCAAGCTCGACAATTCTTAAGTCACAAAACAACAAAAGAAATAAAGCCCCCCATGGTCATGGACATTTTTTTACTTGACGTCATGACAGAGTTACTACCGTCGCCACTGTATTTCTTGAGCTACATTAATAAACGCGCGTCATACGGTGAAAAGGTACTATCAAATCACGAGCTAATAATACTCGCACTTCATCTTAAGCAAAATCTCTGGATGGAGAACGACGTTTCTATGATGTATGTAGATGATGACATTAGCTCAGATTTAGATATAGCTATGTTGAGCCGACGCAACGGAGCGCCTGGAGAAAAAACACCTGAAGGAATCTTAACAAAATACAAAGGAACTGCATTTGCAAACATAATTGCCGATATTGAAAATTTAAAAATACCCGACTCACTAGACTTGGGTTTTCTCTTGCTAGAGCTTAGCGGCGAAACAATCGAGCAAATAAACCATAGCATTTCAGAGCTGCAAAGACTGTTCAGGCTCGATGGCAAACACCATGATATCGCGCTCGGACTTACGGAGCACTCAACAGGAATAACAATTCACTGCAACAACCTGCCACTTGAGGAAGCGAGAAAGAAACTTATAGTCCTATGCACAATGAGAAAACACAAACAAAAAGCAGACTCTTGGTTTGGGATCTGCATAAATCCGCAGAATGCTCGCATCAAATTTGGTTATAGCATAACTGAAGATTGGGCGCCTTCTGATGAACTAGACAAAATCACAACCAACCTAAGAAAACCTCAACACCTTAAAAAGAACCAAGCAATAAATTTTAATACGATAGTAACTCGCGATAAAAAGATTGGACGAAATGAAATATGTGATTGCGGAAGTGGGAAAAAATTTAAAAAGTGCTGTATCTCTTAATCGATCTCATCAGTGCGAGATGCGTACGATTACGTATGCATCTCTTCGTTCGGAAGGCCGAACCGCTCCCCGCTCCCACAGTGAAATATCTCGATGTGTGACGATTTGGTCTCACTGAGACGGTTTGGTCTATCTGGCAGATCGGGAGTGGTTCCGATTTTTTCGGTACCCACTCCTACAGCGGCGCGCGAGCAGGTTGGGTGCCCGCAGGGGTCGTGCCGCATTTGGCCTAGCGGTGAGAGTCACACCTATGGCTTGCGCTTCCGACGAATGCTGAGGCGGTACACAGGTGGCTTGTCCTTATTGCTGATCGTGATGCCGATCGCGTACTTCTCAATCGCTTTGCGGCCCTTTTCGGTAGGCGCCTGGTACCCGCCTGTCACTTTGATTAAGTCGCCACTTTCGATCAGGGCGTCCAAATTCGGCCGCGGCGGGAAGTTGTCTATCACCTCTCGCACCTGGCGTATCAGCTCTTCATCCATACCGATTCTCCCTTCGTGTTTGATGACCGCAAATCCTACATCAACACAGCGCAGGTAGACGGCAAAGTGGGAACTCCCGATTGCCGTTATCTGCTGGAATCCGGTAGTTTCGCGAGAAGGCCGTAAAAGGGGTCTCGTTCCTGGAAACGACACTCCCCTTTGCCGGCAGTTACAGCCGCATCTGCCGGACGACCTGGCGCGGATCGGCGCCCGCGGATATTGCTGATATTGCATACTTGGTCAATTGGTCCAGGGCCTGCTGTTCGAATGCCTCGGCCATGGATGCAGCCTTGCGCACGATCAGCAGCGCCAGTTCGGGTGGGAATGTGGTCTTGGATGGGGCGGGCAGGTAATCGCAATCGATGACTGACATAGAGGCTCCTGGGATGTCCTGACTTCTCAGGGTATCTCGACACAGTGCCAGGTGAAAACTCTACATAAACGTAAAAAGGCAGTTAATTATCGCGCAGTGTGACTTTTTGGTCTCGGTGGGACAATTAGGGCTCACTGATATCTAGCTGCTGATGGTATTGAGATCGTATTCTAGGCTTATATCACTTGGGTTGCGGACAGATCATGGATGACCTAGAGAAAGCAGCTGGCGCCCTCCACTATGAAGCGCCAATGCTGAGCTCGTATAACCAAAAAACGGGCACTTTTCAGCAAATACTGACGCCAGAACCGATTCTATTAAAGGTTGACTCTCCAACTGATACTGGGGTGCTGCTGATCGGTATAGCAGGTATTTTTTCATCGCTGCTGGTAGGTCTTTTCACCTACAGAGTGCAGAGAAATCAGATCAAAGCCAATATCAGCCAGTTACGTCATCACTGGAGGAACGAGCTAAGGGATACGGCGAGTGAGTTCCTGCAGACGGTCACGGCGTTGGTTACCGGGGTGAAGAACCAAAAAAATTTTGCTAAGTCTCCTAAGCGTTTCGAGCTGTGGTCGCACGCGTTAAGGCTTCAAACCAAGATGAATTTATTGATAACCCGCAAAGGTGTGCTGGAGCGCGGGGTTGTGCAAATGAGTTTGGATGTACTGATCAGTGCTCAAAAATTCAAGCATGGTGATGAGCCTGAGGATTTATTCATAATCATGTCCCATCTGGAGGATATGATTAGGGATCAACTGCAGAACGCGTGGCTCGATATCCAAGATGATCTGGGTTTGAGTAGCTTTTGGGAGAGATTTAACCGCAGGCGACGCGAACGTTTTAGAAACCGGGCGGGAAACTCCGACTGATCGTCTACCGGCGCCAGCGTGAGTGTGCGGAGAGCTACTCAGTGGCCGTGAGACAGACCAAATGAGCCGATTCGGACCGTATCGCCTGACTGCTGGACTCTCCAAAAGCGGCGACTCCGCAAAAGCGTGGAACCAGAAGTGCCGGGTATTCCGACACATCCTGGTAACGCTTCGAACGTTACTTTCCCGTTACCGAACGTGCGCCGAAGCCTGACAGCAGGCCGGAACAGGCGCATCGTGGTGATCCACCACTGGTGGAAGATGCGTCCAAACCCGGATGCATCAAATCCGCGCCACGTTTTCAAATCTCGCAAAACGTGGCGCGGAACCTGCCATACCAAAATGGGCTGTCAGCCCTCCCCGCTCCATCCTCAATCTGAGATTGGTCTAAGCCGAAAGCCCGGGCCCGTATCACTTTGCTTACCCTCGACTTACTGCAACAAAAATGCCCTCCTCAATCCCGCCAAAACTAACTATTTCAGTCCTGTTTAATCCGGTTACGTGTATCACCTAGAGTGCACCTAAAAAGCACTGGATAAATGATCAGATCATGCCTAATGTGAGTTTTTGAGCCACTCAAAACCCCCATTCGAGGCCGCATCTATGAACACAGCTAAGCCCGCCCGAGGACGTCAGCACAAACCAACTCGCTCCGAAGTTGCTGCCGCCTGGGGCCGCCTTCGCGAAGCCGCAGCAGACGGAAGCGTTCAAGCATCCGCCCTGCTGATAGCGCTCGCTGAAAACAAACCGGTCATCGCCATGGAATCGCCGGCCGCATGACTGATCGCGATAAAGCCGGCAAATGGAAGCCAGGACAGTCGGGTAATCCCGGCGGCCGATCCGGCCAGACGCAAGAGCTGCGCGCCCGACTCGCGGAAGGTGCAGACGCAGTGACAAAGAAGGTTCTGACAGCAGCCAAGAAGGGCGATATGCAGGCTTGCCGACTGATCCTTGAGCGCCTGGTACCGCCAATCAAGCCAACTGCCGAGACAGTGTGCTTCGAACTCGACGACACCGACCTACCCAGCGCAGCCAAATCAATCCTTCGCGCAGTTGCCGCCGGCGAGCTACCACCCGACCAGGGCAAGGCATTGATCGAGGGGCTAGGCGCTGTTGCCCGGGTAATCGAAGTTGCCGAGCTACAGAAGGCCGTCGAAGAACTCCGCGAACAGATGGAGGGAATGCGGCAATGAGCATTAAGTGGATGCGGGCCGAGCTCAAGCGAATTGCAGAAAAGATCGGCGCAGACGACGAAGAGACAGTTCTCGTTATGTTGACGGTGGTGGACTGCAGGGTTGACGCGGTTGAGGACGAGATGGACTACCCGAAGACCGTGGGCCATTCGTTCAACTATCCCGTCCTGGGCGTACAGACGGTGATGCACTTCCCACTCTGCACCATGAACAGCTATGACGCGGCCAATCTAGCAGAGGCGTTCATTCTCCACGTCCGCGCAATTGAAAGCCTCCGCCGTCCCGCTCCAGTAGGTGTGATGGATATGCGGCCATTCCCAAGCGCTAACGCTTGGATCTTCCCGCCATTGGCTGATGGGCAAGACATCAAAAATCACGTCGCAGAACAATACCGACTGATCATCGAGGCCCGCCATGAACATCCGTAGCCAGGTGGCCAAGTTGCGCCAGCAATCCGGTCTCACCCAGTTCAATCGCGACGTGCGAGAGATCAGCGCCCTTATGGACGAGTTGCACGCAGCAGCAGCCGGCGGTGACGCCCGGGAAAACGTTTCCCTACTCCAAATCCTGAGCGAATCCTCAGCCCAAAAACCGGCCGCCCCACGGCCAGACAATCAAAAGGTAACTCCATGAGAATCGGCAAACGATCCGTCCTCAAAGTTGGCTTGGCCAACCTCCATTACTCCGAATACGAGCACTCCCAGGTAGAGGCAAGAACATTCAACATTCAACGACCCGATGGCACCAAAGGCACCTGGCAGGCCGGTGGCTTGCTGAAGTCTGTCCGCCATTTGCAGGGATTGTCGTTGGAGGCATTCAAGGACCTTGGAGAAGAAATTCTCTCGATTCGCGAGAACAAGGACCTCAACGCCGCAGCCATTGAGCGCAAGGGCAAGGAGCAGATTGATGGAATCATTCCCGCCCTGATGCCGGCGATGGAGAAGGCAGCAAAAGATATGCTCACGTTGGCCCAGACAGTGGCCAGCGGCTTTGCAGCGGTCACGCCTCGCGCTAGCTCGGACGTTGTTGGTTTCCTGGCAGATCAGGAGCTGCGAGCGATCGTGCGAGGCCTCAAGCCGGAGGAGCGCCAGCGGCTAGTAGCTGAAGCGCGCGCAGGCAGTCACCCCGACGTTGTAGAGGCGGTGCTCAGGGCAAACCCAATGCTCTCCGGGCTGTCGCCAGAGGCGGCTGACAGCCTTTCGCGTGCAGGCATTGCCGCATCGCGCGCCGAAGACATCGAAGGGCTCAAGCAGATGCTAGCGATCTACGACGACGTGCTGGCCACCGCCTCCAATGCTGGTGTCGCACTGAGCGGTATGGTCGCCAATTCGAATGGGTACACCGGCCGGTTTGAGAAGTGGCGATCGGGATGTGAGGGTTCCGAAGCACTTCGCGAATGGCTGGCGAAAATGCCCACTCGCACCTCTGAAAAAGCGACCCCTGATCAATCCGAAGCGGCCTAACTGACCATCCGCGCGCTACGCAAGTATTGGTAGCGCCGATCGGCCGGCTGATTCTTTGAGTAAGAAGACATGACGTTTCAAGAGCGATTTACCGAGGCGTGCAAAACGCAGAAATTCAAACCCTATGAACTGATCCAGGGGCCGGACGCCGGCTACATAGTGTGGGAGGTCCAGCACGTCAGCGGTGGCCAACAGGTGACAGTCGACGGCCCCTTCTTCACCGAGGAAGAGGCCAGGGTTTCGGCCGACCTGCTGAGAGGGACGTTCCGCGGCGCCCGGGCCAGTGAGGCGATCTACAACCGGGTGTGGAACTACGACCCGCGCCAGGAACAACTGACCATCGACCAAGCGCATATGTCGCGTGCAGTACTCGCCATTCGTCTTGGGCTGCCCACCCCATCCACCAATCCATAGGAGGCCCCATGGCCGCTACAGCAATCGAGTACGCCCCGCTCACCACCATCAAACTGTACGGGCAGCTACGGCAGTTCGGTAAGTCCTACCAGTTCTGCGTCCGAACGCCGGCCGAAGCCATCAAGGCACTGTCAGTGCAGATCCCGGGGTTTGAACGGTTTCTGTCTAACGCAAAGTCTCGCGGGCTTGTGTTCGCGGTGTTTCGAGGCAAGAAAAATATCGGAGAGGGTGAGCTGGGATTTCTAGGCAAGGGCGATATCATCATTGCCCCTGTGATCGTAGGCAGCAAGCGTTCTGGAGTTCTTCAAACCGTCGTCGGCGCCCTACTTATAGCGGCGTCATTTTTCACGTTCTGGGCGCCTCCAGTATCAGCCGGCCTGTTTGCATCTGGCGTGGGTATGGTCGCCGGCGGTGTGATCCAAATGCTCAGCCCCCAAGCCAGCGGCCTCAAGATCAGCGCAGCGCCGGAGAACACGCCATCGTATGCGTTTGGCGCAGCCCGAAACACCACCGCCTCGGGCAACCCGGTACCGCTTTGCTGCGGCTACCGGCGCTGGGGTGGCGCGATCATCAGCGCGGCGATTTATGCGGAGGATCAATTATAAACGCGGCCTCCCGGCAATACGGCTTATACGATATTGTTGGTTTTTAATCCCGAGTGCAGAGCCATGAAAGGAATGATAAGTCTCGTTGATTTTATCAAGGAAGTTAAAAAGGAACTCCGCGCAGCAGTCGATAATGAAGATCCATTTTTTGAAATGGGGGAGGTCGAGCTAGAGGTCTCTTTCACCTTAGATGCATCCGCTAAAGCCGGAGTAAAGTTACTGGTTGCAGACATTGGCGGCCAAACGAAAGCAACTCAAATGCACAAAGTAAAGATAAAGCTCCATCCCTTCGTGGAGGTGGAGGCAGAACAGCCCCTACCCTCGATGCCTGGAATCCGAAAAGGTGCAGTGACCACAGTTACGACTACCAGGCACGTGGCTATCAAAGGCCAGCACTCCACCCAAGCTGGCAGCGCTAAAGACAAGCAAAAACCCAAAGCAAGCAAGCCAGGCGCTGGCGTCTCGTCAACGAAGACTGCCCCTAGGGCAGGTTGATAGAGCGTGCTGATCCATGCGAGAGGCCCACAGTTTTGAGCATATATAATGCGAGCAAAACTGCTCAAATCTACACCTTCGGCTTATCTCGTTTTTCAATCGCCAAGCGAGCCTTTGAATCGCCCCGGGTTTCGTAGACACCTCCATGCCTTAAACTGAGGCCAATCAGGAGGTGCCATGAGCAACCCACGTTATCCCGAAGAATTCAAAATCCAAGCGGTCAATCAAGTGACCGAAAAGA
>Ga0308171_1003070_pt1 | contig 15936 bp, 10 predicted proteins | sample PhyGR1_FD_202135 | JGI IMG/M metagenome (GOLD analysis project Ga0308171, IMG submission 202135) | Phyllosphere microbial communities from UC Gill Tract Community Farm, Albany, California, United States - DLSLSG.R1 | ecosystem: Host-associated > Plants > Phyllosphere > Unclassified | place: USA... | reverse complement strand
CACCGGGGGCGCAGGTGAAATGGTTCTGCCCGTCACAGGAGACTTGCGGGTAGATCTGCATGTCTTTGGACACCACGATTTTCAGCTCACTGTTGCCATCGACCACAATCGGTCGGCTGGACAACATATGGGGATACATCGGCACGATCACAATGGCATCGAGCTTGGGGTGCATGATCGGGCCGCCGGCGGACAGCGCATACGCGGTGGAGCCGGTGGGCGTGGCGACGATCAGGCCGTCGGCTTTCTGGCTGCACACGAACTGGCCGTCGATATACAACTCGAATTCGATCATGCGTGTGGACTTGCCAGGGTGCAGTACCACATCGTTGAGCGCATCGCCCTGACCGATGGCTTCACCATGGCGACGCACTTCGGCTTGCAGCAGGAAACGGTTTTCCACCAGGTATTGGCCGTCGAGCACCTTGGCCACTTCGACTTCCAGCTCATCGGGGCGGATATCGGTGAGAAACCCCAGACTGCCCCGGTTGATCCCCAGCACCGGCACGTTATGCCGCGCCAGCGCCCGGGCTGCGCCCAGCAGGCTACCGTCGCCGCCGACCACAATCACCATGTCACATACTTCGCCGAGCATCTTGCGCGACGAGGTCTGTAGGCCGTGGCCCGGCAGGATTTCGGCGATGGTGTCTTCGAGGATCACATGCAGGTGGCGCTCGAGCAGAAACTTCTTAAGCCGGCGGACGGTGTCCAGCACCTGGGTACTGCCCAGGCGACCGATAATGCCGATATTGCGAAATTGCTCCATGGGGCTCCTGCGGGATTGGGGTGTGGCGAAAAACCCCGATTATGGGCGAAAGGCCGCGCCAGGCAAAATCCTTTGTCGCCGCGAAGCCTTGATGACAACGGTTCTCAGCCCCCTTCTGCGCGGTTAAACGGCTATGCTCGGACCATGACTGTGTTCCCCGATCTACTCAACCTGCCCCGCCAACTGCGCCACCCGGAGGTGCGCGACTTGGCGTGGGTGATCCTCGCCCCGCCGATGCTAGCCCGCGCGCCCTGGCCGCAGCGTCACCCGCTGGCCGGCAGTGACTGGGTGCAAGCGCCGGATCGGCTTGCCCACTGGCTGCGCAGCCTCGACCAGGACAGCCGGACCTTGCAGCACTGGTTGAGCCTGTCGCGCACGCGGCGCTTAGGGCTGTACTACGAACGCTTGTGGCAATTTGCCGTGCAGCATGCGCCAGGCGTGGAACTGCTGGCCGCCAACCTGCCGATCCGCCGCGCCGGGCATACCCTCGGTGAGCTGGACATGCTGCTGCGCGACAGCGACGGCGTGCATCACCTGGAATTGGCGATCAAGCTCTATCTCGGCCCGCAGCACGGCAACGGCCAGGACACCGCACAATGGCTGGGCCCTGGCTGTCACGACCGCCTCGACCGCAAACTGGCGCACCTGGCCCAGCATCAACTGCCGATTTCAGCCCGGGCCGAGAGCCGCGAAGCTTTGGCGGCGCTGGATATTCAGCAGTTCGACGCGCACTTGTGGCTGGGCGGGTATTTGCTCTATCCCTGGCCCGGCCTGGCCGAACCACCGACGGGCGCTCACCCTCAGCACCTGCGCGGACGTTGGTTGCATCAGCGCGATTGGCGGGATTTTGTCGCGGTCAGCGCGCCCGGACGCTGGCAACCCCTGCCCCGCCATGCGTGGCTGGCGCCGGCGCACTACCCGGCGGACGAGGTGTGGAGCGAGGAACAGATGCAGGCCTGGCTGGCCGACCTTGATCCGATGGCGCCCGCGCAGTTGCTCGTGCGCATGGTGCGGAACGGCGGGGATTGGGAGGAAGCCGAGCGCTTGTTTCTGGTGGCCGACCTTTGGCCAAATGTGCCGGGGGCTGGCTGATGGAGGGGCTGGTGTATGTGAGTGCGTCATCGGGGGCAAGCCCCCTCCCACATTTGACCGAGTACACCCTTTGGAATGCTGTCGAGTGTGGGTGGGATCTCGCCCCCGATAGCGGCGACACCGGCACTACAACTCATCGATATGCCGATAATCCAACTGCAACCCAGCCGCCAACTCCTGGGCCCGCCCCAGTCTGATCGGCCCGCGCTCGATATCCACCAGCAACCCCGCACAGTCCAACGGCGGCAACCCCGCAATGTCCTTGAGCCGCCCATCCGTGATCACTAATAAACGCTGTTGCTCAGCGGGATGACGCTTGCGTCTCACCGCCAGCCAATGCCCGGCCTCCGCCAGCGCCGCCAGCAATGGTGTACCACCGCCCGCGCCTAACTGGTCCAGCCAGCCGGCCAGGTTTTTGGCTGCTTTCAACCCCTGAACCTGCCACTTCGGCGCCTGGCCGCTGGCGGTCAACAAGGCCATGCGTGCGCGTTGCCGGTAGGCGTCGTCAAAGAGCTGGGCGAGCAACCCCTTAGCGTCGGTTAATGCACGATGCCGCCGGGTGGACGCCGACGCATCGACGATCACCACCCACAACTCGTGGGCCGCGCGGCTGCGCAGGTGGTAGCACAGGTCTTCACGGGAATGCGGCCGGCCGCCGAGCAAAGTACCGGGCCAGTTGATCGAACCCTGCCGGGCACTGCGCGCCTTGCCTTGCCTGCCATTGTCCAGTCGCCCGACCTTGGGGCGGGCATCCGTCCCCGCGTCAGGTCGGGGGCGGATGCCTAGGGCTTTTTTGGCCAGGCGGGCACGTCTCGGCGAGCGCCGATGGGCAGGGCCGGCGCGGGCATATCGCCCCATTGGCCTTGAGCGGGCGAGCTGTCCGAAGGTTTCGGCGACTGTGCCTGGCTGGGCGGGCTGGCCGGTGGAGATGGCTCCTGGCGACGATGGCGCAAGGCAAGTTCCGCGACGGCTTCGATGTCTTCCTCGGCAATCTCATCAGCGCCCCGCCACGCCGCATGGGCCCGAGCGCCGCGCAGCCAGACCAGGTCAGCACGCAAACCATCGACACCGGCGGCAAAGCAGCGCTCGGTAATCTGCGCCAGGGCCTGATCATCCAGCTCGATACTGTCCAACCGCGCCCGCGCCTGAGTGCAGCGCTCGCGCAACGCTGCCTGCTGTTCGGCCCACTCGGTGCAAAAGGCGGCGGGATTGCTGTCGAAATCCAGGCGGCGCCGGAGGATCTGCCCGCGCTCGGCCGGCAAGGTGTGCCCGCTTAACGCCACATTGAAGCCGAAGCGGTCCAGCAGTTGAGGGCGCAACTCGCCCTCCTCCGGGTTCATGGTGCCGACCAGTACAAAGCGCGCCGAATGGCGGTGGGAAATGCCGTCGCGCTCGATCAGGTTGGTGCCACTGGCGGCCACGTCCAGCAGCAAATCCACCAGATGATCGGGCAGCAAATTCACTTCATCCACATACAGCACACCGCCATCGGCCTTGGCCAACACGCCCGGGGAAAACTGCGCACGCCCCTCGCCCAGCGCGGCGTCCAGATCCAGGGTGCCCACCAAGCGTTCTTCGGTGGCCCCCAGCGGCAACGTCACGAATTGACCGCTGGCCAACAGATCGGCCAGGCCACGGGCCAGGGTGGACTTGGCCATGCCGCGCGGACCTTCGATCAGCACGCCGCCGATCTTGGGATCGATAGCCGCCAGGCACAGCGCCAGTTTCAGGTCATCGGCGCCGACCACGGCGGACAGCGGGAAATGGGGAATATCGGTCATTGACTGTCTTCTTCTATATCCAGCAACAGGTTTTCCAAGGCGTCACGGTAAGCACCTGGCGCCTGCCAGAGGCCGCGCTGCTGGGCTTCGAGCATGCGCTCGGTCATGTCGCGCAATGCGTCGGGGTTGTGTTGCTGCACGAACGCCCGGGTGTCGGGGTCGAGCAGGTAGGCATCGGCAAGCAAGGCATATTGATGATCGTCAATCAGCGCCGTGGTGGCGTCGAAGGCGAACAGATTCTCCACGGTGGCCGCCATCTCGAACGCGCCTTTATAGCCATGACGCTTCACCCCTTCGATCCACTTGGGGTTGGCGGCGCGGGCGCGGATCACCCGGTTCAGCTCTTCCTTCAAGGTGCGAATCTTCGGCAGGTCCGGCTGGCTGTGGTCACCGTGGTAGCTGGCGGCTTTGTCGCCGCTCAGGGTTTCCACAGCGGCGAGCATGCCGCCCTGGAACTGGTAATAGTCATTGGAATCAAGCAGGTCGTGTTCGCGATTGTCCTGGTTCTGCACCACCGCCTGCACCTGGCTCAGGCGCTGGGCGAATTGCTCGCGGGCAGCGGTGCCCTCGTCGGACCCGCCATAGGCGTAGCCACCCCAGTTCAGGTAGACCTCGGCCAGGTCCGCACGGCTTTGCCACAAACGCCCATCAATCGCGCCCTGCACCCCCGCGCCATAGGCCCCCGGCTTGGCACCGAAGATGCGCCAACCGGCCTGTTTCGCTGCCGCGTCGTCGTCCAGCCCGGATTGACGCAATGCCTCGCGCTCGCTGCGCACCTTGGCGGCCAGCGGGTTCATATCGTCCGGTTCATCCAGTGCCGCCACCGCCTGCACCGCCGCGTCGAACAGGCGGATCAGGTTGGCGAAGGCATCACGGAAGAATCCCGACACGCGCAAGGTCACATCGACGCGCGGGCGATCCAGCAGACTGATCGGCAGGATCTCGAAGTCGTCCACCCGCTGGCTGCCGGTGGCCCAGACCGGGCGCACGCCCATGAGCGCCATGGCCTGCGCGATATCGTCGCCGCCGGTACGCATCGTGGCGGTGCCCCATACCGACAGGCCGAGCTGACGCAGGTGATCGCCATGATCTTGCAGGTGCCGCTCCAGAATCAGGTTGGCCGACTGGAAGCCGATACGCCAGGCCGTGGTGGTGGGCAGGTTGCGCACATCCACGCTGAAGAAATTGCGCCCGGTGGGCAGCACGTCCAGGCGCCCGCGACTCGGCGCACCGCTGGGCCCCGCCGGCACGAAGCGACCGCTCAGCGCATCCAGCAAGCCGCGCATTTCCGCTGGGCCGCAGGCGTCCAGGCGTGGCGCGACGACGCTGCGCAGGTTGTCGATCACCGCACTCACCTCTTCCCAGCCCGGTGCCTGCAATACCGCCAGCGGGCCGTCCAAGGCTTGCTCGATCAACTGCGCCGCATACAGCTCCAGGCGCTCGCGGGTATCGCCAGCGGTGCGCCAAGGCTGACTATCAATGCCTTGCAGCACCTCGGGGCGCCGGCCGGTCCAGGGTTCGGCCAGGGCGCAGTCCAGCGGGTCGAAGCCCAGCGCGAAAGCCTTGGCCAACACGCGCAGCAGGCTCGATTGCGCGCCACGCCCGTCGCCGCGCGGAATGCGCAGCAAGGCCAGCAATGTGTCGATGCGCAAACGGCCCTGGGGCGATTCGCCGAAGATGTGCAGGCCGTCGCGAATCTGAGATTCCTTGAGGTCGCAAAGGTAGGTGTCCAGGCGCGGTAGCCAAATCGCGGCATCGGCATCGCCGTCCAGCTGCAGTTCCTGGTCGATGCGGGTTTCGCGCACCAGTTTGAGAATGTCTTTCTGCAACTCGCGGGCGCGGCGTGGGTCGAGCAATTGCGCTTCGTAATACTCGTCCGCCAGCAGCTCCAGGTCGCGCAGCGGACCGTAGGTTTCGGCGCGGGTCAGCGGTGGCATCAGGTGATCGATGATCACCGCCTGGGTACGACGTTTGGCCTGGGCGCCCTCGCCCGGGTCGTTGACGATAAACGGATAGATGTTCGGCAGCGGCCCCAGCAATGCATCCGGCCAGCAGTGCTCCGAGAGGCCCACGCCCTTGCCCGGCAGCCATTCCAGGTTGCCGTGCTTGCCGACGTGGATCACGCCATGGGCGCCATAGGTATGGCGCAACCAAAAATAGAACGCCAGGTAGCCATGGGGCGGCACCAGGTCCGGGTCGTGGTACACCGCGCTGGCGTCCACCTGATAACCGCGCGCCGGCTGGATACCGACAAAGGTCAGGCCCAGGCGCAAGCCGGCGATCATCAGGCGGCCATCGCGGCACATCGGGTCTTGCTGCGGCGCGCCCCAACGCTGCAACACGGCCTGGCGGTTGGCTTCGGGCAAGCGCAAGAACAACGCCTCGTACTCGTCCAGGCCCAGGCTCTGGTGGCAAGGGCGCAGGTCCAGGGTGTCGAGATCGTTGGTCACGCCACCGAGCAGTTCATGGATCAACGCCGTGCCGCTGTCGGGCAGTCGATCCGGCAGCGGATAGCCCTCGGTTTGCAGCGCGCGCAGGATATTCAGCGCCGCCGCCGGAGTGTCCAGGCCGACGCCGTTGCCGATGCGACCGTCACGGGTCGGGTAGTTGGCCAGCACCAGGGCGATACGTTTTTCCGCATTCGGCACCCGCGCCAGCTCGACCCAGCGCCGCGCCAGTTCGGCGACGAAATCCATGCGCTCGGGCGCGGCGCGATAGCACACCACGTCGGACTGACTGCGCTCGCTGCGCCAGGCCAAATCCTTGAAGCTGATCGGCCGGCTGATGATGCGCCCATCCAGCTCCGGCAAGGCAATGTGCATGGCCAGGTCACGGGGCCCCAGGCCCTGTTCGCTGGCCGCCCAGCCGGGCTGGTTGTCCTGGGCGCAGATCGCCTGGATCACCGGGATATTGCGCCGAAACGGGCGCAAATGCGGCGCCTCCGGGCTGGATTGAGCAAAGCCGGTGGTGTTGAGAATGACCGCCGCGCCGACCTCGTCCAGCAGGTCCTCGACCACCGTCAGGCAGCCAGGCTCCTTCAAACTCGCTACCGCCATTGGCAACGGGTTAAGCCCCGCCGCTTGCAGACGCTGGCAGAACACATCGATAAAGCCGGTATTGGCCGCCTGCAGGTGGGAGCGATAGAACAGCACCGCCGCCACCGGCCACTCGGCGCGCCAATCCGCCTGCCAATCGCTCAAGCGTGGGGTGGCGTGGCACGGGTGATAAATCGCCGTGCGCGGCAAGGTGTGGGGCTCGGCCCAGGCATAGTCACGGCCCAGGTGAGCGCTGGCCAGGCAGCGATAGAAATCCAGCGCATTGCCCAACCCGCCCTGGCGCAGGAACTGCCATAAGCGGTCGCGCTGTTCGGCGTCAACCGTGCTCAGGCCGCTGAGTTCCGGGTCCGGGCGATCATCCCCCGGCACCAGAATCAACGTCACCCCACGCTCGGCCAGCTCCACCAGGCGCTCGACGCCATAGCGCCAGTAACCGATACCGCCGTGCAGCGAAATCAGAATGACTTTTGCGTGGCGCAGTACCTCGTCGACGTACAGGTCCACCGAGGCATGGTTCTGCACCTGCATGGGGTTGGCCAGGCGCAGGCTGGGGTAGTCGTCGGGCAGTTGCCGGGCTGCTTCGGCCAGTAGCGCCAAGCTGGAATCGCCACTGCACAGGACCACCAGTTCGGCGGGCGTCTGGCCAAGGTCGGCGATATTGTCGTCCGCGACAAAACCGCCGGGCTGAGTCCTGAGCAGGTGCATGGGTTAAACGCTGAGCGCGGCGCGCAGTTGCGCTTCGAGTCCGGCGGCGTCCAGGTCCTGACCGATCAGCACCAGGCGCGTGGTGCGCGGCTCGTCGGCCGTCCAGGCGCGGTCGAAGTGTTTGTCGAAACGGGTACCCACGCCCTGGATCAGCAGGCGCATCGGTTTGTTGGGGATAGCGGCGAAACCTTTGACGCGCAGGATGCCGTGCTGCACCACCAATTGCGTCAGGGCGTCGAGCAGCAACGCTTCGTCGGCCTGTGGCAGATCGATGGAGATGGAGTCGAACGCGTCGTGGTCGTGATCGTCTTCACCTTCGTGGTGATGATCGTGATGGCTGTGACGCGCGTCGATGTGTTCCTCAGAGCCTGCGCCCAGGCCGATCAGCACCTCCAGGGGCAAGCGACCGCTGCTGGCTTCAACGATCTTCACCGCCGGCGGCAGTTCTTCGGCGACTTCCAGGCGCACACGGGCCAGGTCATCGGGGCTGATCAGGTCGCACTTGTTGAGGATCACCAGGTCGGCGCTGGCCAGTTGGTCGGCGAACAGTTCGTGCAGCGGCGATTCGTGGTCCAGGTTCGGGTCGAGCTTGCGCTGAGCGTCGACCTGATCCGGGAACGCAGCAAAAGTGCCGGCGGCCACGGCTGGGCTGTCGACCACGGTGATTACCGCGTCAACCGTGCAGGCGCTGCGGATTTCCGGCCACTGGAAGGCTTGAACCAAAGGTTTTGGCAGAGCCAGGCCCGAGGTTTCGATCAGGATATGGTCGAGGTCGCCACGGCGCGCCACCAATTCGCGCATCACCGGAAAGAACTCTTCCTGCACGGTGCAGCACAGGCAGCCGTTGGCCAGCTCATACACGCGGCCGTTGGCTTCTTCCTCGGTGCAGCCGATGGAGCACTGTTTGAGGATCTCGCCGTCGATGCCCAACTCGCCGAACTCGTTGACGATCACCGCAATGCGACGGCCCTGAGCGTTGTCGAGCATATGGCGCAGCAACGTGGTTTTGCCCGAGCCGAGGAAGCCGGTAACGATGGTGACGGGAAGTTTGGCCAGTGTTTTCATCGGATGCCCTTGGGGGCGGGCATACGGGACGATAGGCCCTGCGCAGGCGCGCAGCAGCGGATTCGTCACCGGATCACCCCGCCCGGTTGAATTAAAAAATCGGTGACGAGGCAGGTCTCCTGGCTTGGGGCGTTCGGGTCGCAAGACCGGCGCTGACTGCGCCTTCCCGCCTGATGGCAGTGGCATGGCAGTCAACTGAACCCTTCACAGTTGCGGGGGCAGCCGCGGCTTGGACCGCGTTCCCTTCTTAGCTTCGACCTGGGCCGAAGAACCTCGAAGGTGCAAGGCTACAGGGGGATGGTGAATTTGACTACCGCTGCTCTGCATGCTTTCCTACAGGCCTTGTTTCGGGTGCCCTTCACAGGGTGAAACGGGAAACCGGTGCGCCATCTTGCGATGGTCAGTCCGGTGCTGCCCCCGCAACGGTAAGCGAGCGAAGCGTCACGGCCACTGTGCTTGAGCATGGGAAGGCGACGCTTTAAGGGTTCTTGGCAGAACCCCCTCGCAAGCCCGGAGACCGGCCCGAAAAAATCAGATAACAAACCCGCGGTGGGCGGGCGCTGTTCAAACCCTGCGGGCCCGGCTCGCGGGGTTTTTATGCGCACGTCCCCACCCCAGACACCTGAAAGGGACGCGCCATGTCGATCATCAGCAGCACTTCGCCCGCCACCAGCGGCACCACTACCCTGAGCCAACGCCTGACCGCCGCCATCGGTGCGTCGATCCTCGGCGCGTGCCTGGTGTACTTCGCCGGCTTTTCGCACATCGAGGCGGTGCATAACGCCGCCCACGATACCCGCCACAGCGCCGCGTTCCCGTGCCACTGAGACCTGCCGAGATGATTAAGCGTATTGCGCAAACCGCAGGATTCACCGGCCTGCTGGCCGCCCTGCTGCTGACCCTGCTGCAAAGCTTCTGGGTGGCTCCGCTGATTTTGCAGGCCGAGACCTTCGAGCAGGCACCGGCAGCCCATGAACACGCCACCGGCACCGCCGCGCACACCCACGACGCAGAAGCCTGGGAGCCGGAAGATGGCTGGCAGCGCGTGCTGTCGACCACCGCCGGCAACCTGGTAGTGGCCGTCGGTTTTGCCTTGATGCTGGCCGGTCTCTACACCCTGCGCGCCCCGACCCGCACGGCTCAGGGCCTGCTGTGGGGCTTGGCCGGTTATGCGACTTTCGTGCTGGCACCCACCCTGGGCCTGCCGCCGGAACTGCCGGGCACCGCAGCGGCTGACCTGGCGCTGCGTCAGGCCTGGTGGATCGGCACCGCCGCGTCCACCGCGGCCGGTATCGCCCTGCTGGTGTTCGGTCGCAACGCGCTGCTCAAAGTCCTTGGCGTGGCCATCCTTGTAGTGCCCCATGTGATTGGCGCGCCACAGCCGGCAGTGCATTCGATGCTGGCGCCGGAGGCGCTGGAAGCGCAGTTCAAAATCGCTTCGCAGCTGACCAACATAGCGTTCTGGCTGGCCCTGGGCCTGATCAGCGCGTGGTTGTTCCGGCGTAACCGCGACAGTCATTACGCGGCATGAGCCTCGTCGCCGGTCTGGGCTGCCAGCGAGGTTGTGAGGTTCACAGCCTGTTGGCGCTGCTGGATGAGGCATTGGCCGAAGCAGGCGTCGAGCGCCGGCAGCTCACTGCACTGGCGAGTATCGATCTGAAACACGCTGAACCAGGGCTGCTGGCGTTGGCCACAGCCCTGGACCTGCCCTTGTGCTGCTTTAACGCCCAGCACCTGGCGGCACATGAAGGTCGGCTGAGCCACAAATCTGCCGTGGCTTTTGCCCACACCGGCTGTTACGGCATTGCCGAAAGCGCCGCGCTGGCAGCGGCCGAACAGCTCGACGCAGCCCCTGCCAGACTGCTGATCACCCGCCGCAAAAACGCCCGTGCCACCGTGGCATTGGCCTGCACGGGTTAAAAACCCGATAATCGCCCTCCCCGATCATGAACAATCTTCATGCTCGCCCGTTTTTTCACAGGAACGCTCCATGACCGTCTACTTTATCGGCGCCGGCCCCGGCGACCCGGAATTGATCACTGTCAAAGGCCAGCGGTTGATCCGCAGTTGCCCGGTGATTATCTACGCGGGGTCACTGGTGCCGGCGGCGGTGCTGGAGGGCCATCAAGCCTTACAGGTGGTCAACAGCGCTGAGCTGCACTTGGAACAGATCATCGAATTGATCCAGACCGCCCACGCCAATGGCTTCGATGTGGCGCGAGTCCACTCCGGCGACCCGAGCCTGTATGGAGCCATCGGCGAGCAGATTCGCTGCTTGCGTGAACTGGGCATCCCATTCCAGATCATCCCCGGCGTGACTGCCGTTGCCGCTTGCGCGGCCTTGCTGGAAACCGAACTGACCCTGCCGGACATCGCCCAGAGCGTGATCCTGACGCGCTACGCCGACAAGACCCCCATGCCCGCCGGCGAAGACTTCGCCAGCCTGGCTCGACATGGCACCACCATGGCGATTCACCTGGGGGTCAACCATCTGGAAAAGATCGTCGCCGAACTGCTCCCACACTACGGTGCGGATTGCCCGATCGCCGTGGTGCATCGCGCGACCTGGCCGGATCAGGATTGGGTGACAGGGACGCTGGGGGATATTGCCGGGAAAGTCGTCGCCAAAGGGTTTCGACGCACGGCGTTGATTTTAGTGGGTCGGGTGTTGGCCAGTGACGGTTTCAGTGAATCCTCGTTGTATCGGGCGGGGCATGCGCACCTTTATCGAACTTGATAAATAACTTTATCAATTAGATATAAGCTTTTGATTTAGTTTATTTTTATAGAGGCGTATCAGTTGGCGGCTTAGTTGCTGATCCGGCGCTATCGGGGGCAAGCCCCCTCCCACAGTAGACCGCGTTCACTGGACGCTGTGAGGTTGCTTCATGTGGGAGGGGGCTTGCCCCCGATAGGGACTTCCAGTAGTTGAAGGCCACGCTGACTCACTACAATCTTAGGCAAGCCTTTTCATCACTTAATCTGATTTATGAGATAAATATCTCAACCAACTGAATTTAAACCAAAAAAACGGCGCTCACGGGGCGCCGTTTTTTTTCGCAGCGAACGCCTTACTCAGTAGTAGGCGTTTTCTTTCTGCGTATGGTCGGTCACGTCACGCACACCCTTGAGCTCCGGGATACGCTCCAGCAAGGTGCGCTCGATGCCTTCCTTCAAGGTTACGTCGGCCTGGCCGCAGCCTTGGCAGCCGCCGCCGAACTTCAACACAGCGATGCCATCTTCGACCACGTCGATCAGGCTGACCTGACCGCCGTGGCTGGCCAGTCCTGGGTTGATCTCGGTTTGCAAGTAGTAGTTGATGCGCTCGTTCACCGGGCTGTCGGCGTTGACGTTCGGCACCTTGGCGTTCGGCGCCTTGATGGTCAACTGGCCGCCCATACGGTCGGTGGCGTAGTCCACCACCGCGTCGTCGAGAAACGCTTCGCTGAAGCTATCGATGTATGCGGTGAAGCTTTTGAGCCCCAGGGCAGTGTCTTCAGGTTTCTCTTCACCGGGCTTGCAGTAGGCAATGCACGTCTCGGCGTATTGGGTGCCGGGCTGGGTGATAAAGACGCGGATGCCGATGCCCGGGGTGTTCTGCTTGGACAGCAGGTCGGCCAGGTAATCGTGGGCGGCGTCGGTAATGGTTATGGCAGTCATGGAAACTCCTCACAGGCTTGCCGGCAGTTTACGCCAAATCATTACAGAGTTACAAAGTCCTAGTATTTTTGTCGGAAAAGCCCGTCACGCAGATCAGAGGTTTTGATAACGATTCATGTCCAGCACGCCCTCTTCCAGTGGAGTGGTCTCGTGGAGGTAGCGCGACAGGTCGTGAAAATACGCCCAGAACTGCGGATGGCTGCGACGCACGCCCCAGCGATCGACGACCTTCTTAAAGCTCTCGGCGTCCTGGGCCTGCTCCATGCGGGAGACGAACTCCGGCACGTCCCCGGCGGGAATATTGAACATAAAGTTCGGGTAGCTGCTAAGCACCCCAGGGTAGACCGTCAGCGTGTCCAACCCCGGCTGGTAGCGGTACGCCTCCCCTAGCAGGAACGCCACGTTACTGTGGGCACGGTTGCGCAACAGGCTGTAGACCTCACGTTTGCCGCTTGGGGTTTCCACGCGCAGCATCGTGGCTTCGGGCAATTGATTGATCACTTTGAGCCCAGCCGCCGGGCGCGACGCAAGGCGGCTGAGGGCCTGGTCGACGTCCTGCAGCGCCGGATCGATGCCCTCACGCGAGCAGTACGCACCGGTACAACGGTTGATCGGGTCGGGGCTGACGTTCAAGTCGCCGTAGCGGGCAAGCAACTGCTGGGCGAAATCGCGTTTCGGGTCCTTCTTATCCAAGTGCAGGCCAGTGGGCTTATCGTCGTCGATGGCTTCGTAGTCCAGCCACAGCTTGAGCTTGCCGCTGTTCTGGTACCAGTCGTCGAGGTAGTCCTCGCGTGAGTCCGCCGGCATCAAGCGCAGGAAGTTCTGCTCGGCGCCATTGCGGATCAGGTCGAAATACAGGCGAGTCTGGGCCTGGTGCGAGACATTGCCGAACACATCGAAATTGACCACCAACTGGTAATAGGTGCGCTCCAGCAGCGGGTAATCGAACAGCCACATCGTCTGCGGCACCTCGCCGATCAGGCCCTTATTGACCGACGCACTGTCGAAGTGCCGGAAGATGCTCAACAGCGCATTGTCATTGCCGGCCCACAGGGTCGACCAACTGGGCGCCGGCAGGTCTGCGTAGCTGTCGCGGCGCAGGGCTTCGTACTGGTTGCGTTTGTCGCGGTATTTGAGCCACAGGCTAAGCACGCTGCCCACGTCATCGTTCTGCCCCGGCATCGCCAGCAACGGTGTGGCTTGGCCGCGATAGCGCGCATCGGTGATGTACAGGTCATGGTCCGGGGCCTGGAACAAAGTCCAGAAGTTATCGCGGATCACGTCCGTGGCGATCTGCCCACGGCACACCGGCCCGCGAATAAAGGTACGCACGAAGTATTCGGCGTTATCCAGCATGAACTGATAGCGCGCCTGGGCCGGGATCGCCTCAAAGGTCTCGAACGGGTTGGCACGCCGCCCTGGGCCGTAGCCCGGTAACGCGCTGACCTGCCAGTCGCTGCCATAGAACAAAGCTTTGATCCGCGCCATTTTCTGCGCGCTGAGCGGATAGGTGATGTGGGTTTTATGCACGATCACGCCCTGGATCGGCCACAAACGGTAGTAAATCCGCGTGCCCGGGTCGTCGTTGGGGCGACGGGTGTTGATCAGGTCAATCGGTTGGCCGCTGGGCGTGCGCGAGCGCACCCACTGAAAGAAATGCCCCGGCTCACCGCCCTCGAAGTACAGATGGGCGATAAACAGGTGCTCGAACAGCCAGCGCGCCACCAGGCTTTCGCGGGCGCCGGGGGCGTTGAGCAGGTTTTCCCATTGCAGCACCTGCGCCGCTTCGCGGGTACTGGGTGCCACGCCTTGCTCGTCGATGGGCGCCCCGGAGGCCAGCCAGCGTTGCAGTGTCTGGTATTGCTGGTCGGTCAGCCCGGTGACCGCCAGCGGCATGCCTTCATTGGGATGGGCGCCGGCATAGGCGTCGAACTCCCCCGGCAAGGGGCACATGTTTTCACGATTGAGGCCCAGCACAATGTCGTCGGGCAGCTTGCCATTGGGCTGCAAGGGCGTGCGACGATGTCCCAGCTCCAGCATGCGCGCCATCAAGGCAGCCTGACTGCCCTGGGCATCCAGCACCGAACTGAACCCTTCGCGCTGCCAGGCGGCCTTGCCGAAGGCGTCATAGAACAAACGGGTCGGCTTGGTTGCCTGGCTGCGTTCGCCATCGTAGACCGGTACTTTGCTCGCGCCCCGCGCCGCACCTTCGCCACTGCCCAGGTTCAACTGGCAGGCGGAGTCGTAGCACGCATGGCAGGCCACGCACTTCTCGGTGAAAATCGGCTGGATATCGCGGGTGTAGGAGATTGCAGGAACGGGACTCTGGGCGTGGACGGTGCTGGCGAGCAAGGCCAATGCGGCGCCGACGAGTGAACGAAGTAACATGGATCGGTCCCGATTCAAGGGGTACGCTGAAAAATTGCCGGTGATTCTACCGGGCCATGCCTGCCGGCAACATGAACGATATTCATGCAAAACCCAGGCATGCTCCAAATCCGCACAGGTTTGCTATGATCCACGCCCTCCGTAATGCCTGACCAGAGTAGTCCCATGTCCGATCGTAGCGCTCGTCTGCAAGCTCTTCACCACGCCCTCAAGGAACGCATCCTGATCCTCGACGGCGGCATGGGCACGATGATCCAGAGCTATAAACTGGAAGAACACGACTACCGTGGCAAACGTTTCGCCGACTGGCCCAGCGACGTCAAGGGCAACAACGACTTGCTGGTGATCACCCGCCCCGACGTGATCGGCGGGATCGAAAAGGCTTATCTGGATGCCGGCGCCGACATCCTCGAAACCAATACCTTCAATGCCACGCGGATTTCCATGGCCGACTACGGCATGGAAGAACTGGCCTATGAGCTGAACGTCGAAGGCGCACGCCTGGCGCGCAAGATTGCCGATGCCAAGACCGCCGAGAACCCGGACAAGCCGCGTTTCGTCGCCGGTGTACTGGGCCCGACCAGCCGCACGTGCTCGCTGTCGCCCGACGTGAACAACCCCGGCTACCGCAACGTAACCTTCGATGAACTGGTGGAGAACTACACCGAGGCCACCAAGGGCTTGATCGAAGGCGGCGCCGACCTGATCCTGATCGAAACCATCTTCGACACCCTCAACGCCAAAGCCGCGATCTTCGCCGTGCAAGGGGTGTTCGAGGAACTGGGCCTTGAGCTGCCGATCATGATCTCCGGCACCATCACCGACGCTTCCGGCCGGACCCTGTCGGGCCAGACCACCGAAGCGTTCTGGAACTCGGTAGCCCATGCCAAGCCGATTTCCGTAGGCCTGAACTGCGCTCTCGGGGCCAGCGAACTGCGCCCGTACCTGGAAGAGTTGTCCAACAAGGCCAACACCCATGTGTCCGCGCACCCCAACGCCGGCCTGCCCAACGAATTCGGCGAGTACGACGAGTTGCCAGCGCAAACCGCCAAGGTCATCGAAGAATTCGCCCAGAGCGGCTTTCTCAATATCGTCGGCGGTTGCTGCGGCACCACGCCGGGCCATATCGAAGCCATCGCCAAGGCCGTGGCCGGTTATGCGCCGCGCGTGATCCCGGACATTCCCAAGGCCTGCCGCCTGTCGGGGCTGGAGCCGTTCACCATCGATCGCAACTCGCTGTTCGTCAACGTCGGCGAACGCACCAACATCACCGGTTCCGCCAAGTTCGCCCGGCTGATCCGTGAGGACAACTACACCGAAGCCCTGGAAGTCGCCCTGCAGCAGGTGGAAGCCGGCGCCCAGGTGATCGACATCAACATGGACGAAGGCATGCTCGATTCGAAGAAGGCCATGGTGACCTTCC
>Ga0308171_1003069_pt1 | contig 15938 bp, 15 predicted proteins | sample PhyGR1_FD_202135 | JGI IMG/M metagenome (GOLD analysis project Ga0308171, IMG submission 202135) | Phyllosphere microbial communities from UC Gill Tract Community Farm, Albany, California, United States - DLSLSG.R1 | ecosystem: Host-associated > Plants > Phyllosphere > Unclassified | place: USA... | reverse complement strand
CATTGGTACTGTGACACTCGCCGCCGCGGTCGCGGCCTCGTCTCGATCGCAGCTGTACGCGCTGCCCGTCGAAAGGCCCATCGTTGGTTGAACGCATCCGCAGTGACGCCCCCGTCCTGGTGATCGGACTGGGCCGGTTCGGCGCGGCGTGCGCCGGCGAACTCGACCGCCTCGACCGCGAGGTCCTCGCCGTCGACGGCAACCTCGAACTGGTGCAGAAGTGGTCCGAGCGCGTGACCCACGCCGTCCAGGCCGACGCCCGCAACATCGACGCCCTCCGGCAGATCGGAGCGCAGGACTTCCAGGTCGCGGTCGTCGCGGTCGGCTCCCTCATCGAGGCATCCGTGCTCATCACCGCGAACCTCGTCGACCTCAAGGTCCCGCAGATCTGGGCCAAGGCCGTATCGCAATCGCACGGCAAGATCCTGGCCCGTGTCGGCGCGAACCACGTCATCTACCCCGAGGCCGAGGCGGGCGAGCGGGTCGCCCACCTTGTCAGCGGCCGGATGCTCGACTTCATCCGCTTCGACGACGACTTCGTCCTCGCGAAGATGTACCCGCCGAAGCTCGTCCGCGGCGTCGGACTCAGCCAGTCCGGGGTGCGCACGAAGTACAACGTGACCGTCGTCGGCGTGAAGAGCCCGGGGCGCCCTTTCCGTTATGCGGAAGCCGACACCGTGGTCACCAACCACGACCTCATCATCGTCTCGGGCACGAATTCCGACATCGAGCGGTTCGCCGCACTCGACCGCTGACGCCGTGCCCGCGCGGCGGAGCGCCGCGCGGGTCGAGCGCCGACGTCGAGCACCGCGCCGACGATCGTGCGGTGTTCGGCATCCGCCGGCGAAGCGCGGTCGCGTCGTCAGTTGCCGGCGGCCAGCTCTTTCGCGCGGGCGAGCGCCGCCTCGGCGGCGGTGGTGAACGTGTCGTCGAGATGCGCGGCCTGCAGCACGGCGATGGCGCGCTCCGTCGTCCCCTTCGGGCTCGTGACGCGGCGACGCAGTTCTGCCGGGTCGACATCGGACGCGGCCATGAGCTTCGCCGCCCCGATGAACGTCTGCTCAGCGAGCAAACGGGCTTGCTCGTCGTCTAAGCCCATGCGCACCGCGGCCTTGGTGAACTCCTCGACGAAGAGGAAGACGTACGCCGGCCCCGAGCCCGAGATGGTGGAGAGCGCGTCGATCTGCTCCTCCGGCACTTCGACGACGACACCGACGGTCTCGAAGAGCGCGCGCACGACCGCGACGTCGTCGGTCGAGGCGGCAGGGCCCGCCGCCAGACCCGTCACGCCCGCTCCGACGAGCGACGGCGTGTTCGGCATGGAGCGCAGCGTCGCCACGTCGGCGCCCAGGTGATGGGCGAAGGTGGCGAGGGTGACGCCGGCGGCCAGGCTCACCACGACGGCGCCGGGCCGCAGGTGCGGACCGATCTCGTCGAGGAGGTCGGGCACCATGGCGGGCTTCACACCGATCAGCACGATGTCGGCGGATGCCACCGCCGTGATGTTGCCGTCGGGAGCCGCTTCGAGCGCGACGCTCGTCACGCCCGCGAGGTCCGCGAGCTCGGCGGCCTTCGCGATCGAGCGGTTGGTGGCGGTCACCCCGCCGCCGGTCAAGCCGGCCGCGACGAGGCCGTGGAGGATCGCACCTCCCATGGAGCCGGCGCCGAGAATGGCGATCGGGGGCAGCGAGGTGGTGGCATCCGTCATGCCCGACAGTCTACGAAGAACACCCTCCCCCTCCCGGCAACCCTGAATGCGGCTGAGAGGGGTGCGCGTTAGAGTCGGACCGCGGGCGTACCGGGGCACCCGCGAGTGACACGGAGGACCCTTTCATGACTCTCTTCGACGGCATCACCGCGCGTCTCGTCGAGACCGATCGCCTCAGCGTGAACGTTCTCGAGCGAATCGGCGACGATCCCGCCACGAAGCCCGAGCACACGGTGGTCTTCGTGCACGGGAGCGTGTCGTCGTCCCTGTTCTGGCAGGAGATCATGCAAGACCTCCCGAGCGACCTCCGCGTGCTCGCGATCGACCTGCGCGGCTTCGGCGCCACGGAGCACATGCCGGTGGATGCCACGCGAGGCGTCCGCGACTTCAGCGACGACATCCACGCGACGCTCGAGGCCCTCGGCATCCCCGTTGCCCACCTCGTCGGGTGGTCGCTCGGCGGAGGCGTCGTGCTGCAGTACGCGCTCGACCACCCCGTCCTGTCCCTCACGCTGCAGGCCCCGGTCTCCCCCTACGGCTTCGGAGGGACGCGCCGGGACGGCTCGCGTCTGACCGACGACGACGCTGGGACCGGCGCCGGTGGCGCGAACCCCGACTTCGTGCAGCGCCTGACCGCCCGCGACACCTCCGACGATGTCGCGACCTCCCCGCGGTCGGTCTTCCGCGCCGCGTACGTCGCCGCCGGGTACACGACCGAGCATGAAGACGTCTGGGTGGAGTCCATGCTGACCACCTCCACCGCGGTCGGCAACTACCCCGGAGACGCCGTCGCCAGCGCGAACTGGCCCGGCTATGCGCCCGGGACGACGGGGGTGCTGAACACCGTCGCTCCCCGCTACTTCGACGTCTCGGGCATCGTGGACCTCGCCGACAAGCCCCCGATCCTGTGGATCTACGGCACCGCGGATGCCATCGTCTCCGACGCGTCGTACTACGACCCCCGCCACCTCGGTGCGCTGGGCGTCATCCCGGACTGGCCGGGCGAGGAGGTCGCCCCGGCGCAGCCGATGGTCTCGCAGACCCGCGACGTGCTGGCCGCATACGCCGCAGCCGGGGGTGAGGTCACCGAGGTCCCCGTCGAGGGCGCCGGGCACGCACCGCACCTCGAACGCCCCGCGCAGTTCCGTCGGGCGCTGCTCACGCACATCGGGTACGTCGGGCGTCCCGCCGACCCCGCCCCGCCGACCGAGGCGATCATCCTGCGCTCCGCCGACTGACGACCCGCCCCGAAAGGCCGCCGTGGAATTCTGCCTGTTCACCGAGCCCCAGCAGGGCTTCTCGTACGACGATCAGCTCGCGTTCGCGCGCTCCGCGGAGCAGCACGGTCTGGACGGCTTCTTCCGGTCCGACCACTACCTGCGCATGGGCGAAGGCGACCCGCGCCCGGGCCCCACCGACGCCTGGACGACGCTCGCCGGGCTCGCGCGGGAGACCTCCCGCATCCGCCTCGGAACCCTCGTCTCCTCGGTGACCTATCGCGTGCCCGGGATCCTCGCGATCCAGGTCGCGCAGGTCGACGTAATGTCGGGGGGACGCGTCGAACTGGGCCTGGGGACGGGGTGGTTCGACCGGGAACATGCCGCGTACGGCATCCCCTTCCCGGCGAAGCGCTTCGATCTGCTCGAGGAGCAGCTCGCGATCGTCACGGGCCTGTGGGCGACCCCGGATGCCGAGACCTTCACGTTCCACGGCCGGCATTACCGCCTCGACGAGGCGCCCGCCCTGCCCCGGCCCGTGCAGGATCGCGTTCCGGTGATCGTGGGCGGCGGCGGGCCGCGCCGGACTCCTGCCCTGGCCGCGCGGTACGCGACCGAGTTCAACATCGGGTTCGTGTCCGAGGACGTCATCGCGGAGAAGTTCGCCGTCGTGCGCGCGGCGTGCGAGGACATCGGGCGCGACCCCGCCACGTTGAAGCTCTCCGTCGCCCTGCCCACGATCGTCGGGGCCGACGAGGACGAGATCGATCGCCGGCTGAACGCCATCGGTCAGTCGCGGGACGCCTTCGACAACGGGGCGAACATCATCGGAACGCCCGCCCAGGTCATCGACAAGGTCGGCCGGCTGCGAGACCTCGGCGCGGAACGCGTGTACTTCCAGCTCATGGACCTCCGCGACGTCGATCACGCGGACCAGATCGGCACCGAGGTCGTCCCGCACCTCCTCCGCTGACGCGTCAGACGGGGGCTCAGCCGTCGACGCGCCGCTCGTCGAAGAAGGCACGGAGCTGACCGGATGCCTCGCCTTCGGCGACCCCGCCGACCACCTCGACCCGGTGCGGCAGGCGCCGATCGCGCAGGACGTCGTACTGGGATCCGGCGGCTCCCGCCTTGGCATCCCACGCGCCGAACACCACCCGGGGGACGCGCGCCTGCAGGACGGCCCCGGCGCACATGATGCACGGCTCGAGCGTCACGACCAGCGTGCAGCCGTCGAGGTTCCAGGTGCCAAGCGCCTCTGCGGCGCGGCGAAGGGCGATGACCTCGGCATGCGCGGTGGGGTCATGGGTCGCCTCGCGCAGGTTGCGCCCCTCCCCGCGGATGCGTCCCGCCGGGTCGAGCACGACCGCGCCGACCGGGACATCGCCCGCGGCCGCCGCCTCGTCCGCGAGCTCCAGCGCGCGCCGCATGGCGGTGAGGTCGAGGGCGGTGGGGGTCACGCGGGCTTCCCGATCTTCAGGCGGAGTCTGTCGAGAGACTAGCCTTGAGCCTATGCGTGTCCACGTCGCCGATCACCCGCTCATCACCCACAAGCTGACCGTGCTGCGTGATGCGCAGACGTCGTCGCCGGTGTTCCGTCAGCTCACCGAGGAGCTCGTGACCCTGTTGGCGTACGAGGCCACGCGCAACGTGCGTGTCGAGCCCATCGAGATCGAGACGCCGGTGACGCGCACCGAGGGCGTGAAGATCAGCGAGCCCCGCCCCATCGTGGTGCCGATCCTCCGCGCCGGTCTCGGCATGCTCGAGGGCATGGTGAAGCTGCTGCCGACCGCCGAGGTCGGATTCCTCGGCATGGTGCGCGACGAGGAGACCTTCGAGCCCACGACCTACGCCGAGCGCCTGCCGGACGACCTGAGCGACCGCCAGTGCTTCGTCCTCGACCCGATGCTCGCCACCGGCGGATCGCTCGGCGCGGCGATCAACTTCCTCTTCGCCCGCGGGGCGCAGGACGTCACCGCGATCTGCCTCCTCGGCGCGCCCGAGGGCGTCGCCGCGATCGAGAAGCAGGTCGAGGGTCACGACGTCACCCTCGTGCTCGGCGCGGTCGACGAACGCCTCAACGAGAAGGGCTACATCGTGCCCGGTCTGGGCGACGCCGGCGACCGCCTCTACGGCACGGCCTGAGCGGATCCCGGGGCGCCGCCGCGCGGCGCGTTCGCGCTCGCGTGTGTGTGCCGCGCCCTCGCGTTCGGGGCGCGTTCGCTTGGGCCGCGACATCGCGCGCTGGGGGTGCGACGTTCTCCGTTTGGGGCGTGGTTTTCCGTTTGGGGCGCGTATTCCACGCCCCCAAACGGAACAACGCGCCCCAAACCCGTCCGGGGACGCCCCGGAAGCGGAACAACGCGCCCCAAACCTGACCGGCAAACGTCTCAACCCGAAAAACTCGCCCGCACCCGGCCGGCAACGCCCCACCGGAGGAACGCGCCCCGATCCCCACCGGGGACACCCCGCGAACAGCACAGCGCGCCCCGCACCGGATAGAGAACGCCCCGAAGACCCCGGCTGCGAAGCGAGCGGTCAGTCGGCGCCGGACACCAGGCGCGCGAACCCGCTGAGACGGGCCACGCCCTCGGGTGTGCGCGGCAGGTCGTCGAGCAGCGCGGGTGAGAAGACGACGTATGCCGCCTGCATGGCGCGCGAGATCGCGACGTTGATGCGATTGCGCAGCAGCAGGAACTCCAGACCGCGCGGCGCCTCGCGTCCGGACGAGGCCGCGAGCGTGAGGATCGCGACGACGGCCTCCTTGCCCTGGAAGCGGTCGACGGTCCCGACCGGGACATCCGGGAAACCGGCGGCAGCCAGAGCTTCCTCAACCGCGACCTGCTGCGCGTTGTACGGCGTGATGACGATGATGTCATCAGCTCGTAGCGGCCGGGCCTCCTGCATGACGGCCGCATCGCCGACCCCGCCGTCGGCTCCCGTCCACTCACGTCCCACGAGGTCCCTGACGAGCTTCGCGACCTCCGCCGCCTCCTCGACGGAACAGGTCGAGTTGCCGTGGTGTCGCACAGGACGCACATGCACTCCGGGTTCCACCCCGTCGAGTCGGCGCAGTGCCGTCGAGGGATGGGCTTCGAGACGCCCCTCGTACGACAGCCGCGAGACCGGCCCGGCCACCGCGGGATGCATGCGCCGGGTGCGCGCCAGGAAGTATCCGAGATCGGCGGGGACCACCTCCGCGCCATCGATGATCCACCCGAGTGCGGACGTGTCGACCGGCTCCGGGTGCGTGCCCTGACTCACCTGCGGCAGCTGTTGCGGGTCGCCGAGCAGCAACAGTCGTTGCGCGGCGAGCGAGACGGCGATCGTCGAGGCGAGCGAGAACTGCCCCGCCTCATCGATCACGAGCAGGTCGAGACTCCCCCGCGGGATGCGAGCCTCGTGACTGAAGTCCCAGGCGGTGCCACCCACGACGAACCCCTGCGCGGCGTTCTCGGCGGCGAAGGCCGCGACGCCGTTCTTCGGCAGGACCGTGAAGGCGTGCGGCACCGCCGCATCCTTCGGCGCTTTTCCGACACGGGATGCCGGGACCCCGGCCGCGATGACCTGATCCAGCATGTGCTCGATCGTCGCGTGCGACTGCGCGACCACGCCGATGCGATAGCCGCGCTCGGCGACGAGTCGGGCGATGACGTGCGACCCGACGTAGGTCTTACCGGTACCAGGGGGTCCCTGCACGGCGAGATAGCTGCGGTCGAGGTCGGCGACGCTGCGCGCGATCGCGGTGACCTGGTCGACGGCACCGCCGTCGTCGGCCGCCCCTGTCTGGAGGTCGGTCGCCGCGACGAGAGCACCTGACCGGGTGCGCGGAGGCACACGCCGCAGGATGTCGGCCGCGGGACCCTCGGGGATACTCGGTGCCGCCGCCAGCACGGCGTCGGCCCATGCGTCGATCGCCTTCTGCTGATTGCCGGCGCGCGGAGGCGCGGGAGGAGTCAGGGCAAGCGGCAGGTCGTCCCAGGTGACGCCGTCGGCGGCGGTCTCCTCGATGATCGCGCCGTCGTCCAGCACCTCGCGGACCCTCGCCCGGCGGGCCCCGTGGATCCAGCGCGGTCGGGTCTCGAGCGGGAACGGCGCCGGCAGATCGTAGACCGCGAAGGGCTCGGCATCCGGAGTCAGCCGTGTCCCGGGAGCGAGCTCGCCCCTCAGCTCGACCAGACGCCGCTCGGATCCGCGACCGGACTCGGGCACGTGCCAGTCGGCCACCACGCGGGAGCGGGTTGCGTCGACGACGATCACGTCACGCGTCTCTTCCCAGACCGACACCGGTTCGCGCAGCCGCAGGAAGTGGGTGGCCCAGTAGCTCTTCTCCTCGCGGGGGTAGTAGTCGATGGCGGCCGCAGCCAGCCGCAGCGCGACAGCGTCGGGCTCGGGAGCGTCGACGGCCCACCGTTGCAAAGCGGTGGCTCGCGGGGAGGGTTCGTAGGCCTGTTCGTCGGGCTCGGCTCCGCGCGCCGGGACGGCGCCCGATTCGCGGGCACGGTCGACCAGCCAGTCGCGCAGTCGTCTGGTCGAGACGCAGTCATAGCGGTTGTAATCGGCGAGATCGTCGAGAACTCGCTGAGCCGCCTCCGTCTCTCCGTCAGCGGCCAGGGCCCGCGCTTCGACGTACTTCACGATGGAGTCGTCGCCCCGCTGGACGTCACTCGTGCGCACCTCGTCGCCCATGTAGAGCGGCTCGAGCTTCTTGATCGAGTAGGAACGAGACCCGACCCGCAGGGCACGTCGGACGACGGGGTACAGGTCGACGAACACCCCGTCGCGCAGCAGCCGATCGACATCGGCCTCGCGCACGCCGTAGCGCGCCGCCATCGTGAGCAGGTGCGTCGGCTCGTACGGCGCGTAGTGGTAGATGTGCATGCCGGGGTACTGCCGCCGCCGCAGGGCGACCATGTCGAGGAAACGCTCCAGGGCGACGCGCTCCTCGTCGAAAGTGTGCGCCCACAGCGCACCGTAGGTCTCACGGGTGTCCACCCACCCGAACAGGTAGTCGATGCCCCAGTGTTCGCCCACGCCCTCGGTGTAGAGCGGGTCGCCCTCGAAGTCGAAGAAGAGGTCGCCGTGATCGGGACGCGGAAGGACTCCCAGCGACGTGGGCGCGACGACCTCGAAGGTGGGGACCGCGTGGTCGGAGGCCCGGTCGGACGGCACGCCCGCCGGACTGGCGAGCTGGAGGCGGGCCTGGGTGCGCAGCGACGCGAACGTGTCGGCGCTCATCGCGGGAGGGGCTTCCGTCGCCGCGGCGAGCGCGTCGATGGTGAGGATGCCGCCGCCGCGGAGCCGGTCGCGCTGGACCGGGCGCATTCCCGCGACGAGCAGAAGATCTCGGTGGGAAACCACCTCGATCTCGCAGGTCGCGCAGCGCCCGCACGCGATGACGCCGAGATCGCCGCGCTCATCGCCCCACCCGATGACGGGGCCGGCCGTGCCGAGCTCCACACGGCGGTCAGCGATGAGGGCGCGCAGGCGTGCGCGGCGCAGCTCGAAGACCGGAAGGAGATCGTCCACGCGGTGCGTGCTCGTCGTGCCGTCGCCGAGGAGCAACTGCACCTCCGCGGAGCGGGGCACGCTCAGTCGATCGAGCTGGTCGACGTACGCGGCGAGCTGCATGAGAGCGGTGACGCGTGCACGGCGGGCGAGCTTGGTGTCCTGCACGACCCACGGGCGGAGGTCGTCGGCCCCGGCGACGGCGTCGCGCACGAGGAAGTCCGCGAAGCCCACGAACTCCTCGGTGGCGAAGGCGGCCTGGTACACGACCTCGGCGGTCGGGTCGGCCAGGGCCTCGTCCGTGAGCCGGACGGCTTCGGCGAGCGCTGCGGCGTCGGACGAACGCGCCGCGGGGATCTCCCGCACGGCGGATCCGAGGCGCGCCCGGTACTCGTCGAGCACGCGCAGCTCGTGGGCGGTGCCCAGGCGCGCGGCGCGCTCGAGAGTGGCATCCTCGGGATCGTCGACGGGCGCGATGCGGCCGATCTTGGCGTCGATGGCGCGCAGCCACGCGAATTCGCACTCGGCCGCAGCCTTGAGGTCGCTGGCGCTCCAGACGATGCGCGCGTTCTGCTCGATGTACCGCATGATGCTCCACGCTAATCGGGGCCACCGACATCCGACGCGCGCTCTCCACAGGGCGGCGCCGACACGGGCGAGACACCGCGTGCTCGGGGCGACCCCTCTGCATCGGCGGGACGCGCCGAATCCGCGGGCTCCGCTACGCGCAAGAAGGATGCCCGGTGTCGGAGGCACCTGCCAGACTGGATCCGTGATCACCGACCTGCCGTTCGAGAGCATCTACCGGCATGGGTTCGCGCGCGTGGCCGCGTGCACGATCCCCGTCGCCATCGCCGACCCGGCGACCAACGCCGAGTCCGTGCTGGCGTCGGCGCGCGCCTGCGACGCCGAGGGGGTGGCGGTCGCGGTGTTCCCCGAGCTGTCGCTGACCGGCTACGCGATCGACGACCTGGTCATGCAGGATCCCCTCCTCGACGCGGTCGAGGCTGCTGTGCAGCGTCTCGTCGAGGCATCCGCGGATCTGTTGCCCGTCCTGATGGTCGGCGCTCCCCTGCGCCATGGCAACCGCCTGTTCAACTGCGCCGTCGTCATCCACCGCGGCCGTGTGCTGGGCGTCGCCCCCAAGGCCTACCTGCCGACCTACCGCGAGTTCTACGAGCACCGGTGGTACGCCCGCGGCGACGATCAGGCCGGCCAGGACATCCGGGTCGCCGGTCAGACCGTGCCGTTCGGTCCCGATCTGCTTTTCGACGCCGTCGACGTTCCCGGTCTCACCCTCCATGCCGAGGTCTGCGAAGACGTCTGGGTCCCCATCCCGCCGTCTTCCGGAGCCGCGCTTGCGGGGGCGACGGTTCTGGCCAACCTGTCGGGCAGCCCCATCACGATCGGCCGAGCCGACGATCGCAACCTGCTGTCGCAGTCGCAGTCGCTTCGGTGCCTCGCCGCCTACGTGTACGCCGCCGCCGGTCAGGGCGAGTCGACGAACGACGTGTCGTGGGACGGCCAGACCATGATCTACGAGGGCGGGCAGCTGCTCGCCACGACCGAGAGGTTCCCCGACGGGCCACGCCGCAGCGTCGCCGACGTCGACCTCGACCGGTTGCGGCAGGACCGCATCCGCCAGGGCACGTTCGACGACAACCGGCGCACCACCGCGCCGGCGTTCCGCACGGTGTCGTTCGAGCTGAACCCGCCCGCGGTCGACCTCGGGCTGCGCCGGACCCTCGACCGCTTCCCGTTCGTCCCCGACGACCCGGCTCGCCTCGCTCAGGACTGCTACGAGGCCTTCAACATCCAGGTGTCGGGGCTCGTGCAGCGCCTCGAGGCGATCGGCAACCCCAAGCCGGTGCTGGGGGTCAGCGGCGGCCTGGACTCGACGCACGCTCTCCTCGTCATCGCCCGGGCCATGGACCGCATGGGACGGCCGCGCAGCGACATCCTGACCTACACGCTGCCCGGCTTCGCCACGAGCGAGAAGACCAAGCGCAACGCGATCGCCCTCGCCGAAGCCGTGGGGGCGTCGATCGAGGAGATCGACATCCGCCCGGCGGCATCCGAGATGCTCTCGCGCATGGGACACCCTTTCGCCGCGGGCGAGCCGGTGCACGACGTCACGTTCGAGAACGTCCAAGCGGGTCTGCGCACGGACTATCTGTTCCGCCTCGCGAACCAGAACGGCGGCATCGTCGTCGGCACCGGCGACCTGTCCGAGATCGCCCTCGGCTGGTCGACGTACGGGGTGGGCGATCAGATGAGCCACTACTCGGTGAACCCCGGGGTGCCGAAGACCCTCATCCAGCACGTCATCCGCTGGGTCATCTCCTCCGGCGAGCTGAGCCCCGAGACCATCGCGGTGCTGCAGGCCGTGCTCGACACCGAGATCAGCCCCGAGCTCGTGCCCGCCGGTCAAGACGGGCGCATGCAGTCCACCGAGGACCGCATCGGACCCTACAACCTGCACGACTTCACGCTTTACCACGTGCTGCGCTTCGGCTTCCGTCCCTCGAAGATCGCCTTCCTCGCGGCCCACGCGTGGGCGGATCCGGATGCCGGGACCTGGCCTCCCGGCTACCCCGAGGGTGAGCGTCCGTCGTACGACCTCGTCACGGTCGCGAAGTGGCTCGAGGTGTTCCTCCAGCGCTTCTTCGGGTTCGCGCAATTCAAGCGGTCGGCGATTCCGAACGGCCCGAAGGTATCGCCTGCGGGGTCGCTGTCACCGCGCGGGGACTGGCGCGCGCCGTCCGACGGCAACGCGCGGGTGTGGCTGGCCGACCTCCACGCCGCCGTCCCGCAGGCGTTCCACGGCTGAACGCAGCCGGACGAGAGAACGCGACGTCACCACCCCATCGAGCCCGGCACACCCTTGAACGGACCCGCGAGGTCGCTGGTGACCCAGCCCCCGTAGAAGCCTCCCGGTTGCGGCCTGACAGTCTCGCCGCCGAGGATGACGGCATCCATCGGACCGGCGTAGACCGCGACACGGTCAGCGAGCACCTCGTACCCCGGCATGGGGTTCGGGTAATTCCAGGCAGCGCGCGCCGCGACGACTCCCCCGCCCCCGTGGACGTCGAAATAGCGTGCGCCGCCCTTGAACTCGCAGAACGACGCCCCCTCACCGAGGGTCAACGCCTCCCCGAACGCGGCGATCGGGAGGTAGTACACGGGGGGATGGCTGGTCTCGAGCACGCGCACGACGTCGTCGGTGTCAACGATCCGCACGCCGCCGAAGTCGATCTGCGCCCTCGTGCGCACCCGCTCGACGCGCGGAGGGCGGGGATAGTCCCAGACCGACTCCTGGCCGGGGCGGACGGGGTCGGGTACGGGTCGAGCCATGCGCCCACGGTACGCCGCGACAGACGTGAGCGGATCGTGATGCGACCGTTCACGCGCTGTCCCAGGAGACACCCAGCTTTTCGGTAGCCTGGGAGGTCAGGGGGTCACTGTGAGCGAGCACGAAGTCCGAGACGGCGCAACGCGCTACCGCGTCTATCAGATCGTCGGCATTGTGCTGGGCGTCCTGTTCATCGCTCTCGGCGTCGCCGCCTTCCTGGCCGGCGGCGGTCCCATCATCGCGGCCATCGCCGCCGTCGGAGGTCTCGCCGTGCTCATCGTTTCGATCATCACGATGGTGCGCTCATGACCGCGCCCGAGGGTCCCGGCGGCAAGAAGAAATACCCCGCGGGAACGGTCGTCATCTGGATCGCCGGCGCCGGCATCGGCCTGTGGCTCCTCGTCAGCGGCCTGATCGGCATCCTGTCCGGCGGTTCCTGACCCGTCGGCGCGTTGCGGGAATGCGCGTGCTCACCCGTCGTTGTGCCTGAGGTCACCGGAACCTCGACAGGAAGGCCATCATGACGCGCATCGGACGCAGCGACCTCGACATCTTCCCCCTCTCGCTGGGCGGGAACGTCTTCGGCTGGACAGCTGATCGCGACACCTCGTTCGCGGTCCTGGACGCCTTCCACGAGGGCGGCGGAAACTTCATCGACACCGCCGACGGATACAGCGCGTGGGCGCCCGGCAACTCCGGCGGCGAAAGCGAGACGCTGATCGGCGAATGGCTGGCCGCGCGCAAGCCGTCGAATGTCGTCGTGGCCACCAAGGTCAGCACCCATCCCGACTTCCGGGGCCTGTCCGCGTCGAACGTCCGCGCGGCCGCGGAGGCGTCTCTGACTCGACTGGGCGTGGATGCCATCGACCTGTACTACGCGCACTTCGACGACGCGGACACCCCGCTCGAAGAGACGGTGGCCGCCTTCGCGGACCTCGTCACAGACGGCCTGGTCCGCTACGTCGCGGTCTCGAACTATTCGGCCGAGCGCATCCGAGAATGGATTTCCCTCGCCGAGGCGGCGGGCGCCGATCTGCCCGTGGCCGTCCAGCCCCACTACAACCTCGTGCACCGCACGGAGGTGGAGCGCGAGATCGTGCCGGTCGCCCAGGAGTACGGGATGTCGCTCGTGCCGTACTACGCGCTGGCCAGCGGCTTCCTGACCGGCAAGTACCGCACCCCGGATGCCACCGGCGACTCGCCTCGCGCCGCCGGCGCGGCAAGGCTCGCGACGCCCGCCGGCATCGCCCTGATCGACACTCTCGAGGAGATCGGACAGGCACACGGAGCTTCCATCGCGACGACAGCCCTCGCGTGGCTGCGGGCGCAGCCGACCGCGGCCGCCCCCATCGCCAGCGCGTCGAAGGTCGACCAGGTGCACGACCTGCTCGCCAGCGCCTCGCTCGAGTTGAGCGGCGACGAGATCGCACGCCTCTCCCGGGCGTCGGAGGCGGCCCAGGACTGAACGGCGGGCGGCGGAGTACTTCGCCCGCGCGACCCCAGCGTGAACCGCGTCCGGGGCCGCGCCGCCCCGCCGGCAGCGTGCGACAGCCGGGCCGCCGGGAGCGTACGCGGCCCGGCTGCCGGGTACGTGCGCGCACGGGCTGCGGGAGTGCCGATCGCGAGCGAATGTGTGGGCGAGCGGTGCACGTCAGCGAGAATGGGAGGGTGAAGCTTCTCGTTGCCGCCCACGCGTCCGAACTCGCCGCCTTCGAGGACGACATCCCCGGTTTCGAGCGCCTGCTCACCGGAGTCGGCAAGATCCCGGCGGCTTACGCGCTCACGCGCGCGCTGTGCGAGGGCGACTACGACGAGATCGTCGTCGTCGGAACCGCCGGAGCGATCGACGACGACATCGAGGGCGGCATCTATGATATCGCCGGCGCCATCCAACACGACGTGAAGGGCCTGGACGGCACGTTCGGCCACCACGTCTTCCTCCCGACCCGGGTCGAGACCGGGGTCGAGGGCCACATCATCGCGACCGGCGACCACTTCGTCGACGACGCCGAAGCTGTCCGACGCATCCGCGACCTGGGCGCGGGCCTGGTCGACATGGAGTCGTACGCGCTCATCTGGGTCGCGCAGCAGTTCGACGTGCCGATCCGGATCCTGCGTGCCGTCTCCGACCGCGCCCAGGACGGCGCCACCGAATTGTGGGACGTCGTCGTCGAACGCTGCAGTCACCAGCTGCGCGCCGAGCTGCGCACCCGCTACGGCGTCTGACCGGCCGATTCGTCCCGGACTGTCCCCACGCCCCGCGGTCCGGACCGTCCGCGCCCTACGGCGTCTGGGATCCCGAGCGCGCGCGCCCGGCGAGGTCGCCGACACCGACCAGCAGAGCCAGGCCCAGGAAGACACCGACCGTGATCATGCCCGACGCGTAGGCGTCGTGGTACACCACCGCGGTGGCGACGTCGCCCTGCTCGCGGTAGACCGTCGCGTAGAACAACGCGAGAGCGATTGCGGTGCCCACGGCCGTGCCGATGCGCTGACCGAGCTGGCCGACGGACCCGGCCACCCCGCCGCTGGCGACGGGGATGTCGGCGAGGGTGAGTGTCTGGTTGGGCGAGATGACGAGTCCGCCGGCGAACCCTCCGACGATCATGACCGCGGCCATCGCCCACGGCGTCCACTCGGGCGGAGTGAAAAGCGCGACGAGCACCAGCCCACCCGCGGTCGCGACCATGCCCATGATCCCCCAGACCACGAGGGGGCGCCCGAGGCGGGTCACGAGGCTCCCACCGATCCACGAGCTCCACGCCGATGCGACGGCGAAGCCGATTGTGACCATTCCCGCGAACACCGGTTCGAGCCCGAGACCGCCCTGCAGGAAGAGCGTGCCCAGGAGGAACATCGCCGGGATGGCCGCGAAGTACGCCGTCGAGATGACGACGCCGTTCCGGTACGACGACAGGGTGAAGATCGAGAACGGCATGAGCGGCATACGGCCGCGGTCGGCGTAACGACGCTCCCAGAACACGAAGGCCGCGGCGAACACGACGGATGCCACGAGCAACCACCAGCGTCGCGGGTCATCGTCGGGGGAGCCCGTGGTGAACAGGAATGGCCACATCAGGGCCAGGATCGTCAACGCGAACAGCAGGACGCCGACCGGATCGAGATCGAGCGCCCGACGGGACTTCGTCCGGGTATCGGGCAAAAGCCACGCCGCCAACGCGATGACGATGGCCACGAGCGGGATGTTGATCCAGAAGATCAGCCGCCATCCATCGGTGTCGCCGCCCAGGGCGATGAGCAGGCCGCCCAGGGTCGGCCCGAAAGCGGTGGCGATGCCGATGGTCGCGCCGAAAAGCCCGAAGGCACGGCCGCGCTCCTTGCCCTGGAACAGCTGCTGGACCAGGCCCAGGACCTGCGGCATCTGGATGCCGGCTGCCACACCCTGCAGCAGGCGCGCCACCAGCAGCACCGTGACGTTCGGGGCGAGCGCGCACGCCAGACTGGTGACGAGGAAGAGGGACAGCCCGACGAGGAACAGCATGCGCCGCGAGCGCAGGTCACCCAGTCGGCCGGAGGGCACGAGCACCAGGCCGAAGGTGAGGATGTACCCGGAGACGACGAGCTGCAGCTCTGTCGGGCCGGCGTTCAGCGCCGCCTCGATCGACGGCAGCGCGACGTTGACCTTCGTCAGGTCGAGGATGGTCAGCGCCGCGACCGCGACAGCCACCCAGTAGGCACGCCAGCGATGTCGCGGGGACAGCTCGATGTCGCGCGTGGGGGGATGAGCGGCGTTCGGCGAGGGTGCATGATCAGACATCGCACCCGACGCTACTCCCGGGTGCGGACACCCGTCCGGGGCTTGTGCGCCGGAGCCCTCAGTCGATGTCGCGGCGTGCGAAGACCGCGCGCAGGACCAGGAAGGCGATGAGGGCGATCACCGCGACCAACACGAGGCGGAAGACGAAAGCGATGAGCGAGAACAGGATGTTCACGATGACCCACGCGAGGATCACGGCGACGATGACACCGAGAACGGTCCACAGGGTGCTCTTGCGCATGCCTCCAGCCTAGGTGTTGTGGCTGGGGAGGTTGGGGACGCGTGAGGCGGGGGTGCCGTTGATGGCGGTGTGGGTTCGGTGGTGATTGTAGTGATGGAGCCAGGGGGCGAATGCGGCGGTGCGTTCGGTTTCTG
>Ga0308171_1003068_pt1 | contig 15946 bp, 17 predicted proteins | sample PhyGR1_FD_202135 | JGI IMG/M metagenome (GOLD analysis project Ga0308171, IMG submission 202135) | Phyllosphere microbial communities from UC Gill Tract Community Farm, Albany, California, United States - DLSLSG.R1 | ecosystem: Host-associated > Plants > Phyllosphere > Unclassified | place: USA... | reverse complement strand
AGGTTCTGTGACATTTTTTTTCTGCTTTTCCAAATGTTTTTCGAAGATGCCATAAGCCAAAGAATCGGAGCTGATCTCTTCCAAAGCCAAAAGCATATTTCTGGAATATTGAAGTGTGTTATAATTGGCCTTCAGAATATTATTGGTATCTTTTTTCAATTGATTAATGTACCATCCACTTAGGACAGACAATACCAATATCATCAGAAAAAGTAAACCTACGCCAGCGTTTAATTTAGTTTTTATCTTCATTTTAATTTCAACTTAAAATTACCAAGTCGATGTTCTCTTTTGAAAGTTTATTTAAAAGCGAATTGAAAGTATCGGTTGCAACAATGACTTTCCAGAGGTTGAGATGCGGTTTTCCGATACAAACCGTTGTGATTTTCCGCTCTTCGCATTGTTCCATAATCGCTCTTGTGACATTCGTACTTTCCACCTTGATGATCTCTGCTCCCAATTCTGTGGCTAATTTAAAATTATTAATCAGATGACGCTGCTTGTCGAGCGCAATTTTATCTGCACTTTCTCTCGGGATTTGAACATATAAAAGATACCATTTGCTGTTGTAATAATTGGCTAGTCTTGCGGCTTTCCTGATGACATTCTTAGCCGTTTTTTCGTTGGAACTGATGCACGCCAGAAATTTTTCCTTTTTAATATTTTTAATATTTGAAACTTCGGTCTCCACTTTCCTTTGAACTTGGGAAGCCACTTCTTTCAGCGCCAGTTCCCGAAGCTGCAGAATATTGTCATTTTTGAAGAAATTGTTGAGCGCCGAATTGATCTTTGCAGCGTCATAGATTTTGCCTGCTTTCAATCTGTCAATCAATTCTTCGGCGGTCAAATCGATGTTCACTACCTCATCTGCCTGAGCCAAAACGCTATCTGGAATGCGTTCCTTAACTTCGATATCCGTGATGTTTTTGACATCTTCATTCAGACTTTCGATATGCTGAATATTGACCGCACTGATGACATTGATGCCAGCATCCAAGATTTCCATCACGTCCTGCCAGCGTTTTTCGTTTTTGCTGCCTTCGATATTCGTGTGCGCCAATTCATCCACAATCACGACTTCCGGACGAAGGTTGATCACCGCCTGAACATCCAATTCTTCCAGCTCTTTTCCTTTATAAAATAATTTTCTTCTGGGAATAATTGGTAAACCGTCTAGCAAAGCATGCGTTTCTTTCCGATTGTGGGTTTCGATGTATCCGATTTTCACATCGATGCCGTTTGTTAACAGGGAATGCGCTTCCTGAAGCATCCGATACGTTTTTCCCACACCGGCACTCATGCCAATGTAGATTTTGAATTTTCCGCGCCTTGATTTTTTTATCAAATTAAGAAAATCCTGAGCTGACCTTTTTTCATCCATAACAGATTATCTATATCAAATTTAGGTAAATCCCTTGTCAAAAATTCAACAAGGGATTTGGTAATATGGAAACTATTAAAAACTTACAGCCAGTGATGTCACCGCCATAAAATTATTTTTATTCAAATGATCATCCCGATCGAGGAAAATATCGTCTTTGCTGCTGAGATTTTTCACTTCTGTACGCCAAACGAGATTTGGAAGGATCCAATAATCCGCATTCAAAGAATAGCCAAAGGTCTTGAATCCATTTTCTGTGCCCGTCGCAATGATGACGCCTTTTTCATCATTGTAATATTCACCTCTTGCTGCAAAACTCAACCTGTCTGTGGCTGCATATTTTGCGATGACCACAGGCGAAAACCAAACATTGTACTGCTCGCTGCCTTTCATCTTTTGCTCAGCGCCGATATCGAAACCTGTGGTCAAAGCCAACTTTTTACTCAGCTGGAAAATTCCGTACAGATTATGGAAATAGCGCATCTGTTTGATGCTGTCCGGTTTATCATTTCCGATGAATGAACTGCTGTTCAAAGTGATTTTATCAGTCGGTTTGTAAGTCAATTGATGTCCAAAAGCGACAGTGGAATTCCCGTCCACGCGCTGAATTCTTTGCCAGCCATTCAGAACCAATCCGCTTAAAAGCCATTTGCCACTGTCGCTGGTGTAGGAAATTTTTGCACCACTTTCAAAGTAAGGCGAGTTCTCTGCAAGAAGACTTCTAGTGAGCGTCCAGCAATCCTTGCTGATGGCACTTTCAAAACCGATGTGTGAAGGCATAATTCCGGCATCGACCCAAAGATTTTTTGTCTTCGAAATTTTCAAACCAACATTAGCCTCGTAAATATTTTTGAGAACGCCGGGTTCTGCGGCATAATTGGAATTCATATAAGTTCCGGTTGCCAAGGCCAGATTGGCGCGCAATCTTTCAGTTTCATAATTGGCTTTTACGAATCCGAGATTCAGATTGACCTCGTTGTTCCGGTTGTGGCTGTATATGAAACCCGGGCGTGTGTTGTTTTCAGGATTATTGAAATCGTATTGGTAATAGACCTCAGCATAAGCGCTTATTTTAAGAGGACTTTTAGTTTCTTCCTGTGCAAAAAGATGCGTTGATATTCCTAACATCGACAATGTCAGTAAAGCTATTTTTTTCATTTCTATTATTCTTTTTTTAATTATTTCAAACCGTCAAGAGCGATATTGAGTTTTAGGACATTGATCTTTTCTGTTCCGAATAATCCTAGAAAAGGTTTTTCTATATTAGATGCTACTAGATCTTGAATTTTGTTTTCATTAAGATTCCTGATCTTCGCAATCCTTTTAACCTGAACATCAGCTGCCTGAACAGAGATGTTTGGATCCAATCCACTTCCGCTGGCGGTAACCAGATCAGACGGGATATCGGCTTTTGAAACTTCAGGATTGTGTTTGATAAAATTATCAATTCTTTCCTGAACAGTTTTCAGGTAATCCGGATTGGAAGGTCCTTTGTTGCTTCCGCCGGCTCCTGCAGCATTATAATCTACAGCTGACGGACGTGACCAGAAGTACTGATCTTTCGTGAATGCCTGCCCGACATTTGTGTAATATTTTTTGTTACCAACAGTTACGATTTCGCCTTTCCCGTTGTTTGGAGAAAACTGCGCGATCCCGAAAATAATGAGCGTGTAAAATCCTGAGAAAAACAGCAGACAAACCAATGTCAGTTTTAAAGCAGGAAGAATATGTTGTTTCATTTGATTTAATTTTAAAGTTCGATGATATGTTGTTGCGTCTTTTGATGTTGAAATCTGCAGCCCGGCCTGAGTGGAGCTCATTTTTTGCGGCTGGAAAAGCTGGGCAAAAAATAGCGGGAACGGAGGACGGAAAAGCTGCCCAAATCATTTTAAATAAATAATGCTACAATAAGGTCGATAATTTTTATACCTATAAATGGAATCAAAACGCCGCCCAGACCGTAGATCAAAAGATTTCTTCTGAGCAATGCGCTGGCACCAATTGGTTTGTAAGCTACACCTTTGAGAGCTAACGGGATCAACACGGGAATAATGATCGCATTGAAGATAACAGCCGAAAGAATGGCGCTTTCCGGAGAATGAAGGTTCATAATGTTCAGTCCCTGCAAAGCCGGAATCGAAGCGATGAAAAGTGCGGGAACAATTGCGAAATATTTAGCAACATCATTTGCAATACTGAAGGTCGTGAGCGTTCCTCTAGTCATCAATAACTGTTTCCCGATTTCCACGATCTCGATCAGTTTGGTCGGGTCATTGTCCAGATCCACCATATTTCCGGCCTCTTTTGCAGCCTGTGTTCCGCTGTTCATCGCAACGCCTACATCTGCCTGGGCAAGAGCCGGTGCATCATTGGTTCCGTCTCCCATCATTGCTACTAATCGGCCTTCTGCCTGTTCTTTTTTGATGTAATTCATCTTGTCTTCCGGTTTCGCTTCGGCAATGAAATCGTCTACGCCTGCTTTTTCAGCGATATATTTGGCCGTCAAAGGATTGTCACCCGTTACCATCACGGTTTTGATCCCCATTTTTCTCAAACGTTCAAAACGTTCCTGAATGCCAGGTTTGATGATATCCTGAAGTTCCACAACACCCAAGACCTTTTCATTCTCTGAAACGACCAATGGTGTTCCGCCGTTGCTGGAGATGGTTCTTACCGCTTCTTCCGTTTCTTTTGGGAAAGAATTGCCCGCATTTTCAACTAAGTTTTTGATGGAATCCGAAGCTCCTTTTCTTATTCTGATGTTATCATAATCTACACCTGAACTTCTGGTCTCTGCTGTGAAATTGATAAACTCAGGATTATGGATCTCATAACTTTTTGGGTCAATTCCTGCAAGCTCTATGATTGATTTTCCTTCTGGCGTTTCATCCGCCATAGAACCCAAAACCACTGCTTTTGTGAAATGCTTTTCATCGATTCCATTTGCGATATGAAAATGGGTTGCTTTTCTGTTTCCGATGGTAATTGTTCCTGTCTTATCCAGTAAAAGAACATCCACGTCACCCGCAGTTTCCACTGCTTTTCCACTTTTTGTGATCACGTTGGCTCTCAAGGCTCTGTCCATTCCGGCAATTCCGATGGCTGATAAAAGTCCGCCAATCGTAGTTGGAATCAAGCACACAAACAACGAAATAAAAGCGGCGATTGTAATCGGCGTGTGGGCATAATCTCCAAAAGGTTTTAAAGTTACAGTTACGATGATGAATACCAATGTGAAACCTGCCAAAAGAATCGTTAAGGCTATTTCGTTTGGTGTTTTTTGTCTGGAAGCACCTTCTACCAAAGCGATCATTTTATCCAGAAAGCTTTCGCCTGGTTCTGTAGTTACTTTTACTTTAATCTTGTCGGAAAGTACTTTTGTACCTCCTGTCACACTGCTCTTGTCACCGCCGGATTCACGGATCACGGGTGCACTTTCTCCAGTGATCGCACTTTCATCGATTGTTGCAAGACCTTCGATGATCTCGCCGTCTGATGGAATAATGTCGCCTGGTTCACAAAGAAATACATGACCTTTTTTAAGCTGAGAGGAAGGAACGATGGTGATTTCATCATTAAAAATTTCCCCAACTGGCTGTATCCATTTTGCAGGTGTTTCTTCTCTTGTTTTTCTGAGTGAATCTGCCTGTGCTTTTCCCCTTGCTTCTGCAATACCTTCTGCAAAATTAGCGAAGAGCAAAGTGATGAATAATACTGCAGTGACGATGATATTATAGATCAAACTACCTTGATCTTTTTCGCCAAGCGCAATCCAGACACACACGCCAGCCATTACCAATGTTCCTATCCACACCATAAACATTACGGGATTACGGAACATTTTGGATGGGTTCAGTTTTATAAAAGACTGTTTCAATGCTTCATTCACCAAGTCGGCCTGAAACAAATTATTTTGATTTCCTTTCATTTTAATTCAATTATTTAAGTGAAAAATGTTCTGCGATAGGTCCCAAAGCCAAAGCCGGGAAGAAAGATAACGCAGCAACAAGTGCGATAACAGCGAAGACCATCAGTCCGAAAGTGGGTGTGTCGGTTTTCAAAGTACCAGCACTTTCCGGGATGTATTTTTTGGCAGCGAGGCTTCCGGCAATCGCTACTGGACCGATGATCGGAAGAAATCTTGCCATCAGCATCACGATGCCACAAGCGATATTCCAGAAAGGCGTGTTGTCACCCAAACCTTCAAAACCACTTCCGTTGTTGGCGCTCGACGATGTGAATTCGTACAGCATTTCGCTGAAGCCGTGAAAGCCAGGATTATTGAGCCAGCTGGCATAGACTTCGGGATTATTCGCATAAGTGTAACTTGCAATTGCAGTTCCTGCCAGGATCAAAAGTGGATGCAGAAGCGCAATGATCATCGCGATCTTCATCTCTCTGGCTTCGATTTTCTTACCTAGGAATTCCGGTGTTCTTCCTACCATCAATCCACTGATGAAAACGGCGAGAATGATAAAGATGTAGAAATTCAGGAAACCGACGCCAACACCACCGTAGAAGCAATTGACCATCATTCCGAGCAATTGATTCATTCCACTGAGTGGCATAAAACTGTCGTGCATAGAATTGATACTTCCTGTAGAAATAACAGTTGTCGCAATACTCCAATAAGCAGAAGCTGCAGAACCAAAACGGACTTCTTTCCCTTCCATATTTCCCATCGATTGAGAAATTCCCATATCGGAAATCGCAGGATTGCCATTGACCTCAGAAATCACTGTTGGAATCATCAGCATTAAAAAACCAACCGTCATGACGCCAAAAATTGTCCATGAGAGTTTTCTTCTTTTAATAATAAATCCCATTGCGAATATTATCGCCAACGGAATCAGCATCTGAGTTACAATCTCAACAATGTTTGTAAAATAATTCGGATTTTCTAAAGGATGCGCAGAGTTAGGACCAAAAAATCCACCGCCATTGGTTCCCAAATGTTTGATTGCGACAAACGCCGCCACTGGACCGCGACTAACTTCAACTTTATCACCTTGTAAATTAATAATCGAATCTTTGCCCTCAAAAGTCATCGGCGTCCCATTTAAGGCTAATAATGAAGCAACTACCACTGCAATAGGAAATAAGATCCTGGTGCAGCTTCTCACAAAAAAGAAGTAGAAATTCCCGAGTTTATCAGTCGTTCTTTCTTTCATTGCAAAAAATACAACAGCTGCTATAGCTATTCCGCATCCAGCGCTGATAAACTGCCACAGCATCAAGGTCAACTGTCCGAGATAGGACATTCCAGTCTCTCCCGAATAGTGCTGAAGATTGGTATTGGTGACAAAACTGACCGCGGTATTGAAAGCCAGATCACCACTCATCGATGGATTATTGTCCGGATTCATCGGGAGCCAGCTCATATTGGTCAGAACGAACATCGCTGCCAAAAACCATACAAGATTGATGGTCAATAATGCGGTCAAATGCTGTTTCCAGGTCATTTCTTTTTCAGGATCGATGCCCGAGATCTTGTAGAATAATTGGTCTACAGGATTTAAAAGCTTGTCCAGCCAGGTTTTTTCGTTTCCGAAAATTTTTGAGATGTAGCGGCCGAGCGGCAGTGCAATACCGACTGCGAGGGCGAACATCAATATAATTCCTAATATTTCTTTGTCCATTTTATAGAATCGTTTATTAATAGTTTCTTTAAAAATTTAATTGATCGTTTTGATCTTAATGATGATAAAGAGGAATGCGATGACGAAAAATATCCAGCCGAATATCGCGAGCCAGTCTTTCATTTCATTTTTAGTCCTTTTGTTCATCGTTTCTAGAATTTTTCTGGATTGATCAAAACGTAGCCTATGTAGCCAAAAACGGCAATGGCAATGATGAATAATGTGATCATGATCTGTTGATTAATTGATGGTCTTTTCTTGTCTGTTCGAGATAAATGTTCTTAAAATCTGTGGGAATCTCCTGGAAGAGAAATCGCCATTGCTGCGGATTTGTTTTTCTTTTCAGGCTTTCAAATGATCGGATGAAGATATTTTCTATCAGGTATCTCACATAGGAATTGCCTCGTTTGTAGATCCAGTCCATTCTTTTGACATTGCGGATCACAGACTGGATCTTAGTCTGCTCCAGAAGATCTTTCATATGATCGACCGTGGTCTGCATGATCCCAGCAAAATTGTTGCGGTCCGAGAGGTTGGTAATTTCATTCCTGATATCAGGATAGAATGCTTTCAGATATTCCACCGTTTTTTTTTGATTGATCTTTTGCATCGCTCAAATTTTTTCGAATGTTCTTATCAACAGGAAAAAAATGGAAAATAGCGCTGCTCCCAAGAGAATTAAAGTCGCTGTCATAATAGTTTATTTATTAAGGTTGAATAATTGCTGCAAACACAAAAACACTTAGGATTACCGCTACATTAATGATCAGGATCTCGAAGTCTTGTTTGGTTTTGGATCTTTTCCAACTTTCCCAGTTTCCTGATTTTATGATTTTTCTATGCATGATATGGTTTGTTTTAAAGTCCTGATTTGTAGATCTGACGCAGATAGGCCTGATGCAGACCTGTTGGCATTTTTGAAAAGATCAAATTTTTGTAGGTGTTGTCGCAGGAAAATGTCAGACTGTCCAAAGAATAGACGAACACATTTTCCACCGCATTTTTCAGAGCCTGATCGCCCTTTTGGTACAGGTCATTCATTTTGTCGAATGACCGGATCAAAATCGTGGTTTCACCTTTCCTGATAAGGTTTCTGATCTGCCTCGTAAAGACATTGATCACCATAAAGGAATTTTTGGTTTTATAAACTTCTTCGAATTCCGCTTTGGAATCCGGAACCACTTGTATGATCTCCTGTATTGCTTCTGTGTGATTCATTTTAGTAATTGTTTTGAATCACTAATGCCAATAAATATTCCCACAAGCAAACAAAGGCGATAACTAACAACAAATCAATAGATTAAAATTAGAAATGAATTTTTGACCAATAAAAAAGCCTATCAAAATGATAGGCTTTTTCTCAATATGATAAATGATCTTATGAAATTTTGTATTCTTCGATCTTGCGGTAAAGCGTGGCAATACCAATTTCTAGCAATCGGGCTGCTTCTGCCTTGTTTCCTTTGGTGTAGTTCAAAGTTTTCTGGATCTGAATTTTTTCTGCGCTTGCAAGAGAGAACGCCGACAAACTTTTGTTATCGGAAATATTGGAATTAACATTTTGAAAATCTGATGGAAGCGAGATCAATTCCAATTCGGAACCATCGGTCAGGATCACACTTCTCTCTATCACATTCCGAAGTTCGCGGATGTTGCCCTTCCACGGATGGTGTTTTAGGGCTTCAAGGTATTCCTGACTGATTGAATTAATTTTCTTTCCCGTTTTGAGAGAAAAATTTTTCAGGAAGTAATACGCCAACTCTTCAATATCCGAAACCCTTTCCCGAAGCGATGGAAGCGAAATATTAAAAATATTGATCCTATAAAACAGATCTTCTCGGAAGTTCCCGGCTTCGATCTCTTTTTCCAGATCTCGGTTGGTGGCCGCAATAATTCTGACATTGACCTTCGTCGCTTTGTTATCGCCAACTTTCAGAAATTCGCCTGATTCCAATACCCGCAGCAGTTTTGCCTGCAGATCGAGAGGCATTTCTCCAATCTCATCCAGGAAAACAGTTCCATTGTTGGCTTCTTCAAAAATCCCTTTGGAATCCTTGATTGCACCAGTAAAAGCACCGGCTTTGTGCCCGAACAATTCGTTCTCGAGCAATTCTTTGCTGAATGCAGAACAATTGACCGCGACAAAATTCTGTTTGCTTCGGTTGCTCGCATTGTGGATCGCTTGCGAAAAAACTTCTTTTCCAGTTCCAGTTTCGCCTGTGAGCAGCACTGTAGCGTCTGTAACCGCCACTTTTTTTCCGGATTCTATGGCCGACCTTATCTGTTTTGATTTACCAAAGATTGCATCAAAAGAATATTTGTTTCCCAATTGTTTTTCCAATTGAAGGACCCGTTTATTCAAAGCAACTTTTTCGATGGCTTTGTAAACCAATGGAATGATCTTGTTGTTGTCATCCCCTTTTGTGATGTAATCAAAGGCGCCATTTTTGATAGCCTGCACGCCATCGGGAATATTTCCAAAAGCGGTAAGCAGGATGATCTCCAGTGACGGATATTTGTCTTTGATAAACTTGGAAAATTCTACACCACTGCCGTCAGGAAGCTTGACATCACATATCACAACATCGATGTCAGAAACCTCGAGTCTTTTTTTTCCGTTTTTCAGATCAGAGGCCTGGAAAACTTCAAAGCCTTCCAAACCGATAATTCGGGAAAGCAAGGTTCTTATTTTTTCCTCGTCGTCGATGATAAGTATTTTGTTCACTCTGCAAAAAATTATGGACAAAGATAAATATTAAAGAACCTATCAAAATGATAAACTTTGGTAAAAATGACATTAGGCCAGTAAAACAAAATTCCAATTGGATCATTCAATATCATGATCGTTTCTTCGCTGGCAGCCTTATTTTGAAAACGCTTCCTACTTTCAGTTCAGATGCAACTTCCAATTCTCCCTGATGGATCTCTATGATCCTTTTGACAATAGATAAACCGATTCCGTTGCCTTTGCCGTAATTTTTATTATTTCCACGGTAAAAAAGATCAAAGATATTTAACTGATCTTCCTCCGAAATTCCTATTCCACGGTCTATAAAGCGAATCTCCAAATCATATTTTTGAACTTCTATCTCTACGTTACAAAACTTGTCTGGCGAATATTTGCAGGCATTTTCCATCAGATTGAGAAAAGCGATCTGGAGCAGGTAAGGATTTCCGTTAAAATCATAATTGCTCTCATCTTTGTCTGCGAGATCATCCATATAATTGATACCGATCTTGTAATCCTGATTTTTTTGTAGCAATGCAACTTTCGCATCTGCCAGCACCTCATCCAAACGAACATCCGTAAAACTGATCTGCGAAACGTCATAACTTGCCCGCGCAAAATCCAAAAGTGCCGATGAAAGCTGCGATGCATGATTGGCGTCCTGCAAAGCATTATCAATGGAAAGTTTGTAATCATCCAAGGTAATATTAAGTTCCTTTGCCAGTTCCAGCTCGGCTATCAATGTGGAAAGCGGCGTTCGGAATTCGTGCGAAATGGTCGTCACAAACTGCTTGTGGTTGTTGAATGATTTTTCTAATCTGTTAAAAGTCGAATTGAAAGTTTCCGCCAGTTCAGAGATCTCGTCTTTGGCTTTTGGAATGACCAATCTTTTGTTCAGATTATGCTCCGAAATATCGCGGATCTGGAGAATGATATCTTTTAAAGGTTTCAAAGTGTAATATGAAAAGAGAAAACCTATGATGAAAATGACAGCGATGGAAATAAAATAGACAACAATTACATCATCCTTAAATTCCGAAATATGTTCTTTTCCTGTCACATCTACCGCACTTCCAATGATGTAATAATTGGCGCCACCAGACTCGTATTTGATTGCCATGTACTGCCGTTCTCTTCTTAGCCATGTCATCCTGTTCTTTCCACTCCTGATGAGTTTATCTAGGTAATGCTGATTTTTGGAGGAAGGCGTGATATCTGTGAAGATCAAATTCCTGTCACTGTTGTAAACACTGATGTCAGCTTCGTTCAGCATTTTTTTGTTGCGCTCGTGGAGTTCTTTGATCTTCGAATTAGGAATTTTCGCATCAAATATAAACTCAGAGCGCCAAATGATCTTGTAGCCCAATCGGTCATTGAACTCGTCTTCTCTATTCTTCTCGGAAACAAAATACAAGACGTACGCAAAAACGAAAAGGATCCCAGCAGTCAACAATGCGTAACTGAGTGCTGTTCTGGTAGCAATTTTCATAATTGATCAGTGAATATGAAACCTACTCCAGGTTTTGTATGAATCAGTTTTTCATCAAAATCTTTATCGATTTTCTTTCTGAGATAAGCGATATAAACATCGATATAATTGGTTCCGGTATCAAAATGATTTCCCCAGACATTCTCCGCAATCTCGTCCCTGGCCAGTATCCTTTCGGCGTTGCTCATTAGAAAAACCAATAGCTTAAACTCTTTGGGCGTAAGATTGATCTCTTTTTCATTTCGGAAAACACGGTTGGTATTTTTATCCACTTTTAGATCTTTATATTCGATGTGATCCGAAAGTTCATTTTTCTGTGATGAAGTTGATTTCCTTAATAAGATCGCTTTTATTCTGGCGTAGAGTTCTCTGATCTCAAAAGGTTTCACCATATAATCGTCTGCGCCGGCATCAAAACCTTCGATCTTTTCATCGATCGTTCCTAGTGCGGTCAGCATAATGATGGGAAGTTCTGGATTCTTTTTCTTGATCAATCTGCTTAATTCGATTCCGTTCATCTTGGGAAGCATAATGTCTGTGATCACAAGCTCGAACACTATTTTATCGACCATTACCAACGCATCTTCCGCGTCTTCCGAAATATAGATCTGATAACCCTGACTTTCCAAACCTCTTTTCAAAAGGGCGGAAACACGGGCATTATCTTCAATAATTAAAACCTTCATATGAACATTGTTACAGGACAAACTTCAAGACCCCCAATATCAATCCGCTGATTATCATCGTCCTTTAAATTCTCTGCAAAGGTATCTCATATTTTTATTCTTAATGAATTTCTAAAGATTTTCTAATGGTTTTCTAACGACGACCCGAGATTTCCGAAAGTAATTTTGTCCCGTTGAAATCAACAAAAAGAGGACAATCAATATTATGAACAAAAAATCTATCAAAGCCGGGCTGGCCATACTTACCATCATGGGAATGTCAGCTAAAATGGAGGCTCAGAAAAAAAATGACTTTAATAATCCGGGACTCACGCATTATCTGAATGACGAACATACACGCTACGTTTCCTTCAGCGGCTATGCAGAATTGTGGGCAAGATACACCCAGCTGAATCCAGGAAGTCTCATCAACGACCAGGCAAAATCCGAAGTTTCCGATCTGTCTCTTAGAAGAGTGAGAGTAAAGATGACCTACAAACCGACGGAAAAACTGATGTTCGTTCTACAGGCCGGAACCACCAACGTGAATATGAATGCGAAAGCAAGCAATTACATCGACCTTTTGGATGCTTACGCGGAGTATGCTTTTAATGATAAAATTGCGGTCGGGGCTGGGCGTTCCACTTGGAGAGGTTTATCAAGATTCACAACTGGACCTTTGAACACTTTGTTGTATGACCTTCCTGCCTATGCTACTTCCAACGCTGGAGCAACAGATTTTACGGTAAGAGAATTAAGCGTTTATGCGAAAGGCCAATTGGGAAGATTTGATTACCGATTGGTAGTTGCAGATCCTTACACAATGGCGACCGCTGAACCAAAAGTGAATGTTGCTACTTTCAGCAAAAACGCGCCAGGTAAAGATTTTTCAGGTTATTTCCGATATGCATTTCTTGACAAAGAAAATAACACAACACCTTTCAATTCCGGGACTTATGGCGGCAAAAAGAAGATCTTGAGTTTGGGAGCAGGTTTCGATTACATCCACAATGCAACTTGGCACAAGGACTTTGATAACAATGTTCTAAATGATGATATGCAGAATTATGCGGTCGACCTTTTCTATGACGCACCTATCAACAAAGACAAAGGAACCTCCATAAGTGCATATGGGATGGCCATGTACAATGATTACGGCCCCAACTATGTTCGCTACGTTGGGACCAATAATCCCGCAACTTCCGTGAATGCTTCACAGGCAAGTCTCAATGGTGCTGGAAATGCAATGCCTGTGATCGGGACTGGAAACACCTATTACGTACAAGTTGGTGGCACGCTTCCTTACTTTAATAAAGACAAAAAGAACCTACAACTACAGCCCGCAGTTGGGATGCAATTGTCCAATCTGAAAGGACTTCAGGATAATGCGATTGTTTATGACGCCGGAATATCATTACTAATGAACGGCATGTCTTCCCGATTGACCTTTGATGCACAGAACCGACCGATTTTCACTGGAGATGCATTAAACAAGGGTGTTGTTTCTGACAGACAATGGCAGTTTGTCCTTAAATATAGAATTGATTTTAATTAAAAAAAATAAATAAAATGGAAAGAAGAAAATTCTTGTTCCGATCCGTACAGGCTTCTGCCCTGCTACTTTTATCAGGAACCCTATTCGCATCAGTTTTACCCAATATCAATCCCATAAAACCTACAAAAGTGTACGCTCACAATTTATTCTTCTGGCTTAGAAAAGACCTTTCCGCAGCAGAAGTGAAAGACTTCGAAAATTTCTTCGAAGGTCTTAAAAAACTTCCTTATCAAAAAAATCTACGTTACGGAAAACCAGCAGGCTCCAGTCCGAGAACAGTTCTGGACAGCACATACAGTTACAATTGCGCGATGCAATTTGATTCTCTGGAAGAACTGGAAGCTTACGGGAAATTACCAGAGCATTTGGCTTTAGTTAAAAAATACAAACCAATGTTTGAGAAAATGTTGGTCTATGATACTGTTTACAATTAATAAATTATTATATTTAAAATGAAAAAATTCATCAAAGGAATATGCCTCGCATTGGCACTAAGCTCATTCGTAATGAAAGCACAAGACAAAGAAAACAAAAACCTCAGCATCAAGGTCAATAAGGAAGAATCGAAAGAATATATTCCTGCAGTGAGGCTCATCAACAATCCTGATGGTTCTTGTACCTTCGAGAAAGGCAGAATTCCTACTTTGAAACATCTGAACACGACCACATTCTGGATGAGCAACAAGACAGAAGATTGGGAAAAAAATGCGCATCCCGCTCCAAGAAGACAATATGTGATCACTCTGAAGGGAAATATCAGATTCAAAGTGACGGATGGTTCTACTTTTATCATCAAACCGGGAACTGTGCTTCTGGCTGAAGATCTGAAAGGAAAAGGTCACAGTTGGGATATGGTGAGAAGCAAGGCGTGGGAAAGACTATACATTCCGATCGCGGAGAATGCAGACGATTTTTTTGTCGCAGATAAAGACCATGATTGATCATAATTTTAATGAAAGATGTTTCCCTGCTAGCAGATGTCAGGATCAGAGGTGTTTTGGACTACCATAAAAGCTTCAGCCCAGATAAGAGTTCCTATTCCTACGAAATAACATTGACCAGACAACAACTGGCATCTATAATAGTCCTTCGGGTAGAAACCGTCATCCGCAACATAAAAAATATTGAAAAGCAGGAAGTTCTGAAGATCATCAATAGAAATATCTATTATTAAAATTAAGTCGTAAAAACCCACCTTATCAAGTGGGTTTTGTGTTTTCTGAGGAGCTTCAATACTGAAAAAATTGAGGTTTTGATCTGAAGTCGCTCAAAAAAAATCCAATTAATTAATCCAGTGGTTTTGCCTAAACTATATATTTTCTTCAAGTCCTAATCGTGGAAATAATAAGCTCTCCAAAACAGACCAATATCAAGCCGATATCATCATAGAATATCATTTGTCAACAGCATTGTCAACACTGTAAGCCAAGTAAAGACTGATATTTGGAATAAATTTACCTAACAAAATTAAATTGTATTAGATGAAATTTACTACCAGATCCATTGTTGTTTTTGTGTCTACAGCCTTCAGTATTGGTGCTGCTGCACAAAGCACAAATCTAAAAAAACAAAACGGCTACCTCGCTTCTCAAAAGAATGGCAGCATTTCTTTACTATCCCGATGGAATTCTTTCAGAGCAAACGATGGGTACAAAACCTCTTTTGATCCGCAACAAAAAATGTTAGCCCAAATGGGCCTGTCAATAGCCGAATCAAAAATATCAACTAAGACGAACCAGTTCTACGGTGGCGAAGCCTACAAAGGCAATAATGTCCCCTACGCCTCAATTACAGACGGTCTGGGAAATACCTACATCACAGGAGGAAGCTCTAACGAAAATCAATCGTCTGGAGACTTATTTACAATCAAAATCGGGCCAGATGGACAGACACTTTGGCAAAAACGGGAGCTGGCGGCAGAGTTTGGCGTAGAATACGGAATGCAGATCAGCTTTGATAATTTGGGAAATATCATTGTATCTGGTCTTAAATGGAATGGTAACGATATGGATATCCGGGTAGTGAAATATGACACTTCCGGTTCCAAAATTTGGGATACGACCTTTGATAACGGTAAGGAAGGACTTGATGTTCCAAACAGCATGACCACGGACGCCAATGGCAACGTCTACATCACCGGAATTGCATGGTCCGGAAATTCTATTGATTATGTGACCATCAAATATAACAGCAACGGTGTTGAGCAGTGGCACCATACAGAAAATCCGGCAGGGGGAGAAAACTGGAATGAAGCAACAGCCGTAGCAGTAGATACCAACGGAAATGTTTTGGTCACAGGCTACAGTCCCAATTCAGAGGGCTGGCTAAATTACCATACGATCAAATATAATGCTAACGGTTCGAAGCTTTGGGAACAGGATTATAATTATGAAAGTACCGACCCTGAGAATATTGCTGACGTCACCAACTCTGTAGCACGGGCCATAACTACAGACAGCGACGGCAATGTTTATGTGACCGGAACTTTT
>Ga0308171_1003067_pt1 | contig 15950 bp, 13 predicted proteins | sample PhyGR1_FD_202135 | JGI IMG/M metagenome (GOLD analysis project Ga0308171, IMG submission 202135) | Phyllosphere microbial communities from UC Gill Tract Community Farm, Albany, California, United States - DLSLSG.R1 | ecosystem: Host-associated > Plants > Phyllosphere > Unclassified | place: USA... | reverse complement strand
GGAGCCGCTTATGCGCCAGAAACCCACCGTCCTCGCCCGCGAAATAGTCGCCAGTAGCCGTTTGTTCCGCGTGGAGGAAGTGCAACTGCGCTTTTCCAATGGCGTCGAGCGGACCTACGAGCGCCTGGTGGGTCGCGGTGCCGGTTACGGCGCAGTGATGATCGTAGCAATGATCGACGCAGACCATGCGTTGCTGGTGGAAGAGTACTGCGGCGGCACCGACGAATATGAATTGTCCTTGCCCAAGGGCTTGATCGAACCCGGCGAAGACGTACTGGCGGCGGCAGACCGGGAACTCAAGGAAGAGGCTGGTTACGGCGCACGTCAGTTGGAACACCTCACCGAACTGTCGCTGTCGCCTGGCTACATGAGCCAGAAAATCCAGGTGGTATTGGCCACCGATCTTTATGAAGAGCGCCTGGAAGGCGATGAGCCTGAGCCGATGCGTGTGGACCGGGTCAATCTGCGCGAGCTGTCGATGCTCGCGCAGAACGAGCAATTCAGCGAAGGCCGTGCCCTGGCCGCGCTGTACCTGGTACGAGACCTGTTGACCCAGCGTGGAGCGTTTACCGCATGAGCGAACTTTTTTTAGGCCACCCGTTTATTGCCCCTGTGATTGAACTGGCTCGTCAGGCTGGTGAAGTGATATTGCCGTTCTGGCGTGCCGACGTGGCCGTCACCTCCAAAGCCGATGATTCGCCGGTGACGGCAGCGGATTTGGCCGCCCATCACTTGATCCTGGCGGGCCTGACCGCACTGGACCCCAGCATTCCGGTGCTGTCCGAGGAAGACGCCGACATTCACCAGAACGTGCGCGCCGGCTGGCAGCGCTGGTGGCTGGTTGACCCGTTGGACGGTACCAAGGAGTTTATCTCCGGCAGCGAAGAATTTACCGTGAACATCGCGTTGATCGAACAAGGACGCGTGGTGTTTGGCGTGGTGTCGATGCCCACCAATGGGCGTTGCTACTTCGGTGGTGCGGGCCTGGGCGCCTGGCGCTCCGATGTGAATGAAGCACCCAAGCAGATTCAGGTGCGCGAGGCGCCAGCAGCGGGCGAGTCGTTTACCGTGGTCGCGAGTCGCCGGCATACCAGCCCGGAGCAGGAGCGTCTGTTGGACGGCTTGAGTGAAGGCCTGGGCGCGTTGAAGTTGGCGAATATCGGCAGCTCGCTGAAGTTCTGCCTGTTGGCCGAGGGCAGTGCGGATTGCTATCCGCGCCTGGCGCCGACCTCGCAGTGGGACACGGCGGCGGCCCAGGGTGTGCTGGAAGGCGCAGGAGGGGAAGTGCTGGAATTGAGCGGTGAGCCGTTCAGCTACCCGGCGCGGGCATCGTTGTTGAACCCGTTCTTTTTAGCGTTGCCGGCCAAAGCCGCATGGCGCGAGCGATTGCTGACCCTCGCCCGTTCCTGACGCCTTGTGTAGGAGCGAGCTTGCTCGCGAAAATCGTCAACGATAACGCAGTGACCCTGGTTGATCGCGGCGCTCTCAGGTTTTTCGCGAGCAAGCTCGCTCCTACAGTGGGCGGTGCCGGAGCTTTTAGCGGTGCAGGACGTATTGGCCGGTGAAAACGACTGCTCGCGCTTCACTGCCCTCATTCACAACCCACGTCTGCAGCGTCAGCCGCGCGCGGCCATAGCGCTTGTACGTCGCCACGAACCGCTTCCACACCTTTTCCTCCGGCGACGGGCACACCACCGTCGCATCCCGCGTAACCGGCAACGGGTAACTGATCTGGCCTTCCTGGATCACGATATGCCCGTCTTCAATCCCTTCTTCACGCAACTGCAAGTGCAGCCAGCCCCAGCCCGCCAGTACCGCGCCGCAATACAGGCTACCGCCGAACATGGTGCTCTTGTGATTGATGTTGGCTTGCAAGGGCAGATGCAGTTCCAACTGCCCCTGTGTCCAGTCGAGCACCTTGAGGCCCATGTCCCGTGTGAGGGGGATGTCGTGGTGAAGGATGGATTCCAGGTAACGGCTGTCGCGGCTCATGGGGGCCTCTTGGCGGGTGGGGGCTGTCATTCGTCGTCGCTGCTTTGGTTGGCGAAGTTCAGGCCATGCTTGCGTAGCTTGTCGTGCAGGGTCTTGCGCGGGACGCCCAGGGCTTCCGCGAGGCTGCGCATGGAGCTGTGGGGGCGGGTCAGCTCGGCGGCAATCAGGCTTTTTTCGAACTGCTCGACTTGCTCGCTCAAGCCACCGGGCGTAGAGGTCAGGGTGCCAGCTGATGGATTGTCCGGCGTGTTATCCAGCGCCAGTTCCAGGCCCAGGGCAAAGCGCTCTGCCGCGTTCTGCAATTCGCGCACATTGCCCGGCCAGCTATGGCGCAATAACAGCGCGCGCTGCCCCGGTTGCAGTTCATGCAGCGGCAGGCCGTGGCGGCTGCTGGCTTCGTCGGCGAAGTGCTGGAACAGCATCAACGCATCTTCGCCGCGCTCGCGCAGGGGTGGAATGCGCAGCGGCGCCACGTTGAGGCGGTAATACAGGTCGGCACGGAAGCGGCCCTGGTCGGCGGACTGGCGCAGGTCTTCCTTGGTGGCGGCGATGATGCGGATATCCAGTGGGATCAGCTGATTGCCGCCCAGGCGTTCCACCACGCGCTCCTGCAACAGACGCAAGAGTTTGACCTGAACATCCAGGCTCATGCTTTCGATTTCATCGAGGAACAAGGTGCCGCCGTTGGCGAATTCGAACTTGCCGATACGGCGTTTCTGCGCGCCGGTAAAGGCGCCCGGCTCATGGCCGAACAGTTCGCTCTCCACGACCGACTCGGCCAGTGCCCCGGCGTTGATTGCCACAAAAGGCCCGCTACGGCGGCTCGACAAATCGTGCAGCGCGCGGGCGACCACCTCTTTGCCGGCGCCGGTTTCGCCGAGGATCAGCACGTCAGCCCGGGTCGCGGCCAGCGCGCCGATCTGCTCGCGCAGGCGCAGCATTTGCGGCGAGTGGCCCACCAGTCGCGTGCTCAACTGCTGACGGTCGCTAAGGGCCAGGCGCAGGCTGCGGTTGTCCAGCACCAGGCGGCGCAGGGCCAGGGCGCGGCGCACACTGTCGAGCAGGGCGTCGCTGGCGAAAGGTTTTTCCAGGAAGTCATAGGCCCCGGCGCGCATGGCCTGCACCGCCAGCGGCACATCGCCGTGGCCGGTGATCAGCAGCACCGGCAACTCCGGGTCCTGGCCGTGCAGCTCGGCGAGCAGCTCCAGGCCGTCCATGCCGGGCATGCGGATGTCGCTGACCACCACGCCCGGCCAGTCCCGCGACAGGCGCGCAGTGAGGCCGGTGGCTTCGCCCAGGGTCAGGACGTTCAGCCCGGCCAGGTCCAGGGTCTGGCACAGGGCCTGACGCAAGTGCGGGTCGTCGTCGATCAGCACCACCTGAATCTGGTTATCGATACTCATACACTGCGGTCCTCGGACGGTTGCAGACTGACGCCCGGCGCACCGGCACGCAATTTCAAGGTTAACAGCGCACCGCCTTCCTTGTGGTTGGCAAACAGCAGTTCGCCGCCAAAGGCACGCATCAGAGTGTCGCAGATCGCCAGCCCCAACCCCAGGCCCTGGGTGCGCGTCTTGGTGGTGTAGAACGGCTCGCTGGCGCGGCCCAGGGCTTCCATGCAAAAGCCCGGGCCGTTGTCGCGAATGTACAAGTTGACGCCCTGATCGGTGGTTTCGGCACTCAGCCACAGTTTGCGCGGCGGACCTTTTTCGGTGAGGGCGTCGAGGGCGTTGGCCAGCAGGTTGCCCAGAACCTGGCGCAAACGGGTTTCGCCCGCCTGTACCCAGAGGGTGGCTTCGGGCAAGTCACGGACCAGCTCCACCTCCATCGACCGCCGCCGCTTGGCCAGCAGTGCCAGGGCATCGTCCAGCGCCGGTTGCAGGGCGACGCTCTCGGGCGCATGGCGATCGCGACGGGCAAAGGCGCGCAGGTGGGCGATGATCGAGGCCATGCGTCCGGTCAGTTCGCTGATCAGCTTGAGGTTGCCCCGCGCATCCGTGGTGCGCTCATGGTCGAGCAGGATTTCAGCGTTCTCTGCATAGCTGCGAATCGCCGCCAGGGGCTGGTTGAGTTCATGGCTGATGCTTGCCGACATGGTGCCCAGCGCCGACAATTTGCCCGCCTGCACCAGGTCATCCTGGGCACGCACCAGTTCCTGCTGCGCGTGTTCGCGCTCCAGCACTTCCTGCTTCAGGCGCCGGTTGAGGCCTTCGAGGTCACTGGTCCGCTCGACCACTCGCGCTTCCAGCTCGCGACGGGCCTTGGCTTCGAACGCAATGCGTTCCAGGTAATGGCGGCGACGTTGCATCATCAAGCCCAGCAGCAGCATCAACACCAGCAGCGTCGCGCCGCCGACTGCCACCACCGTGCGCACCGGACGGCTGATCAGCGAGCGTGGTGCGAGGATTTCCACGTTCCAGCCGGTCTCGGCGATGGCTGTGGATTGGCGCAACCAGGCGGTGTTGCTCAGGCTCAGTGGTTGCGGGTCGCGGGTCGGGTAGGGCTGGATGGCGATAATGGCCCGGCGTTCTTCGGCGGTCAGCGGCCGGGTGGCGCGGAATCGCCATTGTGGGCGCGACGTCAGGATCACCACACCGTTATGGTCGGTGACCAGCAGTTGCTCCGGGGTGTTACCCCACAGACTTTCGGTGTGGTCCAGGTCGACCTTGACCACCAGCACGCCGATGATCGTATCGCCATCGCGCACGGCGGCGGCAAAGAAGTAACCGCGCTTGGCGGAGGTGGTGCCCAAGCCGAAGAACCGCCCCAGGCGCCCGGCCATGGCTTCGCTGAAATACGGCCGGAACGAGAAATTACGCCCGACGAAGCTGTCCTGTTTATCCCAGTTGGATGCAGCCAGTGTCTTGCCGGTGGTGTCCATCAGGTACATCACCTCCACCCCGGCCTGGGCGGCGACGTCCTTGAGCAGCAGGTTGGCGTTTACCAGGTTGGTGCTCACCCCAGGCGCATCCAGCGCGGTGCGCAAAGCCGGCAAGTCGCCAAGGATCTGCGGCAGCACCTCATAGCGGTGCAGGGTCCCGAGCAGGTTGGCCACGTACAGGTCGAGGGTCTGGCGGTTCTGCCCGGCCAACTCGCTGCGGTAATAGCGCTCGGCCAGGTGCTCCAGCGGCCACAGCAGCGGTGCCAGGCACAACGCCAACAAGGCGAGGCTGCGCCAGCGGGGTCTACGCGGAAGGGGTGGAGTCATGGGAGTCATGCGCCTGTGGGTACAGGCGCATTATGCCTAGTGCTGCAGTGCAAGACACTCGCGCAATGCGTCTTGCCAATTTGGCTGGCTGACGTGCCATTGCTGCTGCAGGCGGCTGCAATCGAGGCGCGAGTTCAGCGGGCGCTTGGCGGGCGTCGGATAAGCGCTGGACGGGATGGGCTCCAGTTCGGCGCAGGTTTTGCCTTGCTGACGCAGGTGGTCGCCAATGGCTTCGGCAAAACCGAACCAGGAGGTTTCGCCTTGAGCACTCAGGTGATAAATGCCCCATTCCCCCGGTTCGCCTGCTTGCCAGCGCTCGATCAACGCGCGCGTGCTATTGGCAATGCTGCCGGCCCAGGTCGGCGCGCCGATCTGGTCGGCGACGATGCGCATTTGCGGCTTCTCCTGCAGCAGGCGCTGCATGGTCAGCAGGAAGTTCTTGCCGTGGTTGGAGTAGACCCAACTGGTGCGCAGAATGAGGTATTCGCCGCCGACGACCGCAATCGCCTGCTCGCCCGCCAGTTTGCTCTGGCCGTAGACGCCCAGCGGGTTCGGCGTGTCGGTTTCGCGGTAGGGGGCAGGTTTGCTGCCGTCGAACACGTAGTCGGTGGAATAGTGGATCAGCGGGATGCCCAGCGCCTTGGCCTCTTCGGCAAGGATGCCCGGGGCGATGGCATTGATGGCGAAGGCCGCGTCCGGCTCGCTCTCGGCCAGATCGACGGCCGTGTGGGCCGCTGCGTTGATGATCAGGTGAGGGCGATGGGCCCGCACCTGCTGGCGAATGTGCTCCGCTTCGGCCAGGTCAAGCTGGTCGCGTCCCAGGACGACGAGCTCGCCCAGGCCTTGGAGCCGCAGTTGCAGCTCGCGGGAGACTTGGCCATGTTGGCCGGTGATCAAAATTTTCATGGGAACACGTCAGCTTCCATCAAGGGTTTACCCGCCTGGTCCTTGGCGGACAGCTGTGGCGCCTCGCTCAGCTCCCAGTCGATTGCCAGTGTCGGGTCATTCCACAAGATGCAGCGTTCGGCATTGGGCTGGTAGTAGTCAGTGGTTTTGTACAGGAACTCGGCGTGTTCGCTCAGTACCACGAATCCATGGGCGAAACCTTCCGGCACCCATATTTGGCGCTGATTCTGGGCCGATAAGCGTACACCCACCCACTGGCCGAAATTCGGCGAGCTGCGGCGGATATCGACGGCTACGTCCAATACTTCACCGGCGGTGACGCGCACCAGTTTGCCCTGGGTGTGTTCGAGTTGGTAATGCAGGCCACGCAGCACGCCTTTCTGGGAGCGTGAGTGGTTGTCCTGAACAAACTGACGCTTGAGACCCGTTGCCTCTTCAAAAGCCCGGGCGTTGAAACTTTCGTAGAAGAAGCCCCGTTCATCACCGAACACCTTGGGTTCGATGATCAGCACGCCGGGCAGCGAGGTTTCAATGACGTTCACTGATTCTCTCCGGCCAGCGAGTACAGGTATTGGCCATAGCCGGTCTTGCCGAAGTATTTGGCACGTTCCAGCAGGTGCTCGCGGTTGATCCAGCCGTTTTCATAGGCGACTTCTTCTAGGCAAGCTACTTTCAGGCCTTGGCGGTGCTCGATGGTCTGCACGTACTGCGAGGCCTCCAGCAAGCTGTCATGGGTGCCCGTGTCCAACCAGGCAAAACCACGGCCGAAACGCTCTACATGCAGGTCGCCGCGCTTGAGGTAGGCGTTGTTGACGTCGGTAATCTCATACTCGCCACGGGGCGAGGGCTTGACCGCCTTGGCGATCTTGATCACGTCGTTGTCGTAGAAGTACAGGCCGGTCACGGCATAGCTGGATTTTGGCTTCGCCGGCTTTTCTTCGATGGAGAGGGCACGGCCCTCGCTGTCGAAATCGATCACGCCAAAGCGTTCCGGATCCTTGACCCAGTAGCCGAAAACAGTAGCGCCAGAGGGTCGCTTGGCCGCTCTAAGCAGTTGTTCGCCGAAATGCTGACCATGGAAGATATTGTCGCCCAGGATCAGGCACACAGGATCATCGCCGATGAACTCTTCACCAATGATGAACGCCTGGGCCAGGCCATCCGGGGTTGGCTGCTCGGCGTAGCTGAAACGCACGCCAAACTGGCTGCCATCGCCCAGCAAGTTGCGGTATTGCGGCAAGTCCACCGGGGTGGAAATCACCAGGATGTCCTTGATACCCGCCAGCATCAGCACGGAGATCGGGTAGTAGATCATCGGCTTGTCGTACACCGGCAACAATTGCTTGGACACACCCAGGGTAATGGGGTGCAAACGGGTGCCGGACCCGCCGGCCAATACGATTCCCTTCATCATGCGATCAAATCCTTAAAGTCAGTGTTGCCTAAACGTTCGCCCTGATAGCTGCCATCCTGGACCCTGCGGCACCATTCCAGATTATCGAGGTACCACTGCACGGTCTTGCGCAAACCGGATTCGAAGGTTTCTTCAGGAACCCAGCCTAGCTCGCGTTCAATCTTGCTGGCATCGATTGCATAACGCTGATCGTGGCCGGGGCGGTCTTTGACGAACGTGATCAGGTCGGCGAACTTGTCGACGCCGCTGGGGCGTTGGGGTGCCAACTCTTCCAGCAATTGGCAGATGCCACGCACGACATCGATGTTTTTTTGCTCATTGTGACCGCCGATATTATAGGTTTCGCCGACGGTACCCTCGGTCACCACTTTCAGCAGCGCGCGGGCATGGTCCTCGACAAACAGCCAGTCACGTACTTGTAAGCCATTGCCATAGACCGGCAATGGTTTGCCCGCGAGTGCGTTGAGGATCACCAAGGGGATCAGCTTCTCGGGGAAGTGGAACGGCCCGTAGTTGTTCGAACAGTTCGTGAGCAGCACCGGCAGGCCATAGGTGCGTTGCCATGCGCGTACCAGGTGGTCGGACGCCGCCTTGCTCGCAGAGTACGGCGAGCTGGGCGCATAGGGCGTGGTTTCAGTGAACAGGTCATCCACCCCGTGCAGGTCACCGTACACTTCGTCAGTGGAAATGTGATGGAAACGGAAGTTGCCCTTGGCGGGCTCGGCCAACGTCTGCCAATAGGCGCGGGCGGCCTCCAGCAGGCTGTAGGTGCCGACGATATTGGTTTGAATGAAATCCGATGGGCCATCAATCGAGCGGTCGACATGGGACTCTGCCGCCAAGTGCATGATCGCCTGGGGCTCGAAGCGCTCCAGTATGGCGCTGACAGTGGCCTGGTCGATGATATCGGCCTGGACGAACTCATAGCGGCTGTTGGACGCGATGCTGGCCAGCGACTCCAGATTGCCCGCATAGGTGAGTTTGTCCAGGTTGAGGACTTCGTGCTCGGTGTGTTGAATCAGGTGACGGATCAGGGCAGAGCCAATAAAACCGGCACCACCGGTGATGAGAATGCGCATGTCGGAGGGCCTTTTCCTTAGACGGACATTAAGCGAATGGAGCATAGCTTGAGTTGTGTGGCGAGGTGGCGCAAGCGCGATGTGACTAGGGGTTGCCTTATCCACCAGAACAATGGCGATATAGACGCCTAAAAAAACCGAGGTCGTCACAATGCCGCTCGCCACCCTGATCCATCGCGCCAGTCTACCCTGCCCGCAAGTGGGCACCGATCAGGTGGCTCAACTGCTCGCGCAACATTACGGCCTAGCTGGCACCTTGCAATCATTGGGCAGTCAGCAAGACCTCAACTACAGAGTCGACAGCCCCCGCGGTCGGTTTGTTCTGAAAATCTGTCGGGGCGACTACGACGCTGTTGAACTGCACGCCCAGCACGCTGCGCTTGATAGGCTGCAGACGGTACGCGTACCCAAGGTCATCAAGTCTTTGACCGGGGAAGCGTTGTTGACCCTGACCCTCGACGGTCAAGCCCTGCACGTGCGCGTGCTGGAGTACATCGATGGCCAGCCGTTGACCCATCTGCCCCACCTGGGGCGCAGGGTGATCGCAGGGTTTGGTGACCTGTGTGGGCGGATGAGCCAGGCGCTGGCGCGGTTCGAGCATCCGGGCCTGGAACGCACGCTGCAGTGGGATCCGCGCCATGCCCAGGCATTGATCAAGCATCTGTTGGCGACCTTGGAAAACCTGCCGCATCGCCTGGCACTGGAGCAAGTGGCCGAGCAGGTCGAAGCGCGTATCCGCCCCTTGGCCGATCACTTGCCGTGGCAGGCGGTGCACATGGACATCACCGACGACAACGTGGTGTGGCAGCGCGATGCGCAACGGCACTGGCAGATTCAGGGCGTGATCGATTTCGGCGACCTTGTGCACACCTGGCGCATTGCCGATCTGTCGGTGACTTGCGCGGCGTTGCTGCATCATGCTGACGGCGATCCCTTTGCGATCCTGCCGGCGATCCAGGCCTGCCACGCGGTCACGCCGTTGCAGCACGAAGAACTGCTGGCGCTGTGGCCGCTGATCGTCGCCCGTGCGGCGGTGCTGGTGCTGAGCAGCGAGCAGCAGCAACGCCTGGATCCGGATAACCGCTACCTGCTGAAAAACGCCGAGCATGAGTGGGAAATTTTCCATGTAGCCACGTCAGTGCCATTTGCATTGATGGAGGCGGCCATTCTGGGCTGCGTCGGTCAGGCGCCGGCACCCCTCGCCAGTCAAGGCTTTGCGCCGTTGCTGCCGGGGTTGGTTGGGCGTGAGTTTGCGTTGATCGACCTGGGCGTGCTCAGCCCGCATTTCGAGGCGGGTAACTGGGAACAACCGGGGGTCGATCAACGCCTGTTGCAGGAGGCGGCGGCGGTGCATGGCCTGGCGGCAAGTCGCTATGGGCAATACCGTTTGTCGCAGACCCAGCCTGACAGCGCGATTGAGCCAGAGACGTTCCCGTTGCATGTCGAACTGCACGTGCCTTTGGGTACATCGGTTGAAGCGCCGTTTGCAGGTGTTGTACGACCGGGCGCCAACGGTGGGCTTCAGGTGCACAGCAGTGAGGCAAGCGTGTGGCTATGGGGCATGAAAGCACTGTTGCAGCCAGGTGCCGCAGTGCTCAAGGGCCAGGTGATCGGTGAAGTCGAAGGCCCGCTCATTGTGCAACTGTGCCGTGCTGACGTGCCCGCACCGTTGTTTTGCACGCCGTCACGGGCACAGGCATGGCAATCGCTGTGCCCATCGCCGGCCGCGCTGTTGGGCCTGGCCTGCGACGCCGAACCCGAGTTGGACCCCGCGGCCTTGCTGGCCCGCCGCGACGCCAGTTTCGCCCGTTCGCAAAAGCACTATTACGCCGACCCGCCACGCATCGAACGTGGCTGGCGCAACCACCTGATCGACATGCAGGGCCGTTCCTACCTGGACATGCTCAACAACGTCGCCGTGCTGGGCCATGGTCACCCGCGCATGGCGGCAGTGGCAGCGCGGCAGTGGTCGCTGCTCAATACCAACTCGCGTTTTCATTACGCGGCCGTTGCCGAATTTTCCGAGCGTTTGCTGGCGCTGGCGCCTGAGGGCATGGACCGGGTGTTCCTGGTCAACAGCGGCACCGAGGCCAATGATTTGGCGATCCGCCTGGCCTGGGCCTACAGCGGCGGACGCGACATGCTCAGCGTGCTGGAGGCGTACCACGGCTGGTCGGTGGCGGCGGATGCGGTGTCCACGTCGATTGCCGACAACCCCCAGGCGTTGAGCAGCCGCCCGGACTGGGTGCACCCGGTGACCGCGCCCAATACGTATCGCGGTGAGTTCCGCGGGCAGGACAGTGCGCCGGATTACGTCCGAAGCGTGGAGCACAACCTGGCGAAAATTGCCGCGAGCCAACGCCAACTGGCGGGTTTCATCTGCGAGCCGGTGTATGGCAATGCAGGTGGCATCTCGTTGCCGCCGGGCTATTTGCAGCAGGTGTACGGACTCGTCCGCGCCCAGGGTGGCGTGTGCATCGCCGATGAAGTGCAGGTGGGTTACGGCCGTATGGGGCATTTTTTCTGGGGCTTTGAAGAGCAAGGCGTGGTGCCTGACATTATTACAATGGCCAAGGGCATGGGGAATGGCCAGCCGCTGGGCGCGGTCATTACTCGGCGGGAAATCGCCGAGGCGCTGGAAGCTGAGGGGTATTTCTTCTCGTCGTCGGGAGGCAGTCCGGTGAGTTGCCGGATCGGAATGGCCGTGCTGGATGTGATGGAAGAGGAAAAGTTGTGGGAAAACGCCCGGGTGGTTGGTGGGCATTTCAAGGCCCGGTTGGAAGAACTGATTGATCGTCATCCGTTAGTGGGGGCTGTCCACGGCTCAGGTTTTTATCTTGGACTGGAGTTGGTCCGCGATCGGCAAACCCTGGAACCCGCTACTGAAGAGACCACGTTGCTGTGTGATCGCCTGCGGGAATTGGGGATTTTCATGCAACCGACGGGGGATTATTTGAACATCCTCAAGATCAAGCCGCCGATGGTCACGTCTCGACACAGTGTGGATTTCTTCGTCGACATGCTGTCGAAAGTGCTGGATGAACAGTTATAGATAGTCGATTCTTATCGGCTAAATAATCTCATGGTTATCAGCCATGATGTTTTGTCGCTTCTAAAGCCGATTTTTATCCGTTATAAAGTCGGCTTTACCCCCATTCGGAGTCCTGATCGCCATGACCACCCTGCACAGCACCCCACGCGCCGATGGCTTCCGCATGCCTGCCGAATGGGCACCACAGACTCAGGTCTGGATGATCTGGCCTGAGCGCCCGGACAACTGGCGCCTGGGCGGCAAACCGGCGCAGGCGGCTCATGTGGCGGTGGCCAAGGCCATTGCACGTTTTGAACCGGTCACGGTGGCGGTTTCCGCCGGTCAATACGAAAACGCCCGCGCGCGCCTGGATGTGCCGAACATCCGCGTGGTGGAAATGTCCAGCGATGACGCCTGGGTACGTGACACTGGCCCGACCTTCGTGATCAACGACAGCGGTGAGGTGCGCGGCGTGAACTGGGACTTCAACGCCTGGGGCGGTTTCGACGGCGGCCTGTATTCGCCGTGGAACCGCGATTCGCAAGTCGGCGGCAAGATCCTCGAAATCGAACGCACGCCACGCTATCGCACCGAAGGCTTTGTGCTGGAAGGTGGGTCGATCCATGTCGACGGCGAAGGCACCCTGATCACCACCGAAGAATGCCTGCTCAACCGCAATCGCAACCCGCACCTCGACCGTGCCGAGATCGAAGCGGTGCTGAGCGCCAATCTGGCTGTGGATAAGATCATCTGGTTGCCGGACGGCCTGTTCAACGACGAAACTGACGGCCATGTGGATAACTTCTGCTGCTACGTGCGCCCGGGCGAAGTGCTGCTGGCCTGGACTGACGACCCGCAAGACCCGAACTACGCGCGCTGTCACGCCGCCATGGACGTGCTGCAAAGCAGCACCGACGCCCAGGGCCGCTCGTTCACAGTGCATAAAATGCCGATTCCGGGCCCGCTGTACGCGACCGAGGAAGAATGTGAGGGTGTCGACCCGGTTGACGGCACCCAGGAACGTAATCCGACGGTGCGGTTGGCGGGTTCCTACGTCAACTTCCTGATCGTCAACGGTGGCATCATCGCGCCGAGCTTCGACGACCCGCTGGACAGCCAGGCCAAGGCTATCCTGCAGGACCTGTTCCCGCAGCATGAAGTGGTGATGGTGCCGGGCCGCGAACTGTTACTGGGTGGCGGCAATATCCACTGCCTGACCCAACAACAGCCAGCGCCGCACAAAAACTGAGTGCAGTTGTAACAGCACCATGACGACGAACCGGCGCTGATCGGTTCAGGCGTCCACAACCAGCCCGCGACCCAGACAGGTCGCGGGCTTTTTTGTGGCCAAACGCCTATGAACACGAGACATTGGCATAGCTCTTGTATCGCCGGTGTGACAGTGGCCCAAGGCGATGACTGCGCAGTTCTGTCATAAACCTTGAGTAAGTTAGCCGCTCACGCAGTAGGAGAGAGCGCTGAAATGAATGCCGATATCAACCTGATGTACACGCGCACGTCCCACCCTTTGCGGGTCAACGGCGACGCGATCCATGTGCTGGCGCTCTGGTTGAGGGAAAACGGCCCGCGGCAGATCAGGCAACAGCCTGACTGGCGCAGCGTGATGAGTGAACGTTATCCGGCGGGGTTGTTCAGTGAGGATGAAGTGCACGTGTTGTGCGATTTGTTGAAGAGCCTGTAGGCGCCGGCTTGCCGGCTCCTACAGGGAGAGGCGGTGCATTAGAAGCTGTAAGTCCCCGTCACTACCACGCTACGCGGTTCTCCCGGCTGAATTTGCGCCACACTGGTCGCCGACGCGTAGTAGGTTTTATCCGCGATATTGTTCAGCGCCGCCCTGACGTCCCATTCCTTCTGGCGGAACCCAGCCAACGCATCCCAGCGACCATAGCCCGGCAGCACCACGGTGTTGAGGCTGTCGGCATAGCGATCGCCGACCAGGGTCAAGCCGGTTTCCGCGTACCAGCCCATCTCCGGTTTCCAGGTAATGAACAGGCTGGCATTGCGTTTGGCCACATCGCTGACGCGCTTGCCTTCAAAGCCGTTGTTATCCTTCTCGACCGTGGCGTCTTGCAGGCCGACACCACCACGCACGTACCAGTTGCCGACGATCTTGCCGGTGGCGGTCAGCTCCACGCCGCGTGAGCGCTGCAAACCGCTGAGCAGCGTGATAGTGCGATCCAGGGGGTCGCTGGTGCGGCGGTTGTAGAGTTCCAACTCGTACACTGCCAGGGTGGTGCTCAGGCGGTCGTCGAGCCAGTCGCTCTTGACCCCGATCTCTTTCTGCTTGGTCAGCTCGGGGCTCAGGTCGTTGACGCTGCCGGCAGCGTTGGGGGTGATACCGATCAAGCCACCGCCTGCGGGAGAAAACGTCTTGCTCCACGAAGCATAGAAGGTGTGATGTTCCAGTGGCGTCCAGACCAGGCCGAAGCGCGGGCTGGTGCTGTGGCTTTTGACGTCCTGCTGGGTATTGAGCAGTTTGTTTTGGGTGTCCACTTCGAACCGGTCGTAACGCAGACCGGCCAGGACTTGCCATTGGTCATTCAGGCGCAGTTGGTCCTGCACGTAAATGGCACGGCTTTCGACTTCGGTGTGGTTGTTGCTCGACACGCTCATACGGCCGGTGTGGCTGAGGTTGCGGTTGGGCTGGCTGAGGTCCAGGCTCGGCACGGCCTGGCCGCCTCGGTTGACGGCGGTGGCGGTGTACAGCTTCGGATCGCGGCGCTGACTGCCCAGTTCGAGGCCGGTGAGCACGCGATGTTCCAGGCCGTAGGTACTGAAGCCACCTTCCAGCTCGACGTTGTTGAAGACGTTGAGGGTGGTGAGGTCTTGCTGCCAGCGTTGGCGTGTCACGCTGTGGGTCGCCGGCACATAGGCGGTTTGATAGGTATTGTCGAAATCGCTGTCGAGCTTGAACACGCCCAGGGTCTGGCGCAGTTGCCAGTTGTCATTGAGTTCATAAGCCAGCTTGGAGCGTAGCGACTGGGTTTTGTCGTCGATGTAATCGCGGTTATCAAAGTAGGTGGTGCTGCGACTGACATCCGCGGGTCGGCCGTTGACGCCGGGAATGCCACGGTCAGGCGTGCGGTTGTAACGGCTGTATTCGTATTGCACCAGCCAGTTCAGGTCCGGCGTGAGCTGCCAGCTCATGGACGGAGCGAACAACTGGCGATTGCCGCTGACGCCATCGCGGAAGCTGTTGTTGTCTTGATTACCCATGTTCAGGCGCAGGCTGATGTTATCCGTGGGGTCGGTGCTGAGGTCGGCGTACACACTGCGCAGATCGTTGCTGCCACCCTGGGCTTCGATGCTTGATTTGTGCCCGGCCATAGGCAGTTTGCTCACGCGGTTGACGATCCCTCCCTGACCGCCTCGCCCGTAGAGTACGGCTGCCGGCCCCTTGAGCACTTCGATGCGCTCGATGTTGTGCAGGTCGCGCACATATTGGCTGTCGTCGCGAATGCCATCCAGATAGAAGTCATTGCTCGCGTCGAAACCCCGGATGCGCACGCTGTCGAAACGCGTGTCGGCGCCGCTGCTGACGTTGGGGATGCCGCTCAATGCCTGGCCCAGGTCATTAGTGCCATAGGAACGCAGGCTTTCGGTCTTCACTGAGTCGATGGCCTGAGGCACATAACGCACGGGTGTGGCGGTGCGGGTGGCGGTGCTGGTTTCTTTGACGCGTGGGTCGTCTTCGTCAGCTTCGGCGCTGATCGAGGTTTCAGGCAAGGTAGTGGCCGCACAGGCAAAACCGACAGACAGCAGAACGGAGAGCCCAAGGGTGATGGGCGTCAGGCGAAGGGCAGGCATGGAGAAATGTATCCGAATTGTTAGGGAGGCAAACTGCGTTAATGGTAATGCTTTGCATTTACGTGCGTTACCCATTCCCAAACGTGTCGGGTCTGAAATATGTTACTAGATGTGTTTTTTGCCTGTTTTGCTGCGGTTTTATGTCGCTTTCAGAACGGCTGTAGGCCCCTCCTTAGAATTATTTCGCCTAAATACAGACGATTCGCGAAATTGACACATAGTTCCGGGCGCGACTAGGATTGCGCCCAACGCCTGTGGCTAACCGCCATGACTCATCCAATAAAAAAAGGCCCGCGGCCTGTTAAGTCGTCCGCGGGCCTTCTTTTTTCCGGAATCAGTCGACACCAGAAAAAGCGACATGGAGCCTGGTGTCACAGCGCGTACTCAACCAGGAATAAGGAATATAAGAAAATGTTGAAGCAACGGATGAGTCTGATCGCTCTGGGGATTTTGAGCGCATCGACAGCCATGGCAAACGATCAGGACCAGTCG
>Ga0308171_1003065_pt1 | contig 15961 bp, 14 predicted proteins | sample PhyGR1_FD_202135 | JGI IMG/M metagenome (GOLD analysis project Ga0308171, IMG submission 202135) | Phyllosphere microbial communities from UC Gill Tract Community Farm, Albany, California, United States - DLSLSG.R1 | ecosystem: Host-associated > Plants > Phyllosphere > Unclassified | place: USA... | reverse complement strand
AAGGGGCGTAGGCTGCTTGTATAGCACTCGACTGTTCTGGTGGAATCCTAGTAACTGACGACCGGTGTGTCGTCGAGGGCTGGCAATGCTACGGTGAATGAAATCGGACGGAGGGTCTCAGTATGGGCTGGTTCAGAAAACCTCGACAACTCACCTACTGGGAGCGCCGTGAACAAGCGTTCATTGATGCCGTGAACAAGCTAAAAACCTTGCACGTTACCTCTGAAGGGGCGATGTACTTCGATCCAGAAGAGATTCGCGAGCAAATCATTGCTTCTCGAGAACAATTAAAGCAATTCGTCGTTAAGTAGGCGAATAGGTGAGCGGCTGCTAACTAGCTCTACACCCTCCCTCTTAACCTTATGGCTAGTACACAGATTGCCATTACTATGTCGAGCTGTTGAGTTCTTCGCAGGGTCAAACTTTGATGGCTTCAGGCGCGTCGTAAATTTACTTGTGACTTCACTCATCAGACGAGCCCAGGTCTCAATCCAGCATCTGAGCTTGTGTTCGTCGGCGGAAAATCGTTTATTCCGGTGTTGAGGTCGTCACCGGTTCATAACATGCCTGCGTTTGTTCATTCTGGATGCGGTTCTGATGAACTCATGCGGCTAACCTGGTAATCAAATTTTTTCTGCGATTTCATCAATGACTGGACGAAACGAACCATGAGCCTTGCGTCGAGTGCTCACCTTGACTCCGTCCCACCTTAGAGGATCGACGCCATCAATCAGCTCTCTTTCCAGTGCCCTTCCGCGATTCTGAAAGGGAACGATTGATTGACTATCCTGGCTTAAAGTACCTAGGTACAACCACTTTCCCAGTGCTTTAACACTATGAGCATAGAACGCCAGTTCATGGGCAAGCGATGAGCCATTTGGAAAGATGTACCACACTTTTTCAAAGTAAGTCCGAGCGAAACTAGCCAACTTAAGCAAGTCTGCCGCAGCTCTCTCCTCTTTTCGCGAAGTGTCTCCCACCCGTATAAATATGGCAGCCTTGGGGTGCCCATTCACTTGGATCATGAAGAACTGATTGAATAAATCAGAGTGACCGACCTTTATCATTTCGCCTTCGGGATAACCGAAAAAGTCTGGCCTCGATATCTCCAGCACCTCGCCGCACCGACGTTCGTGCTCGGCGACTCGGGAGCGAGCGCGGGCGCGACTGGTAGTGGTGGGCGTGCCCAAGCTTTTCGCATGACCTTCTGTAATATTGCGCAGGTCGAGCAAAGTCTGTTGGTTAGCGAGCGTGCTTTGCACAAGTGACAAAGCTACTTCACTGTTGAGCTGGTGTAGTCGTTCAAGCTGTTCAATGTGAGCGTAACCGCAGCCCACCTGTTCAGAGGAACGTGGCCCTGCAATACGATCCAGGAAATTGCCGGCTTTCAGCATTCGCGAAACGACCTTGGCGTCGTACCCCTGCTCGTCTGCGAGTTTTCGGATCAGCAGGTTGATGCTGTCGTTTCCCTGGTAGGCATCCAATTGCGCCTGCACATTTTTGTATAGCGTGTACCAGTGTTGGCGTGCCTGCCTACCCATTTCAATCCCCAAGCTAACCGTGTAGTCCAGATGTGTCCTTTGAGTACACATCACCAAATCTTGACAGTCTATCGACCTCGGGCTATACCTAACAGCTCAATTATTTGGTGAAGTGTACCAATGAAGTCTGACAGTAAAAGCCATGCGTTCAGCCGAGACGTTGCAAAACGGGTCAGGCGTTCGCGCAGGGCATATGTCATGTGCTCGGCAAAAAATGGCAATGTCGAAATCCGAGTGGAGTCTCGGCTTGAGCAATCCGTTGCTCAGGTGTTCGAGCTGGATCCCCGAGTTCGTTCCTACCGGGCACAACCGTTCACTCTCGATTTATCAACGGGTGATCTGTTATCAGAGAAGCACCTGATCAAACCTCAGGGCACGATGTATTACACGCCTGATTTTTCTGTCCTCTTGCACGAGCTACAGGTTGTCGTGGAAGTAAAACCTCGTCTTTTTGTGGAGGAGCAAACTGAGTTCCTGAGGTTGGTGAGAAGTGCCCTGCTGAGTAAAGGCATGCGCTTCATCGTTATTTCTGAAGATGACTTTAAGGGTCACTACCTCAGAAATGTTCAGCTGTTCATACCCTATTTAACACAAGCATCGGCTGCTCTCTCGCAGTGGGCCGCTCCTTTGCAAACACTTACTCCCGACCGCCTCAAAGGCCCTGTCCGCCAAATCCTGGATACAGGCTTACCGGCGAACTACCAGCTCGCAGCGGGGGTGCTACTCGGGGTTGTCAAATTTGACCTAGAGATACACCAGTTCGAGCTGATGGATTTTGAAATTGCGCCTGCATTTGGCTCGTTGGAAGCCTTTGAGGTGATTCGTTATGAACTCTAATTTAGAGGCAGGGCAAGCTGTCGTATGGCAAGACACCTGCTACGTTATCAAGGCCATCAAGCCACTGTTGGGGGACATCGTTCTCGAGGCGAAGGGTGGTGTTGAGCGCGCTGTCGATATTCGAGCCTTTTATAATCAGGTCGCCTCTGGTGACATTGCATTGCCTGGTCGGAAAGTCGAGGCTACAAAGCGCTCTTGGTCTAAAACCGAGCAAGAGGAAGCCGACTTTCGTCAGAAACTGATCGAGCTCCTGGTATCACTTGATGCCCAATCTCTGGATGATCAAGCCTGCAATGAGCGTGTGGATGCATTTTGTTTACTCCACCAGCACAAAAGGCCTTCGAACAAAAGCATCCAGAATTACCGGCGCAAATTCAAATGTCATGGGTTCGAAGGACTTATCCCAAATTTCAGTCGCAGGGGCGGTTCCGGGTGGGCGAAAAAATCCGGAGCAAAGGAGGTCGCAGAACGTGTCCTGATTCAGACGTTCATGAAAGACGATAAGGTGAATCTGTCGTCCGTGACGACGATGATCAATCAAGAGTTGAAAGACCTCTGCCAAGAATCAGGGGCTGAAGAACAGATTGATCGAAAGACGATCAGTCGTCTTCTCCAGAAATTGCCCAGCTCTTTGGTGAAAGAAGGGCGCCTTGATCCTCGCACGTTCAATCTTTGGAATCGTCAGGCTGTCCGGCGTTATGACGTAAAGCAGCCCTTTGAGCGTGTTGAAATCGACGCTAAGACATTGGATGTGTATTGCCGCGACGAATTCGGTAACCGCTATACCGAGCTGACCATGTACGCCATGGTTTGTGCGCACGCTTCATACCCTGTCGCCGTATATGTAAGCGGCGGTAAGCCCAGCGAATACACCTTGTTGAAAGTGTTCGAGTTCTTTCTGGCGCCGAAAGACCAGGCGTTCAAAGACCGTTTCGGCATCGTAACGGACTGGGTGCAGCCTTGCGGCATCTCCACAGTGGTTCTCGACAATGCGTCAGAGAATTTCTCCGACCTATCTTTGGGCATCGTACGGCGCTTGGGGATTCAGATCGAGTACGCCCGGATTGCCCGAGGCGACGACAAGCCGCACGTGGAGTCATTCTTCAAGGCATCCGACGACGGTGTTTTCACCAAAATGCCGGGTGCTAAGCAGAGCCAGGACAAACGAATCAAAAATCGTCATGCCAAGGCCGAGGCTGAGGCCTGTTACTCAATCGAAGAGATCTACCGGCACATCGTGACATTCGTTGCCGACGTCTACATCCACCGTCCAAATCAGAAGCTTGGCTTTCGATATGGCAAGCCCATGACCCCCAAAATGGCGATGGATGAGGCCTTGTCTAATTTCCTGCCAGTGCCGCCACCCTCCCTCGATCAACTGAAGAAGTTGCTTCTTGAGGTGAACAGGGATACTCGCCAGCTTCAACACTACGGCGTCGACTTTGAAGGCTTTCAATTCCATAGCCAAGCTATGGCCGCATTGGCGCGCGAGCGTGCCATCAGCACCATCGATATCTTGTACAACCCCGAAGATTGCACCGCGATCTTTGCTGTGCATCCTGACGATGGCAGCCTGATCCGACTTCACAATAAAACCGTCGGTATCCCAGAGGTGTCATTCGTGGTGGCCAAGATGTTGAAGAAGGCCTATTCGGGTGGCAACGCTGAGATGAATGGACACGACTATCAGCGCGTGTATGCCCGAATGCTCGCCCAGTTCACGGCTGACAGCCAGCGGCGTCCAAAAATCAAGGCTAACAACAAGGCATTGCGTGAGCGCGAAAAAGTCTCGGAGAAGGCCGAAATAGCAGGCCAGCTCGAAAAGTACACCTCCCAACCACTAGATGCTTTCGTATCGCCAAAGGCGAACGACTCCAGTGAGGATGATTTTGAACCCGCGCCGCGTAGGGCACAACCATGAACCAAGTGATGAACCCTTTAGTCTGTCATCACCGTTTTAACGTCGTACAGACTGAAATTGAATCAGCCTTGGCGCGCACGGAGAGCGGTGATCCACAGATCCTGCCCATCGTCGGGCCCACCCGCGTCGGCAAGTCGAAGTTGTTGGCAAGTATCATCGCTAGCCATACAACCAGTGAACCTTTGGGACACCGCAAAATTATCTATGTGGTAAGTCCCAAACATCTCACTGGGCGGGCTTTGCCGGATGCCTGTTTGGTCAGCATCGGCATGAGTACCGCGCTGTTCAGGAATCATGTGTTGGCGACCGATGCCTTCATCAAAGCGGTCAACAAGCAGTCGACGCGGCTGCTCATTTTCGACGAGACGCAACACATGCTGGAGCGCAGTGGACGCACGACAGTGCGTGCGGCTGCTGACTTCATCAAGCTGATTTTTGATCAGACGCGAGCCAGCATCGTGCTGGCGGGACTACCGACCCTGCTCGGGCTGTTCAAGGAAAATGAACAATTGGCTGATCGAGCGCTGAGCCCCATCGAATACTACCCATATCAATGGCAGGGCACAGATTACAAGCATTTCCGCAGCGCGCTGGGCAGCGCACTGGAGCACCTGTCTGAGAATGGCTGGGACACGTTTGCGTTTAATGATGCGGAGTTTGCTCGCCGCATGTACTTGGCCTCTGCAGGTCGGTATGGGCTGATCCACAAGCTTTTCGGCGAGGTGCAACTGGTTGGGCAAGCCGACAAGGTAGCAGGCTATGAAGCGTTTACTTTGGCCTATCAACGCGCCGTGATGGGTCGGCTGATCGACTTCAATCCCTTCGACATTCAGCAGCCTGTATTGGTTGAACACATGGCCTTGGTTTATGCGAAGGTCATGCAAGAAGCCGGCGTGCGCATCTAAGGGGAAAAAACCATGCTGGCGTTCATACCAAACGATGACATATCTGACGAAAGCCTCAACGGCTATCTGTTGAGACTGACAGAGGAGAACTTTCTTGGGTCTACCCATGCCCTTTTGCGACCGCCCGGTGTCCGGCTAAAAAGCCGTTACACCGATGGGGAGCGGTCTGCCATAGCGCAGTACCATGGGCTAGATGCGCAACGGCTTGATCGTTTGGCAGCGTTTCCTGCTGTAGAAGGATCGATGGCTGCTGGGTTATTCCTGAGAAAGCTTGTCCCCGTCTGTCCGGAGTGCCTGCAGCTATCAGGTCATATCCGCCAGGCGTGGCATCATCAGCTATTTACGGCCTGTCCGCTGCATCAGGTACTGCTCATCGCCGAGTGCCCGGAATGTGAATCGTCGTTGGAATTAAATCGGGGGGCCGTGTCTCAATGCGGTTGCGGATGCGATCTGTCACTAGCGACCGCGCTGCCAGCCGATGCCGCCAACCTCCTGATTTCATCGATCCTCCTGCGCACCGGTGAGAATCAGCTGGTGCTTTCAGGTTTGAACCATGCGCCGGGTGTCCCGCAGGACATCGACAAATTCCTGCTGTTTCTCGCCAATCTGACCTTGAAGGTGCCACACAGGAAAAATGTGGCCATTGATTTTAAACGTGCCGTTGAGATCAATCAGGCTTGTTATGTGATGGCTCAGGATTTATTGACTGGATTTCGGACATTTGTGCTAGCAAAGGTACAGGCCGCGAACCAGGCAGACTCCAGGCAATTCATTCGTCATTTGGGGGCTTGGTACAGAGAGCTGAACGCCTCGTTCAACTCCGCAGCTTACGCACCCTTACGGGCCATCGTTACCGATATCATCCTCGGCCATGCCCATACTCCGATCAACCGAAAAATGAAGTATATCGGCGCAGAGCTATTGGGCTTAAAAGCTACGTTTACCGCTAATGAAGCTGCCCGTTTGCTTGGTTCTTCGCCCGACCGAATCATGTCGTACGTGAAGACTGGCCAGTTGCCTGGGAAGGTCATACAGGGGGCGTTGGTCGACTTCTGCCTAATCGACCGCGCAGCAGTTGAGGCGCTCCAGCAGGCTGCAGAAGGTCTCGTCACCAGCAAAGATTTGCTCCGTATCCTCAACATCACTCGTCGGGTGCGCGCGCGCCTACTGGAATCGGGAACCTTAAATCGAGTGCCGGAAAGCGACAGACCCCTGTTCGCTAAAGGGGAATTTCTAAAGAAGGATGTCCAACGCCTGATCGACGTGCTCGCCGAAGCGCCGGTGCCTGTGGTTTGCCACACAACCCTCGGGATTGAAGACATCAGCGCTAAGCGCTTCTCCTACCACCAAGCCTGTGAAGTCTATCGGCTGATTTTCACTGGTCAGATCAAGCCAGTATCAAGAACTCCTGAAGTACAGGGGTTAGCAGCCTTTGGATTCGATCAGGAAGAAATCCTGGGGCATCTGCGACAAGACTCTGCCTTGTTTGAGCTGACCATTACGGATCTCACCAAGATGACTCGCTGGAAGCACGAGAACATCAAAGCCTGGGTGGAACAAGGTCATTTGGGGGCTCGTGTTGAGTCCTTGGGCAGAGGCCGCAGGGTGTTTATTTCGGTAGTGGATCTGCTGATGTTTCTCTCCACGCACATTGTGGTCGCAGAAGTTGCCGAGCGCTTGGGCAGTAAGTCAGTACACCTAACCAACTCTTTGGCAAGTAAAGGCGCCATGGTAAGAGGCGGCCACGTGACGTCTGAAGGTACTCAGCGCGGTGCCTTGATATCAACAGATGCCCTGATCAAATTAGCGTTGGGGCGTGCTGCCGGCGAAAGTCCTCGAAAAGCTAGCGGCGCGAGTATGGGGACGACAACTCGTTGTTTGACTATGGCGGATCTCGCGGACGGGTTGTTCGGGGCGGAGAATCGGCCCGGCTAAGGTAGTCGTGCTATCAGATCGAGTGCTTAACGTATGCGCCGGGCAGGGCGTCGACGATGCACATGCTCACCGGAGGTTAGCTGTCATGAAAAACCTGGATGCGATCACAGAGCTGTTGTATGGCGAGGGCATTTCGATGCTCGGCCACAATGCTTCCGATGAAGAGGCCATAGCACTCGCCCAGCGGCGTTTCGGTCATGCGCCGTATTGTCTAGTCAGGCAATGGATCTGGATTGATCTGGTGATGCCGCCATCACTATTGGAAGCGCTGGAGCGTGAGGCTCGTCTCCCAGTCATGATCTATGCGCACGAGGTGGTCATGGACAGCCAAGGACGGCTGAAGCCGGGAGACTGGGTGCGTACTACTCCAATGGTGTCGTTCTCGGATGGTTTCTGCTTTCAGACACGCAATACCGCGTATTTTCTGCTGGGCCCTGGCACTCGTAAATCAGCAGAGCTGGCGACAGTGGTTAAGGTTTTCTAGCCCCGGCCTTGCCTGGCCTACCTACCTCATTGGCAGGGAATCTGACATGACAACCTCAAGAGGTTTCGGTGAACTTCGGCTCGCGGCGGCAGAGCGGCATTTCAGCGGTATGGCAGTGACTGCCTTCCTGACAGAAGTCGAGATTGTGGCGTGTTCTGCGGTCGGTGTGGTGCATAAGCACACTCGTGCAGGTGCAGGACGGTTTGAAGACGGGCGTCGCATTCGTACCTCTGATATCCACCTGATGGCGCATAGGAGCCCTTACTGGATACTCCTCACCGCCAGCGGCAGTTGCTATGTCATCGTCACGTTCAAAGGTAACAATGGTCGGCAGTCACTTAACGACTTTTTGAAGGTGCTGAGCGGTGGCTTTTATCCCACCCCCAAGCACTTACAATAGGAACCGCGCTGGCGCAAATAGGCGATCATCACCACTCACTACCGTGTATCAGCATGTCGATGTAAAAAACCACCGTCAGCTTGACCTATGAAATTATTCTTTTGTCTCGACAGCTTGCTCTAGTTGCGCAGCATCTGATTCATGACTTCCCCAAGGTAGCTCGGTCAACTCGGCGATGGATTGGAATTCTTTCAGGAACTCAGGTTGATGCCTAGCCAGCCACCGGACGACGGCAGCGTTAGCAAGAAGCTTGGTCAGGTATCCTTTAATGACTGTGAGATGAAGGACATCAGGCCCGTAGTCTTCTTCCACTGTTTTGATCTGCATCTGCAGAGCGGCTAGCTCTCGCTCAAGGCGAGCGATTGATTCGGCAGAGATTTGATCAGGTTGGTTTTTTCTGGGCACTGCCAATTGGTCTGAAGGTGTTGCAGCCAAAAGTGCCTTAGCGAGTAGTACAGAGAGATTTTTATTCCCAATCATCAATTCAGCCGCTTCAATTTGCCTCAATGGTTTCATCTGACGCAGATGATGGAAAACATTCGCTGGGCAGTCCGTATCACCCAGAAGCGAAATGGCCTCAGCGCAAATGCCATTCAGTAGCCGGAATTTTTGCTTGATGGTCTGCGGTGATAATCCAAGCGCTTTGCCAAGCCGCTCCGCAGAGACTCCACGCTCCATTGCCCGCACTATCATTTTGTTGCTTTGTACGGCTGATAATCTGTTGGTACGTTTGTTGTAAGAGTAGGTGTCGTCGTCGGTTGCCACGAGGCAGTCGACTTCCGACTCTCCTAGGTCTTTCAGCGCCTCAATGCGTAGATGGCCATCTAGCAAAAAGTATTGCCCACTACGTCCAGGTACTGGTGTTACAGCGGGTGGCTCGACGAGGCCGACCTCCTGGATTGATGCTAAGATTTGTTGGTATTTAAGGCTTTCTTTTACCGCTGGCCTTGAGATTTTCAGGGGTATGATATTGGCCACTTCGACTCGAACGCACTCATCCAAAAAAGCCTTTTTTGGAAAATGAGGCTGCTGAGCGCCAGTAGGCTCAAGTCTTTGCTCAGACATCACAACTGCCCTCCGTTCCCAAGAAGCCGAGTCTGTATCAGTTTCGGCATCAAATTCAGATGCTCTGTAGAGAGCAGCTTTTCGAAGTCGCTGACGGACAAGAGTTCTTTGATAGCTTGAATGGCGAAAACAACGCGGTCGTGTGTAAAGGCGGCCTTTTTTACCATTAAGCGCTGTCGTTCGGCTTCCTGTTCGAATAGTCGTCTCAAGTCTGCGGGCGTCAGTCTTTTCTTTTTATTCTGGCTGACACCTAATGAGCTCCCGCGCACAAATTTGTCCTTCTTGGCACGGAGCTCTAGGATGTGCCGCAGCTTGGTTATTTTCTTTCCTCTTATTCCACGCTCGTAGGCATCAGTGAGCACATTCTGGATGTCGCTTTCACTGCTTCGGGCGATGTCGGTTGCCATGCTTAAAGGGATCAAACCGGTTTCGACAGCTGACAGGAGTTTTTCTTCACCTCGCTCAAGTAGCCCAACGATCATGTTGACCCATGATGCTGTGCTACCAATTACTATTGCGATCTCTGCATCAGTCTTGCCCCTTTCCTTCAAACGTCCAACCTCGTTCATGAGATCTATCGGGCGATGTTGCCTTCGAGCAACGTTCTCTACCAAACTCATCACAAGGCAATCTTCTTCGACAGCATCAATCACAAATGCTGGAATCTCTGTGGCCTCCAGAGCTAGGAACGCCTCGAGCCGGCCTTGTCCGCACACAAGGTCATAGTTGAGCGAGCCTTGCGGCGAGGCTTTTCGACTTAATGTGATGGGGCGTTTGAGTCCCACCGTTTTGATATTTTCGATGAGCTCACGGTGAACCTTTTTATTCCTCGTTCGAGGGTTCAGGATATGAATTTGAGCTATTGGAATTAATGTGACACGTTCGCGTGAAGTTGATGGGACGGTCATTGGCAAGCCTCCTTCAGGGAGCAACGGGCAGCAAGCCCATCAAGAACATCCAGCGTTGTGAAGCGGTAGCTGTCGATTAAAGGGCTATTTTCCTCGGCCATCTTTTGTGGCCATGCCCCCATATCTATTCTGGGAACCAGGTAATAGTCCCGCACCTGCAGATTTGTGTGCTCCATGCGAACAGCAATCGTGATATCTGGCGCCAAGCTGTTGTCGAATCTGAGCTTCCAGCGAAGAGTTCCTATAGGTGTCGCCTGGCAGCGCGCTATGACCACTGACGCCGTCCACTCACCGTTGATGGTCAGTAGGTCATTTTTAGGATTGGGCTCGACCTGGGCTCCGACTTGCTTCAGGTGTTTGACAACATCTTCAAGAACCGTCGGATGCAACTGTCTTATGGAGCGATTGATCTCCAAATATCGATAGTCTCTGTCGGGTGTATAACCGATAAGTGTGTATGCACGTAAAAGCCCGCCGAATCTGCTTATATAGGTAGTGCTAGACGGCATGTTGTCCTGCTCATCGATGAGCATTCCGGACAATAAACCCGCCCGTTTCAACAGAGTACGAAGCAGTTCCAACATTTGCGCATCGTCCAGGCGATGTGAGCGCTGCAAGATTATTTCGCGAACGACCGCAAACACCTCCAGCGAGACAATTCCCTGGAATGCTCCATCACAGCGAACCCACCTGTCGGGTGGGTTGCGACTGATGCGTTTACGTAGTTTGGAGGACGTTTTGTTGTAGACATTGTTACCGATGTATTTTTCGTTGGTCAGCACTTGGTGGACGCTGCCCCGGCTCCAAGGACGGTTAAAGTCGGTGATCAGCCCTTCAGCGTTGAGTGCGTTGGCGATCTCACTTTCGTTCATTTTGTCGTGGACGAATTGATGGTAGATGCGCTGAACTACCTCAATTTCCGCCTCGGGCCCAGGAATCAAAATGACCCTGTCGGTCTGGATGCTCTTCTGCTGGCCCCTTGATAGTTCTGCCTTGAATTCGTTTTTCTCGTCGATCAATGCACGACGTAATCCATATCCTGCTGGCCCACCTTGGTGAAACCCCTTTTCGACCAGGCGGCACTGACCAGCGAAAACTTTTTGGGATAGCTCTCGGCTGTACTCCCCTGCCATGGATCGTTTGATGCCTTTGTAAATTGTTGCCAAAGGCGAACCGTCGTTTTCGAATGGCTCTGCGCAATACACAACCTTGATGCCTGAGCTAGTGCAAAGATACTCATAGTGGGCGCTTTCGTCCGTGTTCTGAAAGCGTCCCCAGCGACTGACGTCATAGACAAGAATGACTTGGAATTGGGTATGTCCTGTCTGGACGTCGTCTAGCAGCCTGCGCAGAGCATCACGACCGCCGATGTCCAGGCCGCTTTTCCCTTCGTCTCGGTAAGTTGTGATGATTTCCATGCCATGGCTCATTGCGTATGCATGGATGGCTGCTGATTGGTTTTCGGTAGAGTACCGTTGGTGATCAGTGGACATGCGAACGTACTCTGCAGCCGGTACCAAGCTATCAGAGCGGTCTGTTGAATTTGTCCGCATGGATGGAGAGGGCAATAGGCCTCCTCTAGACCAGAGAAGGCTGGCCCATTCGATTCAGCCTAGCGACGCTTTATTACGTGATGGTGACGGAGCAGGAGTATCTGCCCAGACTGAGCAGCGGCTCCTCTTCTATGCTTTCGGCCAGCGTAGATCGTCATGGATCAGCTGACACGGCTGTATTTATGTACAGTTATGGGGTGGAGGTGAGTGTCAGGGCTGACAGTTACAAGTTGCCGAAAGAGACTTGTATTAACTCAATAAGACGTACTTGAATAAGAGTTATATAGTTTAAATTATATTCTCTTTTGACAAATTGTCAATTCGCCGAATTTTAAAATCGTTGTTAATTTCCATGGCGTCTAACTTTGGCCAAAAATAGGTTTCCGCACTTTAACTTCTTCCAATAGGAAGATTAACTTTGCCCAAATGTGCCGTATACCTCTGATATTTCAATCTGTCAAAGTCGGTTAACTTTGCTCACCTACACCTGTTTGCTACCCGCTCATGGAAAACCCCGGCCAATGCCGGGGTTTTTTTGTTGCCTCACTCATTCCCAGTGCCGACACTCTCCAACCGATACCCATACCCATAAATTGTCAGCAACTGCCAACCCCGATCCGCTGTCAGCCCGAGCTTGTTGCGCAATCGGTAGATATGCGTATCCAGTGGCCGCGAGGAAGTTGTCTCCTCGTTCGGCCAGAAGCGCTCGTACAAGTAATCCCGCGACAATGGCCGCCCCAGGTTGCTGAACAGGCAGCGCGCCAAGCGGTATTCGCGTTCGGTCATGAGGATCGGTTTGCCTTCACGGGTGACGGTCAGTTCGGCGTCGTCGAAAGTCAGATCGTGAAACGTCTGTATTTCGCCCGCCGCGCTGCGCGGTTGGCTATGCCGACGCAATACCGCAGCCACCCTCGCCTTCAACTCATTGGGGCGAAACGGCTTGCTGACATAATCGTCAGCCCCGGCATTCAAGGCTTGAACGATATCGCTCTCGCCATCGCGGCTGGTGAGCATGATTGCAGCGGGTGGCGCGTCCATGTGTTCGCGGGTCCAGCGCAGCAGTGCCAGACCCGTGAGATCAGGAAGTTGCCAATCGAGAATCAACAGGTCGAAGGTTTCCCGGCGCAGCTGGCGCAACAAGTCTTCGCCGCGCTCGAAGCTGTGCAGTGACCACGGCTGCTCGCCCGCTTCGGCCATTTGCTCCAGGGTTTGCTCGACCCGGCGCAGTTCGGCGGGTTCGTCGTCCAGAATGGCAACGCGCATCGGCGGTGTTCCTTGTCGCTGGGGCTGGGATGTCGACAATAGCGACTCCCCGGCCGCGATGAAAGAAGCAGCCCGTCGGTGGTCGACGTCCGCTATGATTCTTCGGGTCTACGCCTCCGACCAGAGACCTATGAAACCCTATCCACTGCCCTGCCCTTTGCCTCATGCGTAACCCTCAACGCCGACGTGAAAGTCGTGAGCCGAGCCAGGTCCAGCGTCTGTTCCGGCGGCTGGTGCGCGAGTGGTTGTGGATAAGTCTAGTGCTGTTGCCGCTGACTGCCTTGTTGTCTTATCGCGCCCAGATCAATCTGCACAATCTGTCGCCAGCGCCCGGCGCTCTGTTGTCCGTGGCGATGGTCGCGGGTGTGCTGGGATTGTTGCTGTGGCGGCCGCGTTGGGCGCTGTGGGTAACCTTGGTCGGTATGGCCTGTGCGCTGATCGCCAGCGCCCTGCTGGCCGAAGTCCGCTACTGGTGGTCGCCAACGCCAGCAGCCCTGGGGATGTTGTTCGGTTACCTGATCTGGAACTGGCGACGCTTGAGTGTTGTGTTGACGTATTTCGGCTGGGAGCTGGCACGTCTGGACAGCGAACCGAAAGTCTTCCCTGAACGTCGGCGGACCCGCTTCACCGGTGCCGACCGTTTGCAGGGCCAGATCATGGCGCTCGAACAAGCCATGAGCCGCACCCGCGACACCCGGCGGTTCATTGCCGATGGCCTGGAATACCTGCCGGTGGCGACGCTGATCAGTGATCCGCTGGGCAAGATCCTGCTGGGCAATCGCAAGGCGCGCGAGTTGTTCGAGGATCCGCTGGTGGGCGATGACGTGCTCGATCAACTGGCACGGCTCGGCTATCCGGAATTATCCACAGCGCCGCGACCGCCGCTGGCCACCCTGCCGCTGCTGGAATTTCGCGATCACAAGGAGCGCAGTCTGCGCCTGGAAAGAGCGGCGCTGCTGCCGGTCGACGGCGATACGCCGATCGGTTGGCTGCTCAGCCTGACGGACTTGAGTGCCGAGCGTGCGGCTGAGGAGCAGCGCGGCGTCCTGCTGCGTTTTCTTTCCCACGACCTGCGCGCCCCCCATTCGGCGATCCTCGCCCTGCTGGATGTGCATCGTCACCAGGCGGGTGCTGATGCGCCGCTGTTCGAGCAGATTGAGCGTCAGGTGCGCCGCGCGCTGGATCTGACCGATGGTTTTGTCTTGTTGGCGCGGGCTGAATCCGAAACCTACCAGTTCCGCCCGACATTGTTCGCCATGCTGGTACTGGATGTGCTCGATCAGGCGTTGCCGATCGCCCAGCAGAAACGCATCGAGCTGCTCAACGAGGTCGATGAGCAATGCCAGGAGCGGCTGATTCTGGCCGATCAGGGATTGCTGACGCGCGCCCTGTTCAACCTGCTGGAAAACGCGATCAAGTACAGCCCCGCAGACAGCACTGTGCAACTGCAGGTCAGCTGTGCTGGACAGTGGCTGCGCTGCGAATTGACCGATCAGGGCAAGGGCATTGCCGCCGATGAATTGCCTGACCTGTTCAGCCAGTATCGGCGTTTCTCTTCGGCCCAAGGCATCGACGGCGTGGGCTTGGGTTTGTCGATGGTCAAAGCCGTGATTGATCATCATGGCGGTACGATTGAGTGTCGTAGCGTGGTCGATGCGGGAACCACTTTCCTTATCGAGTTGCCGCTGCTCGCTGAATGAAAAAGGGGCACAAAAAAACCGGCTATAACGGCCGGTTTTTTTACATCCGAATAAAACTTATGCACGGATTTTGTTCAATTCATAAATTTATAAATATCTATGAAAATCAATAAGTTAGAAAACAATTGCGGTCTTTTTTAGCAAAAGCGTACACAGGTTATCCACAAAATTCAGACAGCCAGTTGGTCACTCGCTGCCGGTGCCTGTGGCGCCGGTGGCAGCGAGCCCATTTCACGCTGGGTTTTCTCGTTCCACGCCTGCACACGGTCATTCAGATCAGCGATGGCGCGCGGCCCGCTGCCTTCGGCATACATCGGTTCGCCGATGACCACGGTGATCACTCCGGCCTGTTTGCCCCAGCCGATTTTTGGCCAGAATTTGCCGGCATTGTGTGCAATCGGCAGCACCGGAAGCGCCGCATTCACCGCCAACGCACTGCCACTGCGAGAGAATTTTCCGACAGTGCCGTAGGGGACTCGTGTGCCTTCGGGAAAGATCAGCACCCAGACGTTGTCCTTGAGCAGCTCGTCGCCTTTAGCCGCGACTTGTTTGAGCGCGGCCTTCGGGTTGTCGCGGTCAATGGCGATCGGGCGCAGCATTGCCATGGCCCAGCCGAAGAACGGCACGTAGAGCAATTCGCGCTTGAGCACTTGGCTCAATGGCGAGAAATAAGCGGAGAGAAAGAAGGTCTCCCAAGTGCTCTGGTGGTTCGATTGAATCACGCAGGGCCGGTCAGGCACGTTTTCCGCACCTTTGATTTCGTAGCGGATGCCAAGGAAAACCTTGGTCAGCCACAGGGCGCAACGGCACCAGTACACATTGATGAAACGATAGCGCGCCTTGAAGGACAGAAACGGCGCGATGAAAAAGCTCAGACTGCACCACAGCAACGCTGTTGTGCCCAGCAGCAGATAAAAAACAAAGATTCTGAAGGCCCGCAGTATCGACATGGCGACGGTTACCGTTACGGGGCAATGCCCCGACTGTTCAAGCGCACTCCCGAGCAATCCCTGGCCAGGAAATTCAGAAGCACTCTAGTTGTGGATAAGTTCTGCGGCAATCGCCGCCAGATCGTCAAAAATCAGGGTGCCAACCGGCAGGGTTTTACCCTGAGTCTTTTCGCCTTTCCCGGTCTTCACCAAAACTGGCTGTGAATCGACGGCTTTGGCGGCCTCCAGGTCACCAAGGCTGTCGCCGACGAACCAGACGTTGGTCAACGGCACCGTGTAATGCTCGGCAATGGTTTTGAGCATTCCCGGTTTCGGTTTGCGGCAATCGCAACCTTCATCCGGGCCATGCGGGCAATACACGATCAAACCGACTTCACCGCCCTGCTCCGCGACCAGCTCGCGCAGGCGCGCGTGCATGGCCTCGAGGGTGGCGAGGTCGTAATAGCCACGAGCAATGCCCGACTGGTTGGTGGCCACCGCCACCGTCCAGCCGGCCTTG
>Ga0308171_1003064_pt1 | contig 15961 bp, 21 predicted proteins | sample PhyGR1_FD_202135 | JGI IMG/M metagenome (GOLD analysis project Ga0308171, IMG submission 202135) | Phyllosphere microbial communities from UC Gill Tract Community Farm, Albany, California, United States - DLSLSG.R1 | ecosystem: Host-associated > Plants > Phyllosphere > Unclassified | place: USA... | reverse complement strand
CTGCATTCCACGCTCGGCAACGTCCCACCCGACGAGTTCGAGGCCATCTACTACGCTGACCTCGAAACGCCATCCCACCTGCTACTGGCACCCACATAGGAGCGGCAGAGGACCGAGGACGGTTCACCCCGCACATGGTGGATGCGGTGGTGAGCGGAATTCCCCACCGGGTATGGGTCGAACTGTGTGCGTTGGATGGTCCAGCCTGGGTGGAGGTAGCTCCAGAGGACGCCGGAGGACCGGTGCTGATACTGGATAGCGAGGGCGCTGCGGCGCTGGCTGCAGGCGGGCCTGGAAGTGCTCGGCGTCGGCGCAGCCAGCTCTGCAGGTTGAGGCTACCGCGGCCCGGCGGGAGGGCACTCCGCGCGTCCGCGCCAATATGGACTAGCTGGGATCACACGCGTTTGGGATTCAGCAATGATGACACTGCATTGTGCAGGCGGACAGCGCTCTCCTCGGTGAGGGCGATGAAGCGCGTCCCGTCCTCGATCGGTGCGACGTAGAGATACGTCGCCTGGGCGTCCTGCTCGAGCGCCACCACGAAGTCCTCCACGAACAGCGGTGCGGGTTCGGCTCCCCCGAGGCGCGCTTGGCGGCGTTCCACCACCGGCACGATCACGCCTTCGCTACGGTGCCAGCGCGGCGGGGTGGGCTCCTGTTCGTCGTTGTGCCCAGCGCACCACGCCGGGCAACCGGGGCTGCAATTAACGGGCGGATTGGGCATGGTGGGCCTCTCTTAGCTAGTGGCAGCGGGGGCCGTTCGGGGCGGCGTAAACCAGACGTGGGCGGTATGCCCCTGGAGGTCGAGATGTACGGCGACGTGGGTTTGTCGTGCGGGTCGCGTTGCCGCCATACTGCCCGCAGAGGTACGCGGATTTCGGGCTGGGACAGAAGCGCGACGCAGCGAGAAGCCTGTGCCGTGCGCGCGAAGCGGGCCAAGGCTCCCATTGCCGCGGAGTTCGTCGAGCCGGGAAACTCGGCTCAGTCGATTGACAAGCGCCCGGTGTTCCGAGAGGTGCTGCGGTACATCGAGGAGCATCCGGAGATCAGCTACGTCGTGATCTACATGCGCTCCCGAGCATTCCGAAACCTGGCAGATGCCGCTATCACCAAGCGCATCCTGGCCAGCATGGGCGTCAAGCTCATCTCCGCTAAGGAGGACTTCGGTGAGGGCTACATGGCTGACGCGATGGAGGCTGTCACCGACATCATGAATGAAGTCCAAGTCCGCCAAAGCGGCGAGGACATCAAGCAGAAGATGCTGCACAAGGCCATGAGCGGCGGCACAACGGGGCGGGCCAAGATCGGCTACCTCAACGTGCGCAAGGACTTCGACGGTCGTCTGGTGAACACGATCGATATCGACCCGGAGAGGGCCCCGCTCGTTCGGTGGGCTTTCGAGCAGTACGCAACGGGGGAGTACAGCATGTCGGTTCTCCGCGAGCAGCTGGCGGAGCAGGGCCTCACGACTCGTCCGACGGCGAAGTGAGAGGAAGGTCCGCTGTCGCTGAACCAACTCAGTCTGCTTCTCCGCGACCCGTACTACCTGGGAATGGTGACCTACAAAGGCCAGGTGTTCGACGGGCGTCACGAAGCACTCGTGACCGCGGAGACGTTCGAACGCGTTCAAGAGGTGCTTGCCGCCCGCAAGAGGCCGACGCAGCGAGACCAAGTTCACGCGCACTTCCTGCGCGGCTTGATGTGCTGCGATCGCTGCCGCGAAGCGGGCCGGGAGCACCGCATAATCTACACCGAATCAAACAACGGGAAGGGCGGTATCTACGGGTACTTTCTGTGTCGCGGTCGCTAGGACGCGACGTGCGATCTTCCGCACCTCCCCGTGAAAGAACTTGAGCGCGCCGTTGCTCGGGAAGTGCGCGGTCTGACGCTCGATCCTGGCTTCGCCGTGGAGATGAGGCGCCATGTGCATGACGCGCTCACTGTGCAGCAACAGGGGGAACGAGAGGCGCGATATCGGCTGTCGGCGCAGCTGAAGAAGCTCGACGTGCAGGAGTCGAATCTGCTCGATATCGCCGCAGACGGCGAAGTTGCCGCGGATACGGTCAAGGCTCGGCTCCGTAGCCTCGCAGTGCAGCGGCGGACCCTTGTCGACAAGCTCGCGCGCTCAGACCAGCAGATTCAGCGGCATGCGGACGTAGTCCTGGCATATCTCGACTTGCTCGAGCGCCCGTACAGCTTCTACGTCTCCGCGTCCGAGCCGATCAAGCGGCGCATTCTCGAGGCCTTCTTCTCGGTCCTCTGGATCGAGGATGAGTCCGACCAGGTGCGCGCTCAGGGCCAGGTGCACGAGCCGATCGCTCTGATCCAAGCAGCCGCCGCCGAATGGGCGGCCACACACGCAAAGAGCGCCAGCGATACCGCTGACGCTCTGGACTCCACCCCGAGCAACCTTTATCTCAAGGCAATTTGTTCGAGTAAGACAAGTCTGGTGGGGCTTGTTGAGAGGTACTCGAATAATTCGACAGGGGTGGCGAAGCTCCGTCAGCTGGCGAATCTGAAGCCAAGCCGGGTCGCAGGAGCCAACCGCCCCGCACCCCGCAGAGCTCGACGTCTGACTGATTCGGAGAAGCTGGTGTTCGTCGAGGGATACCAGCGGGGAGAGCAGATTGCGGATCTGGCTCGGCGACTAGGGGTGCATCGCACGACGCTCGACATGCTGGTTGCTCGTTTGAAGCTGAGTCGAGTAGATCCGAATGAGGTGCCAGAGAAGGTACGTGATGACCTGGTCGAGAAGTACCGGGTGGGGGAGTCCCTAGCTGCGATCGGTGAAGAGTGCGGGTTCAGCGCCAACAAGGTGCAGCGGCTGCTCGTGTCGATGGGCGAGCCAATCCGACCACGTGGTCCAAAGAAGCCAGCGGTCACGAGCGAGCAGGTCCAGCAGATGGTCTCGCAGTACGAGCAGGGCGAAGCGATCGCAGCCATCGCAGAGTCGGTGGGTATTAGCTATGCACACACCAGATCGTGCTTGCTCGATGCAGGCGTTCAGATGCGGCCGCGCGGGGGAGCGCGGTGAGCTAGGGCGTGTCTGACAAAGGTTGAGCGTTTCGGTTGAGAGTCTCGATGGGTGTCGCGGTTTCAGGTGCTTTCGGATGCTCAGTGGTCGTTGATCGAGGGGATGCTGCCGCGCCCTACGGGCCGGCCGGGCCGGAAGTTCTCGGACGCGCGGACGATGGTCGAGGGGATCGTGTACCGGTATCGGACGGGGATCGCGTGGCGTGATCTGCCGGAGGTGTTCGGGCCGTGGCAGACGGTGTGGACGTGGCATCGCCGGATGGCGTTCGATGGGACGTGGGATCGAGTGGCGGCGAAGATCACCGCAGCGGCGGACGCTGTGGGCATGGTCGACTGGTCGCTGTCGGTGGACTCCACGATCGCCCGCGCGCATCAGCATGCGACGAACACGACCCGGCTCACAGGGGGCTGGGTCGAATTACAAGGATCTGACGCGCGAGCCGCCTGATCACGGCGTCGGTCGCTCCCGAGGCGGCTTGTCGACGAAGATCCATCAGCTCGTCGACGGCAACGGGCTCCCCCTGGTCACGCTGATCACGCCGGGGCAGGCGGGCGACTCGCCGATGTTCCTGCCGCTGATAGCGCAGCTGCGCGTCGGGCGTGAAACCGGCCGACCCAGAACTCGTCCCGACGCCGTCCGCGCCGACAAGGCGTACTCGTCTCGCTCGATCCGAGGGCATCTGCGTTCCCGCGGAATCAAGGCCGTGATCCCCGAACCCGACGATCAGAAGGGACACCGCCAACGACGCGGGTCACGCGGCGGTCGCCCGGTCGCGCTCGACGTCGCCGATTACAAGAACCGCAACGTCATCGAGCGCGGCTACTGCCGAATCAAGCAGTGGCGAGGACTCGCCACTCGCTACGACAAGCACGCCGTGATCTACCGCGCCGCCGTCGTCCTCAACGCCGTCATCGCCTGGACCAAGACATTGTCAGACGCGCCCTAGGTGTGATGTCCATAGACCCCACATAACGGGGGATACGAATCGCCCGGCGCAGAGATCATGCGACATGCCGAAGGGCGTCCGCACCGTCAGGCCGTGGTGGTCGCACAGGTCGCTTTCGACGTCGGACGGGTGCTGCATGATGGAGCCATGTCATCGGGATCGAACCGTCATCCGGTGGTGCTGCTGCATGGCTGGCCGGTCACGGAGGCGCACTGGAGGCATCTGGCCCCCCGCCTCGATCAGGCAGGTTTCGATGTCGTCCCGGTCACGCTGCCGGGTCTCGGCGCGGCATCCGACGAAGACCAGACCCTTCGGAAGGCCGACCTCGCCCACTGGCTGCGGTCGTTCCTGGATCGACGGGGGATCACGCGCTTCGCGCTGATCGGCCATGATTGGGGCGCGACGGTCGCCGTCCTCCTTGCCTGCGAGTTGGGCTCTCGTGTCACCGCGCTCGTCGTCGAGGAAGAGATTCTCCCCGGAATCGACGTCGACATCCCCGCCGCGGGACGTGAGCACTACCCCGAGTGGCACGGACCCTTCAACCGCACAGTCGGTCTCGCCGAACGCCTCGTCCCGGGACGCGAGGCTGAGTACTACGGTCTGTTCCTTCAGCAGAGCGCAGGCCCGGCAGGACTCGACGATGACGTGACGCGGTCGTACGTGAACGCCTACTCCGCGCCGGGTGTTTCAGAAGCAGGGTTCGGCTACTACCGCACCCGCTCAGACGACGTCAGCGATGTTCGGCGTCTGCTCACCCGACGCATCACGCCGCCGGTGCTCGCAATCGGCGGGCGGTTCGCCATGGGCTCGGCCGTCGGGGACGGCATGCGCGCCGTGGCCGAGGATGTGACGAGCGTCGTTCTCGACGACTCCGGGCACTACCCGCTCGAACAAGAGCCCGAGGAGGCTGGGCGCGCGGTCATCCGGTTTCTCCGCGAACGTCAAGAGGGAGCCGCCCCTCCCGGACCGTCGTCGGCGCATCGGAGAACGTAGGCGTCCGCGGGTCGAGCACGTCGCAGGTGGAGCATCGGACGGCAGCCGGGCCTCGATCTCCTCGCGATCCGCCTCGGCGAGGAAGTCGTGCGTCGCATCCACGGCCCCGCGCCAGATCTCAGCGAGCGACGGGTACTCTTCCGGTCCCCTCACAGACCGGATGGTCAGCGGTTCCATGAACTACCGGTTACTGAGGGCGAGTCGATTACCCTCACTGTCTCGTAACTCGGCGACGATCAGCCCGTCCGCAACCTCCTGAGCGGGGTACAAGATCGACCCACCGAGTGCCCTCACACGTCCCAACACGTCCTCGACGTCATCGACCGTCACATAAACCCGGGTGCCGTCGATCGACGGCACATACGACTCGCCTTCCATGAGAGCGATGACTGCGCCCTCGGCGTCCGAGTCCTCATCCAGAACGCAGCAGGGGTGCCCGTCGATGACCGTCCGACGCAGCGACACACCGAACAACTGTCCGTAGAAGTAAGCCGCGCGGTCCAGATTCTCCACGGGAACCTCGACATATGTGGCTCGCACCTGCATCGCTCTCCGCTCCCTCAAGGACCTCTACGATCGCACACATGGCGAAGCGCGTTCGAACGAACCCTCACCTCCCCCTCGTCGCGTGGATGGCGGTCATCGTCGCCGTGGTGTACCTGATCGTCACCAGCGGGATTCTGTCGCTGATCTTCGATCCGGACGTCAAGTCGGGCGCTCGGGGAGGGTTCGCTCTGGAGCGCTTCATGGCTGGGTTCCCCATCTCAATCTGACGCTCAGCGCGTACGGGAGACCCTCAGACCTGGGCGGACGGACAAGGAGCCCGGTGATCATCGAGCCGACCCGTCGAAAGGCCACCGCCGGGCGATCGTCGCCGACTCACGACCCGAAAACGTAGCCCCGTCGTCACCCACGATAAAGTTGCCCTATGTCCAGGGACGTTGTTTCGGCGACACGGCCGTGAAGTTCTGAGGGGCGAGGGCCTCCGGTTGTGAAGTGGAGCTGTTGAGTTCAACTGCTTCACGAACCAGGAGGCCCTTCGTGTCCCACGGTAACGCTGCCCTGACCCCACGCGCTCGACTCCGGCTGGCGCGTCTGATTGTCGAGGACCTGGACGCATACATCACGCCATCCTCGTCAGCCTGTTCTCGGTCAGCGGAGTCATCGCAGCGGCATTCTGCGTCGCCGTGGTGGCGCGAGTCACGAGGTGCCCACGATTACGGTTGATGCATGCATACCCCCGCGGCGCACCAATCTCTCGACGGCCGGAAGTTCGTGGCACTCGAACCCACCGATGGTGGCGAGGTCGGACCAGGCACCGTCTTTGAGTATCACGAGGAGAATGGGGACATCTGGGCCTCGTACTCTGGCGGCACGGTAGTGCGAGGATTCCTTGTCGGAACCCGTGATGGAAACCTTCTCAACTTCCGATACAGCCAGCTGAGCCAAGACCGTGAGACATCGTCCGGACGCTGCGAATCCGAGATCACCACTGCGGTGGATGGGCGGCTGAGGCTGAACGAGACCTGGTCATGGGAAACGAGGCCGGGCAGTGGCGTGAGTGTGGTCGAAGAAGTCAACTGACCAGCCGCATTGACGGGAAAGCGCCACCGCACTCGCGAGTTGCGTCCCGGCACGTCGCGCACTGGCAGCGTGACTACAACCTGTCACCAATCCGTGCAGCAGTCCCTTCTCGACGGGGAGTGAGATGGTGAAGATTTTTCAAAACACAGGAGACAATTGTTCTATGCAGTGGAATCCGCTCGTTCCTGAGCTTAACGTTTCCGACTTTAACCGCAGCCTACAGTTTTACGTGGAGGGAGTGGGATTTTCGATTGCTTTTCAAAGAACGGAACCGGCTTTCGCGTATCTCGACTTGGCCGGTGCGCAGCTGATGCTTGAAGCGGATCATTTCGAAGCGTGGGTCACTGATGATCTCGTTGGTGCGCGCGGGAGGGGTTTGAACCTCCAAATTGAAGTACCCGATGTCCGGATCTCAAGAAGACGGCTCATGCATTTGGGTTACCAGCCATTTAGAGAGCTACGCGAGAGCTGGTACGACGTAGCTGGCGGGCAAGAAGGTCAGCTTGAGTATCTCGTTCAAGATCCGGACGGATTTCTTGTCAGGCTGGTAGAAGTCCTTGACGGCTCCCCAAACGATCGGCGGAGGGAGCCGTAAACGATCGTCTCCGGGACAACTCGACCGACGTCGCCTCCGCCCCGGCCGCCCGGTCGGCCACGGCAACATGGCCTCAATCAATGCTCGCTGAGCATCCGAAAGCAGCCGAAACCTAGGCACCCGCCGAGACTCTCAGCCTGAGCCGCCAACTATTGTCAGACACACCCTAGGCGGCCTTCTTCTTCTCTGCCTGGTCGCGAGCGATGGCGAGCAGGACACGGGCTAGCTTGTCGAAGTCGACATCCGGTCTAACGAGTCCTTCGGTACGGATGATGTACGACTTGTTGGTGCGCCTCCGGCCGGGAGTCCGTTTCGGTGGTGGTGGTGGTGCCTCGAGCTGTGCAATGACCTTGGTGAACTCGGCGTGGGCCTTGCCGGCACGGTGGGGGAGGCTCGGCCAGTTCGCCGTCACCGCCTGACGACAGGCAATGGTCTGACTCTTCCGTGAGGTACATGCTGGGCTCGTACTACTCGGGCAGTCCGCACTGGCCTTCGAAGGACAGCTTGAACCAAACCCTGCTCATTGCGCTGCCAGGCGCAGGATGGGGAACAACCCGGCCCAGCCTCCCGCGCCACGTCCAGAAGGGCACGCGCGTCGGGATGCCCCTGCGCTCTTCGAGCACGTCGACGTAGCGGTTCACCGACTGCTCGCGCAGGTCGTCTTCGAACAGGTCGAGCAGTTTGCGGTATCCGTCGCTGCCGTGCGGCAGGGAGCGTGCCAGCTGGCTGCGAGTGGTCGCGATGGCCGCATGTGCGTCATCGATGATCACGGCACCGATACGCACGCGCGACCGCGTCGGACCCCGTTCGGAGAACTTCGTCTTACCGTTCACGAGGTCGTGAGCATTGATCACGCCGATGGCCTCGCCCAACAGGTACTGGGAGCTGTCGACGTCCGTCGTGACCGCGATGCCGAGGTGGGCCGCCTCGGCGATAACCTGCTTGACGAGGTGCTTGTTGGGCGCCACTAGAGCACGGAGCCCTTCCCATCAACCATGTAGCTCTGCAGGACAAGCAGCCCGTCGACGGTTTTCGCGTCGCCGGTGTTCACCTTCGTGACGACATCGCGCTAAATTCGGCGCTCGTGCCACCGGGGGAGGACCTAGCCCTGGACGTCCCAAAGCTCGCCGTAGCCGTGTGCCCCATTTAGCTGTCGTGGAGCTCGCGCGGCTCAATCGGGTCTGGTTGTCCAACGTTGGCGAGCATCACTCCAAAGTCGACCATGAAATCATCTTGGCGGCGTTCAATCGCTGGCCGCAGATTGTCCCGTTTCACACGACAGAGGCACGCGATCGTCAAGCAGCGAAGAGCTGCGCGCCCGAGGGACGTCAGATGCTTCCGAGGACGTTCCAGTGGGGCAAGTCATCGATAGAACGGTAGCGTGTAGTGAAGGTCTCCCGCTGAACAGGAGCGCGTCATGGCCCCCGAACCCTACTACGATTCGCTGCCCACAGGCTGGCGGAAGGTCAAACTCGAGGAAGTCCTCCTACCAGTGACTGGTACCCCGGAGGAGCACTACACGGGACGCGTGACCTACGTGGACATCTCCTCAGTGGATGCGGAGAGTCGGACCATTTCAAACCCACATTCGCTCGCGTTGAACGATCTACCGTCGAGGGCGCGTCGCGTTGTGCAGACCGACGACGTCCTTTTCGCGACTGTGCGTCCGTATCGCAGGGCGATCGCTCTCGTACCCGAGCTCGACCAACCAGTCGCGTCAACAGCCCTCTGTGTTCTGCGCGCATCTCCGGAAGTGGACGCGCGCTTTCTCTACTATCTAGTTCAAAGCGACAGATTTTTGAGCCAGCTCCTACCGCTTCAGCGTGGCGTTAGCTATCCCGCCGTTAGCGACAAAGACATTCGCGGTATCAGAGTCGCTATTCCGCCGCTCGGTGACCAGAACGAGATCGTTCAAGACCTTGACGCGCGTTTGATGCAAGTCAAACTCGGTCTCGTTGAGACCGAAGCCGCCCTCGAGAAGTCTCATCGACTTGAGCAGGTGCTGAGGGATAAGATCTTCGACGGCGAACCTGGCCCGGGGAGCTCGTTTGACGGCGAGGTCACTGCATCTGGATATCCGGTCATCGAACTAGGTGACGTTCTAATCTCCGCCTCGTACGGCACTTCCAAGAAGTGCGAATCAGACGGCGACGGAGAGTACGTCGCCAGAATTCCCAACATTGTGGACGGAGAGTTGTCGCTCGCGCCCGCGAAGTATGCGATAGAACCATTGTCTCTCGATGAGGTTGAATATTTGCAGCCCAACGATATTCTCGTCGTCCGGACGAACGGATCTCTGGCGCTGGTGGGCAGAGCGGCGCTTGTTGACGACGCAATCCCCGCAAGAAGTTACTTTGCGTCGTACCTCATTAGGCTTCGGTGCGATGAAGCACGCGTGAATCCGGCGTGGATAACGGAATTTCTCGCGTCAAGCGGTGGAAGGGCGGCCATAGAGGCTGGAGCCGCCTCGACCTCTGGGCAGAAGAATATTGGACTTAAGGTGCTGCGTTCACTGCAGCTGCCGCTCCCCCCTCGAAATGTTCAGGACGAGTATCTATCGCAATTCAGCGTTCAGATGGAGCGAGTACGCGAAGAGCGCCTGAATATCTCGTCCGCATTGGTCGGCGGCAAGCAGGGGCGCCAGCTTCTTATTGAGCTCGGAATATCCGGCCAATTGGCGCATGCCGAGTCGGCGCTTCAGGGAATCGTCGATGGCCACGACGTTGACGCCCCGGCTGTGGTAGCGATCGACATCTGCGTCTCTACGGAAACAGAGGCTTCAGATATGAATCCGGAACACGTGGCCGATGATACATCGACAGTCGAGGACGACTACAAGGAATGGCGCTCTGGGCGTTCGCATAGTACTCCACTGGTGGAGGAGTACTACCTCGAACTGGCCAAGAGAATCGCCGACGATGAGATTGAGCTCATACCTATGCTGGATGACGAAGGAAGGAAGGTCTCCGACCGCCTTCGCCACCGAGGGGATGGGCAAAGATGAGACTTGAGTATTTTCACATCGGTGGGTCTAGTGACGACCCAGCGCACAGATTCCGCAATCTGAGAGACGTCGCCATACGCTTTGACACGTCGCACTGGGTCACGGTGGCGATCGGCTGGAACGGCACAGGCAAGTCGAACATCCTCGAGGCTCTAGCCATAGTGTTTCGAGAGCTGATAATGGAGAAGCCGCCATCGGTGCCTTTCGCTTTCCGGCTGATCTACCGTATCGGGCTCAACGAGGATTCCCGGCGCGTCTTCGTAAATTGGGACCCCTTGGCTGGCGACGAGCGCATCACAGTGTCGGTTCAATCTCTAGATGGTGACGTACTTCAGTCCCTGAACGCAGACGACCTATCTGAACCTGTGGGTAAGTCCATGTCTATGGCGGCGTTCCGACGCGACCCGCGGAACCTACCAAAGTACGTGTTTAGCTACTACTCGGGTGAGGGGACACGGCTCCAGGAGGTATTTCTGCCTTATCTGGAAAAGTATGATTCGGATCTGCGCGCGGGCAAGGATCCAGGGCTGAAGCGGCTGTTTTATGCGATGCCTGTCCATAGTCAGTTCGTTCTTTTGGCCTTCTTGATCCACCAGGATGATCAAGTTCGGTCCTTTATGTCGGCTCATCTCGGAATTGATCCTGATGTGGGAGTCGAATCCGTCCTGTTTGTGCTGCGTCAGCCCCCCTGGAGTAACACGACCGAGGAAGGCGACTCTCGATTCTGGAATGCCCGAGGAATCGTTCAAAGATTCCTGTCAAGATTACAAGAGGTGGCGATTGCCCCGCTTGCGACTGAATCCAGAGTGCCGGTTTCGCTGTGGAACAAGCGCAACTTGGGCTTTAAGTACCTTTTCCTCAACGGGCCGGCTGCGCTTCGAAACCTAGTTCAGGAGCAGTCGTCCGCTGAGTTCTTCCGCGATCTCGAAAGCACCTACGTTTCCCAGCTCGTCGAGGAAGTGAGGATTCGAATCCGGCTGAATGATGGCGCATCCGTAACCTTCCGTGAGTTGAGCGAGGGGGAGCAGCAACTGCTCACGGTGCTTGGACTGCTCCGATTTACTGCCGAGGAAGAGAGTTTGTTTTTGCTCGATGAACCGGACACGCATCTCAATCCACGCTGGAGCGTGGACTATCTGAAGTACCTCGAGTTGTTTCTTGAGGCGAGAGGAGATCAGCGCACATCGCACGTGGTTATGACAACTCACAATCCGATAGCTATTGCTGGGCTGGAGCGCGAACAGGTGCAGGTTGTGAGTCGACACGACTTGCAGCGGACCACAGTTGGACACCCAGCCTTGGCCCCTAAGGGGATGGGGTACGCAGGAGTAGTCACGAGCGACATGTTTGGTCTTGGTAGCTCCCTTGATAGAGAAACCACTGATGACCTTCGGCGCCTTCATCGTCTTGCGGACCGCAGCGAGTTGTCGTCTGCCGATCGCGTTGAGTTGAGCAGTCTTCGTCGGAAGCTCGAAGACCTCGATTTCAACTTTGCCGCGCGGGATCGTCTCGAACAGGAGTTCCGGCGCGCGAGATTTGATCTCGTTTCGGGAGATTTGAGTCCCGACATGGGTTCCGAAGACTCAAACCCAATCGTCACTCCCGAGAACAAGGCGCAGGCGCTGACGGCCCTTATAGCGAGCCTATTGGCGGAAACCAAGGAGAGTGGGGAGGATCTCGGGCTGTGATATTAATTGATCGTCCGGACCCTCCCAGCCTGCCAGATTCATGGAGGGAGTTCATCGCCAATAGAACTACCGCCATGGCGCCACTAACGGATTCCAAGAAGCGTGATTATGTCCGCAACAATGATGGATGGGGTCTCTTAAAAGATTGGCTATCGAACCTGAGTTTCGGAAAGTGCTGGTATTGTGAGTCTAAGTCGGCGCGCGCGCCAATGGACGTCGATCATTTTCGACCAAAGCTGCTAGTCACGGTGGATGGCGTAAAGGTGACCACGCATAAAGGATATTGGTGGTTGGCGTACGATTGGATGAACTTTCGGTTATCTTGTCAGAGGTGTAATCGCCCGTTCACGACATCGTTCGACCTCGTGGCCGGTAAGCGGAATGAATTTCCTCTTCGCGACGAGACAACACGCGCCCATGGGCCTGTCGATGATGTATCACTTGAGCAGCCACGGCTGCTCGATCCATGCCAACTCGAGGATGTGTCGCTGCTTGCGCACTGTCTCGATGGCAATGTTCAGCCGAAGGCTGACGAGGGGACGTGGGAGTGGGCCCGAGCGGATTACACCATCACGCAGCTGGGGCTTGCTGACGGTCGACTAGCTGAAGATAAGAGGGGTTCCTGGCAAAGTTGGTCCTTGTTGCTAGGTTGCTTCGGTAATCAGGCTCCTCCCGCGGAGATATTGGACGGTTTTCGGCGGCTGCTCGATGAACGCACAGAGTTTTCGGCGTATTTAACTGCTGCGTTGCGCACGCACAGAGATAAAACTTGGATCGAGTCCCTTCTATGAATTCCGCGCTGCTTGTGCAGAGAATCTGGTCGCTTTGCGATACGCTTCGACACGACGGAGTGAGCTACGGCGACTACCTTCAACAGCTCACCTTCCTTCTGTTCTTGAAGATGCTCGAGGAAGACTCACAAGGTGTGTCTCACGGTGTTGAGCTGCCGGCCGAACTTTCGTGGTCGAGTCTGCTTGAGCTGCGTGGTGAACCGCTGCGTGAACGATACGAGTTGAATCTGAAGAAACTGGGCATTCGGTCGGGCACATTGGGTGCGATATTCGATCGCGCACAGAACCGCATCGAAGACCCGTCTAACCTGCGGCATCTCATTGATCTCATCGATGCTGAACGCTGGGGTAATCTCGACGCGGACGTCAAAGGTGATATGTATGAGGGTCTTCTGCAGAGGAACGCTGAAGACGTCAAGAGTGGAGCGGGGCAGTACTTTACCCCGCGTCCATTGATCCAAGCGATCGTTGAATGTGTCCGTCCTTTGCCTCTGCGTTCGATCGCTGACCCCGCCGCTGGAACGGGTGGTTTTCTATTGGGCGCGCATCGATGGATGCTCGAAAACTACCCTGACATGAGCGATCGAGAGCGGCATTTCCTCAAGTACGAGACGTTTTCCGGCAATGAGATCGTATCTGACACGCACCGCCTGGCGTTAATGAATATGCTTCTGCATGGTATTGGCGACCTCGACTCGACTCCTCATATATCCCGCTCAAATGCCCTCCTTGCCCCGCGCGCCGAGTACGTAGACTACGTCTTCGCAAATCCGCCGTTCGGACGCAAAGGCCCTTCCGTGGCGAAGCAGAAGGATCTGCGAAGTGGCTCCGACGGTGATTCGTTCTTGGATACGGGTAGCAAGCAACTCGACTTTGTACAGCTTATCGTGGGCATGCTGAAGCCGGGTGGCGAAGCCGCAGTAGTGGTCCCGGATAATGTTCTTTTTGAGCGTGGTATGGCGGAGAAGGTGCGGCGAGCACTTTTGGAAAAGGTCGACCTTCATACGTTGCTTCGGTTGCCGACTGGATTGTTTTACGCTGGCGGAGTGCAGGCGAACGTACTATTCTTCAAAAAAGCGGCGACGGCGTCTCGTGAGTCTGCATCCCGTTCGCTTTGGGTGTACGATTTTCGCTCCGGTGTCCGCTTCTCGCGCGTGCGGTCTCCTCTGGAGCGACACCACTTGGACGATTTTGTCCAATCATATTTGGGTGACGCTGATGGCGCGCGGACTGAGAGTGGTAGGTTCCGGCGGTTTTCACATGATGACATTGCGGCGCGTCCGAACGCCAACATCGACCTTGTCTGGCCGGTTGATCATGGATCGCGGGAGCCCAACGACGCCGAGTCTCTCCGCTCAGATATCGTTGCACATCTTCGTATTGCATTAGAAGCGTTCGAGAGTCTTGATCTCCCAGCTCGGTTTTGAATCTGTGCAGAGCGGTAGCCGGTATCACCTGTGTTTTCTGCGACGAGCGGTGGTAGTGGGCGGGTAGCTGTGAGGCTAGTGGCGCTTTTAGCAGTTGGGGGAGATGTTGGACTGTTCGACAGGGGCGTTTACAGGTTCGCCCAGCTGCGCAGCTCCTGGCGCCAATCGTCCGCGAGCCGGGACGCGTGGCGGCAGCCAGCTCAGCCGACGGTGCACGCCCAGACGCGGGTTTGATGCCACGGTCGATGAGCCCCTCTGAGAAGCAGCCACATCCTCTCAACCAACCGTACGCAAGCAGATTTGAGCGCTTCACCCCTTCTCGACAGGTGTACGCGGGAGACCAAATAGCGCGCTGAAGCGGAAGTAGTCTTCGGTGTTTGGATCCCTCTGAGAATGGCGAGCTCCAGCGTCGATCTGGGGCCGAGCGCTGGGCAACGTGAGCGCGCTGGGGTCACGTCGACTTTGCTCGGAGAAAACTGCTCAGGACGCTGTAGCTCCCAAGCCCCTGCAGGAGGCGGCCCGCCAGCCGCTCTGCGATCGCCTCGGGAACGCCGTCGATCTCGCTCGCGTGCGCGGTGGTGACCTCGGTGTATGTGTCTGTCTCGTAGGGATCCGCGTCACCGCCGAAGAAGGACTGACGGTCTGACGCGGCCGTGTGACTGATTGAGCCTGAGAGCTGATCACCGTGAAATCCGAATCCCCACGCGCCGCGGTACCCGGCTTCTTCCCCCACAACTTGAGCGAGTCGCACGATGCGGAGCGCGTAGCCAGCCGCCGCGACATCGAAGACATAACGCGGTCCACCTTCGTCGGACTCCGCGTCGGTCAGACGACCCATGTGGATTCGCAATCCGCCGTTGTCGTGAAGTTCGATGTCGAGCAGGCTGCTTTCGCGACTCTCATTGCGAAGTGCGGGACGACCGGGGTCGAGGGTGGTGAGTGCGGAGCCATCGCTGCGACGTACCCAGCTGTGCGCTCCGGTGAAGGAGGGGGAGAAACCTCGCAGCTCACGAGGGATGGAGCGCTCAACTTGGTGAACGAGCTCGAAGGCGGGCGTGTTGTTGTCTGCCCGGGCAATGTGCTCGAATGCGCGTCGGTTGTGCTGAGTGAGCGGCTCGGCGATCACGTAGAGGTGCCCATTGGTGCGTCGGTGCGAGGGACGAAGTTCACGAGAGGTCCAGGCCTCTAGCAGGCGGGTAGTTCGGAGGTCTTGGTTCTCCCGCGCTGCATGGAGTCGCACGACCTCGGCGTCGGTGAGGCGGCGTTTGGTTCGATCGCCACGCGCTGGGTATCGCCCGTCGACCATGTGCGGCGCTGAGGAAGACGGCGGGACCTCGATGTAGAGGTAGCCGACGCTCGGGTCGGCAGCGGTCGGGATGTCGCGGACCAGGATGAACAAGGGCGGGTCGATGCGATTTGCGGCGACGTTCTCAATCTGTTCCGCAGCCCCGGCGAGCACCACGGGGGTGGGAAAGAACGTTCCCGATTGCTTGTCCTCGGAGACGCCAACAAGCAACGCACCACCATCCAGTGCGAAGCTTGCGAGGTCGCGGGCGAGTTCTGTTCGAGCCCCGTCTCCGCGGGTTAGTTCGCGCTTCACATCGAGGTGAGCGTTCTCGCGAAGGTCTCCAGTCTCAATTGCGGAGATGATCTGTTCTTCCGTTGTGGGTTGCCACATGCTGGAGGGATTCCTTTCGAGAGTACGAGGGGGTTCTACTCGAGGTAGTCCTCACAGTAGCGACCATCAACTGCACCTGGCGGATGAGGGGAACCTGAACCGTCCTCGGTCCTCTGCCGCTCCTATGTGGGTGCCAGTAGCAGGTGGGATGGCGTTTCGAGGTCAGCGTAGTAGATGGCCTCGAACTCGTCGGGTGGGACGTTGCCGAGCGTGGAATGCAG
>Ga0308171_1003057_pt1 | contig 15999 bp, 14 predicted proteins | sample PhyGR1_FD_202135 | JGI IMG/M metagenome (GOLD analysis project Ga0308171, IMG submission 202135) | Phyllosphere microbial communities from UC Gill Tract Community Farm, Albany, California, United States - DLSLSG.R1 | ecosystem: Host-associated > Plants > Phyllosphere > Unclassified | place: USA... | reverse complement strand
TATCGCATTGGCGACGATTGCAGACGTTGCAACTCCTGTGCTTTCCGGGCGCCTTGTGACCGATATCTCCAGCCATGCCGGCGGGGCGCCGCATGATGCGTCTCAGCTCACGCTGCGCAATGACGCGTTGATGATGGTGGGTGGGTTGATCGCGCTTGGTCTCGTCGGGCTGCTCGGGCGCCGTTCTTCCTATCTCGGCATCACTCATCTGAGTCTGGCGATCATGCAGCGCGCCCTGTCTCAGGGCTTTGCGCGCGTGCAACGCTTCTCGACCGACTGGCACGCCAATAATTTCGCGGGCTCCACGGTGCGCAAGCTGACGCGTGGCATGTGGGCCATCGACACGCTCGACGATACCCTGCTTCTGCTGATCGCGCCTGAGGTGCTGGTCCTGACCGGCACCACGCTGGTGCTGGCCTGGCACTCGCCATTCATGGGCGCGGTTCTGGCCCTTTCGGTCGTGCTCTTTACCTGGCTCTCTGTCGTGCTCACTTTGCGTTATGTTGCGCCTTCGGCACGCGCGGCCAATCGCTGGGATACGAAAGTGGGGGCGGCGATCGCCGATGCGGTGACCTGCAATGCCGTGGTCAAGGCATTCGGTGCCGAAAGTCGTGAAGAGCGTCGTCTGAGCCGCGCCCTGAAAGCCTGGAGCGGCCGTACGTCGCGTACCTGGATCAGGGGCACCAACAGCGCCAACCTCCAAGGCCTGGCCTCGCTGGCCATGCGTATGCTGCTGGTCGCGCTGATTGTCTGGCAATGGTGGCAGGGCAAGGCCGGCCCCGGTGACGTCGCCTATGTGTTGACCATGGTGTTTCTGGTGCAGGGCTATCTGCGCGATCTGGGTCAGCAGGTGAGCCAGGTCCAGCGTTCCGTGAACGAGATGGAAGAACTGGTTGCGATCTTCGATCAGGCGCCGGGCGTTCAGGATATCGAGGGTGCCGGGAAAGCCGCCTTTACGCAGGGGCGCGTGCAGTTCGAGAAGGTGACCTTCCAGTATCCCGGACAGGATACGCCGCTTTATCAGGATCTGGATGTCACGATTACCCCCGGCTCGCGCGTGGCGCTGGTGGGGCCGAGCGGATCGGGCAAGACCACGTTTACCAAGCTCATCCAGCGGCTCTATGACACCAGCGAGGGCCGGGTGCTGATCGACGATGTCAATGTGCGCGACGTCACGCAGGATTCGCTGCGCGCGCGCATCGCGATCGTGCCGCAGGAGCCGATGCTGTTTCATCGCTCACTGGCTGAAAACATCGCCTATGCGCGCCCCGGTGCCACCCAGGCCGAGATCGAGCGTGCAGCGCAGCTCGCCAATGCCAGTGCCTTTATCGAGCGCCTTCCCGAAGGCTATGCCACGCTGGTCGGTGAGCGCGGGGTCAAGCTTTCTGGGGGCGAACGCCAACGTGTTGCCATCGCCCGTGCCTTTCTGGCCGATGCCCCGCTGCTGATTTTCGACGAGGCGACATCGAGCCTCGATTCCGAATCAGAAGTGCTGGTTCAGGATGCGATGCACCGCCTCATGGCCGGGCGGACGGTCATTGTCGTGGCGCATCGCCTTTCCACAGTTATGGAGCTCGACCGAATTCTCGTCTTCAGCAAGGGAAAGCTGATGGAAGACGGCGCCCATGGTGAACTGGTCCAGCGTGAGGGCGGTATCTATCGCCGCCTGTTCGAGCTGCAATCGCTCGAAGGCTGAGTATCTCGAAAACAGCGCATGGGTCTGGGTACTGTGCCATTCCGGATATTGTGCCAATCTGACGTCTGACTTGGGAGGGGACCCCGTTTCATCATGACCATGCAGACCTGGTGGCTTTTCGTGGTCACGGTGTTCTTTATCTCGGCAACGCCGGGCCCGAATATGATGCATGCGCTTAGCCGCAGTGTGCAGGTCGGTTTCAGGCGCAGCCTTGCCGCGATGGCAGGATGCATCTCCGCACTGTTTCTCGCCCTTGTGCTGTCGATGGTCGGTATCGGCGCTGTGCTGGTGGCTACGCCGCGCCTGTTCGATGTGATCCGCTATGCGGGTGCGGCCTATCTGGTCTATCTCGGCATCAAGGCTTGGCGTGCAGGCGACGCGGCGGAGACAGGCAACGAGAACTCCCGTCCCGAGACCAGGGCCAGCGGATGGAACCTTTATCGCAACGGCTTTCTGGTCGGGATCAGCAATCCCAAATTACTGCTCTTCGCGGCAGCGTTCTTTCCGCAGTTCATCGATCATCACCAGCCGGTCCTGCCGCAATTCGGCATCCTGCTCGTGACTTATCTGTTTTCGGACGGGTTATGGCTGTCGCTTTATGGTCTGGGTGGCCATTCGCTGTCGCGCTTTCTTAGTCGCAGACCTGTCAGGCGAGCTTTCAATCGCCTGACAGCCGTCGTTTTTGTCGCGTTCGGCGTCGTGATCTTACGTGCGAAGGCCTGATCCCGCTGCGCCGTGACGGACGTTCAGCCCTGTCAGGGTCACCGTGACGGTGTCAGGTGTCGTGCCGATATCATTAACCACATGGGCGCCCGTGCGAAACACAACGGGGATCGAGAGCGCCTTGCGGGTTAGACGCAGCTGGCTCTGAGTGCCATTGACCATGGTGGCGATCTGCCCGTCAGGGAGGGTCTGAAGCGCGATATGGGCCGTATGCGTTTCATCGATCGTGCCGACTGCTACACCATTGGCCGTGGCATTGTCGACCATGCCACGCAGCACCACACGATCGCCATCGACCACCAGTCTCAGCAGGGGCGCAGCGTCATTATCCGGGCCGAGTTCAGCCAGAATAATCTGCCCCGATTTGGGAAAGCGATCGATATGCAAGGTCGTGTCGAGTGCGGCAGGGGCATCCTGCACGCGCCAGATGCGGTTTTCCGAAAGCTCCGTGCGCGGCTGGCGGGCATGATAGGCTGTCGGCTTTCGCGCGTCGCTGCTCAGCGTGATGCCGCCCGGAACCAGTCGATAGGACGGGTTCGTAGTGGAATTAAGCGTTGCTGCGGGTTGTACCGAGATGCTGAAAGCCCTTGTTTCGCGCAGATCGAACCCGGCAGGGTCGAAAACAGGCGCAGCGAGCGCAGTCGCCATGAAAGGAGCAAGCGCGCAGGCGGCGAGCAAAAAAGGGCTTGTCTTCATGACTAGAACTCCAGGCAAATCAAACAGGGTCTGTGCTGACGCAGGTTTCCAGAAACCGGGCCAACGCGCGACCGCGATGACTGGTCGCATTCTTCTCATCGGATGAGAGTTCGGCAAAACTGCGGCAATCGCCCTGCGGGACAAACATGGGGTCATAGCCATGTCCGTGGTCGCCACGCGGCGGCCAGCAGATAGTGCCCTCGCAGCGTCCTTCGGCGAAGCGGGTCGTACCATCGGGCCAGGCAAGGCAGAGCACGGCCACGAAAGCCGCCTGCTTGTCCGGTGAGCCGCCCATCTCGACATGCACGCGCTGCATAGCGACCTGCATGTCGCCTCCCGGCCCGGCCCAGCGTGCCGAATAGATTCCGGGGCGCCCGTCGAGCGCCGAGACGCAAAAGCCCGAATCGTCCGAGAGCGCGGGCATGCCGGTCGCTTTCGCTGCAGCAAGCGCCTTGATGGCGGCATTGCCTTCAAAGCTGTCTGCCGTCTCTTCCGGCTCAGCCAGACCGAGTTCGGCAGCAGAGACAATCTCTATGCCAGTGGGGGCCAGAAGCGCACGAAATTCGACCAGCTTGCCTTTGTTGTGGCTGGCAAGCACGATGCGCTCGCCCCTTTTCAGGCGCCGTTCGCTGTTCATTTGACGCTCTCGAGCGCGGCGCGCTGGATCTCGAACAGACGTGCCGTGCCGGTCTTGGCGATGGCCATAAGGGCGTTGAACTCGGCTTCGCTGAACGGGGCGTCTTCAGCGGTGCCCTGAATTTCGACGATGCCGCCTTCGCTGGTCAGTACAAAATTCGTGTCTGCCTGGGCAGAGCTGTCTTCGACATAATCGAGATCCAGCACCGGGCCAGCTTCGGTCAGACCGCAGGAAACAGCGGCAACCTGCGCACGCAGAGGCGAACGCTTGAGCGTGCCAGCCTTGATCTGCTTGTCGAGTGCGATGGCAAGGGCCACCCATGCGCCGGTAATGGCAGCACAACGCGTGCCGCCATCGGCATTGAGCACGTCGCAATCGAGGGTGATGGTCATTTCGCCCAGGGCGCGCAGATCGACGCAGGCGCGCAGGGCACGACCGATCAGACGCTGGATTTCCTGCGTGCGACCGGATTGCTTGCCCTTGGCAGCTTCACGATTGCCGCGCGTGTGGGTGGCGCGGGGCAGCATGCCGTATTCGGCAGTGATCCAGCCCTGACCCTGACCGCGCAGAAAAGGCGGCACGCGGTTTTCGATCGACGCGGCACAGAGTACTTCGGTGCCGCCGACGCGGATAAGCACCGAACCTTCGGCATGGCGGGCAAAACCGGGTTCGATCGAGACGACGCGGTTTTCATCGGCCTTGCGGCCGGACGGACGGGTGCTGGACATGTTCTTCTCTCCGGTTACGGTCGCAGTGACGCTATTGGGGAGCAGCCTTAGCGCGTCATGCCCCGATTGACAAAAGCGCCAGTCGGTCAAACCGTGCGCGCCTCACGAGAGGCACTCGATCCGGTCACCCAATCTGATGGCGCCGCCCCTGCGGACAAGAGCGTTCTGTCCGAACATGACCCCACCCGGCTGGTGGCGAAACCGGGTCATGGTCCTGAGCGGTTCGCGCGGCACGGGGATGGTGCCGGTTTCCTGATCGATTGTCGTGACGATGCAGCGGCTGCATGGCTTGACCAGTTCGAGTTCAACCGAGCCGATTTTCAGAATGCGCCATTCATCCTCAGCCCAAGGTATTTCTGACTCGACCACGATATTGGGTCTGAACCGCTCCATCGAAACGGGCTGGTCGAGGCGGTCATTGAGATCGATCAGAGAGGCCGTGTTGGTCACGAGCAGCGGAAATCCATCGGCAAAGCTGACACTGCCAAATTCTGCCGGTCGGGCGCGTTCGGGGGCGGCCATATAGACGAGGCGACACGGCGTTTCGAGAAAGGCACTCACCCACTCAGCCGCATGATCGCCCGCGTCACGCGCCTCGATTTCACGGTCTTTCCAGACAGTGACGAGCGCAAGAGGCGCGTCCGGCCCTGGTGGCGTGAGTACGATTGGTGCGTCAGTGTCGCCCGCCAGATGCAGGTTGTCGCCTTCGAGCGCAGTGACGATACGCGCCATGGCCGGATGCTGGCGCTGCGTCATGAACTTGCCTTCAGGCGACACCACCAGCCAGCGTCTGTCGCCCTTTGGCCCCCAAGGTTCCAGATCGAGCGCCTGAACATCGATGCGATGCAGGCTTTTGACTGGATGGATGTATAAGGCGGCAATACGGGTCATGAGTACGACTCCAGATCCGGGGTGATACGGCAACAGGACCATGGCCTTCTCAGCCGGGCAGGTCACGCGAAAGGGCTGGCTATGATCGATCTTTCAAGCCTGCCGGGCGGTATGGATGCCCGATCGGCCAAGGTTCTGCGCGAAATCGTCGAGCAGTATATGGAGACGGGCGACCCCGTTGCCAGCAAGACACTTGCCCAGCGGCTGACGCCCTCGCTTTCTTCCGCCACCATTCGCAATGTCATGGCCGAGTTGACCCAGGCAGGGCTTTTGTTCAGCCCCCATGTTTCGGCCGGGCGCTTGCCGACAGAAAAAGGCGTTCGTCTCTTTGTGGACGGTCTGCTGCAATTCGGCGCGCTGGACGATACCGAGCGCGCCCATATCGCTGGCAGGCTGGCTTTGAAGGGGCGGTCGATGCAGGAGACGCTTGCCGAGGCGTCATCGATGCTCTCGGGGCTCTCGGCAGCGGCAGGACTGGTTCTCGCCCCAAAAGGCGATGGTGCGCTCAAGCATATCGAGTTCGTGGCACTCGGTCCCGGCAAGGCGCTCGTCATTCTGGTTGCGGCAGATGGCCAGGTGGAGAACCGCGTGATCGAGACGCCACCCGGCCTGCCGCCTTCTGCGCTGGTCGAGGCAGGGAACTACCTGAACTCGCTGTTGGGTGATGTCACATTGACAGCATTGCGCCAGCGCGTTGCGGCCAATCTCCAGCAAAATCGCTCTGATCTGGATTCGCTTGCGGCCAGCGTGATCGAGAGCGGTCTGGCGATGTGGGACGAACAGCACGGCACGCTTTATCTGCGTGGGCAGGGCAATTTGCTGACGGATATCACCGAGATCGAAAAGCTGACGACCATCCAGATGCTGTTCGAGCGGCTCGAAGCGCAGGAGACCATGCTGCGCCTTCTGCAACTGGCGCAGGATTCGGACGGGGTGCGTATCTATATCGGTGCTGAAAGCGGGTTTTTCGGCATGTCTGGAGTCTCGATGGTCGTTGCGCCCGCGCGCAACGAAACCAACCGTATCGTCGGCGCCATAGGCGTAATTGGTCCGACCCGTCTCAATTACGGACGTATCGTCCCGGTGGTGGACTACACGGCGCGTGTGATCGGTCGTTTGCTGAGTTGACATGATTTTTAAGAATGACTCGCAGTTTTAAGTTGCGACTGGTTCTCATACGCTGTTACGGTTGGGCCGTTCTGGAGTGGAATGGCTGATGATCGTCTGTTCGTGCAATGCCCTGACCAATCATGACATCGCCGACGCCGTTCGTCGGGGCGCTTCGCGGCCGAAAGAGGTCTACGCGTCGAAGGGATGCAAGGCGCAATGCGGCAATTGCGTGCCTGGCGTGGTGTGTGCCCTGCGCAGCCTCATGCGCGAACGCAAGGAAAACGCCCATCTGTTCCAGCAGGCTGAGCAGGGAGCCGGGGCAGCCGCCTTCGCCTGAATATCTTCACCGGAAAACAGACATGAAAAAACCCGGCAAGCCGCAAGGCTGCCGGGTTTTTCCGTCATTCTTTCGTCGTCTCCCGAGCCGCGACCGATCGCGCCGGTAGGAGAAGAATCTTACTCTGCGGTCTGCTCGGGAGCAGGCGAGGAGTTCAGCGTGATGTAGCGCTGGATGCCAACCTGCTTGATCAGATCGAACTGACGGTCGATGAAGTCTTCATGCTCTTCTTCATCGGCGAGGATACGGATCAGCAGGTCACGTGACACATAGTCACGTACGCTTTCGCAATAGGCGATGCCTTCGCGCAGATCGGCCAGAGCCTTTTCTTCGAGCTTCAGATCGCAGGCCAGGATTTCCTCGACGCTCTCGCCGATCAGGATCTGGTTCAGACGCTGCACATTCGGCAGGCCGCCGAGATACAGAATGCGCTCGATCAGCCAGTCGGCATGACGCATCTCTTCGATGGACTCGTCATATTCCTTCTTGCCGAGCTTTGTCACGCCCCAGTGGCGCAGGGTACGGGCATGAAGGAAATACTGGTTGATGGCGGTCAGTTCGTTCGTCAGCTGAATGTTCAGATGCTCGACGACTTTCGGGTCTTTCAGCATGGAGATGCTCCTTTCTCTGTCCTGTAGCGACAGAACGGCGCTTGGCCGCCCGTGACAGGCTGTGTGACGCTGTTCAAGCATGGAAAAGAATGCAGTGCAACAGAAATAACGAAGATAATAATTCCAGTATCGAAGTTGAGAATCACTCTCTTTATTTCTATAGAGTCAGTAAGCGAAGTTAATTTTCAGTCGCAACAACTCATCATATTATGGGGTCGTTTCGCACAACGCAAAAACGCCCCGCTTGCGGCGGGGCGTTCCAAGGGGGCAAAGCCCCGTTTTTGGCAGTTGTCTGCGCCTCGCTCTCTCAGGAGCGAGGGGGCATCGATCAGTAGCGCTTGCGCGACGAGCCCTTGCCATTGCCGACACCGCTGCTTTTGCGGAATGCCGGACGGTCGCCGCCGCGATCACCACCGCGCTCTCCGCCACGGTCGCCACCGCGATCACCACCGCGATCACCGCCTCTGTCACCGCTACGATCGCCACCGCGGAAGCCGCCCTTGCCACGGGGCGCGAATCCACCCTCACGCGGGCGGCGTGGGCCGCGCGGCGGGGCAGACGGGCCGGTCGGGGCCGAAGCAGGCTCGATCTTGGCTTCATCGGCATCGGCACCGGCAACGCAGGAGCGGAAACGCTCGGCGCTGTCGGGCGCGATTTCGAAGAGGGTGTGATCCGTATCGATGTGGATCGCGCCGATCTCGCTCTTGGTCACGCCGCCCAGGCGGCAGATCAGCGGCACCAGCCATTTCGGGTCGGCGCGCTCAGTGCGTCCGATGGCCAGGCTGAACCACTCGCCACCCATGCGATCGACGCGGCCAGTGAATTCACGCGGGGCGCGATCGTCACGCATGCCGCGCGCCGGTGCTTCGACGTTGACGGGGCGGATATTCTCGACGCTCGGCAGACGGCTCTTGTAGAGGCGCACGAGAGCGGTCGCGAGCTGATGCGAGTCGTGGGCATTGGCGAGCTGTGCGGCCAGTACGTCTTCGACGGCTTCTGACGGTGCGAACAGCGTCTGGTCTTCCATCAGGCGCTTGGCGTCCTGCTCGAGAATCGCATCGGCCGAGGGGACGCTCTCCCATTCAGCGTTGCTGATCTTGGCCATGGTGAGCAGACGTTCGGCCTTGCGGCGCTGGCTCAGCGGCACCATGACCACGCAGGTGCCCTTGCGGCCTGCTCGGCCGGTACGGCCCGAGCGATGCAGCAGGGTTGCGGCTTCGCTTGGCATGTTGGCGTGAATGACGAGAGACAGCGCCGGAACGTCGATGCCGCGCGCAGCGACGTCAGTAGCCACGCAGACGCGGGCCACGCCCGAGCGCAGGGCCTCGATAGCGCGCGAACGTTCGTTCTGACCCATTTCGCCTGAAATGGCGACCGAAGCAAAGCCACGCTCGACCAGAGCGGCCTGCACCTGTGCGACCATGGCACGGGTGTTGCAGAACAGCATGGCTGTCGGGCTCTCGTAGAAACGCAGCACGTTGACGATGCCACGACCGATATCGTTCGGTGACGTCAGCACGCATTTATAGGTGATGTCGTCATGCTGCTTCGAGGTCGAGACGGTATTGATCCGCTCGGCATTCTTCTGGAAGCGGCGCGCCAGATTGGCGATTTCCTTGGCGATTGTCGCCGAGAAAAGCAGCGTGCGGCGCTCGACCGGAGCAGCGTCGAGAAGCTGTTCCAGCTCGTCACGAAAGCCCAGATCGAGCATTTCGTCAGCTTCGTCCATCACGATGACGCGCAGATCGGCCAGGTTCAGAGCGCCGCGCGACAGATGGTCGCACAGACGGCCCGGCGTGCCGACAACGATATGGGCGCCATTCGACAGGTTGCGCGCTTCACGACGGGCATCGGTGCCGCCAATGCAGCTGACGATACGGGCGCCAGTCTCTGCATAGAGCCATTGCAGCTCGCTCTGCACCTGAAGGGCCAGTTCGCGCGTCGGTGCGATCACCAGCGCCATCGGGCTGTTGACGGGCGGCAGGCGTTCGCTACCTTCAGGAATGAGCGTCGGGGCGAAGGCGAGGCCGAAGGCCACCGTCTTGCCGGATCCTGTCTGTGCGGAAACGAGCAGATCCCGTGTTTCGAGGCCCGGCTGCAGCACGGCTTCCTGCACGGCGGTCGGCGTTTCATATCCGCGTGCCGCCAGAGCGCGACTGAGAGACGGGACGGTATCGGGAAAAGGCATGCGGTTCGGACTCGATCAGGATCTTGCGAAGAGAGAACGCCGTTACGGGGCTGCGCTGTTACAAGCGTGGCTCGCGGCGTTAGGAAGGCGGTCAATAGAGAATATGCGGGCTTAAATCTAGGATTAAACGGCAGCGAGGCTGAAAACGCTTCTCTTCGAGATGTGACCCGGTATTTACCTAATATATGGGAAAGCAGAGACGATTTGAAGCGATTGCCTTCATGCCAAGTCTAAAATTCGGGTAAGACGCCCGGCATGATCGCCGATTTCCTCGCTCGTCAGAATGACGCGCTTGCACGCCTGCGGGGGCGCTCCTGGCCGTTGAAGTGGCTTTTCGCCCCCAGCGGAAATGCGTTCGAATTCGCCCTGCGCAACACGATTGCGTCCCTTTTCGCCCTCGGTATCGCCTTCTGGATGGAACTTGGCGAGCCGCAATGGGCCGCCATGACGGTCTGGATCACGGCGCAGGGCTCACGCGGCGAAAGCCTCTCCAAGGGGCGGTGGCGGCTGGTCGGCACGCTGCTCGGTATGATCGGAGCGGTGGCGCTGGTTTCGGCTTTTCCGCAGGCTCCCTGGCTGTTCATTCCGGCCCTCGCTCTCTGGGCGGGCATCTGCACAGGTCTTGCGACGCTTCTGCAGAACTTCCGCGCCTACGCCTTCGTTCTCGCCGCCTATACCTGCGCCATTATCGCTACAAGTGCTTTGAGCGCACCGGACCATGTGTTCGAGATCGCCATGGCGCGCGGTACCTATATTGTGCTGGGCGTGGTGTGCGAGATGGTGGCGGGGCTGGTCTTTTCCGCATCCCTCGCCGTCAAGGCGCGTCGCGCCATGCGGGGCTGGCTGATCGAGGGCATCGGTGCGGCCTCTCTGGTGATCAGCGACGTGCTCGATAGTGCCGCGCCGTCCGAAAAGGCCATCCGTGCGGTATTCAGTCGCACGCTCAATCTCAATGAGCAGCTCGAATTTACGGTGGTGGAGGTTGGTCGAAGCGATCACGCCGTGGCCTGTGCCTATGCGACCATCGGCATTCTGTCGAAAATCGTCTCGCGCGGACTGGGCATGCAGGCGCGGCTTTCAACGACGCTCGTCGTTTCAGACAAAGCCCGTACCGCCTTGCATGAGGTGGCGGGTTTCATCAAGGGACTGACAGAACGTCTCGACAATGCGGGTGCGCTCGCCGCTCTCAGGCAGGATCTGGCGGCGCTCCAGTCGCGCTACGATATTCTCTACCGACAATCAGAAACGGATCCGGAAGGCGGCGGCAGTTTCACCCCGGATGACGGCATCATCCTGCACGGACTCCGCCTCATTCTGGAAGAATACGAGACTCTTCTGATCTATTTCGAAGCGCGTCCGACCGAGGCCGTCACACCGTCGCGCTTCAGGCTACGCCGTGTAATGCATTTCCACGCGGCCTTTCATAACGCCATGCGCTCGGCAGCTGCCATCTGCCTGGCCGGCCTTGTCTGGGAGGTGACGGCCTGGCCGCAGGGGGCGTCGTTCATCTCATTCATTGCAGTGGTAGTCGGGCGCTTTGCGACGACCGACAATACGGTTCTGGTCAGCAACCGGTTCTTTTACGGCGCCTGTCTGGCTGCTGTGGCGTCGATCCTGCCCGTTTTCTTCCTTATTCCCACAGGTTCGGGGTTCGAGGCGCTGATTGTGGCCCTCGCGCCGCTGATGTTTATCGGTGGTCTTGCTGCGCGCAATCCGGCGACCGCCACGGCGGCGGGTGCCTATAATACATTTCTGCCCGCGCTGATCGGCCTCGATAATCACAGCCGTATGGATGAGCTGACCTGGTTCAATGCCACCATTGCCCTGCTACTCGGGCTCGGGGCCGGTGTGCTCGTGTTTCGCTGCATTCTGCCATTCAATATTCATCAGGTCTGCGTGCTGCTCAGAAGGCGTGCCCTGCATGGCGTGCAGCGCATCTGCGCCCCCGGGCGCCGTCTGCCAGCGGAGAACCGCTGGATCGGACTGATCACGCAGGGCATGGAAAGGGTCATCCGCTATGCGGGCACGCAGCTGACACCGTTCATGGAACTCAATCTCCACGGCTTGCTGTCGGTCATGACATTGGGGCGCAATCTCCTGTTTCTGCGCCGCTTCGCCCTGCGCCCTGGCCTGCCCGCCGGGTTATCGGTCATTCTCGCAAATTTCTTCAGGGGGCTCGGACCGCATCTCTTGCGTACCCCGACGATGGAGGAGGCAGCATTTGCCGCGAGGCTGGAGATGGCCATTGCGACCTTGCGAGAACAAGCAGGCGCTGCCGATGTCACAGACCACCCGACCTATTCGGAAGCGCTGGGAAGTCTGATGGTCGTTCAGCATGAATGGGCGGGCAACCAGTTATGGCTGGATGACAGGCATTTTCGTCATGCCCTGCAACAGGCGCGCGCCCGGCAAAACTGAAAGACACCGGTAATAACAGAGGGATCACAGCCATATGATAGGAAAATAACGAATTAATGTTCCGATTCTTGTCTCGAATGAGAATATAAATTCCCGTGTTGCACGGTGCTGCCCGCAGGGCGGCCCGCTTTCACAGGAATGGTGACCGCGTCATGAAGATCGGATTTGTTTCTGACAGTCTCGGGGCTCTCTCTTTTGACCAGATGCTCGATCAGGCCGCAGCGCTGGGCGTTTCGGGGGTAGAGATCAATACGGGGGGCTGGTCACAGGCTCCCCATATCGATCTGCCTCAGCTCAGGCAGAGCCCCGCCGCCCGCCGAAGCTTTCTGCAAGCTTTCGAGAGCCGCGGGCTCGAGATCATTGCGCTCAACGTCAACGGCAATCCGCTTCACCCCGTCGATCGCAGGCAGAGCGAAGAGCTTCATGAGACGGTGAGGCTGGCTGGCGATCTGGGCATTACAAAAATCTGCACCATGTCGGGCTTGCCCGAGGGGCAGGAGGGCGACCGTCTGCCCAACTGGGTGGTCAGTTCCTGGCCGCCTGAGGGACAAATTGCCAAAGAGTGGCAGTTCAGGGAACGGCTTCTGCCGTATTGGGAGAAGCTGCTCGACATGGCCCCGCAATGCGGCGTGACACAATTTGCGCTCGAGCTGCATGGGGGGCAATGGGCCTATAACGTGCCGAATTTCCTTCGCTTGCGTGAAGCGCTCGGGCCGATGATCGGTGCTAATCTCGATCCTTCCCATATATTCTGGATGGGCGGGGACCCGATTGCGGCGATCGACGCGCTCGGTGAGGCGATTTGTCATGTTCACGCCAAGGATGCCGGATTCAATGAGGCACGGCGCGGCGCGGCCACAAATCTCGAAAACGGGCCCTTGGGCCATCCGTCCGACCGGGCCTGGTCATATCTGACGCTCGGTTATGGCCATGACACGCTCTGGTGGCGGCAATTCTGCTATCGTCTGCGCATGGTCGGTTATGATGGGTGGCTCTCCATCGAACATGAAGACCCGCTTCTCGACCCGATCGAGGGCCTGACCAAATCCGTCACCCTGCTTCGCGAGATCATGCCCGTTGCTCTGGGCGGTTTCATCCAGGCTGAATGCTGACCGGGTTCTGATGCGAGCGGGGAGGGAGACGCTCCCCGCTCGATTGAGTCTCTACCCAGCCGAGCGGGTGAAATCGAACGCAGTCAACCAGCTCTGATGTATTCAGGCTGCGAGCTTTTTGCGGGCGATGACGGCGTGGACCGTGTCGTTCCAGGCTGTCAGGTCTTCGGGCGGAACGACCTCGCCTGTGTCGAGCTCACCGAAGCCCGCGCGGTCCAGCAGAAGTGTGATCAGCCTCGTGCGATCTGCGGCGTCGAGCGCCTGCCAGAGCGCGACAGCCTTTTGCGGGATGAAATTATCCGAGAAGGTGATGATGATCGGCGCGCCAGGGCGGAGAAGGCGGTTGAGCTCCTCCAGCACGACCAGAGGATCGGTAAGATAGGCAAAGCCGTCGCACAGGCAGATGGCATCGAGCGACTCATCGGGGAGGTCGATCTGCGGTGTCTCGTTGAGATCCTGCTCCAGGCGCTGGGTCAGCGCCGTGTTGCTGTCGAGCGCGGCCTTGTTCACGTCGAGACCGATCACCGTCTCATGGCTGGCCTCTGGCGGAATATGGCTGAGCGCGCCCGCCATGAGGTCGAGAATGATTCCCGAGGCCGGTAGCGTGGTTTGGTAGAGCGCAGTCACGGCGGTACGGGCGCCAGCATCCATCTGGGTCGAATCGCTCCTGCCTGCGTAGAACAGACGATCGGGATCGCTATTGGCGCGGGTAAAGGCCGCAGGATGCAGCCCCGAAGGCGTGTCAGCCATGGATAATGTCCTGTCTGTCTCAACGAAGGATGATGCTGGGGATGCAACCCTCATCCCTTGTCGTCAAGTCAGGCGGGTGTCAGAGAGCAGCGCCGTGCCACTCGAACGGGCCGTTCGAAATGCCTGCGACGCGGGCATGGGTGTCCATCGGAATGGCCTGCTGACGCAGAAGCGGCAACAGGATTTCGCTCACTGCCCTGTAGGGCGCACGGATAGCGGGGGCCGTCAGGATGACATCATAGAGGCCAAGCTTGCGATAATCGTTCAGACGAAGGGCGATTTCCTGCGGCGTACCGATCAGCGCCGATGCGGCGATCTGAGATGGCAGCCCATCCGCGATCAGCGTTTCGGCATCTTCCCACGCTTCTTCCGTGTTCTCGTGGAGAACGATATCGAGAGCCACGACGGATCGGGCTGGATGATCGGCAATTTGCGAAGGAAGGCAATGCTCGTAAAGCGCCATCGTCTCGGCCACGCTGCCATCCGGGCGCAGACGATCGATACCGGCTTCGGTCTTGCACAGAAGATTATGACGCGGAGCGTTTAGGCGCAGCCAGTCGATATCTGCCTGACCGACAAGCAGATTGGACCCGGATGGAATTTGCGACAGGCAGGTTCCGAGTTCCTCGCGACTCATGCCCAGACACGACCAGATCAGACGCAGGTGACGTGCAATGGCGGGCGTATCATAGGGCGCGATGAACATGGATCTTGAATTCCTGCGCCGCCTCAGGCGACGCGTCGGTATGAAAATTTACGGTGTGAAACCGGAGGTTTCCCGTGCCGGAACGGCGCGGACCCTCTATAACAGCGGCCATGATGATCCGGTTCCATAAGATGCAGGGCCTAGGTAATGACTTCGTCATTATCGACAGACGCCACGGTCCTTTCGACGCGACATTACATACTATGTCTCAGATCTGCGACAGACGCTTTGGCGTCGGCTGCGATCAGCTCGTGCTGCTCGATGCCCCTGACCGCGAGGGCGCTGACGTGATGGTGCGGTTTTTCAATCCCGACGGATCCGAGGCCGGGGCTTGCGGCAATGCCTCACGTTGCGTCGCTGCTTTGGTAGGTGGCGCGCCCGTGCTTCAGACCCGCGCCGGTCTGTTGCCGAGCTTCGTGACTTCAGAAGGCGAAATCGGCGTCGATATGGGGCGCCCCGTTCTCGACTGGCAGAACGTGCCGCTGGCAAGCAAGATGGATACGCTTGAACTGCCTTTGCCCGGTGGACCAGCCGCCTGCTCGATGGGCAATCCCCATGCGACGTTCTTCGACGGTGTCGAGCGCGCAGGGCGCGACGGCGCCGCCCTCGAGCGCAATCCGCTTTTTCCCGAACGGGCCAATATCGGCTGCGCGGAAATCATCGCGCGTAACGCCATCACCCTGCGCGTCTGGGAGCGAGGGGCCGGGCTCACGCTCGCCTGCGGCTCCGGCGCGTGTGCGGCGGTTGTCAATGGCGTGCGTCGCGGCCTGCTTGACCGGCATTGCAAGGTGACGATGGATGGCGGCAGCCTGCATATCCATTGGCGAGAGGAAGACGATCATGTGCTGATGATTGGCCCCGCTACGCATGTCTTCGAGGGGCAGTTTCCCGCATGAGCGGTGCGAAGCTTCTGACTTTCGGATGTCGTCTCAATCTGCATGAAAGCGAACGCATGCAGGCCCTGACCGGCCATCTGGACGATGTGGTGGTGGTCAATACCTGCGCCGTCACGACAAGCGCAGAGCGTCAGGCGCGTCAGGCCATCAGGCGGGCGCATCGTGAAGACCCCTCGCGGCGTATCGTCGTAACAGGTTGCGCGGCTCAGATTGCCCCGCATAACTGGCGGAGCCTGCCGGGTGTGGCTCAGGTCATGGGCAATGCTGAAAAGCTCGAGGCGGCAAGTTGGTCTGAGCACGCGTTGAAGCAGGAAAGCAGGGTTGCCGATATTCTATCGGCGCCGCACGCTCCGGCATCGCCCGTTGCCGAGACAGGCGGTCATGTGCGTGCTCTGCTTCAGGTGCAGCAGGGCTGCGATCATCGCTGCACTTTCTGCATCATTCCTTACGGGCGCGGCGCCTCGCGCTCAGTGCCGGTTGCCGAGGTCATTGCCCGTGCA
>Ga0308171_1003053_pt1 | contig 16012 bp, 15 predicted proteins | sample PhyGR1_FD_202135 | JGI IMG/M metagenome (GOLD analysis project Ga0308171, IMG submission 202135) | Phyllosphere microbial communities from UC Gill Tract Community Farm, Albany, California, United States - DLSLSG.R1 | ecosystem: Host-associated > Plants > Phyllosphere > Unclassified | place: USA... | reverse complement strand
ACTCAAATTTCCGTATGTCCATGACTGACCCTCATGCTTGCTGCGCATAGCTGTTAGGCAGGTGCCGACCAACCGCGCTTCCCTATTCCTCCTGACTAACTTATCTTATTGTATTATTTATATTTATTTATATTTCCCGCGTTAAGATACACTCACTGTGGGTGCCATCGTCCGCCCGCAGCCCTGTAGTCTGAATCGCAAAACTGTGTTTTCCTGCCACCTGCAAACACAGCGCAATTCGGCAGCCGAACAGATCGCGGCGTGGAAGCTAGATTCCGCGTGCGGAGAGGCTTGGCCATCGCGCACGGCAGCAAGGGAATTCCATGGCGCGCAGCAGCGATCCATCCGCTCTCGATACCGGAAAAACCGTCATTCTCGCCTTCGCGATCGGGGCGGCGGCGATGAACGCGGCGGGCCAGATCGTCGCCGTGCTGGTGCTGCGCTTCCTGACCGACAACCTGGCGATCTCGGCCGGAATCGCCGCCGCCCTCTTCGCGGTGGTGAAGATCTATGACGGCTTCGTCGACCCCTTCGCGGGCTACCTCAGCGACAATACCAAGAGCCGCTGGGGCCGCCGCCTGCCCTACCTGCTGCTCGCCTCGGTGACGATGCCGGTGGCGATCGTCGGCATGTTCGCGGTGCCCGACATCGGCAACGGGGTGCTGCTGCTGATCTACGTCGGTTTCATGCTGGCGCTGCACGGGACGGCCTATTCGCTCTATTCCGTGCCCGCATCGGCGATGATCGTCGAGGTCTGCGACGGCTACCACGCCCGCTCGACCATCCTTGCCTACCGTACCTACGGCGGCTTCGTGGGTCAGGTGCTGGGCTCCTCGGTGCCGCCGTGGCTGCTGCAAGCGTGGGGCGCGGGGCGCGGCGGGCACGCGGCGATGGGCTGGGTCATGGGCGGCATCGTGTTCGCGCTGTGCATCGTCACCATCCCGATGCTGCGTTCGGCCCGCGCGACGGTGAACGAGGCCAAGCATCCCGGCCGCTTCGTAGACCAGTTGAAGGTCGCCTCGCGCAACCGGCCGTTCCGCATCATGGTCTTCGTTCACGTGATCTTCATGATCGGCGTGGCCACCGCCAGCGTCTCCAACGCCTACTTCACACGCTACGTCCTGCAGCGCACCGATGCGTGGCTGGGGCTGTTCTACGTGTTCCTGACTGCGGGCAACATTCTGGCCGTGCCGGTCTGGCTGCGCCTGTCCAAGCGCTTCGACAAGAAGAACACCTATGTCGCCGCGCTCGGCCTCTACGGCCTCGCCGTCCTGAGTTGGGTCTTCGCCGGACCGCACGAGACGCTCTGGGTTCTGGGTGCGCGGGTCACCGTGATCGGCGCGATGATGAGCGGCGTGGTCCTGCTCGCCGCCTCGATGCTGACCGACGCGGTGCGCTACGATTACGTGACCACCGGGCTGCGCCGCGAAGGCGCGTTCTCCGGGTTCATGAGCTTCGTCGACAAAGTCTCCAACGCGGCGGGGCTGATGATCATGGGCGCGACGCTGTCGGTGATGGGCTACGCCGCCTCGACCGGCGGCGCCGCACAGCAACAGAGCACCGGCGCGGTCATGGCGATCCGCATCTGCTTCGCGATCATCCCCGCGCTCGCCCCGCTGCTGAGCATCCTGCTGCTGAAGGGCTACAACCTGACGGAAGCGGACCTCGAGGAGATGGCGGTGCCAGCGCTGTCGGAAGTAGTCGGGCCGGAAGCGGTGGCCGATGCCGTACTCGCTTGCCAGCCTGCGCATCATGCCGCGCGCACGCCGAGAGAAGCGCGCGCCTGAACACCGCATAAGCATGGCCGAGCTTCGGTCATTCTCGGGTCTCCTTGCCGATCACCTGACGATATCACCCGTAGCCTATTGAGGCCCGAGGCAGGCGTCAGGTTCAATGTCCGGCGACGGGTGTGTTCGCCTGTCGGAGAGATTGCAGGCCACTCTCTGTCATCATTGCGAGCGCAGCGAAGCAATCACGGTGAAAGGTGATGGGCGCCGCAGGCGTCGCCGCTGCCGGTGTGGATGATCAGGCTGTCGCGTGCCGCTGCGCCGTTGGAAGCGGGGTTGCCCTGGGCGATGGTCACGTCCTCGAATCTGATGCCTCCCGGCAGGCGCAGGTGGTCGAGGATCGTCTCGGGCACACGGTAGAGGCCGTGCGCGTCGGCGGTCACGCCGGTGATGCGGATCACCCCGTTCACAGACTCGGCAATCCCACCGGCAGAAATCAGGGCCTGTTCCTTGAACCGGAGCTGGCCCTTCGGGTCGCACGGCAGCCATGGCCTATCTTGAATGGCAGGTCGATTCGGAAAACCCCGGTGTTTTCAATTTCCTGCCATTGCCAATGCCGCCGTCCAGCGCGCATCGAGGAGGCGCCTCCCCGCAGTCCCACGGGTGCGGGCCACCAGCGAGATGCCGCGCAAAGTGATGGTCTGACCGCCCAGCAAGCGACCGGCTATGCTGTAGCCGAGATCATAAAGTGCCACGTCCTCATGCACCTTGCCATTAACGAGAATCCGGGTTGTGACGAATATCGGCAGCGTTTCGTCACCCCGACTGTCGCCGAGCAACTTCGCTTCATCACGTACCTTCTTGAGAGCAGTTTCGAACCATCGGGCCTCGATCCGTGGCTCGCCGGTAGTCTCCGCGACAGCAAGACTCAAGCTGAGGGGGGAGCCAAGCACAGAGGGCTTCGTCCGGATAGCGGACGAACGTCGACCATCGACCTACCTTGTCGAAGGCGATCCGGTTTCAAGTGTGGTGTCTGGTGAGAGAACGCACACCCGTGCAAGCAAGGAAAGCTAAGCAATATCAAAGCTTTAAGGATGTGTATTTGGATGCCCCGCGAGGATTCGAACCTCGATAGACGGAATCAGAATCCGTAGTCTTACCATTAGACGACGGGGCATCGGAGGCGCCCCCCTAGCGGCGGTCGTGATTCGGGTCAAGCGCCTAGATGCACCAAAAAAAGTGCTGCCCTTGCCGGTTGGCGCGCGGGGCGTTAGCATCGGCGTCAGGTGCCCGCCCGATCGGTGGGAAGACATTAGAACGAGTATCGAATTTATGGCGGACCACGATCCGCCGGTTGCCAAAGTCGAAGTGCCGGGAACAGCCGAGGCGACGGGTCGTCCGTCGCGGCGGCGCAAGGGCAGAAGGGGCAAGGCGAAGGCGGGGGCTAAGGCGCCTCCAAAAGCCTCTGCCAGCCCTCAGCTCTCCAGCACAAAAGCCAAGGGGAAGGCGCGCCCGTCGGGCAGCGCCGTCAAGTCCGAGGCAGGCAAGGCGCCGCGCGTAGAAGACACAGCTGCATCGCCCGCCAAGGCGCCTACGCAACCGGCCAGTCCCGATCGGCAGATGGGCGCGGCGCGGGTGGGGACTGTCCCGTCGCTGCTGTCGGCGGGCGGGCGACAGGCTTATGCCGCGATCGACCTCGGCACTAACAATTGCCGCCTGCTCATCGCGCGGCCCTCGGGCGAGAACTTCACGGTGATCGACGCCTTCAGCCGCGTCGTCCGGCTGGGGGAGGGCATCGCGCAGTCCGCGCGCCTGTCCGACGCGGCGATGGAGCGTACTCTCGCGGCGCTGAGGGTCTGCGCGGACAAGCTGGTGCGCCGGAACGTCTATCTCGCGCGCTCGGTCGCCACGGAGGCGTGCCGGCGCGCCACCAACGGGCCGGAGTTCATTGAGCGCGTGCGGCAGGAAACCGGCATCCAGCTCGACATCATCTCCGCCCGGGAGGAGGCACGTCTGGCCGTGCTGGGCTGCCACGTCCTGCTGGAGGACGGCTTCGGCCCGGCGATGATCTTCGATATCGGCGGCGGCTCGACCGAACTGGTGCTGATCGAGAGTACCGGAACCGTGCCGCGCATCCTCGACTGGCAGAGCGTGCCGTGGGGCGTCGTCTCGCTCACCGAAAGCTGCGGGCCGGAAGGCACGACGCAGGCCGAACGCCTCGAGCGGTATCGCCACATGCATAGCCTGGTGGCGGAGAGCTTCTCCGCTTTTTCCAAGCGCGTCGGCCCGGCGCGGGGGAGCGCCAGCCAGGAAGGGCCGCTGCGCCTGCTTGGAACCAGCGGCACCGTCACCACGCTCGCCAGCCTGCATCTCGAACTGCCGCAATACGACCGGCGCATGGTCGATGGACTGATCGTGCCCGCCGAATCGATGCGCGGGATCAGCACGCGCCTGTCCTCCATGGCGATCGAGGAGCGGCGCGAACTCAACTGCATCGGACGCGAGCGGGCAGACCTCGTGGTTGCCGGCTGTGCCATCCTCGAAGCCATCCTCGACCTCTGGCCCGCCGCGCGGCTCGGGGTTGCCGACCGCGGCATCCGCGAAGGCATCCTGCGCAGCCTCATCGCCTCGCACTCGCCGGGTCCGGCATCTGGAATACGAAACATGACCGACACCATTCGCAACGTAGTCCACGCCCGATGAGCCGCTCCGGCCGCGATCCGGGCGAGCGACTCAAGACCGCCAAGAAGCGTTCGACCAGTTCGGCGCGCTGGCTGACGCGTCAGCTCAACGACCCTTACGTCAAGAAGGCCAAGGCCGACGGCTATCGCAGCCGCGCCGCTTATAAACTGCTCGAACTCGACGAGAAATTCGAGCTGTTCAAGGGCGTGGAGCGCGCCGTCGATCTCGGTATCGCACCGGGAGGGTGGAGCCAGGTGCTGCGCCTGAAGCGGCCCAAGGCGAAGATCGTCGGCATCGACCTCCTGCCCACCGACCCCATTGAGGGTGTCACCATCTTCGAGATGGATTTCATGGCGGATGCGGCCCCGGCGGCGCTCGATGCGGCGCTGGAGGGGGCGCCGGACCTCGTGTTGTCGGACATGGCGGCGAACACCGTGGGCCACAAGCAGACCGACCATCTGCGCACCATGGGCCTGGTCGAGACGGCGGCGGACTTCGCCATCCAGTACCTGGCACCCGGCGGGACTTTCCTCGCCAAGGTTTTGGCGGGAGGGACCGATACGCAGCTTCTGGCGCTGCTCAAGAAGCACTTCACCAGCGTCAAACACGCCAAGCCGCCTGCCAGCCGCAAGGATTCGTCCGAGTGGTATGTCATCGCCAAGGGCTTCAAGGGGCGCGGTGAAGTAACCGAGAATTAACCGTTATAACCGTTTGGGTTATATGGCCCAGCATCCGGGCGGCGATTTACAAGCCGCTTTCAGTGTATCGGGTCGTCGTCATGGCCGGGATGCGGTTTCAGCCGTGATCACGCAAACCACGTGTCCATCGAAGACCCGGACTGTCTCTGCGCTACCGGAAACGCCCATACGTTCCTGCGACACACGGCAGGACTTGGGACGGCCATCCCGGATAGCCTTCGGCCGATAACGATGCGAACCCTAACGACGGCCGCATGGAACTTTCCGATGGAATAGAGGTCGAGCCGGGCTGCACCGTGAGTTACCCGGCCGCCCGCCAGAGCTTCACGGAAAACAAAACCCCGCGTCCCGGTGAGGACGCTCCCGACGCCGACCCGATGTTCGCTTCGGATGCGTTGACTTTCCCCCGCCGTAACGGCCCGCACTCGCCAGCGGGAAAAGTCGTATGTGCTGCACGCGCAACCCCGTCACTTCCGCTTTCGCGGGAATGACGGTTTTTTGGTGGCGCAAAGGTCGGCGCTATGCTCATCGGGCTTCGACAGGCTCAGCCTGAGCAGCCTTAGGAGATTTGCGCCACCGCCGCTCCCCCTTGAGGTTGTCGAAGGGTCCCAGCCTGCGCTGGGATGACGGGCGTGGTTTGCAGGGTCGCGCCGAACGTGTCTCGTAAAGACTAAAACGGCCCGCTAGCGACTCGGCGGCGCTAGCGGACCGTTTTCAACCGGCGATCCCTTAAAGGCGCCGGATCGGGTTATTGCGCCGCTGCTTCGGAGGCTTCGGGCGCTGCCTCAGCCTCGGCGGGCGCGGCAGCAGCGTCAGCCGCAGGAGCCGCTTCGGCAGCGGGCAGCGGCAGGTTCGAGCCTTGCGAATTCAGATAGGCGATGACGTTGGCGCGGTCTTCCGGCTTGGACAGACCGGCGAAGGTCATCTTGGTGCCGGGCGCGAAGGCCTTGGGGCTCTTGAGCCAGTCGTTCAGGCTGTCGAACGACCAGTTGCCGCCCTTGCTCTTGAGCGCATCGGAGAACGCGAAGCCACCGACGCCCTGGCCGATCGCCTCACCCACCACGCCGTGGAGGTTCGGGCCAATGCCGTTGGCGCCGCCTGCATTGATCGTGTGGCACGAGGTGCACTTGGCGAAAGTCGCCTCGCCCTTGGCCACGTCGGCGGCGGCGAGGAGCGTCGCGATCGGCGGATCGCCGCCGCCCGCGCCTTCCTCGGCCACGCCTTCGACAGCATAACCCGCAGTCTCCGGCGCGTGATGCTTGTCAGCCTGAAAATACATCGAACTGGCGATCGTCAGTCCCAGGCCGACGATGCCCGAAAAAAGAGTCCAACCGGCGATAGTATTGAAACGATCGTCCATTCAGCATGCCCCGCGGTGATTATTCACTCATCCTGTTGGCTTCGGCCATTAATGTCCGCCTTGATCCAGCGCAAGTGCCGATACGGAATTCGGCCATTGCGCTTGTTCGCCGCGCCGCCTAATCGCGCGCACGTCATGCATGCTTATCCCCAGCCCGCCATCGCCCTCGTCGCCGAGATGGAAGCCGCCGCCCAGGTACAGCCGGTGCGCGCCGTCGCGTTTCAGGGCGCTCCCGGCTGTAACGGCCACCGTGCCGCGCTCGAATACGACGCCGATTGCCTGCCGCTGCCGTGCTTCTCGTTCGAGGATGCGCTGGACGCGGTGAAGGAGGGCCGGGCCGACCGCGCGATCATCCCGATCGAGAATTCGCAGCACGGCCGCGTAGCCGACATCCACTTCCTGCTGCCCGAAAGCGGGTTGTCGATCGTGGGCGAGCATTTCACCCCGATCAGCCACGCACTGATGGCGCTGCCCGGCGTGAAAGGCCCGTTTTCGGCGGCCTATAGCCATCCGCAGGCGCTCGGCCAGTCACGCCATTACTTGCGCGAGCGGGGCATCGTGCCGATGGCCTATGCCGACACCGCGGGCGCTGCGGCACTGGTGCGCGAGCAGGGCGACCCCGACGCCTGCGCCATCGCACCCCGGCTGGCGGCCGAACTCTACGGGCTCGACATCGTCGAGGACCGCGTGGAGGACGCCTCGGATAACACCACCCGCTTCGTGGTGCTGGCGCGCGAACCGCTCGACCCGTTCGACCTCAAGGGCACGCAGGCGATGACGACCTTCATCTTCGAGGTGAAGAACATCGCGGCGGCGCTCTACAAGGCGCTGGGCGGTTTCGCGACCAACGGCGTCAACATGACCAAACTGGAGAGCTACCAGATCGGCGCCAGCTTCGCGGCGACGACCTTCTACGCCGACATCGAAGGCGCCCCCGGCGAGGCGCGCATCGATTCGGCGCTGCAGGAGCTGGCGTTCCACTGCAAATACGTGCGCCCGCTGGGGACGTACGAGCAGGCGCGCAAGCGGGGCTGATTCTTTCGCCGTAACCGAGGACAGGTTCGGTGCCGATGACAATCAGTTCAATCGCTTGCGCCGCACTTCCTGCCATGCAATCGTGCCGGGCGTGACGATTGGCGGGGGCACTGAAGCGGGTTCGGCCGCAGACGCGGCGCGGGACTGGAAGGCCGTGCGTGACGCGGCTGACATCCAATTCACGCCGCTCCCAGATCCCAAGTCAGTTCCCCCCACCGACATTCCCGAATGGCTCAAGGCGCTCGGCCGGTTGCTGGAGGCGATCTTCGCGCCGATCGGCAAGCTGCTCGGCATGTCGTGGCCGGTGTTCCAGTGGATTCTCATCGCTGGAGCGGCGGCGCTGGCGCTGTTCATCCTTTGGCGCCTGCTGATCGAACCGAGCCTCGATGCGTGGCGCAGCCGCCGTCCGAAGCTGGAGGAGGTCCACTGGACTCCGACGCAGGCCGAGGCGGTGGCGCTGCTGGAGGACGCCGACAATCTTGCCGGGCAGGGCCGCTATGGAGAGGCTGCGCATCTGCTGCTCCGGCGTAGCGTGCGCCAAATTTCCGACGCGCGGCCCGACTGGCTCCATCCCGCCAGCACCGCGCGCGAGATCGCCGTGCTGCCGATGCTGCCCGAGAGCGGCCGCAGCGCCTTCGCCGTGATCGCCGGGCGGGTCGAGCGGGCGCTGTTCGCGCTCCGCGACCTCGACGCGCAGGACTGGACCGCCGCCCGCACCGCCTATGCGCAGTTCGCGCAAGTCGAGCTTCGGGCATGAACGTGAAGACGAAAGGCGTAGCAGTCGGCGCCAATCCGTTCTCACTCTGGGCGGTGCTGGCGATGGTGGTGCTCGGCGCGCTGCTGTTCGTGGCGCTGCTGTGGATGATCGGCACCGGCATCGGCATGGGCACCGCCAACGACGGCAAGGCGCATGCGGAGGGCAAGGGCCTCAACGGCTATGCGGCGATGGCCGACTACCTCGAACGGCGCGGCTTCGCGGTCCAGGCGACGCGCAATCCTGCGGCACTCAAAAGGCCGGGACTTCTGGTGCTCACCCCGCCCGCGATCATCAAGGGCAAGGAGATCGACAAGATCGTCAGCGCTCGGCGCTCGATCGGGCCGACGCTGGTGATCGCGCCCAAGTGGCAGCCGATGCCGCCGATCCGCGAACAGCGCGACAAGGCGAAGAAAGGCTGGGTGCGCCTCGGCGGCGAAAGCACGCTGGACTGGCCGGGCTTCCTCGACGAACTGACGCTGAGCGACGAGACGGTGCCCAAAGCGCAGGCGGGCTGGCGGGCCGACGGGATTTCCGGGACACTGCCGACCGGCACCGTGCAGGCGGGCAAGGGCGAAGGGCTGGTGCCGCTGGTCCTCAGCCGCGATGGCAAGCTGGTACTGGCGGGCTTCATGGACGACGGTGGCCGCTACGACGGCCTCGACGCGGTGGCGCAGGCCGGCCAGCACTATATCGAGGGCGAGGACTACGACGAAGGGCGTTACCCGTTGGTCATGGTCTTCGAGCCGGACTTGCTCGACAATTACGGGATGGCCCGGATCGAGAGCGCGCAGCTGGCCGAGGTGTTGGTGCGCGCCACCGGGATCGAGCCGGGCGGCGCTGTCGTGTTCGACATGACCCTGCCGGGCTACGGCCATGCGCAGAACCTGCTGACGCTCGCCTTCACACCACCGTTCCTTGCCGCGACACTGTGCCTGTTGCTGGCGGCGGTGGCGGTGGGCTGGCGCGCGTTCCTGCGCTTCGGGCCGCCGCTGGTGCCCGAGCGCGCCATCGCCTTCGGCAAGCGCGCGCTGGTGAGCAATGCCGCCGGGCTCGTGCGCCGTACGCGCCGCTTCCATCTCCTCGGCCCGCCTTACGCCGACCGCGCGCAGGAACGGCTGGTCACGGCGCTGGCCCTGCCGCGCGGCGGTGATGCCGAGCATACCGACGCCGCCATCGACCGGGCGCTTGCTGCGCGCGGGCATGGTGCAGAACCCTTTTCCGTGATCGCTGCCCGCCTCCGCGCGGCTGCGCGTTCGTACGATCTCCTCAAGGCCGCGCGCGATCTCCACGCGCTCGAAAGGACGCTGACCCGATGACCGAGACTGCACCCGATATCGCACAAGTAGGCGCGCTCGCGCAGGCGATCCGCGCCGAAGTGGGCAAGGGCGTGATCGGGCAGGCCGAGACGATCGAGCACTTGCTGATCGCGCTGATGGCGCGCGGCCATGTGTTGCTGGAAGGACCTCCGGGCACGGCCAAGACCTTCCTTGCGCAGTGCTTCGCGGCGACGCTGGGGCTGGACTTCGGTCGCATCCAGTTCACACCGGACCTGATGCCGGGCGACATTCTCGGCTCCAACCTGTTCAACTTCCAGACCAGCCAGTTTACCCTGACGCACGGCCCGATCTTCTGCGACCTGCTGCTGGCGGACGAGATCAACCGCACCCCGCCCAAAACGCAGGCAGCGCTGCTCGAAGCGATGCAGGAGCGCCGCGTGACGCTGGACGGCACCGCGCACCCGCTGCCGCCGCACTTCACCGTGGTCGCCACGCAGAACCCGATCGAGAGCCAGGGCGTCTACCCGCTGCCCGAGGCGCAGCTCGACCGGTTCCTGTTCAAGGTGCTGGTCGATTATCCCAGCGTCGAGGAGGAGCGCCGCATCGTCGCGCGCTACGGCGAGAATCGCGGTGCGCCGACGCCTGCCGAGGTCGGCATCGCGACGGTGACCACCCCCGCACAGCTGGAAGCGGTGACGCGAGCGGTCGCCTCAGTGAAGCTGGCGGACAGCGTGACCGACTACATCGTGCGCCTCGTGCGCGCGACGCGCGAGTCCGCGGACTTGTCGAGCGGCGCCAGCCCCCGTGCCGCCGTGCTCCTGGCCGGTGCCGCCCGCGCCCGCGCCGCGCTCGACGGGCGCGACTACGTGGTGCCCGACGATGTGAAGGCGCTGGCGACTTCGGTGCTGCGCCATCGCCTGCTGCTCAGCCCGGCGGCCGAGATCGAGGGCAGGCAGGTCGAGGCGCTGGTCGCCCAGCTGGTCGAGCAGACCGAAGCGCCGCGCTGATCCGGTGAAGTTTGCCTTCGCCCCGATAGTCCCGACGGCCCGCGCGGCGGTAACGCTGGCGGCCATCGCCCCGATCGCGCTGGTGATCGCGGCGGCGAGCCCGGACTTGTGGGTGATCGCGCCGGTCGCGGGGCTCGCCGTGCTGGTGCTGGTGGTGATCGACGCGCTGCTCGGCGGCCGGGTCGCGGACGTGCGGGTGATGGTGCCCGGCGACGTCGAAGTCGGCACCGAGGGCCGGATGGAGGCCGATGTCGCGCTGCGCTCCGGCAGCCCCTCGCGCGCGGAACTGGCGCTGGAGTGCGACCCGCGCCTCGCACCCGGCGGGCGGCTGGTGTTTCCGCTGATCGCCGGTGAGGACGGCTGGCTTGGCTCCGGCACCTTCACGCCCTCGCGTCGCGGCACCGGCAAGGTCACCCGCGCATGGCTGCGCTGGACCGGGCCGCTCGGCCTCGGCGCGCGGCAGCTGGCGGGGACTCTGGATGAGACGGTGCGGGTCTGGCCCAACGTCGCCGCCGTGCGCTCCCCCACGCTGCAGACCTTCCTCAAGGATGCGCAATATGGCCTGCTCGCCCGCCGCATCCGGGGCGAGGGCACGCAGTTCGAATCGCTCGCCGAGTACCAGCCCGGCATGGATCGCCGCCGGATCGACTGGAAATCGTCGGCCCGTCACGTCCACCTCTACGCCAAGGAATACGAGGTCGAGCGCAACAACCAGATCGTCTTCGCCTTCGACTGCGGGCAGGCGATGTGCGAGCCGATTGCCGGGATGCCCCGCCTCGATCGCGCGGTCTCGGCGGCGCTGGCGACTGCTTTCGTGGCGCTCAAGGGCGGCGACCGGGTTTCGCTGTTCGGCTTCGCTTCGCGGCCCGAGGTGGCGACGCCTTTCGTCACCGCCAGCAGCGAGTTCCACCGCCTTCAGCGCGCGGCGGCGGGGCTGGAGTACCGCATGGAGGAGCCCAATTTCACCCTTGCGCTGGCGACGCTCGCGGGGAGGCTGCAGCGCCGTTCGCTGATCGTGATCTTCTCCGATTTCTCCGATCCCACCAGCGCCGAACTGATGATCGAAAGCATCGGGCGGCTGGTGTCGCGCCATGTCCTCCTGTTCGTGACGATGGCGGACGAGGAACTAGAGACGCTGTCCACCGCCGAGCCCGACGACATGGAAGTGCTGTCGATGGCGGTTGCCGCCGATGGCCTGCTGCGCCAGCGCGCGCTCGTCACCCGGCGGCTGCGGCAGATCGGCGTCGATGTGATCGAGGCGCCCTGGCGGCAGGTCGGCACCCGACTGATAGATGCCTATCTTGCCATCAAGCGTTCGGGAGCGATCGGATGAACGCGATATCTAATGCCGCCATCGAAAGCGCCGCGCTGCGCTCCGACCGCTTCCGGATGGAGCGCGAGGCGGACTGGCAGCGGCTCGAGAATATCGTCGTGCGCATGGAGAAGGGGCGCTTGCGCGGCATCTCGGACGAAGACCTGCTGGCGTTGCCCGGCCTATACCGCACGGTCGCCTCCAGCCTCTCCATCGCGCGCGAGACGTCGCTCGACGCGGCGACGCTGGGCTATCTGGAATCGCTGGTGCAGCGGGCGTGGTTCGTGGTCTACGGCCCGCGCTCGTCGTTGTGGGAGTGGCTGCGCGGGTTCCTCGGCGGCGGCTGGAGCCGGGCGGTGCGCGGCATCGGCTTCGAGATCGGGATCGCCCTGCTCGTCATGGTGGCGGGCGCGGTGGTCGGCTGGCTGCTCGTTTCGCACGATCCCGAATGGTACTTCGCGCTGATGGGCCGCGAGATGGCGGGCGAGCGCGTCCCCGGCGCCAGTGCCGAGGCGCTGCGCGGCACGATCTTCGGCAACACCGAGAAGACGGGCATGAGCATTTTCGCTGCCCAGCTGTTCAGCAACAATGCGCAAGTCTCGATCCTCGCCTTTGCGCTCGGTTTTGCGCTCGGAATTCCGTCGCTGCTGCTGCTGGTCCACAATCTGGCCGGGCTGGGGGCGATGGGCTGGGTCTACTGGAAGGCCGGGCTGCTGCTCGACTTCGCGGGCTGGATCAGCATCCACGGAACGACCGAACTGTTCGCAATCCTGCTCTCGGGCGCGGCGGGGCTGCATGTCGGGCGCGCGATTGCCTTTCCCGGCAACCGCCCGGTGCTGGCCGCGACCGCCGAGGCCGGGCGCCGTGCGGCGGTGGTCATGGTCGGGGTGGTGCTGATGCTGGTCGTGGCTGCGCTGCTTGAGGGCTTCGCGCGGCAGCTGGTCGACCAGACGCCCGCGCGGCTCGCGGTCGGCGGGTTCATGCTGCTGGCGTGGAGCGCCTACTTCTTCGCCTATCGCGGGAGGGCCGGGCGATGAAGCGCCGAGTTAATCAGGGGCGCTCCGGCAAGCAGCGCGTGCTCGTGACGCCCGAAGGCATCGCGCTGCCGGTCACCGTGGCGGGGCGCGGGGCGCGGGTGGGGGCGCTGATCCTCGACCTTCTCATCATCGTCATGCTGATAATCGGCACCTCGATCGCCCTGATGCAGATCGCGGGCGGCGCGGCGCAGATCGCGCAGGCTGTCGATGGCAAGGGGGCCGGGGCACAGGCTCTGCAGTTCCTCATCGTCGTGTGGATCGTGGCGATGTTCCTGTTCCGCAACGCCTACTTCCTCTATTTCGAGCTGGGGCCGAGGGGCGCGACGCCGGGCAAGCGCATGACCGGCATCCGTATCGCCGCGCGCGACGGCGGGCGCCTCACCGCCGAGATGGTGATCGCCCGCAACCTCCTGCGCGATATCGAGATGTTCCTGCCGATCCCGCTCATCGCCATGGCAGGGCCAGACAATGGCCCGGCCTGGCTGGCGGCGGCGGGGTGGCTGGCGATCTTCCTGCTGTTCCCGCTGTTCAACCGCGATGCCCTGCGCGCGGGCGACGTGATCGCGGGAAGCTGGGTGCTCGAACGCCCGAAGCAGAAGCTGGAGGCGGCGATGACGACCTCCGAGGCGCCGGTGGCCGAGGGCTTCCAGTTCCGCTTCGAGGATCATGAACTGGCGGTCTACGGCGAATTCGAGCTGCAGGCGCTAGAGCGCGTGCTGCGGGAGGACCGGACCGACGCGGTCGAGACGGTCTACCAGACCATCGCCGAAAAGATCGGCCGCAACGACGGCTGGGGCGCCGAGCGGCGCTTCCTGTCGGACTACTACACGCAGTTGCGGGCGCGGCTGGAAGCAGGCATGCGCATGGGACGCCGCAAGGCCGACAAGCATTCCAATTCCTAGAGCGTGCTTCTGCCGATATACGCTCGTCATTCCCGCGAAGGCGGAGACCCATCCGGTGTCCGCGCGGTACGAGGCTACGGGAGATGGGTTCCCGCCGTCGCGGGAATGACGAAAGCTGTTTCAATCTGACGTGCGTGCCCCAGTCATTTCAGCCGAGACCCTTATGAACCTGCGCATCGCCCCCGACGACCTCACCGCAGAAGCGGTGCTGGCGCTGCTCCAGTTCCACCTCGACGAGATGCACCGCTGGTCCCCGCCCGAGAGCGTCCACGCCATGCCCGCAGCGCGCCTGCGCCAGCCGGACGTCACGTTCTTCTGCGCATGGGACGGCGATGTGCTGGCGGGCTGCGGCGGGATCAAGGACCTTTCCGAGGGCCACGGTGAAATCAAGTCGATGCGCGCCGCGCCGCAGTATCGCGGCCGGGGCGTGGGCAAGGCGCTGCTGCTGAGGCTGCTGGAAGAGGCGCGCGCGCGCGGTTACGTCCGTATCAGCCTCGAGACCGGGCGGCCCGAGCCGTTCCACCCGGCCCACGGCCTCTACCGCGCGCACGGCTTCGTCGAGTGCGCGTCGTTCGGGGATTACGTCTCCGACGATTTTTCGATCTGCATGACCAAGGAACTGTAATGGAGCTTCGTACCGCCACCCCCGCCGATGCCGCCGCGCTGGCGCGTCTGGGCACCGAAAGCTTCGTTGCCAAGTTCGGCCACCTCTACGTGCCGGACGACCTGGCGAACTTCCTTGCCGGCTCGCACAGCGAGGCCAAGGTGGCGAAGGAGATCGCCGACCCCGCGATGCGGGTGATGCTGGCGGAGCGGGAAGGGCACCTGCTCGGCTACTGCAAGCTGGTGATGGCCTGTGGCTGGCCCGAGTATGCGCGGTCCAGGAATGTGATCGAACTCAAGCAACTCTACACTGCGCCCGAGGCGACCGGGCAGGGCATCGGCGCGGCGCTGATGGACTGGGCGCTAAAGGAAGCGGCGGCCTTCGCGGCGGACGAGGTCCAGCTCTCGGTCTATTCCGACAACCCCGGGGCGCAGAAATTCTACGCGCGCTACGGGTTCGAGAAGGTCGCCGACATCCACTTCATGGTCGGCGAGCAGCGGGACGAGGAGTTCCTGTTCGCGAAGGTGCTTTAAGGCTCCCTGTTCGTCATTGCGAGCGTAGCGAAGCAATGACAACGAGCGCGGATCAGAACCACTTCAACCGCCTGAGCAGCGCGATCTCCACGCCCAGGATCGCCGCGCAGATTCCGACGATGATCCAGAAGCCGTGCGATCCCTGCTCCGCCAGCGGAATGTCGCCGACGTTGATGCCTAGAAGCCCGGTGATGAAAGTCAGTGGCAGGAACACCCCGGCCACCACCGCCAGCACATACTGCGTGCGCTGGCTGTTCGCCGCGGCGCGGGCGCGGATGTCGTCCTGCAGCACGACCGCCGATTCCTTGCTGATGTCGAGGTCGTCGAGATAACGGCGCAGGCGGGCGATCGATTCGGCGATCTCGCGCCGGTCGTGGTCCTCGAACCAGCCGGGCGCGCCGTTGGCGATAGCGGTCAGCGCCTCGTGCTGCGGCGACATGTGCCGCTTGAGGGCAAGACTCTGGCGGCGGATCGTGGCGATCTTGTCGAGGGTCTGGTCGGTATAAGTATCGGCCGTCTCGTCCTCGAGGTCGTCGATCATGGCGTTCATGTCGACGATGGCGTGGCTCATGCGGTCGATCAGGTGCTCGGTGAGCGCGGTGACGAGCGCGCCCGCGTCCTGCGGCCCGCTGCCTGCGTCGAGGTCGTCGGCGACGAGGCGGGGCGTCTGCAGCGGCGCGCGGCGCAGGGTGACGACGCGGCTGCCGTCGCTCCACAACTGCAGCGAGAGCATGTCCTCGGGCGCAGCGCCGGGGTTGAAGTTGATCCCGCGCAGCGTCGCCACCAGCGTCTGTCCTTCGCGAAAGGCGCGGGGGCGGTTGGCGTCGCTGGTGAGCAGTTCGGCGGTCGGCTCGGGGATCGCGCAGTGCGCCTCCAGCCACTCCTGTATCCCGGGATGTGTGCGCAGGAGATGGATCCACAGCACTTCGCCCTCGACCCCGGGCTTCCAGCGCTGTGCCTCTTTCCATCCAACCACGCGCGCGCCGCCCCGGCCGTCGAGCACGCGCGCGAACAGCAGCGGAAGTTCGGAGGACTCGTCGTCGGTGAGAGGTTTGTCGGAAGCATGCACAGTCATGAACGC
>Ga0308171_1003052_pt1 | contig 16013 bp, 13 predicted proteins | sample PhyGR1_FD_202135 | JGI IMG/M metagenome (GOLD analysis project Ga0308171, IMG submission 202135) | Phyllosphere microbial communities from UC Gill Tract Community Farm, Albany, California, United States - DLSLSG.R1 | ecosystem: Host-associated > Plants > Phyllosphere > Unclassified | place: USA... | reverse complement strand
CTGCCGAAGAAGCTGGACGAGGAAGTGGCGCGCCTGCACCTGGAAAAGATCGGCGTGAAGCTGACCACCCTGAGCCAGGAACAGGCCGATTACATCGGCGTGCCGGTGGAAGGTCCGTTCAAGCCGGAGCATTACCGCTACTGATCGGCCTGCCGATCCGGTTGCGTTGAACACAGACGGGCGCCGGAAGGCGCCCGTTTTTTGTGGCGCACTGCCCCTCAGTCCTGGCCGAACCCGCGGCGGTCGGTGTTCAGCACGGCCTGGCACTGCCCGGCGAATTCCGTTTGCCAGCGCGACAGCGTGAACCCTTCGCGTTCCTGGAAGGACACTGTTTCGCCCGCAAGCACGTAGCAGCGGTTCTGCGACAGCCGCAGCGCGGTCAAGGCGTCACCGAGCGCCCAGCATTCATCGATGCAGGCCTGCATCAGCGCGTAATCCGGATTGTTCTTTGCACCGCCGAACGCGAAGCCCATCCGCTGCACCAGGGCGATCACCGGGTCGGTGCGGCCCACGGCGGCGCGCAGGATGCGCAGCACGCCGGGCTCGGGAATGCCAAACGCCCAATTGGCCAGCACCGCCGAGCGCGCCGCCTCGATCGCCGCATCGTGCTTCCCCTGCCGCATGTACTGGCTTGCCAGCAGCGCCCAGCCCTGCTGAAGCTCGGGGAACGCCGTGCAGGCTGCGCGCAGTCCTTCGATGGCCTGCTCGACCTGCCCCGCCAGCACCTGCGCGCGCGCCTGCGCCAACTGCTCGGTGGGCGAACCGGGATCCTCGACCTCCTGCTCGCCATATTCGCCCTCGTTCAGCTCAAGCCAGTGCGAGAACACCTGCACCGAGGAATGCCGCAGTTCCATGCGCCATTCGTCATGGAACATCTCGCAGACGAACGGCGCATCGCCCTCGCGCCCCAACGGCCAGTACAGCCCGAAACAATCGCCATTGCCGAGCGCGCCTTCGGCGATCGACACAAAGCCCTGGGGGGGATACGGTCCGGGCGCCGCATCACGGTCGAAGCTGAGCGTGTTGAAGTGACCAGCGAGGCGCATGGGCTCGTTCCAGACGGGAAGGCCGCCATTATCGCAGCGACCGCAGTAGCCTCGGTCAAGGCAGCGGGTGCGCGCCGCGCTACGATGCGGCCATGACACCGGCCATCAACCTGCTCAGGAAACTCGGCATCGCGCACCGCGTGCTGTCCTATCACCACGACGCCGCCGCTGCGTCCTACGGTGGCGAAGCGGTAGAGCAGTTGGGGCTGGATCCGGCGCAGGTATTCAAGACGCTGCTGGCCAGTACCGAGAAGAACGCGCTGCTGGTGGCGATCGTGCCGGTGAGCGGCACCCTGGACCTCAAGGCACTCGCCGCAGCGGCCGGCTGCCGGAAGTGCGAGATGGCCGATGTGGAGCATGCGCAGCGCGCGACCGGTTACCTGGTCGGGGGGATCAGCCCGCTGGGGCAGAAGAAGCAACACCGCAGCTTCCTGGACGCCAGCGCGCAGGCGCTGCCACTGGTGCATGTCAGTGCCGGGCGGCGTGGCCTGGAGGTCGCACTGGCACCGACCGATCTGCTGCGGCTCATCGCGGGCAGCTACGCCGCGATCGGCAAGGCCCGCTGATGCGCTGGCCCTTCCGCACGCAGACGCCGGCCCCCAGCGCCGGCCCCGGCGCCGCGCATCTGCAGGCGCTGCTGTCGTCCGATCCCGGCCGCATCCACAGCGCGGCCTGCGCCATCGCCCAGCTGCGCGATCCGGCCGAGCTGGACGCACTGGTGCCGTGGATCGAACGGATCGAGCACGCCACCGCGCAGGTCGCGCTGCACGGCGCGCTGTTCGCCAACGCGCACCACCTGCAGTTCGCACTGCGCCGGTTGCGGTTCTGGCGCGACGGCGCCGGCTGCCTGTGCGCGCTTTATCCGCACTACCCGTTCTTCGATCCGCGCCGGGAAGCCGCTCGCGGGCACGTGCTCATCGATGCCGTGGGTGAGGCCGAGGGCGGCTGGGGCGAGGCCCATGCCGTCACCTGCGTGGACTGTGCAGCGCACTGGCTGGCCACCGACCGTGAGTATCACTACCCGTGGTGGGAGTGGACCGTGGCCGGGCCGGCCGTCGCGGCGGAAGCCGCGCAGGGGCATCGGCTGGGCGACTGATCGGGATCTGCTCCGCCCGGGCGCTCAGGGCCGCCAGTTGGCGTTGCGGTCCCAGAATGCCACCGCACGCTGGTACGCCTCACGATCCAGCGGCACGCCCGAGCCGCCCTCTTCCACGCCCAGCGCATTGCGCATCATCGTGATCGGCGCCATCGGTACTTCGGCCGGCTCGGCGGTGTAGATGCAGCCGACGATGCCCCAGTCCGCCGCGATGGGCGAGCCCTCTTTGGCCAACTGCCCGGCGCTGTACAGGATCACCACCAGGTAGTTCGCGCGCGGCGATTCGACGCCTTCGAACCAGCGCACCAGCACCGGCAGCTCGTCCCGGTTGCGCGCCTCGTAACCGCTGCGCAGCTGGTGGCGGTTGGCCTCGGTGATCGGCACGGTCAGGCAGCGCGTGGAGGTCCAGTTCTCGTACACGTGCAGCTTGCAGAACGGCGCGTAGCCATCCAGCACCTTCAACGGCGCGTGCGTGTTGAGGTGCTGTTCGAACTGCTCGGCGCTGCAGTCCTGGATGGTGTTGCCGCGCGGCACGCGCGGGAACAGGCGGGGACGGGCGAACGCGGTGAGGACGATGGACATGGGCACGGTCAGGCGGTGGAGGTCCCGCACAGGGTACCGCGCGCCGCGCGTGCGCTACAGCGCCAGCCGCTCGCGCAGCTCCCGCGCCTGCCGCCGCGAGACCTCGACCTGGCTGCCGTCATCCAGGGTCAGCTCGTAACCATCGCCAAGCGAGGGTTCGATCGCCCGCACCCGGCGCAGATTGACCAGCGTATTGCGGTTGGCGCGGAAGAACAGCGCCGGCGACAACCGTGCTTCCAGCGTGCTGAGGCTGCGCGCCAGCACTGCATTCTGGTCGCGGAACCACAGGCGCGCGTAGTTGCCATCGACCACGATCCTGCGGATCTCGCCGAGCGCGACGAACCAGCAGCGCTCGCCGTCACGCAGGAACACCTGGTCCTCGGCGCCGAGCGGATCACGCGGGGCGTTGGTCGCCGCAGGTGTGGCCGCGGCGGCCACCCGCTCGCGGCCGCGTTCCAGCGCTGCCTGCAGGCGGCCCGCCTCCACCGGCTTGACCAGATAATCGAGTGCGTTGGTCTCAAAGGCGCGCACCGCGTACTGGTCGTAGGCGGTGACGAACACCACCATCGGCACGGTCTCCAGCCCGTCGAGCACATCGAAGCCCTCGCCCGAGGGCAGCTGCACGTCGAGCAGCACCAGATCGGGCTGCTCGCGCAGGATCGCCTCGCGGGCCGCCGGCACGTCGTCGGCCTCGCCGACGCAGGCCACCCAGGGAATCGCCGCCAGCAAGGTGCGCAGCTCGCTGCGCGCCAGCCGTGCATCGTCCACGATCAACACGCGCAGTGACCGGCTCATTGGCGCACCGCCAGGCGGGCCAGCATGCGCTCGCCCTGTCGCTCCAGCAGGAAGCTGCCATCGCGCGAGGACGCCCCCGCCGCCGCGATGCCCAGCTGCGCGCGCAGATACGCCAGCCCGATGCCGTGGCCTTCGCTGCTGGCGGCTTGCGGAACGGGATTGTCCACCTCCACCCGCAGGCCCTGCCCGTCGAGATGGGCGCGGATATGCAGCTCGCCGCCGCCAGGGTGCACCGCGATGCCGTGCTTGATCGCGTTCTCCACCAGCAGTTGAAGCGCCATCGGCGGCAGCCGTGCGGACAGCGCAGCCGGATCGATCGCGGTGCGCACGCGCAGCCGGTCTTCGTAGTGGATCGCCTCCACCGCGAGGTAGTCCTGCACCACCCGCCACTCCTCGGCCAGGCTGACCCAGCCACCGTCGGTATGCACCAGCGCGTGGCGCAGCGTACTGGACAGGTGGGTGACCATGTCGCGCGCACGCACCGGGTCTTCGTTGATCAGTGCGCGCAGGTTGTTCAGCGCATTGAACACGAAGTGGGGATTGAGCCGCGCGCGCAGCGCCTGGTGCTCCAGCGTTGCGCGTTGCGCTTCGGCGCGCAGCCGGGCCATCTCGCTGTGCCGGGCGCGCTGCAGCGCGCGCCGGCCGGTCCACAGCGCGCACCACACGCTCAGCACGATGGCGGTGCTGAGCCAGTAGTTGAACGTGTCGATCGGCCTGTAATACGCACGCTGTCCCGGCAACGCCACCCAATCCCACGCAAGCGCGGGGAGCAGCACTGCGGCGGTGAAGAGCTGGATGGCGGCCGCGACGATCACCACCGCCAGCGCCATCCGCCACGTCAACCCGAGCAGATCACGCTGCAGCCATGCATGACGAAGTGCCCAGCTGCGTATCGACGCACTGCCGACGAACAGCCCAACGGCGACCGTCACATAGATCAGCGTTCCGCCCGACCAGTTGCCCCGGTAGGCGATGCCCATGCCCAGGCTCAAGCCCAGATAGCCGGACCATAGCCCCGTGTTGGCCCACCAGAATCCGGAACTGCGTGCTGCCTGCCTCGTGCTCATCGTCTCCACACCGCTATCGATCATCGCGCCACAGGCAGCGCGAGGAAGTCCCGGATCTGCGTCTGCAGCCAGCGCGGATCATCCCACATCAGGAAGTGGTAGCCGGCGCGGCTCATCTCGATCCGTACGTCGGGCAGCGCGGCGTACTGCGTCGCGAACACCTGGCGCGTGCTCGCTTCGGTCGCACCGAACGGTTGATAGGCCGCCCACGCGCCCAACACCAGCACGGGTGCCCGGATGCCGGCGATCGGCTGGCGCAGGTCGGTCATCGTCATCGAATACATGGCGTCGGCGGTGGTCCTGCGGTCGCTGTCGCGTCCCCACTGCTTCAAGGTCGCCACATGCGCCGGCGCGTGCGCCATGCCGGCAACGGCGGCATCGGTCTGCGCGGCGTACTGGGTGGCATCGGCGGCGAGCATGCCGGCCCGCATCTGCGCGGCCATCGGCGCAAGCGTGGCCGGGGTGGCCGCCGGATTCTGGACGGCGCCAAAGTACGGCACCGCATCCACGATCACCAGCGGGCCGACCTTCTGCGGGGCCGCGATCGCCATCTGCAGCGCCAGCACGCCGCCCAGGCTGTGGCCGATCACCGCGGGACGATCGAGCCTGCGATCCGCGCTGTAGGCCAGCAGGCGATCACGCATCGCGCTCAGGAAGTCATCACTGGCCACCGCAGGCGCGCCGGCGAAGCCGGGCAGCTGCACCAGATGGCATTGCACCTGCGGCTGCAGCGCGGCGCAGGTCTCGCGCCATACCTCGGCACCGCTGTTGAGGCCGGGGATCATCAGCACCGGCCGGCCCGTGCCGATCACCTCCACCTGCAGGTCCTGGAAACGTGCGCTGGCCGCATCGGCAGGGCCGACCAGCGTGGCCCACGCGGTCAGCGCAAGCGCCGCCAGTGGGGCGAGGGAATAGATGCGGCGGGGACGGCGGATGGACATGGCAGGCTCCTGCTGAGTGAGCCTGCAGACTGGCGCGCTTGCGCGCGCCGCGGGCAATTGAATGAGCAGCGGCCGCAGCGGGCACGCGAGCGGTCGCAACGGCAGGATGAGCCTGCGTGCTGGCGTTGCCGCGCGCCAGGTATCACCTCCATACCCGTTGGGAGCAGGCATCGGCGGGTTCCACGGCCGTGCACTGTGCGCCACGCACTGGAAAGAAAGCCGCGGGTGTAGGAAGGTCTGATACCTCGGGGTCCGGCCCGGTCAAGGATGACGACGCATGCGCGTGGAGAAGGATGGACGGCGCCGTGGGCGTCTGCTGCGGTCGCTGCGGGCGGGCCTGATCGGCGTGGGCACAGCGCTGACGGTCCTGGTGGCCGTGTTCCTGCTGTGCCTGTGGTGGCCCGTTGCCCAGGCGCCCTTGCCCGACCCCGCCAGCACCCGCCTGATCCGCAACGCCCGCATCATCGACGTGCAGCACGGCCGGGTCGGTGCACCGGCCGATATCCTGATCCGGAACGGATACATCGCGCGGATCGGCGCGGGTCTGCAGGTGGAAGCCGACGTGCCGATCCTGGAGGCGGACGGGCGCTATCTTCTTCCCGGTTTCTGGGACATGCACACGCATGCCTTCCAGCTCTCGCCCCAGCTGCACTTTCCCCTGTTCGTGGCCCACGGTGTCACCGGGACGCGCGACATGATGGATTGCCCGCACGAGAAGGACAGCCTGATCGCCTGCGTCGCTGACAAACGTCGCTGGAGCGGATGGGCGGCGGCCGGTCGAATGACGGCGCCCCGGTTCGTGCAGGTGGCAAGCTTCTATTTCGAGGATCCGGCGATGACGCCGGCGCAGGCGGCGCAACGGGCGTCGGTGTACCAGCGCCGCGGCGTGGACGCGCTGAAGGTCTACAACCGGATCGCGCCCGCCACCTACCGGCACCTGGCCTCCGAAGCGCGCCGTCTGCACATGCCCCTGGTCGGGCATCTTCCCAAGGCGATCAGCCTGGAGGACGCCCTGCTGCAGGGGCAACACAGTTTCGAACATGGCCACCTGATGGTCCGTCACTGCTTCAGCGATGCCGCACGCTGGCGCGCCGGTGCGCTGGACGCGGTCGATCCGGTGCTGCTGGCCGAACGGATGGTCGACGGCCACGATGCGGCGGCGTGCGCGCGCGGGTTCGAGGCCCTGCGCATGGCAGGCAGCATCTGGGTGCCGACCCATGTCACCCGCGAAGAGGATGCACGCGCCACGGACCCGACATTTCTGGCGGGCCCGAGCATGGCCTATCTTGATCCGCTCTCACGCTGGGCCTATGCCGATGACCTGGCCGCCACGGCGGCGCGGTATCCAGGCACGCGCGGCGCGGCGGCGCTCCAGCGCTATTTCGATCACGGCCTGGCGCTGACCGCTGCGGCACATCGGGCCGGTGTAACGGTTCTGGTCGGCACCGATACAGCACTCGGTGGGGTCCGGTTCCACGACGAAATGGCGCTGCTGGTGCGCGCCGGCCTGTCCCCGGCGCAGGTGCTGCGTGCGGCCACCCTGGACGCGGCACGCGCGGTGGGCAGGCAGGAACAGCATGGATCGGTGGAGGTCGGAAAGCGCGCCGACCTGGTGCTTCTTGATGCAGATCCGCTGGTCGACATCACCCATACGCGCCGTATCCACGCCGTGCTGATGGCCGGGCGCCTGCACGACCGCCCACGGCTGGACGGCCTACTGGCATTCGTGCGTGACCAGGCCCGCTCCCCGGTCGTGTGGGCCAAGCTGGTCTGGGGCTTCCTGCGCAGTCCGGTCAGCGCGGAACTTTGAGCCCGAGCGCGCGGATGCCCGGCGCGCGAAGCCCCCCGCCTCACCGATCCGGCGCGCCCACGATCGCCTGCAACGCCCCTTCCAGCGATGGATACCGGAAGGTGAAGCCTTCGGCGAGGGCATGCGCCGGCTGCACGTTCTGCCCGGTCAGTAGCAGCCCGGCCATCTCGCCGAAGGCCAGCTTGAGCGCGAACGCCGGCGTGGTCAGCCGCGCCGGCCGGTGCAGCGCATCGCCCAGCGTGGTGGCGAAGGTCCGGTTGGTGACCGTCCCCGGCGCGGTGCCGTTGTAGGCCCCGCGTGCCTGCGCGCTGTCCAGCAGCCACAGGATCATGCCGACCAGATCCTCGCGGTGGATCCAGCTCATCCACTGCTGCCCCTCGCCCATCGGGCCACCCAGGCCCAGCCGGAACGGCGGCAGCATCCGTGCCAGTGCGCCGCCGTCGCGCTCCAGCACGATCCCGGTCCGCAGCACGCACGTGCGCACGCCCAGCCCTTCGGCCTTGAAGGCCTCCGCTTCCCAGTGGCGGCACAGCATGGCCGCGAAGTCGTGCCCGGGCGAGGCGGTTTCGTCCAGCGGCGTGCTGTCTCGCGGGCCGTACCAGCCGATCGCCGAGCCGGAGACCAGCACCGCCGGGCGCTCGGCCTGCGCGGCCATCCACGCCAGCAGCGCCTGGGTGGTGCCGATCCGCGAGGCCTGCATGGCGCGCTTGCGGGCCGGCGTCCAGCGGCCCTGGGTCAGCGGCTCGCCGGCCAGGTTGATCACCGCCTCGACCGGGCCGGCGTCCTCCAGCCGGTCCGTCGCGCGCGCCCCGGGGATCGCGAAGCGGCCGGGGCGGCGGGTCAGCACAATCACGCTGTCGCCGCGCGCCAGCAGGCGCTCGCACAGCCGCTGGCCGATGAAACCGGTGCCGCCGGTGATCAGGATGTTCATGGCATCGCTCCCTTGCAGTGGCCTGCACTGTAAACCGGCGGCTGTGCAGAGCGGCACAGCAGCACTTCACATTCATCGCGATGAAGCGATATGATGGCCGCACACCCGTCGCCGCCCCACGCCATGACCGCCATCAGCTTCGAGTTCTACCCGCCCAAGAACGACGACCAGCGCGCCCAACTGGACCGGACGGCGCGCAAGCTCAAGGCGTTCGCGCCCGAATATGTCTCGTGTACGTTCGGGGCCGGCGGTTCGACCCTGAGCTACACCTCCGAAACCGTCCGCCACCTCAAGCAGCACCACGGTTTCGAGGCCGCACCGCACCTGTCCTGCGTCGGCGGCAGCCGCGAGGAGATCCGCGAACTGCTCAAGCTGTACCGCGCGATCGGCTGCCGCCGGATCGTGGCCCTGCGCGGCGACCTGCCCTCGGGCATGGGCCACCCCGGCGATCTGCGCTATGCCGCCGAGCTGATCAGCTTCATCCGCGCCGAGCACGGCGATGCGTTCCGGATCGAGGTCGGCGCCTATCCGGAGACCCATCCGCAGGCCAACGATGCCCTCAACGACCTGAAGCATTTCAAGGCCAAGTGCGATGCCGGTGCGGATGCGGCGATCACCCAGTATTTCTACAACGCCGATGCGTACTTCCACTTCGTCGATGCGGTGCGCAAGCTGGGCGTGGCGGTGCCGATCGTGCCGGGCATCATGCCGATCTCCAACTTCAGCCAGCTGCGGCGGTTCTCCGAGCAGTGCGGTGCGGAAATCCCGCGCTGGATCGGCAAGCGCATGCAGGCCTATGGGGACGATGCCGATTCGGTGCGCGCCTTCGGCGCCGAAGTGGTCGCCGGGCTGTGCGAACGGCTGATCGCCGGCGGCGCGCCGGGCCTACACTTCTACACGCTCAACCTGGCCAAGCCGACCACCCAGGTCCTCACGCTGCTCAATGCCTGATCCGCGCGTGCGGTGCACGCTTGCAGATCACGCCCGCCCCGCTACCCTGCTGCGATGAAACCGGTCGTGCTTTCCCTGCTGTTCTGGCTGTGCCTGCCCTTGCCCGCCGCCGCGCAAGCGCGCGCGGTGAACCGCTGCACCACGGCGCAGGGCCAGACCGTGTTCACCGATCGCAGCTGCGAAGCGCTGGGCGCCACTGCGCGCATGCCGACACGCGCGGCCTCGGTCGGCAATACCGGCATCTACCGCGCCGGCTGCGCGCGACGGCTGAGCGAACTGACCGGGCAGATCCGCGATGCGGTCAGTACCGGCGACGTGAACCGGCTCTCCTCGATCTACCTGTGGCGCGATGTCTCCAACGCGACCGCCAACGGCATCATCGGCCGGCTGGAGTCGGTCGTGCAGCGGCCGTTGCTGGATATCGCCCCGGTCTACCCGCAGCGCGCCGAGGAGATGCCCACCGCTGCCGCGGACGGCTCGCCCGCCGCGTCCGATTCCCTGGCTATGGCCCCGGCCACGTCCGCCACGCGACCGCGCCCGGTCGGCCTGCGGCTGGAGCAGACCCTGGCCAACTCGGCCACGCCGGCACAGACCGTGTTCGGGTTGCGCCGTCAATACGGGTGTTTCTGGATCACGCTGTAGCCGCGCTCAGACCGGCCACAAGCCCCGGATCGCGGCCACGCCTTGCGCGCCATGCCGGCGTGCCTCGGCGATATCGTCCACGCCCAGGCCTCCCAGCGCGTACAACGGCAGCGAGACCTGCTCGCGCAGCGCTTCGAAGGCCGCCCAGCCCAGCGGCGCGGCCGCCGGATGGCTGGCAGTGGCCTGGACCGGGCCGAGCACGGCGAAATCGCAGCCCAGCCGCTGCGCGGCCTGCAGCTGCGCCAGGTCATGGCAGGAGGCGGCGACCAGCTGATCGGCCGGCAAGGGGCGCTCGCTGAGCGTCAGCAGTTGTTCGCTGCCCAGATGCACACCGACCCCCAGCCGCCGCGCCAGGTCGACATCGCGGTTGAGCAGCCACTGCGTGCGTGGCCCGTGCTGCTGCACCACGCGCTCGGCCAGGGCCGCGCGTGCCGCACTGCTGGGCGTGCGCAGCTGCACCCGGCGGATGCCGCCTTCCAGCGCCTGCGCCACGCGCCCCAGCCAGGCCCGGTGGCTGCTGTCGTCCTCGGCCTCGGGTTCGGGCGTGATCAGGTAGCGGTCCGGCTGCCGCAGGGCCGCCACCACCGGCAGATCGGCCGGCGGCATCGAATAACGGTGCAGCTTGTCCGGCGCGACCCAGGTGATCGCCTGGCCTTCGCGGCCGCGGGGCGAGCCTTTCCAGCTGTGGATGCGGCGCACTTCCAGGCGCAGCCGCTTGTCCGGGTAGATCTGCGGCACGTCCATCAGCCATTCGCCGATCTCCGCCTCGATCCCCAGCTCCTCGCGCAGTTCGCGCACCAGCGCCTGTTCGGAGCTCTCGCCCGGCTCGCGCTTGCCGCCCGGGAATTCCCACAGGCCCGCCATGTCGCGGTTCTCGGTACGCCGGTTGAGCAGGATGCGGCCGCGGGCGTCGGTGATGACGCCGGCCACCACGTGGATCGATCGTGTCGGGGGATGCATGCACAGAGAATGCCGAAAACCGGGCGGCCGGTGCAATGCCCGCGGCCTGCGCGGCAGGGCCGGAAACACAACGGGCCCCTTGCGGGGCCCGTTGCACTGCAGCTCACGGCCGGGTGGGACCGGTCAGAACGCCACGTTCCAGTTCAGCTGGGCCCCCACTTCGCGCTGGCCATCGCCGGCACGGCCCTGCGCGAACAGCGACAGCCGGCTGTTGTCGGAGGTGTTGACCGACACACCCAGCTCGGCGATGCCCACGTTGCGGGCGAGCGGCACACCGTCGACCGTGAAGGCGTTGCTGCCGGCCACGAAGCGGTGGCGCGAATCGGCGCGCAGTTCGCCGCCGGCGTTCTGCCAGGCCAGACCCGCTTCCAGGCGCGCGCCGTCCTGCTGCCCGCCACTGATGTCCCATGCCGCGCGGACACCGGCGGTGCTGGTCCAGTACTCGTCCTTGCTCGCATCGATCGCCAACGCCGCGCTGCCGCCTGCTTCCACACCGGCGTCAGTGGACAAGCGGGTGTAGGCCAGGGCCACGTACGGAGTCAGGGTCAACCGATCCAGCGCGATATCCCAGCCCGCCTCGGCGAAGGCCGATACGGCATCGGCGTCATAGCGGCTGTCCAGGCGCTGTGCGAACGCGTTGGCCGCGCCGACGGTGCGCTGGGTATCGATCTGGTAATCGGCGTAGCTGGCCCCGCCGGTGAGCCACAGCGCGTCGCCGCGGTAGCTGGCATACAGGCCGCCATGCACCGCATCCACGTCCGAGGATGCGGTGCGGCTATCGATCTGCTGACGCAGCGATTCCGACCCGGCGGCCAGGCCAACCGTCCAGCGTTCGCCGAAGCTCCAGTCCACGCCGGCCATCAGGCCTTCGCGATGCTGCCGTGCACGCCCGGCCGAGCCGTCGCTGTCCAGCCGGTTGGAGGCGCCACTGCCGGCCACCCAGGCCGAGCCGCCCGCATCGGCGATGCTCGGGTTCTGCCGCAGGCGCTGGCTGATGCCCTCGCGCAGGAAACGGTCGTCGAGCAGCAGCGCACGGTTGCTGGCGTGGATCTCACCGGAGAGCGCGTCGAATGCCGTGCGCGCCGTCTCCGCATCGAGCATCAGCAGGCCGTTGTACAGCGCCAGCGCCGGGCCGGACTGCTGCAGCGAATCCAGCGCCGCCGCGGTGGCGAGCTGGTTGGCCGTGGCGGCCGCGGTGACGAACACCCGGGGCGGGTTGACCGGCGTCACCGGGGTGCCGGGATCCACCGGCGTCACCGGCGGGACCGGGGTGACCGGCGGGGCCGGATCGACCGGATCGACCGGGTCCACCGGCGGGGGGGTGCCCTTGAGCGCGATGCTCAGCTGCACCTCGTTGCCGGTGTAGGTCACGGACGGGTCGATGAAGGCCGAGCGCGAGACCACCGTATCGAACTGGCCCTGCACGCCCTCGGCGGCGTCCAGGATCGTGTAGGTCTGGCCATTCTGGTAGCTGGTGAGCGGATCCAGGCCGGTCACGCGCAGGCCGGCGTCGCCGGGGTTGATCAGGTTCGCGCCGCGGCCGAGGTAGGCCTTGCCGGCCACCGAAACCCGATCGGCCTGGCCATTGCCGAGCACGTCCACATCGTAGAACGCGCCCGTGGTCACGCTGGCCCCCAGGCGGCCGTTGCTGCCGATGTACAGATCGCCGTCGATCGTCATCGCGCCGACACCGGCCTGGCCCGGCGACAACGTGCCGCCTTCCAGGACGTAGGTTTCGCCCACGGTGGCATTGCCGGCCAGGACGCCCTGGCCGCGCACCAGCACGTTGGAACTGCGCACGGTCTCGGTGCTGCTGCCGAAGTTCAGCTGCTGCTGGAAACCGGCACTGCCGTTGAGCACCAGGGTGCCGCCGGACACATCGATCTCCTGCGGGAAGGCCTGGCTGGTGCCGGTGTAGCCCGCGCCGGTGTAGAGGTCCGAATCGATCCGCAGCGTGCCGCCGGTCACGGTGATGTCACCGCCGAACGCGCTCAGATCGCCGCTCAGGGTGGTGGTGCCGGCCCGCTGGGTCAGTGCCCCGCCATGCCGGCTGTTGCCGCTGGGCACGGTGCTGATGGTGTTGGAGAGGGTCACATCGCCGGTATGGTTGAAGACCAGGCCGCCGGCATTGACGTCCATCGTGATCGGCGCAGCGCCGATGGCACCGGCCGCCTCCGCCGCGCGCCACAGCGGGCCCGCGTCGGCCACGGACCACTGGTCCATGCCACCGCCCAGCACCAGGTAGCCGGTCTGGCCCAGCGCGATCCCGGTGCCGCCGTCCACGCGGCCCCCGTTGGCCACGTTCAGCACGCCGTAGGGTTCGAAGGTGGTCTTGCCGACGGTGATGCCGTTGGCAGCGATGATCGCCGCATCCGCGCCACTGACACGGACCTGCTCGTTTTCAACGCGCGCGACCATGGTCGACGAATTCATGCCGCCGGAAATGGACAGGGTGTCGGTGTCGATGACCGCGCCCTCGAGCACGTCCACGTTGCCGAAGATCTCCATCGCACCGGTGTTGGTCCAGGTGGAGCCGGCACCGGTGAGCAGCGCGGTGGTACCGCTGGCGCTGTAGGAATCCTTGATGCGGGCGGTGTCGGAACGGATCGCGGCCCCGTCGGCGATCAGCAGTTCATGGGTCGCGTCCACGCGCGGCGCCTGGATGGCCGAGCCGGCGCCGGTGAGAACGATCCGACCGGTCTGCCCATGGTTGCTGGACACGCCGGTGGCGCGTTCTGCGATGACCTCGGTGGTTGCCGTCACCACCGCACCGTCCGTGACGGACAGCAGGCCGTCGCCGTTGGAGCCCACCCAGACCTGGGTGGCCGTGACCGCGCCGGTGCCGCTGACGCTGAGGGTCCCCGAGGCGCTCTGTGCGTCGCCGATCACCAGCGCGTCGGTGCTCAGCGCACCCCCGTCGGTGACCGCGATGCTGCCGTTGCTGGTGCCGCCCGGATCGTTGCCGAGGGTCACGCCGCGGCCGGCGAATACCGTGCCGCCGGTGCCGATGGTGAGCGTGCCGGTGCCGGCCGCGCCGACCCGCAGGAAGTTGTCGGTGATGGTCAGCGTGCCGCCATCACGGACATTCACCGTGCCGGTGCCGGTGGTGCCCGTGCCGATGCTGAGGCCGTAGCTGTTGACCACACTGTAGGCACGCGTGGTGGTGACCGCGCCGCCATCGGCGATCTCCAGGGTGCCCGTGCCCTCGCGCCCGACCCGGATCTCGCGTGCGGTCAGCAGCGAACCGGCGCCGGTCACCTGCGTGCTGCCGGTGCTGCCGGCCTGGTTGCCCAGCGTCATCGTCCCGGCCGAGGTCGCCTGGCTCCCGTCCTGCAGGACCAGGCTGCCGATGCCCGCATCGCCCACGCGCAGTTCCGAGAAACCGCTGTTGATCTGCAGCCGCGCATCCGGCCCGATCAGCCGCAGCGTGCCGTTGCCGGCGGCCGTGCTGCCCAGCGACACCGTGTCGTTGGAGACCACCTGGCCGGTGCCGGTGACGTCCACCACCACGGTCCCGTTCGGACCGATGCGCAGGCCATCCACGTAACCGCGCGAATCGGTGATGGTCTCATCGGCGTCGAAGTCGTACACCGCAGCGAACGCGGACGGTGCGGCGGCCAGGCCGAGCGCGACCAGCATCGCCGCACTCAGCGGCGAGCGGCGGCGCACGCTGCCGGTGGCGCGCGCGGCGGCGGAATGGGACGTGGTGAGCTCGGATGCAACCTGCATCAGACCGGTGGCGTGGTTGAACACCAGGCGATAAATCCTGTTCATGGAACTCCATTGGATGTAGATCAGGGGCGCGTGCATCCGCGGGGGCGGATAACGCAACGCGTTGAGGGCTCCCAACGTGTCGTGATCGACGCGGGGTTCAAGAAACTAATCGGCGCTGATCGCGTTGCCCACGGCAAAGTCCCGAAGCACGGGTCGGGAAATGCAGTACGTCGTCGTAGGGATTTTCTTGAATGCGCAAACTTGCGAGCAACGTCACATAGTTTTTGAATATCGGAATTGAATTCCGTTGAGATCTGATCTCTTGCGCATCGGGTGAAGCTGCACGGGCTGCGGCAGCGCGCAGGCACAGCGTTTCACGGTGCTTTCACGCGTGAGCGCAGCATTCGCTTTTCTGCAGCGAAATGCAAGGAGTGCGTCCACGCTTGATGGAGATGCACCGGCGGTGTGCAGCGCGCCCGTTGCCACGGGCATAAAAAAAGCCCCGCACCAGGCGGGGCTTTTCAGCGCGTCCGATCAGCTCAGCTGACCGTGGCAGTGCTTGTACTTCTTGCCGCTGCCGCACGGGCACGGATCATTGCGGCCGACCTTGGGTTCGTCGCGGGCGGCCACGCCGTTCTGCGCCGCTTCCACTTCCGCCGCCTCTTCATCGGCGCCGTAACCGCCGGCATTCTGATGCTGGAACTGCGACTGCAGCAGGCGCGCTTCGGCCTGCTGGCGTTCGGCCTGCTCCAGCGCGGCCACTTCCTCTTCGCTGCGGATGCGCACGCGCGCCAGCAGGGTCACCACTTCGCGCTTGACGTTCTCCAGCATTTCCGAGAACAGCTCGAAGGCTTCCTTCTTGTACTCCTGCTTGGGCTGCTTCTGCGCGTACCCGCGCAGGTAGATGCCCTGGCGCAGGTAATCCATGCGTGCCAGGTGCTCCTTCCAGCTCTGGTCCAGCACGGTCAGCATCACGTGCTTCTCCAGCGCGCGCATGGTCTCATCGCCCACGCCGGTTTCCTTCGCGGCGAAATGCTCGTCGACCTTGGCCTGCACCTTCTGCGCGATGCCTTCGGCGTCGAGCTCTTCGTGCGAGGTGACCAGATCGGTCAGCGACATGTCGATGCCGAAATCAGCGGCCAGCGTGGCCTCCAGGCCCGGCAGGTCCCACTGCTCATCGATCGAGTTCGGCGGCACGAAGCGCGCCACCACATCGAAGATCACATCGCCACGGATGCCATCGACGTTGTCCTTCACCGACTCGGCATCCAGCAGCTCGTCGCGCTGGCTGTAGATCACCTTGCGCTGATCGTTGTTGACGTCGTCGAAGTCCAGCAGGTTCTTGCGGATGTCGAAGTTGTGCGCCTCGACCTTGCGCTGCGCCTTCTCGATCTGGCGGCTGACCAGGCGATCCTCGATGACGTCGTCTTCCTTCATGCCCATCATGCGCATCGCCTTCTGGACCCAGTCCGAGGCGA
>Ga0308171_1003051_pt1 | contig 16019 bp, 13 predicted proteins | sample PhyGR1_FD_202135 | JGI IMG/M metagenome (GOLD analysis project Ga0308171, IMG submission 202135) | Phyllosphere microbial communities from UC Gill Tract Community Farm, Albany, California, United States - DLSLSG.R1 | ecosystem: Host-associated > Plants > Phyllosphere > Unclassified | place: USA... | reverse complement strand
CTGTGCGTTCAGTTGTTCGATTGAAGCTTGAGGCATCAGCATCCCGGCATTGTTTACCAACCCGGAAATGGGGCCAAGATCTTTATCTACCTGTTTAAATAACGCCACAATTTGCTCTTCCTGGGAGATGTCGGCTTGTATGGCGATGGCTTCCCCACCGGCATGGCGGATCCGTTCTACGACTTCGCGTGCATTGGCTTCACGTACTCGATACCCAATGCAAATTTTATGTCCCTTGCTTGCCAAATAGAGGGCGGTTGCCCGGCCGATCCCGCGATCGCCGCCGGTGATCAGGGTAATTTTATCGTTCATGTTCTATTCTCTCAGTCTGAGTTTTATTTTTTGTTTGTTTATCAACATCAAAGCGGCAATGCACAGGCAAAACAGCGCCATCATGACGAACACGCCCTTACCCGACCACTCTAATAGTGCTCCGCCAACAAAAGGCCCCAAAGACAGGCCGAGCACGACCAGCGTTGAGGCGCCTAAATAAGCGCCTCGGTAGCGTTCCGGCGCAAGGCGATCGAGCAAAATGCTCAAATTGGGTAACAGAATGGCCTCCGCAATGCTGAATATTACCGTACATCCTGCCCACCAGTACGTGTTGGCCGTATCGTTGGCCCAAAACAATATCTGGGAAAGCGCGAAAATTAGCGCACCAATCACAATGCGTTGTTCGAGAGGCGTATTTGCCAGCAAAGGCACCAGATAGAATTGTGCGATCAGTACGGTGATTGCGTTGGTCACCAGTATGGCGGTCACTAAATCGACCGCGCGCGTCGCATCTACCGTCAATAAATATTGAGGCACGATCGATTCAATCTGCGCGTAAACCAGATAGCAGAGAATGCTGCTGATTAATACGATGATATAAATATGGTCCCTCAAAATAAGGCGGGCAATCTGCCACGTGCTCATGACTTCATCATGCTGTGCTTTTGTATTGTTGTGGGGTAGCGTTTTGCCGGCGGGAATGCTCCAGAGAGAAAAGAGTAAAAACGGCACGTAAGAGAGAGCGGTGAGCAAAAACGTGCCTTTTTGCGAATTCAGGCCAAAAGTGATGCCGATAAGTGGCCCGCTGACCGCCGCGATGTTCACCGCGAAGTAGCGAATTTGCAATGCCAGCTCCCGCCGTTTCTGATCCTGCAGCAAATCACTCATGAGGGCGCGGCTGGGGGCATCTATCCAGGAAAACGATATGCCGGTCAATAAAAGGCCGAAGGCGAAAAAGAATATGCTGTCTGCCAGCGCAATGCCGGCATAACCGGCAATCGCCAACAGGCACCCCAACACCAGCAGCGTTTTCCTGCCCACTCGGTCGGACAATGAACCGCCGTAAATTCCCAATATGACCGAAATTAGCGCGCAACCGGACATCAGGCTGCCTATCGTCAGCGGGGTGAGTTGATAAGTGCGGGTCAGGATGATGGACAAGAATGGCCAAGCCATAAAATAGCTGAGACGGGTGAGCAAGGTAAAAAACAGCAAGATAGAGACATTTCTGGGAAAGGTGGACAACGTTTGTCTCAGTGTCAGGTCATCACTGCATAACGTAGTGCGATCTTTCATCGTTTTCCTCATCTGAACTGTCATTGCTCAATAACGGCACAAGTGTGTTTGTTGAATTTATGTTAACATTTAAGCGAGCTGGAACTTTAGACTTATAACACATTTTTTTCCAAGGTAAATGCGCTCGAAAACAACGATGGTTTGTTATCTTATTGTTAATAAATGTATTTATCTTTATTTGTGAACGATATCAAATTATCGTTGCAATTTAATGTAATAAATAAAATTGTTGACTTGAATGTTAAATAAATATAGCTGTAATAAGCTGTTAATATTAGTTTAACATTACAATGGGGTGGCGGGGTCAATGTTTACTAGAAAAACCAACGGCAAGAATCAGCGGTTGCGAGCGATGATCGCCAGCCCCGAGCTGAGCTTTTTGATGGAAAGTCATAACGCGCTCAGTGCCAAAATCGCCGAACAGGCAGGGTTCTCTGGACTATGGGCTTCCGGGCTAACTATCTCCGCCGCATTGGGGTTGTCTGATCGTAACGAGGCGTCTTGGACTCAGGTGCTCGATGTCGTCGAGTTTATGACCGACCATGTGGATGTCCCCATATTGCTTGATGGCGATACCGGGTTTGGCAATTACCACAATGTTATCCGGTTGGTAAAAAAACTGTGCCAGAAACACGTATCCGGCGTTTGTATCGAGGACAAGATTTTCCCCAAAATGAACTCATTTCTCGGTGAACGGCAGAGATTGGCCGACATTGATGATTTTTGTTCAAAAATCAAAGCGGCTAAAGACACTCAGTTCGACGATGATTTTGTCATCGTCGCCCGCACCGAAGCCCTGATTTCCAGTTTGGGCATGTCAGAAGCGCTAAATCGCGCTGAGCATTATCGCCAGGCGGGGGCCGATGCGATCCTGATCCATTCCAAGCGTGACAACGCCGATGAAATTCTGGAGTTTGCCGCTGAATGGGCCAACCGCAGCCCATTGGTCATCGTCCCAACAAAGTATTACTCCACACCGACGGATGTTTTCCGGCAAGCCAATATATCAACGGTGATTTGGGCGAATCATAGTCTGCGTTCATCGATCGCGGCGATGAGGGAAACCACTCGATATATCTTTGAAAGCCAATCGATAAGCCACATTGAGCAGGGTATCGCTACGCTGGAAGACGTTTTTGCGTTGACCAATGAAGTCAACGCGAGTCTGGCGGATCGCCGTTACAAAGTCGGGCTGGAGTGAACGATGGAAACGGCGCGCCATTTTACTCATCTTCTGAAACAAGCCGGATTCAATTTTTTCAGCGGCGTTCCCTGCTCGTTTTTGACTCAGGTCATCAATCAGGCCATTGCCGATCCCGAGCTGGACTACGTTCCCGCCACCAGTGAGGGGGAAGCCATCGCCTTGGCCGCCGGTGCATGGCTAGCGGGAAAGCAAGCCGTCGTGATGTGTCAGAATTCGGGATTGGGCAACATGGTCAATCCGCTGACCTCGCTCAATGCCGCATTTGATATCCCCGTTCTCTTGGTCGTTACCCACCGAGGAAAACCAGGGATCAAAGATGAACCGCAGCACCGGCTTATGGGGGAGATCACGCCCGATTTGCTGGCGTTGCTCGGTATTCCCGCCATCGTTTTGCCGACCGGTGCTGCTGCAATGGCGGAAGTGGTTTCTGACGCTATGCACTGCGTGCGGGATGAACAAAAAACCGTGGCGCTGATTGTGGAAAAAGGCGTTTTTTCAGAAACAGCGCCGGTGGAGAAGATCCCATGTGAATTGCCCGAGCGCGCCAGGGTGCTGGAGCAGCTGTTGGCTTTGGCCGGAGAACGGGACTTTTTGATTGCGACCACCGGCAAAACGGGGCGTGAACTCTTTACCTTGAACGATAGGCCGAACAATCTCTACTGCGTCGGCTCCATGGGGTACGCCAGCGCGCTTGCCCAAGGGATTGCGCTATATATGCCGCAGCGTACCGTCACCATCATCGACGGCGACGGCGCCGCATTGATGCACCCGGGCAATATGGCGACGATTGGCCATTTGCGCAGTTCGAACCTGATTCATTTACTCCTTAATAATGGCACCTATGACTCTACCGGCGGGCAAAAAACGCTGGCTGATGGGGTCGACTTTGCCCAAGTGGCTCGGGGAATGGGCTATGCGCATGCGCAATATTGTTCATCGCCGGCCGAGTTGGCCGACGCATATCGTCACGCGCAAGCGGATGCCCAAGGCCCGGTGCTTTTGATCGTGAATATCGCTAACGGCTCGATGGGAGATTTAGGGCGTCCAACGATTACTCCTGAGCAGATTGCTCGCCGCCTTCAACATCAAATCAAGGAATCTTTCTCTGATGACACTTAACTTTGCGTTGAATAAAACCCTGGAAGGTATGGCTATCTACACGTCGAAGGCTATTGCCAGCAAAGCGGCCAAAATGCCGGATGTGATGAATTTGAGCTTCGGCGAGCCGGAATTCGGGCCTCCGGCGTTTCTGCAACCCTTAATCGAACAGGAAGGGTTGAACTGGGAAGTGTTCATGCACTCCGTCAAGGGGTACGAACAGCCTAAAGGTTCGTTGGCCTTACGGCAGTCTATTGCGGCGTGGTATCAGCAACACTATGGTTTAACCGTCGATCCCGAGCGTGAAATCATGGTCACCCACGGGGGAGTGGAGGCGATCAACCTGGCGATCCAGTGTACTACGCAGGAGCACCAAGGCGTCATTGTCAGTCATCCTTCCTACATGTTGTATGAGCGTGCGGTGACGGCGTTGAACCGTAAACCGGTAGCGCTCAATCGTCCGCTAGGCGAAGCGGAATATAGTTTGGCGTTGGACGCTCAGCGGCAGGATCCCGCTCTGCAACAGGCGGGGGTCATGATCGTCAACTCGCCGGAGAATCCGAGCGGTTACATGTTGAACGCCCAAGATTGGGATGCCGTTGCCGAGTTCACCCAGCAACACGGCGTCTGGTTAATACATGATGAAGTCTATGACGTCATGGCTTACGCCGAACGCCATCAGCCCGCGTTACAACACCCTGGGCTGAGAGACAACACCATACTGATCAATAGTTTTTCCAAAAAATTTGGGCTGCCTGGGCTGCGGATCGGTTGGATGATTGCCAATGAGCGCGTCATCGATATGGCGGCAAAGCTGCATGATTATTTTTACCTTGGTGTGAATAAACAGTACGAGCAAATAGCGCATTTAATTTTGCGTGAACCGCGTATGGGCGCCTGGTTAAACGACGTCGTGGTGAAATTGCAAACACGTATGGAACGCGCTATCAGCGTATTGAATGATTCATTGGGATATCGGTGGACCCGTCAGCCGCGTGGCGCAATGTTTCTTTTCCCGGAGGTATCCGGCTTGTATGCGCGTTTGCCTGCTAAATGGCAGGACGGCAGCCGCACCGTAGGAGAATGCGTCGCGGAATATTTGCTGCACGAGAAAGGGGTAGCGGTAGTGCCGGGTCATGTTTATGGCGAAAACTCGGCGAATCACATTCGCATGGTGCTCTGCACTACCGATGACGTTTTCGATCAAGCTTTGCATCGCTTGGCTCACTGATTGAGGAGAAAAGCGCGATGGCTGATTTTCCCGATTGCCAGCTGATTAGCGGTTTTTTCACTGCCGAACAATGCATGCAACTCGACGCCATTTATCAAGATCTGGATGCGAAAGCCTGCGCAATCGTGCAGCAGACGCTGGCGGAAAATTGCAGTCTGGCCGATTTCTACCGTCGACGGCCTACCCTGATAGTGGTACCGGAAAAACAGTCGCCAGAACGCATTTGCCGTATGGAATACCTCAATGGCAGTTCCGACACGTTTTACCGGCAGGTGACGTTACCGGTGCAGCGGCGGCTTGAGGCGCTGGTTGGTGCGGAACTGACGTTGTTCAAAGACAAGTGCAATGTGAAGACTCCGCAAGGCGGCGCTTTTCCGCCCCATCAGGACGCGCCGGCTTATCTGAACTTTGGCCCGACGATCTTCATTACCGCAGGCATTATGTTGGACGCGCTATCTGTAGATAACGGTTGCCTGCATATGGCGACCAATTACAGACGACTGAACGTCGGCATTAAGCAGCATTGCACAACGCCCTATGGGGATTATCCACTGTTCGAGTATTTCGTGGGGGGGCCGCGCAACGGTGATATCGCTGATGAAGTGCAAGCGGCGCTGCAGTGGGAAACGATCGGTGCGCAGGCCGGCGATCTGTTGGTGTTCAACTCGTTCATCCCACATTTCTCCCATATTAATAACAGCCAGCAGCACCGGCGGGTGCTTTATCTCACTTTCAACCTGTTGAGCGAAGGGTCTCATTATCAACGCTATTACCAGAAGAAGTGGCAGGATTACAGCAACCCGCAATTTCATATTTCCACGCCCACCACGCATGCGGCATTGTCTATTAGCTGAGGCTCGTTATGAAAACAGCGTTATTTACTCCTGGTCCAGGCAATACCTCTGACGATGTGCGTGCTGCATTAAACTGCGATATCGGTACGCGTACGCCGCAGATGACGGCGTTGACTCGGCAGCTGCGCCGGCAGATTGCCGAGGTCGCCGAGTGTGGCGAGGATTTTAGCGTCGTGCCGATACAGGGGAGCGGGACTTTTGCCGTAGAGGCGATGTTGACGTCGCTGTTGCCTATGCAGGCGCCTTGTCTTGTGCTGGTCAACGGGCCATATGGCGAGCGCATGGCGGAAATTTGTCAAATTTACGCCCTGCCGCACTACATACTGCGTAGCGATCCGATGCGACCGATTAATGTCGCTGAGGTGGCGGACTATCTGGGGAGCCATCCCGATATTGCTGCATTGGCCGTGATCCATTTTGAGACGGGCATCGGCATTCTTAATCCACTGGCGGCCTTGTTGGCACTGGCTCAACAGCGCGGGATACGCGTTTTTGTCGATAGCATGAGTGCCTTTGGGTTGCTGCCGATTGAGTTCACTTCCCCGGCGCTGTCTGCGGTGGCCGCCTCCTCCAATAAAGTGTTGCATGGCGCACCGGGGGTGGGGCTGGTTATTGCGCGTCACGATATTTTGGCGGAGCCGAGGCCGGCGCGAACGCTGAGTTTGAATCTGCAGGCGCAATATTGCGGATTTCAACGTGACGGCATGTGGCGTTTCACGCCGCCGGTTCAGGTGATCGCTGCGTTGTCTCAGGCTATTGGCGACTATCTTCGCGAAGGCGGGCAAGCCGCGCGTTTGCAGCGTTACCAGCGGCGGGCTAGCCGCGTGATTGCCGGTTTGGCGGAGTTTGGCATTCGGCCATTGGTGCCCGAGAGCTACGGCGCGCCGGTGATCGTCACTTTCGTGCTGCCTTTTGCCGCCGATGTGCTGAGTGCGGGCACGTTGAGCGAGCGGTTACTCGCTTATCAACTGGCGATTTACCCGTCTCAAGTCAGTGAAGTAAACAGCTTTCGCATTGGCTTTATCGGTGAGTTGATGGAAAACGATGCCGATCGATTGGTTGTCGCAATCGGTGAAGTCGTTAGCGAGATCCGCGGGCAGTTGGAGCAACCGGCATGATTAATAACCGGAATACTGGGCCAACGCCTTTGCCGCCTGCGGTCCTGGACGCGATGGCACAGCAGCCGCTTAGCCACCGCAGCAACGTATTTCGCGAGGCGTTTGCCGGCGTGACGGCGCAGTTGGCAAGGCTGGTGAATGCGCCGGATCCGGCGCTGTTGCTAAGCTGTTCGGGAACCGGTGGTCTGGAAGCCGGCATGGCCAGCATCATTTCTGCTGAAAGCCGGGTTTTAGTGCTCAGCGCCGGGAGCTATGGCGATCTGCTGGCGCGCATTGCGAGCCGTTTCACCCCGGCGTTGGACACCATGAATTTCACCGCCGGCGGCACATTTGATCTCGCCGCATTGCAGGCGCAGCTGATGCTGGCACGCTATGACGCTGTGCTGTTGACGCATTCAGAAAGTTCGACCGGGGTTTATCACCCCATCGCATCGGTGATTGCTGTCATCAGGGCGCACAGCGACGCCCTGGTATTGGTCGACGTCGTCAGCAGCTTAGGCGCGGCGCCGATCGATATGGCTGAATGGGGCGCTGATGTGTTGGTCGGCGCAACGCAAAAAGCGCTGATGGCGCCGGCGGGTATGGCCGTGGTGTATCTCAGCGTTCGCGCGCAGCGCTGCATCGAACAAAGCTCGGTTTGCCGCGATTATATGCACCTGCGCCCGTGGTTGGAGGCGAGCAGACAGCGCAGCGTGCCTTATACGCCGGCGGTTAATGTGTTTCAAGGGTTGGCGGCGGCGGCGGCGCTGATTTTCGCCGAAGGATTACCGGAGCGTTATCGGCGGCATCAGGAGGCTTCCGCCCGTTGCCGCGCCTTTTTTGCCGATCGCGATCGCGTTTGCTGTTTTGCCGCGCCTCAGCATGCCGGCCACAGTATTACCTCACTGTATCTGTCTGATGCGCTTTCCGCTTCTGCCATCAAAAGCCGCTTGGAATATGAGCACCATATTGTGGTTTCGACCGGTTTGGGGCCGCTGGCCGAACGCGTGATTCGCATTGGGCATATGGGGCATTTCACGTTGGAGGAAATCGACGATGCACTGCAGGCAACGGCGCAGGTGATAGAAAAGGAGAGCGGCGGATATGGAGATTAAATGTCTGCAAAGCATAACTCAGATCGATGCTGCGACATATCAGCGTTTTCATCGGCAGGCCAATGGCAGCGTTTTTTATGATTATCATTTCCTGTTGGCGTTGGAGGAACGGCCGTTATTGCCTCATTTGAAGACCTACTATCTGGTTGCACAGCAAGATAATGCGCTACGGGGCTGGTTGCCGGTCTATTTGCAAACGGACGTTGATCCGTTCGGAGTATTGACCGCTTCTCTCGGCTATCCGTTTGATGCCGATACGCGGGCACTTTTTTCCCATGTGATGCACGTTAGCGACAGTGCTTTACTGCATACCGGCGATCCCGCTCAGATCTTTCCGCCGTTGTTTAGGGCGCTGGAGGCGTTGGCAAAAGAGGAGCGGGTGCTGTCATATGGTTTGTTGAACTTAACCGCCAGGAATGTTGATGGCATTCAGCAATATGTGCCCGGGTGGCGCAACAACTTCATGTGGAATCGTTTTAGCTGCGATCTTCGGCCATTCACGAGTTTGGAACAGATTATCGCCGGGCTGAATGCCGAGGGGCGGCGTGAGGCGAATCGGCAGAAGAGAAAGTTCGAACAGTCCGGCGGAGAAATTCGCTGGTTGCCTGTCCAGGCTGTGGATTTGCATGAGGTTACGGCGCTGTGCCAACAAACGACCGCACGCAATGGCACGCCGCACTATTACCCACCGGAAGCGGTACGCCATCTGCTGCAGTGTACAGAGGCGTTCACTCGCATCGTGGAGCTGCGCCAGAATGGGCGGCTTGCCGGTATCGGCATTGTTTTCATCGACGGCAAAAAACTGCATCTTTGGGCGGTGGGTATGGATTATGCCGCTGCCGATTTCAGCCCTTATACATTGCTGTACCTCGATATGTATCGTTTTGCCTTGGCTAATGGGATCGAAATACTCGAGGCGGGGCGCACCACACAACGTATTAAAGAACGGTTAGGGTTTTGTGCGGTGCCATTATATTCCGTGACGAAAAGTAGAGGTGACTATGTTTAATACCGATATGTTGGCGTTTTTAATTTGCCCTGTAAGCCATTTGGCGTTGCACTATGATGCTGAACGACAATGCCTGATCAGTTCTGACGGTCAAAACGAGTATCCGATAGTCAATGGTATTCCGGTCTTAATGCCCAATAACGCGATGGAAGAGTGATCATGAGTAAATATGAGAATTATGATGCGATCAGTGAGAACTATGACAAAACGCGTACTGCGGTAGGTATTGAAATCGTTCTTGGATATATTTCAGCTTTGAATAAAGATCGGGGTGAGTTGCAAATTCTGGACGCAGGATGCGGCACGGGAAATTATGCGTTAGAGTTGAAGAAACACTATCCCAATGTTTGGTGTGCGGATTTCAGCATGGGCATGCTAAGCAAATGTCAGCAGAAATTTGCGCAGCGCGAACAGCAGGTAAATTTATTGCGCTGCGATATCACTAAGTTGCCTTTTCGCGATGGCTCACTGGACGTCGTGATTTGCAACCAGTCGTTGCACCATTTGGATGAGCCAGGCAGCAACTTTAAACATTTGGCCGAGTTTTTGCGGCAAGCGGCGCGCAGCCTGCAACCGGACGGATTGTTGCTGATTAATACGATCACACACCAGCAGCTGCATGATGGCGTTTGGTGGGGCGATTTGATTAAACCTGCCGTCGAGAGAATGAAGCCGCGTTTTACCACCGATGAACAGTTGGCGGCATTGCTTGATCAGGCCGGGTTAACCATCACTAATCGCGTAGTGGCTCTGGATACCATCATTCAACAACACGGGTATTTCGATCCCGGCTCGCTATTTGATAAAACGTTCCGTGATGGCGACTCACATTTTTCATTATTAACGCCCGATGAACTGGCCGGGGTGTTGCAGCAGTTGGAAAGGATGCGCGCGCGCGGAGAGTTGGGGGCGTATATTCACGAGCGTGACCGTTTACGCCGGGATATAGGCCAGTTCACCTATTACGTGATCGGAAAAAAATAATGGCGACGCGCAAAATAATCATGGTGGGCAGTCAGGATGAAATCTTTGAAGAGCTGCCTCCGGAAGATATTGAGTTATACGTCATTCAGCCTGCCTCGTTGATTGGCCCGCGGTTGCGAGAGGCTGCGGCGGACATTTATACCATCGAAGCGTTTAACGATGAACAGGTGCTGGCAGGCGCCCGCTATTTTTGCGAACGCCACGCGATAGACGGATTGTTCAGTTTTACCGAGTATGGCTTGTTGCCTGCCGCCAATGCGGCGAAAGCGTTAGGCTTACCTGGAATAAGCGCAGGGACCACAGAATTATGCCGCAACAAATGGAAACTACGGGAAAAATTGGCGGGGACACCGCTGCATGTGCCGTTTGTCATGGCCGATGGCCATGCCTCGCTAACACAGTTTGCCGGGGAAAACGGTTTTCCTTTGGTGCTGAAGGATCCCAGCGGCGTCGGCAGCATTAATGTCAAAATTTGCGGGTCATTGTCGGAAGCGCTGGTTTTTTTCGATGAGTTGCAGCGGCAGGGATATACCTATGTGTTGGCGGAGAAATATGTTCAAGGGATTGAATATAGCGTGGAAACCTTGAGTATTCGCGGCCGTCATCAGCTGATTGGCGTTACCGATAAACATCTCTTGCCGGGAGGGTTGGTGGAACAAAAGCATGTGTACCCGGCCGCATTATCAATAGAGGCGCGCGCCAGGATTGAGCGCTATATCTGTAGCTTATTAGAACAGATTGAACACCGGCATGGGCCGATGCATATTGAAGTTAAAGTTGAAGAAGAACGGATCTACCTCATTGAGATTAATAATCGTCCGGGTGGGGACTATATCTGGGACATGGTGAATAAGGTCTCTGGCGTAAATTTAGTCGCAGAAACGCTGCGGTACGCTTTTGATGGACAACCCGATTCAAATGAGCGGAAAGCGCGCCAGCGTTACGGCGCAATGAGCTATATCGCTCTTTTCCAGCCAATACCACCATCGACGGTCAGACAGGCGTTGGAGAAAATGACTGAACTTGACCGAGTACAGTGCCAAATATCGTCTTTATCCAGCGAGCGAGAGGTCAAAAATTCATTTGAGCGGCCGGGATTTGTTTTAATCGGAGAGCAAGATCCCGCGTCGCTCAGCGCCGTGTTGCCGGCCATTGAAAAGTGGATAGATGCTCAATGCTGTCACCAGGGGGGAAGGATATGAAAGGTTCTATCAGTAAAAACAATGCATTTTTGCGTAACCTGCTGAATAAAATTTTCCTGTCCTCTGTGGGGGGGGCACGTCGCCCACCGTTGTTGGCAGCAAATGAGGTTTTTCCGGAGAGTCGAGTATTAGAAGCGCATTTTACGGAAATACATCAGGAAATTACCACACTGATTAATAAACGGCAGTTGACGCGATATAAAGATATTGATCCTGTGCGCGCAGCTGAGGTTTCTGAAAACTGGAAGCTTTATTACGCGTGGTTTATGTGGGAAGAAAACGAACGTGCGCGTACCGACTGCCCCACGCTGCTCGATTTGGTCAAAAAGATGCCAAACGTGATTAACGCAACGGTGGCCGTCCTGGAGCCGAAAGTGACATTGGCCGCCCATGAAGGTCCTTATGCCGGCATATTGCGCTACCATATAGGTATTGAAGTGCCGGAAAATAAACCACCTTATATCAGAGTGATGAATGAGTATCACACTTGGCAAGTGGGGAAGAGCATTGTTTTGGACGATTGTTATGAACATGAGGTTTATAACGAGTCGGACGGCCAAAGAGTGATTTTGATGATTGACTTTATGAGGCCGATGATCGCGCCTCTGCATTTTATTAACTTATGCTGTTTAAAAATGAAAAAAAGGTGGGGCGGGGTGATGATCGATAAAGCCAATAATGATTGACGTCTGTATTTGGGCTGATTTTGCGGTGAATCAACAATGAGTGATTCCCTCAGGTTAGGCTGGATGCTATTATCAGATCGGCGTTTTTCGACCCTGTACACGATTCTGTGTAAATGCCTTTCTCAGAAGTAGCCGTCCAGGCTGTCACCGAACTCGATAATAAAGCGGCTCATTGCCATACGCCAGTCCCGTAGTGGGATCGTCCATTTCTGTGAGGCTGCCTGGATTGCCAGCCACACCACCTTTTTCACTGAGTCATCCGTCGGGAACGCTTTGCGCTTTTTGATGCCATGCCGGATCACACTGTTCGGAGACTCTATGGCGTTGGTCGTGTAGATGACTTTGCGGACATCTGCCGGGTAAGCGAAGAACGTCGCCAGGTTAGCTCAGTTTGACCGCCAGCTTCGGCTTATCTTGCGGATAGCGGCTGTCCTAGGCAGCGGCGAACGCTTCCAGAGCCTGCTGGCCTGCTTTTTTCCGTGGGAGCCTGATAGATCTTTCAGGTCGCGGGTGACGACTTTATAATCCTTCCAGGAGACGAACCGCAGGCTGTTACGCACCATATGCACGATGCATAACTGGAGCTGGCCTCTGGATACACCGCGTTGATGGCGTCCGGGAAGCCTTTCAGGCCGTCAACGCAGGCGATGAGGATATCCGTTCAGGCCGCGGTTTTTTAGTTCAGTCACCGCCTGGTTACGTTCACGGTACTTATCAGGCCTGTATTGTGCGCCGTTTCTCGGTGGGATAAGCGGCCCGATCTTCTTTCTCAGCAACACATCATGGCAGTGGCGTGTGTCATAAGCGCCGTCTGCCGAAGCACTTCTGATTTTCCTGTGGGTCTGGTTAATCAGCCCCGGCAGAGCCTGTGCATCTGTCGTACCACTGAGTGATAAATTAGCACAGATAATCTCGTGCGTCGCACTGTCTGCGGCCAGATGAAGCTTGCGCCACACCCGACGTCTGTCTGCGCCGTGCTGCTTGACTTTCCATTCACCTTCACCAAAAACTTTCAGGCCGGTGGCATCAATGACCAGGTGGGAGATTTCACCGTGTGTTGGCGTCTTTATTTTGATGTTTACGGTCTTTTCAGAGAATAACCCGGGCAGCGCAGCGGCAGTACCATCATCCTGAAAATAGAGTCAACGAAGCCTTGTAACTCCCGTAACGAAAGATTAAACACGCGCTTCATCATCAGAACGTAAGCGCCCCGTGGAGGATGTCTGTCAGATCCCTGTCAATCCGGCGATGATAGTGTCCAAGATCTGGGGCGCAGATCAAACAGATGATGGACATTATTTTCAGGGAAAGCGGGCCACTCTGACAGACGGTTCAAACGTGACGCTTACAGTAAAGCTTCCGCTTCACACTCAAAGCTGCCTGTCATGCCTGCTTAAAAAACGGGCTTAACGTAGGATATTTTCCGTTTTCCAAGCGGACCCCAGTAAAGCCTGGGCAATGCGGCGAGAACTGTTGTCACCTCGCTACACAACACGATTGAGCGATATCCCGAACGCCAGATTGATATAACCATAGTCTGCCAGTTATTAAATACGACAGACTTAAAAGATATATACAGCCAAGAGCAGAAAATGTCGGGTACAGTAAAAATATCCAGGTAAAACTACTTGTGGCGATGGAATAATAGTATTTCGGGACTATTGTTCCAACATGCAGATAGTTATGGTTTATTCTTGTGAGTATAGAACTCAGTTGCTATGTTGCTGGTAAAGGATGTTGGATTAGGTGGCAGAAGGTTAGTTTAACCGATATGGAGAGAGTATTATGTTTAGAGGGATAATTAAGAGGTTTAGTAAGGAAGTGAATTATGAGACTGAATTCACTTCTGCTGTGAAACGCTCTAGGAATTGGAATCTTGAAGTGCCTGATATCACATTGAGTAAAACTCCATTTCTGACTGGGGACAAAGCTAAGTCTGCGCTAAAAGTTATACAGAGTATTGCTTCAAAGCATACTCCAGAAGAAGTTTCACAACAATGTTTTGGATATATGTATTTCGTTCAGGATGCATTAGAGGAAGCTTTGCAAACTCCGCTTTATTATACTTTAGGTTATGTTGATTATGAAAAGAGACCAGTTTTTTATACAAACGAGAAAGAGTTGAAAAGTAAATTGGGGAATCCGATGTCAGGCGTTGGAGCGATAAATTTACATGCATGGCTGACGACGCCAAATATGGAAATTATCGACCTTACGTTTGCCACTACATATGGAATCGTGAATAATATCCCATCAGTCATTGGCCGCTGTTCATTTCAACACTACTCTGAATTTAATGAAAACATGGTATATCATCCTCAGTTGGTCGGCGAGGATTATTTGAAGCAGATCGGTGTCTTCGTTGATTTTAGGGCATTAAATATATTTGTAATATAAGGCCAGTGGTTTTCAACTTTTTTTTCAAAGCGAGGATTTGCCTCGCTTTTTATTTTCTCGGTGGTACGTATTAAAATATAATCAACGTAAAATATGATGATTAGTTTGATAGTTAACTTGTTGTGATTGACGACATTCGGTCAGATCATTTAATCTATCTACGTTGTACTGTCGTCTTAAGACGACCACCAATGCTCAGTGGGTCTGCGATGAGCGCCTTCGGGTGACCCTGCTGTCGATAGGCAGCCACCAATGATCTGGCCATCTGCGAGGATCGCCTTCGGGTGATGGCAAAAGAAAGCTTCCGTAGCCTGAGAGGGAGCACGCCAGGTATGGTGTGGTACATCTGCCCGCCTTTGGGAGCAGATATCGCCTGCATAACGTAGTATTCGGGGCGGTTAAGGCTGCTGAAAAGTCATCACAATGCCATGGCGCTATTAGCCTGGCACACATCTACATATGGCAGTCCTTGCCTGGAGAATTCAGTCACAACAGACTGATATCACTTACTTCTTTAAAGCTGTTAAGGCTTTTATGACGTGTTGCTAACGATGCGACTTTTGAACGCACGTATAAGGCCATTGGGTACATTTGGCCGCTTACGTGAGTCTCATTAGGAGCAGAGGAGCGCGCGTCACTTGTGAAGTGGCGAAGACACTACCAAGTGACGCGCGTAGCGCATAACGTCTCAAACCACGCACGACGTGGCTTTCAACGTTTTACTACCATCTGACCAACATGTAGTCCGTGTCAGTACGGTCTTAAACACTCATTCACTTCAACGTAATTACGACGGGAAATCCGTTTTGAACGTTTCACTATCTAAAAAGGAGGAAATCGACTCGGTATCGATGGCGACACTACGAACAGTAGTGTTGGAGGCAGCTTGACGAAAGTCAGCTCTGCATAAGCAGCAAACAGATCAGAGATCTGGGGTGCCTCGCAAGAACTCAACATTTCGCCGCCCCGATGCACAGATACCAGTCGAGACGCAGGAAGCGCAAAAGCAACCGTGTCGTCGGGGTTGAAATTACTGAGGTACAGATCCGTCTGCTTCTTTTAAAGCAGAAGGACGTGTATCCCATTGGAGGTATTAAGATGTCCAGATTCGGTAAACAGCTGGGAAAACAACTTGTCACGCTAGCTCGTCAGGGACGAGGGAGTTTTAAAACCGTTGCTGACCGTTCCAGAATTGCAGACCGTTTTTCTGAACGTCTGGCAAAGTTGAATATTCAAATCAGGGATGTAAAACACATTAAAACGACCCATATCGAAAAGTACATTCGTAGCCGGCAGGCTGAGAATATATCGCTTCGCACATTGCAAAACGAGATGGCAGCCGTGCGTTCAATCATGTCCGCTGCGGGGCGGAATAAACTGGCCGATCCCAACCATGATAAATTGAGCAACCAGGCTTTAGGGATTTCAGGTGCTAACCGTGATGGAACAAAAGCTCCTATTTCGGATGAGAAGTTAACTGCTGTCATAAATCACGTCTTAAAAAAAGATGCAGGGGTAGCATTGGGTGTTCAGTTGTCTCGCTATGTAGGTTTGCGAACGGAAGAAACTGTTC
>Ga0308171_1003049_pt1 | contig 16031 bp, 16 predicted proteins | sample PhyGR1_FD_202135 | JGI IMG/M metagenome (GOLD analysis project Ga0308171, IMG submission 202135) | Phyllosphere microbial communities from UC Gill Tract Community Farm, Albany, California, United States - DLSLSG.R1 | ecosystem: Host-associated > Plants > Phyllosphere > Unclassified | place: USA... | reverse complement strand
CATTTTGCAGACGTAACAGTTCTACGAACAATGCAGGAAGTTTGACATCCAGCCCTTTTTCGGCACTGGCAAACATTTCGTCAGTCAGCGGAGGGTGGTTGTAGGAATTATGATCCCAGAATTCTGATTGATTGATGCTCACAGTTTTGGTGTTTTTTTAAGTTGCATTTATTTTCTTGCTTAACTTCCCAAATATCTGAATAATCAGTTGAACTTCAAAACAAAAAACCGCTTACAAAAGCGGTTTAAAAGTTTATCGATGCATTTCAGATGCGATTCTATTACAGGGTCTTGCGGACGGTCACATCCGGCGCTTGACCTTGCGGGACGATGAAGATCGCATTGTCGCTCACAGAACCACCATTATCTAGGAAATAGCCCGATACCACAGGAATCACGAAGCTTTGGTATTTTCCGTCTTTGGTGTACGCCCAATAGGTCACGTTCAGGTTCTGAGGATTCATCTTTAGGGTCAGTTTTTTAGATGTTAGTTTGGCGCCGGTGGCATTGATGCAGTTCAGTTCCACCAGTTCTGTGTTGGTCACCACTTGCGGGGCGTTGCTCATCCTCAGGTTAAAGTCCTTTCCGGAGTTGTTCACCAAGGTTGCCGAGACCTTGTAGCGGTCGTAGTTTTTCCCGCCTGCCGTCACAGACTCTTTGTTCAGGATATTGAAGGTCACTGCCAATCCGTCAACCGTTACTGTTTGGCCGTCTGTGATCTTCTGGGCTCCTATGCTCGTGAAAACCATTAATAATAAAAGAGGGATCAGTTTTTTCATAATAGGGATATTTTAAAAGTTATGTTCTGCTTGCTTATCTTCGAAGATGCCTTGTGCCTCTTCGCTTGGCTCGTTTGAAGAAGCGGGTAGCAAAGAAGGGTTGGACGGATATTTCCCGTTCTCATAGGTCAGTGATTTCCACGATTTGCCGTCCTGGACATAGAGGGTTTTCCAACCATTTTTCATTTCGGGGTCGGCATACAGAGGTGGTGTGGTGACCGTGAACTTTGTAATAGGTTTCAGATGGTCATCCAGCAGGAGCACGGTGCAGCCGCCGGTGCCACAGAAGTAAGGCGTGTAGAAACTCACGAAGACCTCCATCTTCCCGTCGCCGTTGAGGTCAATCTGTTGGTAGCGAAATTTCCGGTCGCTCATCGGGATGGCCTTCAGGTCACCGGGTGTCAGGTAATCGTCGGCGATGTAGTGCGCAATTTTCTCTGCGGTATCTTTTTGGTCTTGTTGTTCCAACTTAGGTTTGGCAGTTACCGTGTCACTCAGGGAAAGTTTCTGAGGTTCTGGTGCTGGGCTAGTTTCCTTTTTATTGCATTGGAGAGTCAGGAATGCCACAGGCACCAAAATAAGAGCTCGGGTTATGAGATGCTTTTTCATAATGAGAATTTATTCCCCGAAGTTACGTGATTTCTTCAAAATCTTTGATGACAGATGTCAAATAATCTTTAATTTTTAGGAAAAATAAAACCGCACTTTGGGAAGGCGGTTTCATGTGATTGATATCGTGGATTTGTAATCTGTGCAGTTTTTGTTATTTTATCGAGATTTCCTTACTTTTAGTCACTTTCGGAATGTAAATAAGATAATCATAACCCTTGATAACTCGCGATAAGTAGACATCATCTACTTTTAGCTTGTTTTGTAAAATAGATTTCTTTAAAGGTCTTAGATCAAAACAGTACCATTGATCATCTTTTGCCACATTTAGAAAAGATTTAAAACTCGTGTCATCATCTTCGTCTCCTTTTCCAATGAGCATGATGTGTAGTGACTTCCTGTAATTGGCCTCTTCGATATTAGAAATTAAGTTGCCAATATCATAGATATCGGTTTTTGTTAAGATGGTTTCTCCTTTTGGTACATGGACAGCACCAAATTTGAAAAGATTTTTTTTGCTTTTCCATTCGGGCATTTGCGTCAGCAAGATGTTTTTCAGCAGTTGGATCCTTAGCGGATGACTTCTTTTAACATAGATCTCTCTGCTTAACTTGAGGTCTTCAATTTCTTTTCGTTCTTTGTCAGAAAGTTTTAATTGCAACAGCAGATCTATTTTTTGAAGGCAATCTTCGGACAACAGGTAGTATTTTTCAAGACCCTCTTTAGATGCAATTAGTTTGGAATTCTGAAGCATTTGCTCATAGATCTCAATCGCTTTTTTATTTTTCGAAGTTGCTTTTAAACGTGAAATGATCATCTGATCTGCAAAAACGCTGATCTGTTCCACGCCAAATATTTTGGTATTGCGTTTAACCAAATTCTTAAACAAATCAAATTCTGGCTCATACTCCAAAAAAGAAAAGTTGGTACTGTACTCTTTAACGAAAGAATTAAGCTGTTCATCAGAAAGCGACTTAATTTTTGTTTCGATGATATCTACAGAATAAGGGTCGACCTCAAGAAAAAAGTTGTCAAACTTAACCTCATTGATAAGAGCGTTGGTGAAATAAGGAATTTCGTTTGTAAAATGGGTTTCTCCCAACAAAACCGAATTAGATTGTTTTATTTCGTTCATCAAAACATCCCATCCTTTTCCCTGAAATGAAATGTTTTTATCAGGTTGGAAAGCAAAACCATTCTTTTCAGCTAAACTGTCAAGGACTGTGTTTTGAGCATGGTTAAAATTTGCAATGAATAAGGTAACAAGTAAGAATAGAATTTTTTTCATTTTATAGTTATCGAAGTTTTATTGTAGTTGCTCAGGCGTTCTTTTGATATAAGAGGTTTCCGGGCTAAATTAATGTTATTTTTCCGTTTAGACTAATCCTTACAAGTACAGACCAGTTTTTAAGATTGATCATCCCTTACAGTTATTTCATCAACAACTTATATTTTAATAGAGCATCATGGTCTTCTGGCTCTTTTTCAAGGTATAACTTCAGGTATTCAATGGCTTGTTTTTTTTCATCTGAAACCCTGTATGCATCACTAATGTAATAATAACCATTGGTTGAGTTGGGGAAAAAATGAAGGTTCAACTTGAATAAATCGATTGCCTGATTCGTCTTTTTTTCGAACAATAGCTTAAAAGCATACCTTTCAACCAGATTTTCTCTTAATGAATATTTTTTTGAATTCAGTTCTACTTCCTTAATGCCAGCTTCATAACCTTTGTTGGATATGGTCTTGATGATATCTTTGGTGTAAAAGAAATTATCAATGGAAGGTGATGAACCTACCAATTGTTTTTTGATCAGATTACTAGCTTCCCAATAATTTTCGACTTCTCCATTGGTTAGAATGACGACAGTGTAACCCAAATCTGGATAGATCATGATTTCACAGGCAATACCATCGTGTCCGCCGGTATGTCCAAAGATGCGGTGACCGTTGATTGTATTTTCTTCAAACCCATAGCCGTACATTCCTTCTCTGTACTTTACTTTGCCCGATGTACAAAGCGTTGTATTCTCTTTACTCAATAAAATATTGTTTTGTAAAGCATTGGCGAAACTCAACAGATCATCAGCTGTGGAATAGCCACCACCGGCAGGCGTTCCTTTGGCTAAATTTGAGAAAATATTATTTTTCCATTGTCCCGGTTCTTCCAATGACATGGTGTAGCCGGTCGCCAGATTTGGAATCGCATGATCCAATTCGTAAGCATCTGTATTGATCATTTTTGCAGGTTGATAGATGTGTTTTTTTACATAATCAAAGTAATTCTGACCCGACACTTTTTCAATGATCAATCCTAAAATCATGTATCCGGAATTGCTGTAGTAGAAGTCACTACCTGGCGCAAAGGCTAGTTTTTTATCTACAAACAGCGGAAGGTAATCAGAAACTGTTTTGAAGTTGACTTTTGCAAGCTTGTCATATTCCTCCCAAAAACTTTGCATTCCTGAAGTGTGCGTCAATAATTGATGGATGGTCACAGAGTCGGCAACCGTTTTATTAGGATAATCGGTGAGATATTGGCCTACTTTATCCTGAAGCGAAATTTTCCCAGATTCCACCAATTGCATAATAGCGATTGCTGTGAACATCTTGTTGATAGAAGCTAGATTGAACTTCGTGTCCGGTTTATTTTTAACACAGTCCGGCAAATTGGAAAAACCAAAGGCTTCTCTGTAGATTGGTTTGCCATCTTTTGCAATAAGCACGACTCCGCTTAAGTAATTTTCTTTTTCAAGGTTTTTTAAGTGAGTCTTTATCGGATCAACGATGCTTTTCAAATTTTGTGATTGGACCGCAATAGGTTGAAAAAGAGCTATAACGAAGACAGCTGTAATAAAATAGATTTGACGGATAGTCATAGGGATTTCATTTATGATTAAGCGACAAAACTACTTTAAGCCGAAAAGGAAAAATTGTACAATTGTAAACCTGCCTATAAAAACAGCCAGTGAATTTGTTTTTTTTCCAGCGCTGTCGTTTTTTCAAAAAAAACCTTGGGCGAAAATCCTGTCACTGATTTGAATTCCCTGATCATGTGCGACTGGTCAAAATAATCAACACCATAGGCGATATCCGTTAAGTTGTTACGTTCGTTATTTGACGCGTATTTGTTCACCGCATTTCTAAATCTTAATATCTTTTTGAATTGAGATGGTGTTTTACAGATATGTCTGCCAAAGTGTTTGTTCAATGTGGTACGCGAGATATTATTTTTTACGCACAGTTCTGTAATCGTTAAAACGTCATTTTCATCGGACATCATTTCAGACAAAACAGTTTCAAGGAAGTTGTGCTGAAACCCTATTAATTTGGATAGCCAATAACTTTCAACAGCTTCGATTTTTTCGGCGTCATCTTGCAAAGAAAGAATTTCGATCATCGATTTTCTATAATCTTCAAAAGGTGAAAATTCAGAAAAGTTGGAACTGTTGTAATGGTTTAGGTCCTGCTCCAAAAATGCATTGATGGCCAATGGTTTGAAATAGATCGTTATCTCGTTTATTTTCCCTTCGTATTGCACATACACCGGCTTGTTGAAATCAGACACCAAATTGGTTTCCACCTCGTTGTCATCGCATTGTCTGATGATCAATTGATTTCCTTTAGTCATCGCTCTTGATTTTTCACTGCTTGATACAATGGTGAAAATAGAGGGGAAGGTGATGTATTTCGCGGGTTTCTCTTCAGCGGTATGGGTAAGGATATAAATACTTTCTATGTATTTTTTAAGCAAAGGATGGGAAGGGGAAAAGACTTTTATTTTCATAGGTTGCCAGTGGGCTTGGATTCACCGCTGCTCAGTAAAATTGTTTCACCGTTTCAATACTTCCAGTTTCTTTGTCTACAAACAAGTAAACACTTCCATCGTCGTGAAATGTGTCGCCTTTTTTGATATCCACTTGTCCCAAAAAATACATTGGGTTGTTATGTTTGATTGGCCAATTTGGGTTTTGTATCCACTTTGGCGGTTTCGTTTGATATTTGAAAAGTTGCGCAATGTTTTTCTTGATCATTTGCTTCTTGTCAGATTTGGATAACAATCGGTCCGTTGGCAAAATATATTTTTCAAAAAAGTCGGGTGAGATGTCAAGATATTTTGGACTTGTGGTAAGCAACAGGTCGTAGTCTTCCGAATATTGCTTGGTTGAATTTGCTTCAATATTCATCTTCTCTAAGAACAACTGTACCGCGCCTTGTGCATTCAGTCGTCCGTCTGCACTGTCGTAATTCTGTTCCGCTAAAAATAGAAATGGGCTTGAGTCCTGAAGATAAGTGCCAGACCAATCGACGGTTTCGTCTGAAAGTAACGTTTCCAATTTCTTGTTGGTGTAGATCTCGTGCTCGAAGTCTTTGCTTGACAGCTTTCCTTCTGCAAAGTGGACTAATATTTTAAATTCGTCTGTCATAGGCATTTCTATTCTGTCGTTGGTGCGAGGCTCTGGTTCGTAGCCTATGCAATTAATATAGCTTTGCAGATTTTTAGTTATTCACGAGCGAGAAACTCGTGTCAGCGTGATTGGCAGACGTTTTTTCTATTTATTTAATTTATCTAATTCAGGCAACTCACTTTTATACTTTTCGACGTCCCAAATCAAATTCCAAGTTTTAATATAGTCAGAGATGGAGCCAAGGCCAACTTCTTTTCTTCTTTGATCGACATGGTCAGGATCGATCAAAGGTAAAACATAATGCGAATTATCTTTCGGATTGATTCCTATCTGACTGCCGTATATTTGTTTTCTACCTTCTCTGAATTCTATTCTGTCGATCAACAAAGCTAAAGAACCTGAATTTGCATTTCCTTTGGTTACAGCTTCTCTCATCATGGGTAAATATTTTTTTTGCGTTTCCAGATCCGAATGTTGAATGACAAGAAATATGGCGCTATTGGCTGGTGCGCCTATTTTGTCTTTGCCAACCCAACCTTTTTCATCCAATATTTTTTTTACTTTTAATAAGCTGATTGAGTCACTCCGAAACATTTTTTTCCGAAGGTCTTGCATTTCTTGGGAATCATCACTGTGGGTTTTTAGCGTTTCGTAGATCTGCTTTCTGTATTTTTGGTCTTCCTCCAGAATGGCCAATAATTCTGCTTGCAATGGTTTGTCATAATTCGCTTCTACCAACTCTAACTTTTTTTCTAACTTTTCAATCGTTTTACCCCATTCTTTTTTGGAATGCAGGTTGTCTAGATCAGTATCAGACTTTAAATGCGTTAGATTGGTCCAACCATTTTCTATGGATAAGTTCAACCATTTGAATGCATTTTTTGTATCTCCGGCTAAAGAAGATGCGCATGCGCCATTGTACAAGTGACTTGGATTTTTGCTTTCGATTTTAAAAGCTTTATCATAGAGGTCAGTAGACATTTTATAATCTTTCGCTTCATATGATCGATTCGCTTCACCTATTAATGTTGAATAGTCTTGAGCATTGATGCCTGTGAATAGAAATAATAATAAAAAAGTATAAATATAGTTTCTCATTTTTTTCTGTATTAAATTTAATATTTTTCCGTCTTTACTAAGTTGCCTTTATCGTCATAAAATTTCCAGTTGCCACTTTCTTTTCCATTAGTATAGTTTTCTGTCTTTATCAGATTACCCTGTTCATTGTAGAATTTCCATTCCCCATTATATTTTTGATATTGGTTATAGCGCTCAAAATGTTCTAATTTTCCATTTTCATAGTAATACTTCCACTCTTCGATTTTACTCCCTCTGTTATATTTTCCAATACTTTCTAATTGTCCATTGTCGTAGTATTCTTTCCATTCGCCAGTTTTAAACCCATCTTCGTCATACAGACAAATTCCTCTTGATTTACCATTTTCGTGGTATAGTTTCCATTCACCTACATGATATCCACCTTTATATTTTCCAAAAGCCGATAATTGTCCATTTTCAAAATAGACTTTCCATAGACCAGTTTTTTCGCCATTTTCGTAATTTCCAACTTCTGCGAGTTGTCCATTTTCGTGATATTCTTTCCATTCGCCGGTCATTTTTTTATTTTCATTAAAAGATACGCCACCTCTTAATTTTCCATTTTTCCAGTACCACTTTCTTTCTTCATTTTTTTTTGTGTCATACATGCTGAGAGTGGACAATTGACCATTGTCGAAATATACTTTTGCTTCGCCCGTCAATTCACCGTTTTTGTCTAAAAAAAAGTGCTCTTTAACTTGACCGTTTTTATGATACGTTTTATGTTCTTTTCCTTGTCCGTTACAGACATTGAAAATTGATAAAATGGAAAATAGAAATATTAATTTTTTCATAAGATTTTCTGTTGTTTCAACTTTGGAAAACTTTTGATTTATCATATCGTACAATGTTTTGTGGCTTGGCGATGGCGGGCAAAACGAAGCCGAAACTTCCAATTAAAATAAAAATTTCTATCGAAGCACAAAACGTGAACTGATAACTTTCCGACCGCTATTGCCAAATCCTTGTTAGCGATTCGGGCTTATATTATTTCCATTTTTCAATGTTGCTAAATGTTTCAAAAGATAATTTAGTTTCTATAAATTCTTCTTCTGTTTTTAATTTTTTGTTATAGGCTTCATCTGCCAAATAAAGTAATGCTTCAAAATCCATTTCTTTCGGCATTTCTTTCGGATTATTTAAAACGTGATAATAATCTTTACCATTAGCAACGACACAACATCGCACATACAAAAAATAATCTACTGAGAAAAACTCATTTTCGCTTTTGTACGAGTCAGGACCAATATTAGAAGCGTAAACTAAACCATCAAGTTCATAAAGTTTAGTTGCTAGAATTTCTGCGAATTGTTTAATGTCTTCGATAGTCATTGCTACAAGCTTTTTGAGTGCTGGTTTTAGAACAGCATCATCATCACCTGTCTTTTTCCAATTAAAACTTGAAATAATTTGCCAAAATACTTCTTCATCCATTGGCTTGTATTCTGAATGTGGTTTATCAGGGATATTTGTTAGGTCATTTGTTTCTGAATATCCTTTATTGATTTTCTCCTTAATAAGTTTTTGAATTTCCCTTGAGCACAAGTCTTTTGTTACAAATTCTTTTTCATTGCTACGCCCGTCTGTTCCTAATTTTCCCCATTGAACAATATACTTCTCATTAAATTGTTCAACTGTCCAAAATTTATTTGAGTCTTCTGTTTGGTTTATAAAAATTCGTTTCATCTTTTTGGGTAGTATTGTTTTCTAGCCTGACCGCTAACGTTTCGCGGCTTGGCGACAGCGGGCAAATCGAAGCCGAAACCTTCACCTAAAATACAAAATTGAACCGAAGCACAAAATTCGAATTTTAGACTTTCCGCCCGCTATTGACAAACCCTTGTTAGCAAAAGTTTTTATTTATAGTTTATTTTGTGATTTAATTCAATGGGGTTATTTTCTTGTAAAATATAATTTTGTAGATCTTTATTCTTTACAGAAATATCCATTGTAGTACCATTCGCGTCGGTAAATGTAGCTGTTTTCCAACCTCTTGAATTTATATTAAATGGGTCATTAAAATAGGATCTTGCAAGTGCTTCATATTTTTTCCAATCAATTTTTATTGTTTTTGTGCGTGCGTCAAAAACAGTCCCGCCTTTTTTGACCTCTATCAAATTAAATGAATAGTCATTGTTTGAATCTTGAATAGAAACAATCAATCCTGGTAAACCATTGAAAATATATGGACCATCACTGAAAGGTAATTCTGTTGTAAACCAGGCAATCCAGTTTCTTCCTCCATACGTAGTTTCTGCTTTTTGAGATTTATAGTTTCCAATGAGTTTTTGTTCGGAACTTATTTTCCAATCTAGTATGTCCTCAACTGGAAGGAGATAATCTCTTTCCAAATAAGTGATCACTTTTTCAATTCTTTTTTGAGCAAGATTCTTTTTGACATAGAATTGGTTTTCAACACCCATTTTAAAACTTCCGGTTCCATTGTTCAACCTTACTGAATCTGATTTTCTGTCTAGTGAATCTCTAAAAATTGAAGTATTATTTTTTAGGTCCAAACTCATCTTCCCGGAATTAAGCTCATCTGGTTTTTCTGAATTCAGTTTGTATTTTGTTTCGTAGATAAAACTTATTTTTTGCGAGAAGCAAAAGGTAGAAATTCCAAAAAAAAATATAATCAATTTCATTTGTGGCGGGTGTTTGTTTAAAATATCTGCTAGCGGTTCGGGGCACTTGATGTTGCGGATTTGCACTTAGTGACTTTTACCGTGGTGGATGGAAGTTATGGTTTACAAATTCGTGTTATTGTGGTATTCTCTTCTTTCGCTGGTGCGAGGCTCTGGCTCGTATCCTTTTGCAATTAATATAGCTTTGAAAATTTTAAGTCGTGCACGAGCGGGACGCTTGCGTCAGCGGAATAGTAGTTTAATTCGGATTGAACTGAATATTGAAATACTTTAAATAATCCTCTATTGGTTCCAATCCCATTTCTTTTCTTCTTTCGTTCACAGTCTCAGGATTTTCTAATTGATACAATTTTCCATTTTCTATTTGTGAACCATATATTTGAGGTCTTCCTTCGTCCATTAACATCCTATCTTTCATCAATGCGTATTGTTGTTTAGATAAGTCTCCATTTGCAACCGCTTTCTCTATTTGTGGAAAATACTTTTTTCTGATTTCTCCAGTACTATGTTGCAGTCCCAACCAGATTGCATCCATTTGTCTTTGACCCACCTCCTTTAATGTTGGCATACCACACTTTTCAATAATGCTAATCACTAATTCTTGATTCCTATGATCTTCTTTAGCGTATTTGATGAGTTCATTTGATTTTCTAATCCTTTGGTCACTTTCTAAAACTTCGCTCAAGATTTGACGTTTTTTGCTGCAATCGACTTCAATAATATCTACTGAACCTACATAGACAAATTTATCCTTATTCATGTAAAGGAATATTGATATCATTAAAATAAGAGCGGTCAATATGCTGAATAATATTTTTTTTATTTTCATTTCTATTTTTGGTTTTTATGAGACATAACGTTTTGGGAGCTTTGCGATGGCAGGCAAACCGAAGCCGAAACCTTCAACTAAAATACAAAATTGAACCGAAGCACAAAATGTGAATTTTAGACTTTCCGCCAGCTATTGCCAGATTGTAGAATAAGGATCTGTCTTCTGTCGCTGGTGAGAGGCTCTGGCTCGTATCCTCTTGCAATTAATATAGCTTTGAAGATTTCAAATGGTGCACGAGCGGGACGCTCGCGCCAACGGGGGAAGCAAATCAATTCCTACGTAAGCATCTCCATAATTTAAAAGTATATATTTAAAAGAATTGTCAAACGTGATATTTAACTCTTTTTCTGTTTGTTGAATATCTTTTTCTTCGTTTTTCTCTTTCAGAAAAATTTTAGTTTCTTCTGATGAAAAATATTTATCTATTGCATTTTTAAACTCACTTGTCATTTGCTTATATTTCAAAGGGATAATTTTCTAATAAATTTTCGTTTATTGAGTGAAGTTGTTTTTTAAACTCAATTTTTGCTTGGTTGTCTAGTTCCCCAATTGTATCATAAATTTCATCAAGTTGTTTGTTTAAAAATGAAAATTGCAACCATTGTTGAAAATTAATACCAAGGTTTATAAAATTTATTGGGCTTAATTCTTCGTGGTTATGGTCGTAAAATAAGACTTTGTTATTCTTGTCAAACAACCAAAAATCTCCTTGTGCGTTTTGACCGAAAAACCAAAAAATTTCTATTTCAGTTAAAGGAATGTTTTCTGTCCAATAGCTTTTGTCTGAAAATTCTTTTGTTGTATTATGCGCTTCAACGCTGTTGAATAAAATGCATTCAGATGAAATTTCAATAGTTTTGATTTGAGTTACAATTTCTGAATAGAGCGTGTCAAACATGTAATTGACAGTTTTAGGAAAATTCTGTTTACTAGAACTCTCGACTAAAAGTATCGTTCTTATTTCTTCTATTGGAATGATTTTCATTGTTGGTAGAGCGTCGTTTTAAAATTGCCACTAACGTTTCGGCGCTTGGCGAGGTTGCGAGCTTCGGAATCGATTATTTTCTATCAAAGACAAAATTTCTTGCGAGAAATAAACGTGAATTTACTACAAAATTCGCAATCTTGACAAACGCTTGTTAGTGGCTGTTTTTTTGTTAGAATCCATATGCTTCGATTCTGTATTTGTATTTCTTTTTTTCAATAATCCATATGATTTCGTAACTTCCAGCTCCATCACTATTTGAAGAAAAAACATATAAGATATCTTTTTTTTCGTCATAATTTGCTTTTGAGTTATACAAACTTGGTTCATATAAATTTTTCAGCGCTTCGTTTGGTAATTCTATTTTTATGTTATTTATTTCAATTTGAATTGATTTATATTCTATTTTCGGAATATTTCCATCAGTACCAAAAAATTGCGAATTATCTATTTTCACTAATATAGATTTGTCATTTTTGAAGAAATTTAATTTATGTTTTTCTTTGATAAATTTAGCTTCACAAATTTCAATTTTTACATTTTCATTTTCCAACTTCACTTTTCCATCAAGTTCTGATTTCAATGGAATTTTTTGAAAGTCGGTTATGTATTTAATTCTGTCTTTGTAAATGTATCCATTTAATTCTTTTCCGTTTTTTTTGTAATCAATATTTATCCAATTTCCTTTTGGTTCAAAACAGTAAACAATAAATCCATTTTCTAACTTGTCAGAAATATTGTTTCCTTTTTCGGCTGATTTTCTAACATTTACAAATCCGTCCAAATCGTTTATTATTCCAAATTGCGAGAAGCAAAAATTGAAATTAAAAATTAAAAAAAAGTAGATTATTCTTTTCATATTCAGATTTTCTGGTAAAATAGCCACTAACTTATTTATATCCGCTACATTGTAGCGCAAATAATACCAAAATCGGTTCGGTATGCGCTACTGCATAGGTGTTTATTTTTTTTACTAAAGTAATAATATTGTTAATAAAATATATATCGTGATGTGATTTATTACAGTCTGCGACTATTAATTTTCATTTCCACAAAACAACTCAAAAAACCTTTCTTCCCAATGTCGCGAATCTATAATCCGTGACAATTACTTCCCCTTACCACAAAACACCCCAAAAAACCCTTCCCCCACAGTATCAGGAATCACGAAAAACATTTCCGTTTCATCATCCTCATTTTGTATCTCTTGTAAGAGCTTACCTGATGTCGCGGATTTGCAATCCGTAAAGCACGGATTGCAAATCCGCGCTATCGGTTTTTTCCTATTTTTAATCACATTTTACCCCTGTAGTATCCGTCAATTTTTTCTCCATTCGGTAAAGTTATATCATCATTATAAAAAGTGTCAATAACAAAAGCAGTTATTAGCATTATTATAATATATAGTAGAGGTAATAGACTGATGATGATCCAAAGTGTTTTGGCTCCAATTTTCAGATGTTCTTTTTTTAAAATAAAAAGTGCATTTAAAAATCCTAAAATAAAGGACGAAAACCACAAAATAAAGACCATGAGAACACCATATGAGTAAATATAATTGGATTCAGAATATCTGTAATTTCTTGTAAGGTGAGAAATTATTAAGGCTAATACTGGTAAACAACAAATTAACAGTGCAATATATTTGAAGTTAGATAATTTTTTCATGGCAGTGGGTTGAAATTTTCTTAATTTTCCTCTTGCACTTAATATGGCTATGAATATTTTAAGTAGTGAACGAGCTTGACACTAGCGCCAGCGCGGGGGAAGGTCCATGCTTTTCGTTTATATTAAAGTTCGTGGTCTACTAAGTTTAAAGTGTCAGTTATAAAATTTGCAAGTTCAGTTATAGTTATTGTGTTGGGATTTGCACCTAATGTCACATAGTCTGGAACAGCCTCTCCATGATGTGGTTTACAAGAAATACCATTAATGAGATTAAGTTTAGAAATTATCGTTGCTCTGTTTGCATTGTCTCGAAATACAACACCTTGATTGATTAAAGTTGTTATTAAGTTTCCAAATGTTTGGTTGTTTGCAGGTAATGCGGCAAGTTGTCTGTAAAACTTAAAACGTATATGAGCCTCAAGAACATTTCTTAACCAGCCCAATACAACTTCTTTTTTACTAATATCAGGATGTTGCAAGAAGTTTTCTAATTCTTTAATATGTCTGAAATAATCGTTTTCCACTAAAGCGTCTAAAATCAATGGTTCGACTGTGGAAGCTTTTGCTAAAAAATTTTCAGTTATTCTTAAAGCTTTTTTATCACCTGCAGCAAAACCTTTACCAAGGTCATGAAGAAAAAATTCATTGTGGCTGAGAATAATAGCTTGTTTTATATTTGGAAATAAATCTTTAATAAGTTGGACAGTATACATTCTTCTATTGCTATCAAAACTAGAAAGAGGATCATCAAAAACCAAAATCTTATTATTTATCGCAGGGTCAAGATCCAGTTTTGAAAGGAAAAATGCCAAAGCAATTGTACTTTTATCTCCTTCGCTCAATGAATCCTTTACATTAGTGGGCTGTGTTGGATCAAAAGAAATATCCAATCCGTCAATAGTTAACTTGTACCCAATTTTACTTTGAGTCGCTTGTCCCCGCGGAGGAACGTGAACAACATCGTCAATTCTAAAAAGTGTTTTAAATACGCTTCCGAGATAATGATTAATACGTGTTTTATAGTTTCCGAAAAAAGTTGTTGCCGCCAGTTGTTGTTGCTGAACCAATAATGGATAAGCTATTTCTAATGTTCTTAAATTTTGTTTTTCAGTAGTTAATTGAGCGCAAAGAGTTACAATTGGTGTTTCAAATCTCTTTTTTATCCGTTTCAATCTATCAACTTCAAGCTGTGTTTGAACTACTGTTTGAATTCCTGCTCTGAAATTAGTTATTACAGTATTATATAATGTTACATCTTGATTATAACTGTCAATGTTTGAATTGATAGTATTTATTGAACTCTGAAAAACAGTTGCTGTGGTGGTAGCCACAGCAACTGAAGGATTTTGAAGTTTTTGCTCAACGATTGCTATTAGAGCTTGGTATTCTGCTCTCAGGATTGCTTCATCATTTATTATATTAAATGCAGGAGATTGAATTGTATTTGGTAAATGTGCTGTCCACGTAGCAATATGTCCCGTATTAATTTGATTGATGTTGTTTATTGCTTGGATGGCTGTCTCTAAATTGAAATTTTGAATTGATGTCAAGTGATTTCTTAAACGCTGAACTAAAGAATTGAAATCTGCGTTGAATCGAAGAGTATACGCATTGATAATATCAATCGTGTTATTTATTGTTTGTTTGCAAAATGGGCAAGAAAGGTCTGTAGGATTAACATTCCCAGAAATTGCCCGCTTATTTTCTATATAACCGAAGCCTTTTTGTAACCAACTTTCAGGTCCGGCAACATTATTTTCTGTTAAGTCTTGGCAATGGTCAGTAAACATAACTTGCAAAGCTGCGTTTTGTATTGCTTGAGACGTTGTTTGTAAATCAGTTATTAATCCATTAAAATCAATTCCTGAATTTATACGAAAAAGTTGAGAGAGAGATTGAAGTGTTTGGATAACAGAATTTGCATTAGCAGTTACTAATGTTGCTTCTGCGGTTGCGGTAAGTGTATCGATATTGTTCGATTGCGCAATGGGAATATTTAGAAAAGATGGAATTAAATCAGTAGTTAAGTTATTCGCAACTTGATTAATTAATTGTTGTTCAATATCTGTTTGGATTTGCCTTGAAGCAGTTTTGTCGATTTTGTTTTGTTCAATTTGTTGTTGAATAGCAATTCCTTGGGCGCCTATTACAAATTGGTGTAATTGTTTTTTATGCTCTTCATTAAATTCAAAACCGGAATATACATTTTCATTTACAAAGTGAATGTCGAAAATTTCAATATCTGAAAATGGTGCTGTCCAACCAGTTGTTGGGTTGAAGGTATGATGTACATCTACTCCGGCGTTTCTCTGTATGATTTGAGCAGACTGAGCTGTCGTTTGATTTGTAGATTTTCTTCTTTGAACAAGTTCAGGTTTGTTTTTAGTTAGGGAACGAAAAACAGATGTTAAAGTTGTTTTGCCACCACCATTGTCTGCATAAAAAAGTGTTAGTTTTTTAAAAGCTACGTCACCAGTCGCTTGATAGTTTCTAAATTTCCCAATAGAAATAAGTCGTTCAATTTTATGTATCATTAGATTGTCAGTTTATAATTTGTCAGTTTCCAGAGCCTGTCCCGATATCGCCGATTTGCAATAATGATTATTACTTCCCCTTCCCACAAAACCACTTAAAAAAACCTTCCCCCACAGAATCAGGAATCACGAAAAACATCTCCGCTTCAGCTTCATCTTTTTTTACACTCTGTAGTGGTTTACCTTCTTTCGAATAAACATTGATCTGTATCGGGGCAATCTTCTCTTCAGCACAATCAAATTTCCACAAAGTGATTTGGTAGCCTTTGATCACCTTGGTTTCCAGAGAATCTTCCGGCTCGTATTCCATTTTGTCCGAAACCTCTTTGATCCAGGCTGTATTTTTAGTGTTGGGTTTGTAGTAGTAAGCGACATCATCCGCTTCAAAGATCAGTTTCCAATCCTGAGCATAGCTGAGTGTGCATATAAGAAGAGATAGAAGCAAAAGAATTTTCTTCATCTGGTGGTAATA
>Ga0308171_1003046_pt1 | contig 16046 bp, 15 predicted proteins | sample PhyGR1_FD_202135 | JGI IMG/M metagenome (GOLD analysis project Ga0308171, IMG submission 202135) | Phyllosphere microbial communities from UC Gill Tract Community Farm, Albany, California, United States - DLSLSG.R1 | ecosystem: Host-associated > Plants > Phyllosphere > Unclassified | place: USA... | reverse complement strand
GTTTCGGTGGACAACCGAGAAACGGTACGGCGAACAGCGTTTTGCACGGCAGGCAAAGCCTGGCTTCCCAGTCTGGAGGGCCACGCCATGATCGTCGCCCTGCTCAACCAGAAAGGCGGCGTGGGCAAGACCACGCTCGCCACCCACATCGCCGGCGAACTGGCGCTGCGCGGCCAGCACGTCGTTCTGCTCGATGCCGACCCGCAGGGTTCATCGCTGGACTGGACGCAACGCAGACGCCAGCAAGGCTTGCCACGGCTGTTCAGCGCCGTGGGCCTTGCCCGCGAGACGCTGCATCAGGAAGCGCCAGAACTCGCCAGGCGGGCCGATCACGTCGTCATTGATGGGCCACCTAGGATTGCCGCCTTGGCGCGCTCCGCGCTGCTGGCGGCTGAGCGCGTGCTGATCCCGGTGCAGCCCAGCCCCTACGACTTGTGGGCCAGCGCCGAGATGGTCGCGTTGATCCGCGAGGCGCAGGTGTTCCGGCCTGCGCTGCGCGCGGTTTCGTCATTAACCGGCGCGTCAGCACCACCATCATCGGCCGCGAGGCGCGGCAATCGCTGGCCGAACAGCCGCTGCCTGCGCTGCGCAGCGAAGTGCGCCAGCGCATCGTGTTCGCCGACAGCGTGGCCGCTGGCCGGCTCGCACGCGAGACAGCGCCCGACAGCGCCGCCGCCCGCGAAATCACGGCCCTGGTGGACGAACTGCTGCGGTGGCCGACATGACAGCGCATCAGCCACCCAACAGCAAACGCACGGGCAAGCGCGTCGGCATCGGCGCACGTCCGCCCGCGAATCCGCACGCCGAAGCGTGGATTCGCCAGGGCGACGCCGATGCGCTGGGAAAAGGCGACCTCTACACCGCGCGCCTGACCCTCGACATTACGCCCGCCATGCGGGCGCGCATCAAGGTGTCGGCCTTCACGCGAGGCGTGACCGTGGCCGATCTGCTGCGCGGCCTGCTGGAGCGGGAGTTTCCGCCGGAGAGCACACCATGACCGCATCCGCTTTGCCTGCCGCGAACGCGGCACCGGCTACGCCGTTGCCTGCGCTTTCGACACTCGCAGGACAGGCCAGCATCGTGCCGCTGACGCGCGTTTCTCTGGCATACCTCGAACACCGCTTCAAGCTCTACCTGCGCTTCGGGGAACCTGCGCGCACGCTGCGCCTGGACGACTGGTGGCGCTGCGCGGTATTCCTGCCGGGCGCGATGCTCTGCCGCATCCGCTGGCAGGCCAACGACTACGGCACGATTCGCTGGCAGCTCATGGTGATGCAGGCTTGCACTCCACTGGACGTGGCGCAGCGCATCCCCGGCGTGCAGCCGGGCGCACGCTTGCTGCTGCACGCCGAAGGCGATGCCAACGTGCGCGCTGTGCTGGAACGTATCGACGGCATCGAGGCGCTGGGCATCGCTGCCATCGACGTGTCGCCCGCGTACTGGTGCACGCTGGGCAACCGCCTTGCGGCGCGCTTGGCGCCGCCCGAATACACCGCCGAGCGGCACGCCGCCTGGCTGGCCGGGAAGGTGTTGCTATGACTGCCCCAAGCAGCACGGCCAGCACCACAGGCACCGCGACGCGTCCTCGCTCGCGCCTGCGCGCTCGCATCGTCGTGGCGACACTGGCCGCCATCGGCTTCGCTGCGATGGCCTTGGCGGCTTTCGTGTCGCCGCTGCCGCGCCTGACCTACAACCCGTCCGACAGCGTGGCGGTCGGCTGGTATCGCATCGACCCGTTCGACCCACGCACCGCCTCACTGCCACGTCCGTTGCCCGTGGACAGCATCGTGCTGGTGCCGCTGCCGGCCAGGGCCGCCATGCTGGCTGCACAGCGCGGCTACCTGCCGACCCGAGTGCCGCTGCTTAAACGTGTGGGCGCAGTCGCGCCGCAACACGTCTGCATCGTTGCCGGTCAGGTACGGATTGACGGCGTGCCATCGGCCGCCGTTCTTCCGAACGACCGGTTGGGTCGGCCGCTGCCGTCCTTGCAGCTTTGCCGCCGTCTCGAACCGGGCGAACTGTTCCTGTTGAGCATGACCAATCCGGCATCGTTCGACAGCCGGTATTTCGGCCCAGTCAGCGCATCTGCCGTGATCGGCGTCGCGCGCCCGATGTGGCTGGAGTCACGCCCATGATGGTCGCCGATTCGCTGCACGTTGCCGTGCATCTCCTCGTGCCATCGGGCGTGTCGTTCCGCTGGCTGCTGCAGTGTCGCCGCGCCTGCCGTGGTGGTGCATTCGCACGGCACAACGCGCTGCATCCGGCGCTGCTGTCCGACGTGCAGGCGTCTTGCCTCGAATGCGCCGGGCCTGCGGCCATTGGCGCGTTCGCCGGCGGGCTGGCTGCAAGCAGTGCAGCGCTGCTGGGCCGCCGACGCCCGGAGCGACAGCGAAGGTCAAAGGCGGAAGGCAAGACAAAAGGATGCGGCACCGGGCCGCGTCGAAAGCCTGTCTGCACATGGGGGGAACACGGCACGGAGCGGCTTCGCCGCCGTGCCGTGTTGGGCGCAAGGGTCGCGCCAATGCAGGCATGTCCGCGTGCTTCGCACGACAGGACACGCCGGAGCTTGCAGGGAGAACGACCATGACCGACCGCCGCGACGATGATTTCCGGGTGCGTCCCAGCGCCCCGAAGAATCGGGGTAAGGGCCAGGGGCAGAGCTTCGTTTCCAAGGTGCTCAAGCAGGCCGGGAAAGCCAGCAGCGGCAAGTCGGCGGTGCGCCGTCCTGGGGCGGCCGGCACCGGCCAGCGGCCCGGCTCTCGGCTCGGACGCGGCCACACGGCGGCGCGCTTCGCCGGGGCGAAGCTAACGCCCATGTCGCGGCGTGTGACCATCAAGACCTTGCTGGTCAATCACCAACGGGCCAGCCCGCAATCGCTCGCCAAACACCTGCGCTACATCGAGCGCGACGGCGTGGGCCGCGACGGTGAACCGGGCCGGGCCTATGGGGCACAGGCCGACGAAGCCGACCTGGACGCCTTCAAGGAACGCTGCGCCGACGACCGGCACCATTTCCGCTTTATCGTTTCCCCGGAAGACGGCGCGGAACTGGACAACCTGCGCACGTACACCCGGCATCTGGTGAACCGCATGGAAGCCGACCTGGGCACACGGCTGGATTGGGTGGCGGTCGATCACTGGAATACCGACAACCCGCACATCCACCTGATCGTGCGCGGGCGCGACGACACCGGCAAAGACCTCATCATCGCGGGCGACTACATCGCGCACGGCTTCCGCCATCGGGCCGCCGAACTGGCGACCGAGTGGCTGGGGCCGCGCACCGAATTGGAGAGCCAGCAGACCTTGGGGCGGGAGGTGGAACAGGAGCGGTGGACGAGCCTCGACCGCACCCTGCAACGCGAAGCCGGCGAGGATGGCCGGGTGCAGATCGAACGCTTCAACGAGCCGAACTTGCAACGCCAGCGCCTGCTGCTGATCGGCCGCCTGCAACGCTTGCAGCGCCTGGGCCTAGCTGACGAAACGCAGCCCGGCACCTGGGCCATTCATGCCGATGCCGAGAAGACCTTGCGCGCCCTGGGCGAGCGTGGCGACATCATCCGCACCATGCAGCGGGCCATGAGCGGCCAGCCGCGCGAACTGGCGGTGTTCGAGCCGGGCCAGAATGACGATGGAAGTGGCCGCAGCATCATCGGTCGCGTGGCTGCCAAGGGGCTGGCCGCCGAGCTGCACGACCGGGGCTATCTGGTCATCGACGGCGTGGACGGCAAGGCCCACTACGTCGCGCTCAACGCCCGCGACGAACTGGCGAACTACCCCACGGGCGCCGTGGTGGAGGTGAAGGGATCGGCCGACGTGCGTGCGGCCGACAGGAACATCGCCGCGCTGACAAGCGATGGCCTGTACCGCACCGATCATCACCTGGCCATCGAACAGGGCCGGGCCACGCCCGGACGCGACCCGCAGGAAGTCGTCGCCGCCCACGTCCGGCGGCTGGAAGCCCTGCGCCGGGCCGGCATCGTGGAGCGTGTGGCCGAAGGGCTATGGAAGGTGCCGGACGACCTAGCCGAGCGTGGCCGCCAGTACGACGCGCAGCGCCTGGGAGGCGTGGCGGTGGAACTGAAATCGCACCTGCCCATCGAGCGGCAGGCGCGCGTGATCGGCGCGACCTGGCTGGATCAGCAATTGATCGGCGGCGGCCGTGGGCTGAGCGACCTGGGCTTTGGTGGCGACGCCAAGCAGGCGATGCAGCAGCGCGCCGACTTCCTGGCCGAACAGGGGCTGGCCGAGCGACGCGGGCAGCGCGTGATCCTCGCCCGCAACCTGCTGGGCACGCTGCGCAATCGGGAACTGGCGCAGGCCGCCAAGGACATTGCCGCTGAAACCGGCCTGGAGCGCCGCCCGGTGGCCGACGGGCAGCGCGTGGCCGGCATCTACCGGCGATCCGTCATGCTCGCCAGCGGGCGCTACGCGATGCTCGATGACGGCATGGGTTTCAGCCTGGTGCCGTGGCGGCCGATGATCGAACAGCGGCTGGGGCAGCAGATCGCCGCGACCATGCGTAGCGGTGGCGTGTCCTGGGAGATTGGGAGGCAGCGTGGGCCAACCGTTGGCTGAAAGGTGTGTATTCAAGCAAGCAAATGCACCTTAGCCTGGACCGTCGCTCGCAGCCGCGAGCAGTGGCACCAGGATGTCGCTGATCGGCGTAGGAACGCCATGAAGCCGGCCGCGACGCGCGATGATGCCGTTGCGGATATCCCATTCGAGTGGCCGTCCTGCTTCCCGATCCGTGAGGATCGAGGTGCTCATATCCGCCGGTGCCGCCTGGAATTTTTCGAGAATCTCCTGCGGCACTTCGTCGCCGAGTTCGGCGCCTTCAACCCGGGCCACGGCCAGGCATTCCCGCGCATAGGCAACGGTTAGGCCAGCGATGTCAGATCGGCTGAACATGCCCGAACGGCGGTGCGTGAGCGCCATGAAGCCAGCCACCGCGTTCTGCAAAAGCTTGCGCCAAGCCAGGGAACTGAAGTTTTCGGCCAAGTCCACGGCGCACCGCGTTCCTTGCAGTGCTTGGGCCACGACACGGGCGGCAGCCGTGTCTGGCAAAGTCAGACGCGCCTCGCCACGCAGGCTGACCGAGCCATCAGATTGCGCCTGTGCCGGAAACCACACGACAGCGGGAACGATGTCCCCACGGGGCAAGTGTGAGCGAACTATTTCCACCTGTTCGATCCCGTTCTGCAAAACACACACAACGGTTTGCGGCCCGACCAGCGCGGTCAGCCAGTCTGCCGCCGCCTCAATCTGTGTGGCTTTTACTGCCAGAAACACAAGATCAGTCGTGTGAGTGATCTGCTTCTGGTTCGTCCGAACCGGGCCGGGCACGGTAATGGAGCGGCCATCTTCCAGCAGCGTCAGGTGATCGCGAGGAGTCCTTCCACACAGCAAGGGCGTTCGGCCCACCTCATGTAGCACTGCCGCGACCGTGGCGCCGATCGCGCCAGGCCCCACGACAGCGACAGCAATATTGATTTCAGTGTTCATGAAAGTGGATTCCTTTAACGGCATCTATGCACGGGCCTGTTGTGCTGCTTTCCCGATGTACGTAATATATTACACATGAATAAAAACATCGGTAATGAAATTACAGAGGGCGAGCGACAATTGCGACAATGGATCGGCAGCATTCAAGCGCGAAGCGGCGACCTCGCCGCGAGCGAGGCGAAGGTTGTCGATCTGCTGCTCACCGATCCTTTGTTTGTTGGGGCCAGCACGACCGCTCAGGTTGCCGCCAGGGCCGGCGTTTCGCCGCCGACAGTGATCCGCGCGGCGCGTGCGCTTGGGTTCAGCGGCTTTCCCGAACTGAAGATCGAAATTGCCCGTGCTCGCGGTACAGCCCGGTTCTTCGCTCCACCCGAGATGCTCAGCGCGGATGCGACGTCGGCCTCCGTGCTGGAAACCTCCATCCGTGCCGGTACCGATGCATTGACTGCGCTGGGCGGGGCTATCGAACCATCTTCGCTTGACAAGGCCGTCGGCTTGATCAAAGACGCGCGGCAGGTCTTTGCGTTCGGTGCCGGTCCTTCCTCGACGGTTGCTGCCGATGCGGTCTTCCGTCTGCGCGCGGTCGGCGTGATGACCGTGGGCATTCCGGATCACTTGTCGGCCATGATCGCAGCGCGGCTCATGGGCGCAGGCGATGTTGTCATCGCGGTTAGTTCGACTGGTCGCACGTCATCGACGCTTGCTGTCGCCGACGCAGCGTCATCGGCCGGTGCCTCGCTGATTGCCATCACCAACCAATACGACACGCCTTTAGCAACCCTCGCGGACGTCGCCCTTGTCGTCGGTGGCGCGCCGCTGCCGGCGCAGATGGCCGCTGCGGGAAGTCGGTTGGCACAACTCGTCATTCTTGACGCGTTGGTCGCCACCCTCGCGCTGCGCGATCCAGATCGCAGCCGTCTAGCTGAGCGGGCAGGCATAGATCTGCCCGACATTTCCTGATGCCCTGATGCAGCCCGACACCATTGCCATGGTTCTTGCCGCAGCGGTAGCGCATGCGGTGTGGAACCTGGCGTCGAAGTACAAACGTGGAAACACCTTGCTGTTCGTCTGGGCCTACAGTTGCGCTTCGACGCTGTTGTGGCTCCCTATCGCTGTCGGTCTCATGGTGCAAGGGCAGCAGACGATGGATGGGAAGCTGGCGGTGGCAGCGGCTGTGTCGGCGGCATTGCACATCGCGTACTCACTGACCTTGCAGGCTGGCTATGATCGTGCCGACCTTGGGGTGGTTTATCCCATTGCTCGTGGCACGGGGCCGGTGCTGACGATGCTGTTCGCGATGCTTGTTCTGGGCGAGCGGCTAAATCTCGTCGCGCTGTTCGGAGCACTCCTGGTCGTTTCAGGCGTTCTTGTCGTCACAGGCAACCCGTTCCGAAGCTGCAGTCGCCGCCCACTCCAAGGGATGCTCTGGGGTGCCACCACTGGTGCCACCATCGCCAGCTATACCATCTGGGACAGCTACGCGGTCACGGCGCTGCATGTCGCGCCAGTGAGCTACTACGCGGGAACGCTTCTGCTGCAAAGCCTGACTCTGACACCGGGCGCACTGCGGCAACGACGGCACATCCCCGCAGCACTTCGTGCCAATGCCGCGCCTATTCTCATAGTGGCCATCTTCTCCCCATTGGCCTACATCCTGGTGCTGAACGCCATGTTGGCGGCTCCCCTAGCACTCGTCGCCCCCTTGCGCGAGTCGTCCATCATCATCGGTTCCCTCTTCGCGTATCTGCTCTTTCGTGAGGACCATCTCGCGCGCCGCATCGTGGGTGCCGTGGTCGTGCTGATCGGAATCGCGGCGATCAGTCTGTGATGCTTTTTGCCACGCTGGTGCGCATTCATCAGTTGATGATGAACTGAATGCAGGCTTGCCATTTAATGCTTCATTCGCTATCCGAAAGAGCCTATGATTGCATTAAGGTAACTCATAGGAGGCCATCCATGTCGCGCCCTGATTTCAATCTCCTGCTGGCGCTGGATGCGCTGCTCGACGAAGGCAGCGTCATCGGCGCCGCACGCCGCATGCACTTGAGCGCACCCGCGATGAGCCGCACCTTGAGCCGTATCCGGGAGGCTTTGGGCGATCCGGTATTCGTCCAGGTCGGTCGCAAGCTCGTACCCACGCCTAGAGCAATGGCGCTGCGCGAGCAGGTGCGGCTGGCGGTCGAACAGGCCTCGCAGGTGTTCGCCTCCGATGCAGATATCGACCTGAAATCATTGGATCGGCGTTTCAACGTGCGTGCTACCGACGAGTTCGTGAGCATCCATCTTGGCCATCTCCTTGATGCGATGGCGCGGGAGATGCCGCGGGCGATGCTGCGCTTTTCGCCGGAGGAAGATGACGTGGACGAGGAGGCGCTGCGTAGCGGCCGCATCGACCTATTCATCAGCGCATCGCGCAAGCTGGGGCCGGAGATTCGCGTGCAGTCGCTGTTCACAACCACATTCGTGGGCGTCGCGCGCGCCAACCATCCGATTTTCGACGACGAGATCACGCCCGAGCGCCTCACGCGCTGGGAGCACATCAACGTGTCGCGGCGCGGCAAGGCCGTCGGGCCGGTCGATGCTGCGCTGGAGGCGCAGGGGCTGCGCCGACACGTCGCTCTGGTACTGCCCAATCCGTACACGGCACTGTTTGCATTGCAAGATTCGGATCTGCTATTGCCGTTGCCCCGGCATCTGGCCAGTACTGCGCTGTCCGCGGGCTTGCATATTCGCGTGTTCGACCTGCCGACACCGCTGGAAACGGTGCTGCTGACCCAGGCCTGGCATCCGCGCCTGGAGGGCGACCCGGCCCATCAATGGCTGCGGCAGACCATCCATACGCTCTGCAACGAGAGCCAGGCGCAAGCGGCAAAGCGCGCCAAGCCCTAGCGACGATCGCCCCTATTCGTGCGTATTACGCACTCATCTGAGTGCAATAAATTCACTTTTCGGAATGATGCACCCTGCCTACAGTGATGCGTATTGATCACTGTAGAAGGGTTGCATCGTGCATTCGGCGAACGTACCTGACGCGGATTCAGGCGCCTCTTTACGCCACTCCTGGTTGAGGGAGCGGTTGGCGCATGGCCTGCTTTGTCTCGATCTGACTACGCCACGCGCGACCTATGTGATGCGGTCGATCCTGGCTGCCTGCCTAGCTTTGGTGGCCGCCTATTTGCTCGATCTGCACGCGCCCTACGCGGCGGCATCCAGCGTGCTGCTGGTCATCAACCCCGTCCAGGGCGGCGTAATCGGCAAGGGAGTGTGGCGAGTGCTGGGTACGCTGGTCGGCATGCTGGCGGCCTTCGTGCTGATGAGCGCCTTCGGCCAGATGCCCTGGCTGTTCCTGCTCGGTTTCGGCCTGTGGCTGGGGGTATGCGTGGTGGGCATGACCCTGCTGCGTCATTTCCGAGCCTATGGTGCCACGCTGGCAGGCTATACCGTGGGCCTGGCGGCCTACGGCGCCATGCAGCATCCGGAACGCACCTTCGACCAAGTAATGGGGCGCGGAGCATCCGTGATGATCGGCGTGGTCTGCCTAGCGCTGGTCTCGGCCCTGTTCAGCAGCCGCAGCGTGCACAGCCGCCTGGCGGCGTTGCTCGACCGCCTTGCGGTCGCCACGGCGGGCGTGCTTGCGACGCATCACCAGGCCATTCAAGGTAGCGACGGACCAGATGCCAAGCCCCTCGATGCCGGACGGCGCTCGCTCATCACCGAGGTCTATGGCGTGGACGATCTGCTGGCTCTGGGCAAGGCCGAATCCGCCGACCTAGCCCATCGTGCCGGCACGGTGCGGCACGCAATGGTGTCGCTTTTTTCCGCTCTTGTGGGCGGTGCGCCGCCCCTGCACGGGCAAAGCGCCAGCCTCGCTGTATTGAAAGTGTTGCAACCGGACTGGGAAAAGGCATGGCGGGAGGTCGGCCGGTCGCTGGGGCAGGAATCTGGCACGGCCGGAAGAGCACGAGCTATCCAGCTTTTGACCGACCTGCGCGCCCGGCTGGTGGACGTGCTCACCGCCACCTCGTTCGACGACGCCTCCGAGCAAGCCACACTGATGATCGCGGGCGATCGATTGATCGAGCAACTCGACGATTACCTACAAGCCATTGAAGGCATCGAACGTTTCCACCAACCCAGGCCGACGCCGGCTCACGTGTCCGTGCCGTTCCATCGTGACACCACGGCAGCCCTCCAGAACGGCGTGCGCGCACTGTTGACCGTGCTGATGGGCGGCGCCTTCTGGATCGCCACCGGTTGGACGGAAGGCAACATGATGCTGGCGGGGTTGGCGGCAGCCTGCGCGCTGCTGTCCACCGCGCCCAATCCCGCGCTGGGTGCGGTCGAGTTCATTAAGGGTACGGTGGCAGCCGTGGCGATGGCCTTCCTGTGCACCTTCATCGTGCTGCCGCACGTCTCGGGCCTGCCGTTGTTGCTGGTGATCCTGAGTCTGTTCTGGCTGCCAGGTGTGTATGCCACAACGATGCCGCGTTATGCCTTGGCGGGCGTGGCCTATCTGGTGGCGTTCACGACGCTGGCGGCGGCGGACAACCCGATGCGCTACGACTTTGCGCTGTTCCTCAATGGGGCCGTGGCCTGGATCCTGGCGACGTGTTTCACGCTGTTGGGCTTCAGGATCGTGCTGCCGCGCAACGGGGGGCGTGACGTCACGCGCTTGCGCCTGCGAATCCGCGATTCGGCGCTGAGCACCTTACGCGGGGAGCCGACGGATGCGCCGGCTTGGCAATGGCGTCAGCAGCACCGCATCGCGCAACTCGGCGCCTTGCTCAAAGCGCAGCCGCAGGCGATGGATCGTTCCATTGCTCAGGCACTGACCAGTCTGCACCTGGGCCGAGAGGTGCTACGCCTTCGCCGCTGGCTGCGCCAAGCCTCTCCAGACGCCGAATGGCCGCATGCGGTGGAGCGCTCGCTGCGCTACATGCGTCAACGGGCCGGTGATCCCGTGAGTGCCGCGCGTCATGCCCGCCGTGCGGCGACGTCTCTGGCGCGTTTGCCGGTGCGATCCAGCGCCGCGATGGATGAAATGAGGCGCGTGATGGCCGTTCTGTTCGACATCGCCGCGCTGCTGGAGCGTCATGCGAACGGCGTTCCGTCCCCCTCTGGAGGCCAAGCCCATGCTCAGTGAGTTCTCGTTCGCCGGCATCTACCTGCCGCCGTTCTTTGCCTACGCCTGCCTGGCGCTGCCGATCTATCTGGGCCTTCGCTTCGTGTTCGCACGCAGCGGCGTGCTGCGCTGGGTCTGGCATCCGGGCCTGTTCGAGTTCGCCATTTCCATTTGTCTTGTTTCCCTGTTGGTGCTTTATGTCTGAACGCTCAATTTCCGCCCAGCACCTGCTGCGGGCAGGACTCACCCTCGTGGTGGTGGTTGCCGCCGGCTTTCTGGTCAGTGCGCTGTGGCGCGCCTACGTCGTCGCTCCCTGGACCCGCGATGGCCGTGTCAGCGCGCAGATCGTGCGCATCGCCGCCGAAGTGTCAGGCACCGTCGCCGAGGTTTCGGTCGCGGACGACCAATACGTCAAACGCGGAGAAGTGCTCTATCGCATCGACAATGCCAGCTTCGCGCTGGCATTGGCCCAGGCCGAGGCGCAGCTGGCGGCGGCCGAGGTGTCCTTGCGCCAGAAGACTGAGGAGGCGCGCCGCCGCCGGGGTATGGAAAGCCTGGTGCCTGCCGAGGACATCCAGCGAGCGAATCAGGCCGTAGCCATCGCCCAGGCCGAACTTCGCGGTGCACGGGTCACCGTGGAGAGGGCGAAGCTGGATCTGGCGCGCACCGAACTGCGTGCGCCAACCGATGGCTACATCACGCGCCTGCGCCTGAACAAGGGCGACTACGCCGTGGCGGGCCAGCCGAACCTGGCCCTGATCGACGCCCACAGCTTCTGGATTACCGGCTATTTCGAGGAAACCAAACTGCGCGGCATCAAGCCCGGCGCGGCGGCGCAAATCCGCCTGATGGGCTTCGACCAAGTGTTGCCAGGACGGGTGGCCAGCATCGGGCGCGGCATCACCGACAGCAACCAGCAGGCCGACGCGCAGGGCCTGCCGAGCGTGGAGCCCAGCTTCAGTTGGGTCCGGCTGGCGCAGCGCATTCCCGTGCGCGTCGAGTTCGAGCATGTCCCGCAGGAGGTCGTGCTGGCCGCCGGCATGACCGGCAGCATCGAGGTCACGCCTTCAGCAGGCACGCCGGTGCCGCAGGGCCGGCTGATTTCGCTGCTACACCGCTGGATGTGAGGACAAAGCCATGCCTGCACCCATCCCCTGCACACAGCCGCGCCTTCGGCAGGCAATACTGGCCTCACTGTTGGCCGTCCTGGCCGGCTGCACCACCGTGGGCCCGGACTACCGCACGCCGACGCTGGATGTGCCCGCGCACTGGATCGACGCCAACGTCGCCATGTCCGACGGCGACCACGATGGCCTGCGCACCTGGTGGCGCGCCTTCCAAGATCCGTTGCTCGACCGCCTGGTCGATCAGACCCTGACGCATAACCAGGACCTAGATATCGCCTTGGCGCGCCTGCGCCAGGCACGCGCCGAACGTGTGCAGATCGCATCAGCCGCCATGCCCGAAGTCTCGGTCGGCGCCACTGGCCAGACGGTGCGCAGTAGCAAGGCACTCAGCGCGCAGCCCGGCGGACGGGCACGAACCTGGCACCTGGGATTCGATGCCAGTTGGGAACTGGACTTGTTCGGAGGCACGCGCCGCGCGGTCGAAGCCGCTGACGCCGGCATCCAGGCGCTCGCCGAAGACCATCGCGCGCTGCAAGTGAGCTTGGTAGCCGAACTGGTATCCGATTACGCCGGACTGCGCGCCGCGCAACTGCGTCTGGCCATCGCGCAAGATAGTATCCGCACGCTGGCTGAAGCCGAACGCCTGGCCGAACAGGCACACCGCAGCGGCCTGGGCACGCTGGCCGACGTTACCCAGGCCCGCGCTGAGCGCGAAACGGCCGAGGCGCAACCGCCTTTGCTGGAAGCAGACATCGCCCGTTTCAGCCATGCCATCGGCGTGCTGGCGGGCGGCTTTCCCGGGGATTGGCACGCCGACCTCGCCACGTCCGCACCGGCATTGCCCATGCCGGCCGACTTGCCGCTGTCACTCCCTTCGGAAGTTATTCGCCAACGCCCCGACCTGCGTGCGGACGAACGACGCCTGGCCGCCGCCACCGCGCAGATCGGCGTAGCCGAGGCCGCACGCTTTCCCACGTTCCGCATTCCCCTGGGAATCGGCACCACCGCCAGCGTCATCCACGACCTGTTCTCGGGCGCCAGCCTGGCGTGGTCGGCGGCGATGCAAGGCAGCCAGCCGCTTTACGACGCAGGACGCACCAAAGCCGGCGTTACAGCGGCGCAGGCCAACGCCGACGCCGTACGGCGTGTCTACGAACGGGACGTGCGATCGGCGCTGCGCGATGTCGAAGATGCCTTGACGGCATGGACCAGCGAACGCCAGCGGCAAGCCGCGTTACAGAAAGCAGTGGTCGACAGCCAACAAGCTTTGGAACAGACCACCCAACTCTACGCGCGGGGATTGAGTGCCTACTTGCCGGTGTTGGTGGCGCAGCGCAGCCTGAACCAGGCACGCGATGCGCTTGCCCTCAGCCAACTGGCGCAGTTGCAAGGCGGCATTGCCTTGTACAAGGCGCTGGGCGCGGGAGGGACGGACAGGGCATCACTCTTTCATTCCGACCAAGGCCCCGCCGCACAAACAGCGGCGACGCATTGACGTTCTGAGGCATGGGAGGCACTGAATGGAGCTACGTCATCTTCGATGCTTCCTGGCCGTGGCCGAAGAACTCCACTTCGCCCGTGCGGCGGAGAAGCTGCACATTGAACAGTCGCCACTGTCGCGCACCATCAAGGAGTTGGAAGAAGACTTGGGCGAACAGTTGTTCGTCCGTACCAGCCGCAGTACCCGACTGACGCGGGCAGGCAAGCTGTTCCTTGAGCATGTGCCGCGCGTGTTCTCTGCCTTGCAGCAGGCGCGCGACAGCGTAAAGGCGGCGGCCAAAGGTTTCCACGGTCAGTTGCGCATTGCGCTGTCCGATGGCATCACACCGTCACGGTTGCCGGCCTTGCTCGCGCTTTGCCGACAGGAGGAGCCCGAGGTTGATATTCGGTTGTTCCAAGTCCCGTTGGCGCAGCAGATCAAAGGATTGCAAGACGACCTGTACGACGTGGGCTTTGCACAGTCGGACGAAGTGGGCGAAGGTATCGCCGCCGAAGCGGTGTGGCATGACCCGCTGATGGTGGCCGTACCGGCGCGCCATCATCTGCTCAAGCACAAGCGAATCCCGCTGGATGAAGTGCTGCAATTCCCGCTGGTGCTATGCGACCCGCTGGCGTGCGAGGGCCATGCGCGCCAGGTCGATCGGCTGCTGCGCCGTGCTGACCGGGAACCCCTGATCGCCGAGCGGGTGGCTTCGTTCGAGCTGATGATGGTGGTGGTATCGGCAGGCTTCGCCTTGGGGTTGGCTGGCGGGCCACATATCGCAGCCAGCCGGGAATCCGGCGTGGTGGCTCGGCCTTTGGCTGGACGCGCGCCCATGCTTACAACCTACCTGTTGCGCCCGGAAGGCGAGCCTTCGGAAACGCTCGCCCACTTCATCGAACGGGTACACGCTATCGACTTGCCCGATAGCGTGAGGCCCGCATCGCCACCTGAACCTGATCCCCAGGAGGAAATCGAGCTATGAAGCGAATTGCCCCATTGCTGCTGGTCGCGGCGCTCACGGCCTGCGGTCAATCGGAGACGCCGACGCAGGCCAACGTGCCGACCGTGGACGAGCTGGCCGCCGATCCGGCGCGGTTGAAGGAACTGCGCCAGCAATGCAAAACCGATCGGGCCAAGCTGGGTGACGTGCTCTGCAACCGCGTGGCCGAAGCTACGCGCAAGCGGTTCTACGGCGATGGGAAGACGCCCTACACACCATCGGAGACGCCGCCGAAGTTCTGATCGCCAGCCCTTCGCAAGAAACCCGGTTTCTCTTTGCCAACACGCCGCAGCGCGCTCGCGCCTGCGGCGTTTTTATTGGGTTCTTTGCAACCTGAAACGATGCTTATTTCATCATCTAGCTTTCGATAACAGTCTTTGACCGGCACCGACCCGACACCGATCCTCGCGCTATGCGGCACGTCCTTGTGCCGCGTTTGGACGAGGAAAAGCGCAGGAATATCGGAGGCCAGTCAATGCAAGCTCAGGGCGTGCTGTTTGGGCAGATCGCCGCCGTCTTCGGCATCGTGATCGCCGGTGTATGGAGTGCAACGCAATGGACAGCCGCCGCCCTGGGCTATCAACTACGCCTTGGCTCGCCCTGGTTCGATTTCTTTGGCACGCCGGTCTATCACCCGTGGCGGCTGTTCGAGTGGTGGTTCTTCTTCGATGCTTACGCGCCGCATGTCTTCGACATGGGCGGGGCCATCGCAGGCGGCAGCGGCCTGGTGGCCGTGGTGGTCGCCATTGCCATGTCGGTCTGGCGCTCGCGGCAATCGCGCATGGTCACGACCTACGGTTCGGCGCGCTGGGCCGAAGCGGACGACATTCGCAAGGCCGGGCTGACGCAGCCGGCCGGCGTCTTCCTCGGCAAGTACCGCAACGAGTACCTGCGCCATGAGGGCCCGGAACACGTCCTGACCTTCGCGCCCACGCGCTCGGGTAAAGGCGTCGGCCTAGTCGTTCCCACGCTGCTGTCCTGGTCCGCATCCGCTGTCATCCACGACATCAAGGGCGAGAACTGGCAGATCACCGCAGGCTGGCGCTCGCGCTTCTCGCACTGTCTGCTGTTCAACCCCACGGATGCGAAGTCGGCGGCCTACAACCCGCTGCTCGAAGTCCGGCGCGGCGCACATGAAGTGCGCGACGTGCAGAACATCGCAGACATTCTCGTTGACCCCGAAGGCGCGCTGGAGAAGCGCAACCATTGGGAGAAGACTTCGCACGCGCTGCTGGTCGGGGCCATCCTGCATGTGCTGTACGCGGGTGAAGACAAGACGCTGCGCGGCGTCGCCAATTTCCTGTCCGACCCGGCCAGCCCGTTCGAGCTGACCTTGCACAGAATGATGACGACGGAACACCTGGGCGATGCACCGCACTCGGTTGTCGCGTCCGCTGCCCGTGAAGTTCTGAACAAGTCGGATAACGAGCGTTCGGGCGTGCTGTCCACGGCCATGTCGTTCCTCGGCCTGTACCGCGACCCTACGGTGGCCGAAGTCACCTCGCGCTGCGACTGGCGTATCGCCGACCTGATCGCATCCGAGCATCCGGTGTCCCTCTATCTGGTAGTGCCGCCTTCTGACATATCGCGGACGAAGCCGCTCATTCGCCTGATCCTCAACCAGATCGGCCGGCGGCTCACCGAGTCGCTCGACGGTTCTGACGGCATCGAGCGCCGCCACAGGCTGCTGCTGATGCTCGACGAGTTCCCAGCGCTGGGCCGGCTCGACTTCTTCGAGACGGCGCTGGCCTTCATGGCCGGCTACGGCATCCGCAGCTTTCTTATCGCGCAGTCGCTCAACCAGATCGA